>Ga0082212_10000253_pt1 | contig 78819 bp, 64 predicted proteins | sample TergutNt197P3_FD_71548 | JGI IMG/M metagenome (GOLD analysis project Ga0082212, IMG submission 71548) | Neocapritermes taracua P3 segment gut microbial communities from Petit-Saut dam, French Guiana - Nt197 P3 | ecosystem: Host-associated > Arthropoda: Insects > Digestive system > Gut ...
CTTCAGAAACACTATAAAGATATTCCTGCATGGGTTATTACAAAAGCTACCTAAATGTAGCACATTGGCCGAGGTTTCAACATGCTCAGCACTGATAAAATAGAGCAATACCGAAATCAAAACTCCGCAAAAAAAAATGGCGTGCCAGGAGGGATTCGAACCCGCGACCTACGGCTTAGAAGGCCGTTGCTCTATCCGGCTGAGCTACTGGCACTGATTAATGGAGCGGGTGAAGGGGATCGAACCCTCGCAACCAGCTTGGAAGGCTGGGGCTCTACCACTGAGCTACACCCGCATTGGCTTAACGATTATATCTAAACGCGCTAAAAATGTCAACAACACTGCCTTAGCTATTCATCATTTCTTTGTGTATCATCCGATTCCGAATCAATAGCTTCACTTGGATTTCGTTTCCTATGTGCAATGGCAAACAAGCTTATAGCTCCAATGAGAATAAAAATCGAAATAAATTGCGATGTTGACAGCATCCCTACAGTGCCTCTTTCGTCATTGCGAAGGTATTCAACAAAAAACCTGCCAATGGAATATAGCACAAGATAAGATGCTGCTACAGTGCCTTCTGAACGTTTCTGCGCGGCAATATAAAGCAATATAAAGCATATAGCTGCATCCCCAAAGCACATTATAAGCTGGGTGGGAAGCAGAGGAACACCAGCTGGAGCCAAACCAGATGCAGGGAAAACTACGCAATACCATGAATTGCATGGTTTACCGTAGCAACAGCCAGCCATAAAGCAGCCTAGCCTGCCAAAAGATTGGGCTATGGCTACAGAAGGCGAGATAAGATCAAAATAAGCAAGAAAGCTTACCTTTTTTATCCTGCAGTAAATATATCCCGCAAGTATTCCACCTATAAGGCCACCGTATAAGACGAAGCCATTTGCTATATTAAGCAGAAGCCTTGGATTCTTTACTATTTGTGGAAGAATCGTTATATAATAAAGCACTTTTGCGCCAACAAAGCCAAATGCCATAACAGTAAGCGCAATATCTATTACAGTATCTGAGACTAAGCCATATTTTGGGGCTCGCTTTGAGCAAAGCCAGAGCGCTGCAAAAAAGCCTATTGATATACAAGTCCCATATCCATATATTGTTACCGGGCCTATTTTCAGCAATTCGAGATGCATTGGCAAACCCTCTGATTAAATGCGCTATTGAGCATTGATGCATTCCATTATAGCATAATGAAGCTAAAATATAAGGACTGCATAATTCCTGCACAGAAAAAAGCCTTGGCAGGCAGCCAAGGCAAGATGGCTTAACAGAAACTGTTAGTTTCGCGGTTTCATAGGCAATGAAATCTTGCCAGTCTTAGCATTTATATAGCACATCCAGTAACCCATGCCTTTTACAGATGATGGCTCATAATAAACAAATCCAGTTGCGCCCATAAACGGCTGATCTGAGCTTTTGTCTTGGCCAAGAGTGCCAAATACGAAGTATTCGGGTGCATTGTCTGCATTCAAAATCCCAATAATGCGCTGCGGCAACTGCGCGTTCATTACGGAGCTGTTCTTAAACTCAAGGAATGGCGTTACAAGAGGCACACTATAGCCATTGAGCAAAACCCGTAGCTTATTATTTTCTACAATCGTTTCATCAAGCGCATAAAAGACCCTGTTGCGTGGGGTTGATTCAAACGAAGCAAATACTGGAAGGCATTCGCTTAAGTGCTCAGGCCTGTCATTTATCAGCTTTATATCTTCGCTCTCGCTTGCTTCGTCACGAAAATAAGGCGTAAAGTCAATTATATGGGCTTCATCGCTTTCTTCATCGCCTATAAAGCTGATCTCGCTTTCAAATGCGCTGAAGAATGCATCATCATCTTCAAGCTCGATTTCAAATTGGTTTGTGTTATCAGCATTCTCAGGAGGGCTGTCAGTTGGAGCAGGAGGCGGCACAAAGCAGCTTTGGGCGGGCTCCTCATTTATTGCAGGTGGAGGCTCGCTGATTAAGCTGTCAAATGCTGCTGCATCTATTTTTTCATCATCACAAATATACTCAACAGTGTCGCTTGAGATCTCATCGCCAGTGGCTTCAATGATATCTGGCGCCTGCTCTTGCACCGTTTCGCTTATATCCTCTAATGGCGCTTGCTGCACAGCCTCTTCAACCGGAGGGGGCGCCTCTTCGAATACCAAATCTTGCACCGGCACCGGCGGAGTGTATTCCACAGGCGCTGGCTGGGTGTATGCCAGGCTGCTGCTATCATGGCTGAAAGCAGATGAGAATATTACTTCTTCAGTTTCAATATTTACAAGCTCTGCCACTGTTGCATTAGCAATCTTTGCCTTGTCAACTTTGATAGGATCTAACTTCATTTTAGGCATAACAATTGCTGCAGTATAATAGTCGCTGGCGCCCTTATGTATTACAAGCGCGTATTCCTCGCTGCTCTTATTCCCGGGAAGCAGCTGTATGTAAAAGATGACAGAGCTATCGTCTTCCGAGTATTCAATATTACAGTCTATACCTCGCTGCATTGCCGAGTTTTGAAGTGCATTTCTTTCCATTTGTGCCTCCAAATATATATAATTTCCCTGATCCATTCTATTATGCTTGTATACAATTTATGACTCATGCGCAATCCATGCGAAATGCCAGCCGAGCCTACTTATAATAAAGCGCACCACCAGATAGGCAGCTTGCGCAGTGTGGCAATTGCGATCTTATGGCATTCAATGAAGCAATAAGAGATTTAATAAAGCTTTAGCCTTGCCATAAATTGCGCAAGAGCGGCAAGTATGCCAGCAATGGCATAGCCCAAGCGGGCAAGCCGGCTTAAAGCTGCATATTTCAGCAGGATATCTAAACGCGCTTGAGTATATTTTTATGGGCAAAGCTATGGTACAATTCATCTTGTTAGCAGCAGCCTGTAATAATAAAGGCTGCAATGCAGGAAAAAACTAAGCCTTGGCAACATGAAGGCAATGCAATCTTTTGGGGGATTAGCCTATGGGTATACTAGAAACTCTTGCTGAAGAGCTGGGAATCAGCTACTTAACAGCGCAAAGCACTGCAAGCTTAATAGAAGAAGGAAATACTGTAGCTTTCATATCGCGCTACAGAAAAGAGCTTACAGGCGGCATGGATGATGAGGGCATAAGGGCTTTTGATGATAAGTACAGCTATTTAAAGTCTCTTGAAGCCCGCAAAAAGGAAGTGTCTGATCTTATTATGGCTCAGGGAAACCTTACGCCAGAGCTTGAGGCGAAGATTGCAGCAGCTATGCAGATAAAAGAAGTAGATGATCTTTACCTGCCTTTCAGGCCAAAGAAGCGCACGCGCGCAACCATTGCACGGGAAAAGGGCCTTGAAAGCCTTGCTGAGGCAATATTCTCCCAAGAGCTGGACGAAGCAAGCCTGATTGCGCTTGCAGATAGCTATCTAGATATCGAGAATGGCGCAGCCTCAGCCAGCGAAGCGCTTGATGGCGCTTGCGACATCATTGCAGAGCGAATTTCGGAAAATGCTGACTATAGAAAAAGCATCAGAAACATAACCTATAGAAACAGCGCTATCCAAACTTCCCTGGCCAAAAATGCTCCAAGCGGCTCAAGCGAATTTAGCATGTATGACGGATTTAGCGAGCCGGTTATGGGTATGGCAGGGCATAGAGTGCTGGCAATAAACAGGGGAGAGAAGAAAAAAATCCTTAAGGTTAGCCTAACCCCTCCGGTAGAGCAGATTATTGATTACTTAAGAGGGCGAATAATAAAAGGCAATGCAAGCGATTTTTTATCGCGGGCCATAAATGACTCCTATAAAAGGCTGATCATGCCTTCTATTGAGAATGAGACAAGATCAGCTTTAACTAAGGAAGCTGAAGAGGGCGCAATAAAGGTTTTTTCAAAGAACCTGAAGTCTTTGCTGATGGCTCCCCCCGTTAAGGGAAAGAGAATTCTGGGGTTTGATCCCGGCTACAAAAATGGCTGCAAACTCGCCGCCATAAGCGAGGTGGGCAGCGTGCTGGGCAGCGGCGTTATATACCTTGAGCGCAAGTCAGCTGCCAGCGAACTAATCGATTTTATCGAAAAATATGAGATAGACATCGTAGCGATTGGCAATGGCACAGCATCAAGGGAAAGCGAGCAATTGGTTTCAGAAGCTGTGAAGCTGCTTGATCGCAATGTAGACTACATTATTGTCAATGAAGCTGGAGCAAGCGTTTACTCTGCTTCTAAAACTGCCGCACAGGAATATGCTGATCTGGATGTGCTGGCAAGAGGGGCGATATCAATTGCGCAGAGGCTAAAGGATCCGCTTGCAGAGCTGGTGAAGATAGAGCCGAAATCAATCGGGGTGGGCCAATACCAACATGATGTTAGCCAGCCTGATCTGGAAAAAGCGCTTTACAGCGTTGTTGAGGATGCAGTAAACACTGTAGGCATTGATGTAAATACAGCCTCAGCTGCGCTGCTTTCATATGTGTCAGGGCTGACAAAGCCAACAGCAGCCAACATTAACTCCTATGTAAGGGAAAATGGCGGCATTTCTTCAAGGGAAGAGCTAAAAAAGGTATCCGGGATAGGGGAGAAGACATTTAAGCAATGCGCTGGGTTTCTCAGGGTTCCTGAGAGCGAAAACATTCTCGACAATACAGCTGTGCATCCTGAGAGCTATGAAGCTGCTTCGTCCCTTTTGGCACTATATGGCTTGAGCCTTGATGACATACAAATGGCACAGCGCGAAAGCGAGCTTCAAAACATCGACATTGAAGAAGCGGCTATGCAGCTTGGCGTTGGCGAGTACACGCTCCACGATATCATCGAAGAGCTTAAAAAGCCGGGCAGAGACCCTCGAGATTCACTTTCTTACGCCAGGTTTAGCAGATCCCTTATGGAGATAGACGATCTTGAGCCAGGGATGCTGCTTGAGGGAGCCGTGCGCAATGTCACTAACTTTGGCGCTTTTGTTGACATTGGGGTGCATACTGATGGCCTTGTGCACATCAGCCAGCTAAGCGACAGGTATGTTTCAGATCCTTTTAGCGTTGTTAGCGTAGGCGATATTGTGCAAGTTAAGGTTATTGGTGTAGACTTAGAAAGAAAACGCATTTCGCTTTCAATGAAGAGCCTGCCCTAAATATAAAATAATGAAAGGCGCGCCAGGCAGATGGCGCAATATATATTATGAATGAGATTTTTGAGAGGCGAAGCATTCGCTCATACACTGGCCAAAAAGTTTCCCCGGAGGATATGCTAAAGCTGGCCAAAGCTGCAATGAATGCAGCAAATGGCAGGGGCACGAAGCCATGGCAGATAGTAATCATCAACGATGAGGAATTGATTGCCAGGCTGGTTGAATACAACAGAGGCTGGATGCCGCTGAAGAATGCAGGCTGTGGGATGCTTTTGTGCGGAGATACAGACAAAAACCCCGACCCGTACTACCTGGACATCGATATCGCTGCATCAACCCAAAATGTATTATTGTATGCTCATTCTATAGGGCTGGGCACTTGCTGGCTTGGCGTAGCCCCGGTAAGCGAGAGGGTAGAAAAGGTGAAAGAGCTATTTAACCTGCCTGCCAACTTCCACCCGGTAAGCATGTGCTCTGTTGGCTATGCTGCTGAAGCTGCAGAGCCCAATGATCGCTTCTTGGAAGACAGAATACACTACAACAGTTTTTAATGCTGCAATATTTTATCGAGACATTCGGCTGCCAAATGAATGAAAATGACTCTGAAAAAATCGCTGGCATGCTTGAGGCTATGGGTTACAAAAAAGCCGGAAAGCCAAGCGAAGCTGATGTTGCTGTGCTAAACACATGCAGCGTCAGGGAAAATGCAGATGACAGGTTTTTTGGGCATTTGGGCATCTACAAAGCTTTAAAAAACGAAAACCCCAATATGGCTCTTGCTGTTTGCGGCTGTATGATGCAGCAAGGCCATATTGTAGATCAAATAAAAAGCACATACCCGTATGTTGATATCATCTTTGGAACCCATAACATAAGCGCTTTTCCGGAGCTCCTGGAAAGCCATATGCAAAACAGGGACAAGCAGCTTGAAATCCTAAGCGACGGGCCTATTGCCGAAGGCCTGCCTATGGCAAGGGAATTTAGCCACAAAGCATACGTAACGATTATGAATGGCTGTGACAATTATTGCTCATACTGCATCGTTCCCATGGCCAGAGGCAGGGAAAAGAGCAGGCCTTCAAGCCTTATACTTGAAGAAATTGAAGGTCTTGCCAGGCAAGGCACAAAGGAGATAATGCTGCTTGGCCAGAATGTGAACTCATATGGCATTAAACCCGGGGGGGAAATATCGTTTGCAGCGCTTCTCAGCAAAGCTGCCCAAGTGCCGGGAATTGAGAGAATACGCTTCATGACATCGCACCCGAAAGATTTTAGCGATGACATTCTTGATGTTATGTCAAGTTATGGCAATATCTGTAAAAGCGTTCACCTTCCAATGCAGTCTGGAAGCACTTCAATCTTAAAAGCAATGAACCGCCAATATACGCAGGAAAGCTACCTTGGGCTGGTTAAAAAGATAAGATCCCGCTTAAAGCGCGCATCTATATCAACAGATATAATCGTAGGGTTTCCCGGAGAAACTGAAGAGGATTTCGAGCACACGCTCAATTGCATTAAAGAAGCAGCCTTTGAGAGCGCATTTACGTTTCAATACTCGCCCAGGCGTGGCACAAGGTCTTTTGGCATGCTCAATACAGTGCCGCACAAAGCCATCAATGATCGCTTTGCGCGTCTGACAGATATGCTTCACAGGATAATGCTCGAAAAGGCAGAAGGCTTTGTCGGCTCTACAGAAAAAGTGCTCATCGAAGGCGCATCCAGCAAAGACAGCAGCCTGCTTACGGGCAGAACTGATTCGAACAAGCTTGTAAACTTCACAGGCAGCGGCGCAGCAGGCGAGATGGTCAGCGTAAACATCACCAAAGCCCAAACATTTTATCTGGTAGGGAACATGGTCTAACATGGCTTCATTAACCCCTATGATGCGCCAGTATTTAGAGCTGCACGAACAGGCGCAAGACTGCTTGCTGCTTTTCAGGCTCGGAGACTTCTACGAAATGTTCTTTGATGATGCCATTCGCGCTTCCAAGGATCTTGATCTGGTTCTTACAGGCAGGGACGCCGGCATGGATGAGAAAGCGCCTATGTGCGGGGTGCCTGCCCAGTCTCTTGACAGCTATGTGGCCAAGCTTGTGGAAAAAGGCTACAAAGTCGCTATAGCAGAGCAAGTGGGCGATCCCAAAAGCGCTAAGGGGATCGTTGAAAGGCAGATTATCAGGATTGTCAGTTCCGGCACGATTTATGACAGCCTTAGCCAAAGCCCGGGCAAGAACAATTACATAGCTGTTATTTACTACAGCAAAACTGAATGCGCGATTGCTTACGCTGACATTTCAACCGGCGAAGCATATGCAAGCGCTGTCAATGTCAGCATAGCTGACAAATCAGCGCTGCTGGATCGCCTGTCCCTGGCCATGCCTTCTGAAATACTTGCAAATTCCGTGCTTTACTCTGAGGATTCCCTGAAAAGCAGCATTGAGAATCTATGCAGCGTACCATTAGGGCTTCTTGATTCGAGCTACTATGGCCTGGAGGCTGCATACGAGTCAATCAACGCGCAGTTGGGATCTTACTCGGCAACAGGGGTGGGCCTTGAAGGAAGCGACAGCATAGCAAGAGCCTGTGGCGCTTTGCTCAGATACCTTAAGGACACTCAAAAAAATAGCCTTCAGCATATCAACAGCATAAAAGTCATCGCTTCAGACGGGTGCATGGCGCTTGATTACTCTACCAAGAGAAACCTGGAGCTAACGGAAGCGTCTTTTGCCAAGACAAGAAAAGGAAGCCTGTTGTGGGCGCTTGACTATACAGCAAGCGGAGTTGGCGCAAGAGAGCTTAAAAAATGGCTGCTTGAGCCTCTTACCAGTAAAGCTGAGATCGAAAGGCGTTATGGCGCTATTGAAGAGCTAATGTCTGACGCGCGCCTAATAAGCGAGCTAGGCTCGATAATATCAAAAATGAGCGATATACAAAGGCTTTGCTCAAAGATTGCATACAAAAGCGCTTTGGGAAAGGACCTTTTGGCGCTGGAAGAGACTATTCGCCTTATCGGGCAGCTCAAAGCCAGCGCAAGCGGCCTGGCAAGCAGCTTTGCTCTTGAGCATATAGTTGGCATTGACCCGCTGGAAGATATCGCAGAGCTTATTAATTCCGCTATTGACAGGGAATGCGCAACCACCTCATCGCTTATACGCGAGGGGTTTGATGAAAAGCTTGACGGGATAAAAAAGCTGCAGCGGGAGTCCAAAGAATACCTTCTTGAAATTGAGCATAAGGAACGCGAATCAAGCGGTATAAAAAACCTCAAAATAAAGTACAGCAGGGTGTTTGGCTATTGCTTTGAAGTTACAAAATCCAACATGCATTTAGTCCCAAGCCACTTTATCAGAAAGCAAACGCTGGCCAATGCTGAGCGGTTTTATACTTCAGAGCTAAAAGAGCTGGAAGAAAAGCTTGACAGCGCAAGCGAAGAGATTGACAGCCTTCAAAGCGAGCTATACCAAGGCATTCTTGATCAGTTGGCTTTATGCGTCAAAAGGATATTTGCTACAGCAAGCCATCTGGGCCAATATGACGCAATCAGGTCGCTGGCATTTGCAGCATTCGAAAACAGCTATGTAAGGCCTGCTATCAATGAAACAGGCGAGCTTCGAATAATAAATGGCCGGCATCCTGTAATAGAAAAGCTTCTGGAAAAGAAAGCCTTTATAGGCAATGACACGCTGATGGACAACGGGCCCAACAGGATGCTTATTATAACCGGCCCAAACATGGCCGGCAAGTCAACATACATTCGCCAAACAGCAATTATTGCCCTGATGGCGCAAATGGGCTCGTTTGTGCCGGCGGACGAGGCTGACCTTCCGATAATAGACAGAATTTTCACCAGGGTGGGCGCCAGCGATGACCTTGTAGGTGGCCAAAGCACATTTATGCTCGAAATGAGCGAAGCGTCGAATATTATCAGGAACGCAACAAAAGACAGCTTGATAATCCTCGATGAAATTGGCAGGGGGACAAGCACCTTTGACGGAATGAGCATTGCGAGGGCTATCCTTGAGCATATCTGCTCAGTAAGCGACATAGGCGCAAAGTGTATGTTCGCAACCCACTACCATGAGCTTACAGAGCTTGAGGAGCTTATGCAAGGAGTTAAAAACTACTCCATGAGCATCAGCCAAAGCTTATCGGGGCTATATTTTACCCATAAAATAACAAAAGGCCCACAGGACAAGAGCTATGGCATAGAGGTAGCTAAGCTTGCTGGCTTGCCTGGCTCCATCATCGCAAGGGCAGAGGAAATTCTTTTTGCATTGGAATCAAATGCATCAAAAAAGCCCAAAAGGGCGCTCAAGCCGCAAGCAAGGCCGGAGATGGATGCAACAAGCCTTCTTAACTATAAATCAAATAACCTTCTTTTAGAGCTGAAAGCCCTTCCACTCAATGAAATGACGCCGGTTGAAGTAATGGGCTTCGTCGCAAAGCTGCAAAATGAGCTTGGCGACATCTGAATGAATTTTAGCAAAGCAGTTTGCAGCCACTGGCTGCCTGCATATTGCAGTAGGTGAAAATATGGCAAGCATACGCTTTTTAGAAAAGCAAATAATTGAAAAGATAGCCGCTGGGGAGGTTATTGTTAATCCTGCAGCTGTCGTAAAAGAGCTTGTCGAAAACTCCATAGACGCAAACAGCAAGAACATTGAAATAGAAACGGATGGGGGAGGGAAAACCCTTATTCGCGTAATCGATGACGGCGATGGCATCGAAACCGAGGATCTTGGCGTTGCGTTTGAACGCTATGCGACAAGCAAGATAGCAGACAGTATTGAAGAGATACAAACCCTTGGTTTCAGAGGCGAAGCCTTAAGCTCTATTGCAGCTGTTTCCAGCATCAGGGCGAGTTCGAGGCACAAAGAATCCGAAAAAGGCTTGGCTGTTTCCCTAAAGGCAGGGGAGCTTATAAGCTCAGAGGCGCGCACTATGCAGCAGGGTACTATAATTGAAGTCAGAAGCCTTTTTTTTAACCTGCCGGCGCGCCTAAAAAACATGAAGAAAGACAGTTCAGAGACTCAGGCAATTATAGATGCATCAGGCATGCTCGCATTATCGCATCCTGAAGTGTCAATAAAGCTCGTTTGCGATGGCAAAACTCTCTTTCACACTAATGGCGACGGATTATTCGAAAGCGCTGCAACAAGCATATATGGCAAAAAATTTGTCTCATCATGCATACCGGTTGAGTTTGATGAGCACCCTTTATATATACAGGGCCTTTTGATATCTCCAGCTTTTATTGAAGCAGTGCCAAAGAGAGCGGTCTTCATTAATGGGCGATACGTGAAAAGCCAAACTGTCAACCGAGCAGTAGATCAGGCCTACTTTGATGCATGCGGCAAAAAAGGGGCAAGCATGGTTTTATATTTGGCTCTCCCCCATAAGTACGTCGATGTAAATGTGCACCCATCTAAAACTGATGTACAGCTCAGCAATGAATCATTGATAACCATGCTTATAAAGCAGGCAGTTACAAACAGCCTGAGCTCCGTTTATGTAGCAAGGCAGAGCGCGATAGAGCCGGAAAAAACAAGCGTTGCCATGCCTGTTTTTGAAAAGGCCCAGGAATACTTTCCGGCGCAGGCACAAGCTTTCCAAAGCAGCCTTGGCGACTCGCTGCTTAATGATGGCCTTGCAGCAGATGCCATTGAAGCCGAGCCGGCCTTTGAGAGCCTGCAAAAGCAAACATTGGCTGCGCTTTCCCATATGAGCTATATTGGCTGCGCATTTGGATTATATGCCCTGCTTGAGTCAAACGAGGCTATATATGTTGTAGATACCCATGCCGCACACGAAAGAGTTCTTTATGAAGCTTATCTGGACAGCTACAACAGCAAAAGCATCAGCTCTCAGCCATTGCTGGTTCCGGTAATGCTTAACATGCCTCCCAGCCAGTACCAGGCAATTGTTTCATGCACTGATGACTTTAACTCTATAGGCTATGAAATTACTGACATGGGCGATGGGTCTATTGCGGTGAGATCAGTTCCCAGTGCTCTGTCAAGCGCTGCTGTTGACAATCTTCTATACAGCCTGGCAGACGATCTGTCAAGCAGCGGCCTTGACGGCTTTGGCCAAACCCGAAGCGAAGCGCTTATAAAGAAAGCTTGCCACAGTGCCGTGAGAGGCGATGCCAACATAAGCGAAAGCGAGCTTAGGCCCCTTCTGAAGTCGCTTGCCGAAGCGTCAGTTCCATTTACATGCCCTCACGGAAGGCCTATAATCTCTACAATTAGCATGAAGTCATTTATGCGAGCTTTTGAGAGAATTAATTAGCATATGAAAAAGGCAGTAATTGCAATAGGGGGCCCTACAGCAACAGGGAAAAGCTCTTTGGCGCTCACTCTCGCTGGCCGCATAAACGCTGAGATTGTTAACTGCGATGCCACACAAGCATACAGAGGCCTTGACATAGGCAGCGCTAAGCCAAGCCCGCAAGAGCTTGGGCAAGCTTCCCACCATTTGATAGATATCTATGAGCCAAGCGAAAACAAGAACGTTGCAGATTTCACGCTTCTTGCGATAAAAGCAGCTGAGAGCATCATTGCCCGATCAAAAATCCCGATTCTATGCGGCGGAAGCGGCCTGTACATTGACAGCGCTGTCTACTCAAGCTATAGCTATGGCGCAGCGCCTGCAAACGAGGCGCTAAGGGCCGAGCTCTACAGCGTAGCGAGCGAGCAAGGCAATGAGGCTTTGCATAACATGCTCTGTAGCCTCAACAGCGAGCGTGCAAAAACAGTGCACCCCAATAACGTCAAACGGGTTGTTCGGGCAATCGAGCAGTCGATGGCTGAAAACGCTGGCGATGAAAATTGGAATAATGCGCAAAGGGAGTTTCGTTTCGAAAATACCCACTACTTTATTTTGTCAATGCCTAGAGAAATGCTTTACCGCCGCATTAACAAGAGAGTTGACGAAATGGTTGAATTAGGGCTTGAACAAGAAGCAGAGGCTTTGTACAGCCAGGGGCTTGATGAGGCCTGCAATTCAATGCAGGCTATAGGCTACAAAGAATTCCTGGCATACTTTAGAGGCGAAAGCAGTTATGCCGAAGCGGTAGAGTTAATCAAGCGCAACACGAGAAGGTATGCCAAACGGCAGATAGCATGGTTTAAGAGAAACACCCAAGCTATTTGGCTGGATATGAGCGAAACAAGCACCGATCAGGCTGCGTGCCTGATTATGCGCAAGCTGGAAGGGGAGTGAGCATGCAGCAAAGCGATTTAATTGCAGGCGAAATAAAAAGCTGTGAAGATGAGCTTCGGAGCGCATTTGGCGAGATAAGCGAAATCGCCTATATGAACCAGATAAAAGTTATTAAGGCGATGCAGGATGCCGGCCTTTCTGAGCGGCATTTTGCAATGGGCACAGGATACGGGTATGGAGACGAGGGCAGGGATGCCACCGAAGAGATATTCGCCAGAGCTTTTGGCGCTGAGAAAGCAATAGTGCGGCCCCAAATAGCAAGCGGCACACATGCAATTGCCATAGGCTTGTACGGGCTGCTGCGCCCCGGAGACGAGCTGCTCAGCGCTACATCATCGCCATACGAGACTATCGGCGCCTTTATTGGGGCTAACGGCGAAAATTCCGGCTATGGCACACTTGCAGACTTTGGAGTAAAATACCGCCAAATAGAATTTTTGGACGGTTATCCTGACATCGAATTAATAAGGAATTCTGTTGGAGCGCAAACAAAAGCAGTATTTGTTCAGAGATCAACCGGCTATTCAGAGAGAAGCGCCCTTACGCTAAATGCGATAAGCGATATTGCAAAAGCTGCTCACGCCAGCAACCCAAATGCTTGCATCTTTGTTGACAACTGCTATGGGGAGTTTATTAATGCTAAAGAGCCACTTGATGCAGGCGCAGACATAATAGCCGGATCGCTAATAAAAAACCCTGGAGGCGGCTTAGCTCTAACAGGCGGATATATAGCAGGAAAGCAGGCCTTTCTTGGCTTGATAGCTGCACGGCTGACAGCGCCTGGAATAGGCGATGAAGTAGGCGCCAACATGGGCATGGTGCGCCATATGCTGCAAGGGCTATTTTTGGCGCCTCGCACAGTAGCGGATGCGCTTAAGGGAGCTGTGCTGACAGCAAGAGTTTTCGAAAATAGGGGATACAGGGCCTTCCCCAGCTCAACAGAAGAAAGAAGCGATATTATTCAAGCCATTGCCCTGGGTTCGCCTGAAAAAGTAATTGCTTATTGCAAGGCAATCCAGAGTGCGTCTCCGGTGGATGCATATGCTTCTCCAGAGCCTCAGGAACTGCCAGGATATAAGAGCCCTGTGATAATGGCAGCTGGGAATTTCGTTCAGGGCTCCTCAATCGAGTTAAGCGCTGACGCGCCAATGAGAGAGCCCTATATTGTATACCAGCAAGGCGGTTTGACATATGAACACGTTAAGTTCGGCTTGTGCAGCGCTTTGCTTAGTTTAGACTCTATATAGACCTATAGACAGCTATAACGATTCCAACGATTTCAATGTCTCTTCCATATATAGGATCCATATCCGGATTTTCCGGCTGAAGCCTTATCTGGTCGCTTTCCCTGTAGAATGTTTTCACCGTTGCTTCATCATTTATCATAGCAACTACATATTGGCCATCTTCAGCAACGCGCTGTTGTTTAACAACAACATAGTCGCCATCAAGGATGCCTGCATTAATCATGCTGCTGCCTTCGATTTTTAGCATGAAGCAGTTGCTGTTTTTTACTGTATCAGCTGGGAGAGGAAATGTGTCCTCATATTCTTCGATTGCAGTTATAGGCATGCCTGCTGTGACTTTGCCGATGATCGGAACGTCAACGATCTCTTCTTTGCGAACAAACGGGTTTGCCTTTAAAAGCATTAGGGCGCGCGGTTTTTGTGGATCACGCTTTATATAGCCTTTTTTTTCCAGGTTATTAAGTTGGTGCTGTACAGAGGAAGTAGATGCCAGATCTACAGCATTGCCTATTTCCCTGACTGATGGCGGGTACCCGCGAGTGGAAAGCGTTTCCCTGATATAGGTAAAAATAACTTCTTGTATAGCTGTTAAATCATCGTACATATAGGATACCTCACATGAACTGCTCGCCGTTTAGCGTTTAGGCAAGCTTCCCCAATCTTTGATGTTTATTATGTAGGCGGGGCATTGGCTTTTTTATGAGGAAAAGCCTTCCTGCAGTTCCTTGCAGTACTGTCACCTTACGAATAACGTTGCAAACCTCTATGTAGAATTATAGCGAAATAGCTATTTTATTACAACATAAAAGCGAAACATTCAATCGAACCAAGTGCAACTGCTATAAAAGAATCGGCGCTTTATATAGTTTTTCGCATCTAAAGCGCACCTAGCTGCCATCCCGGAGCTTTGTTGCTTTAGCTGCCTGCTTTCTTCGCTCTTCGCTCATTGATGCATAGTGCTTTCGCGTTGTATTGATGTCTTTATGGCCAAGCACATCAGCTACAAGGTATATATCGCCTGTTTCCTTGTAAAGGTTGGTGCCGTATGTGCTGCGGAACTTGTGCGGGGTGATGTTTTTCAGCGGTACAACGTTTTGGGTGTATTTTTTGACAAGCTTCTCAACAGCGCTAACGCCAATCCTCTTTTTTTGCAGAGATAAGAACATAGCTTTTTCGTCTTTTGCATCAAGAGGTATAAGATTCTCCCTTTCGCTGTTTAGATAATCGCATATTATCTCCAACAGCTCATCGGACAAGTACAGTATTGCCTGATCTCCGCCTTTTCTTGTTATTTTAAAAGAGGCGTTGCTGAAATCGAAATCGTCTGTATTGAGCCCGACGAGCTCGCTAATCCGGATTCCTGTTCCGAGAAAAAGGCTGATTATGGCCAAATCACGTTTTGCATTCTTGGCATGAAATGCCCTTTGGCGCTCAGTCAATTCATTTCCGCTTTCAACACTGTCTAAAAGGTCGGCAACTTCATTCGGCTCAAGGCGCACAATGGTTCTCTCTTTAAGCTTCGGCAAGTCAACCAGCTGGGCTGGATTTGTCTTTATCTCCTGCTTGCGGTAGAAGTATTTATAAAATGACTTCAGGCTTGAGAGCTTTCGCATTTTGCCGCTTGGGCTGTTTGAATGCTGGATTTTTGCATCGGGATTGTTTGGGTTTGGCACTTCATAAAAGCTGAGGTGCTCAATGTATTTTTCTATGTCAGTCGGGCTCACGAGATCAAGATCCCGAGCCCTGATTTCCTTAATGCTTTCGAATTCGCTGAAACTGGCACAGTTTGCCACCAAGTACTCAAGGAAAACCTTTATGTCAAGGCAATAGGCTATTCTGGTTTTTATTTGCGTGGTTTCAGCGATGCCTCTGAAGAAATCGCTGCAAAAATCAGGAAGCAGCGACATATCGTCTCTGAGCTGCAATACTAGGCTTTGCTCATTTGCTTTATAATATTTGCTGGATATTGGCTTTTCCTTTCTGTTATGCTGCAGATTAGCATTCTGCTTAGCTGGGTCCATCTTATTTCATATTTGTCGAACATTTGCGTTATGATTATAGCACAGTATTAAGAGATAAATCAATAGATCAGCTATTAGGCGCAGCCACTGCAGGCACCATTTGCCAAAGCAGCTAGAATGGCATTTTAAGCTTTTACAAGCGCAGAGCGCCAAATGATATTTAAATCTTTTGCAATTGAAGAAATCGTTTTTGCTTTGCAGCCTTGCTTGTGCATGCTAATTGCCTGGACTTCCCTGAAAAGGGCATAAAAGATTCCGATAAAGTTATCTTTATCGGAATCTTTTATGCCCTTTTGCCTTATTTTTGAAGCTTGGCTGGCAGCAGCCGGAGATATTTCATTTTCTGCTGATTACAAAGGTGTTGTTCGCATATTCAACTTGCCCTATAATACTATCATGCTCACTTTTATTGAATTAAAGTTTACCGCATCAATGCCTCATAATGTGAGAGCAATATTGGAGGTTAGGCCAAATGGACAACCCTGTCCAGAACTATAAGCTAAAAACAGTCGGCATAAACCTGTACTATGGAGATTTCCATGCATTAAGGGATATTTCCATGGAAATACTTGAGTGTTCGATTACAGCGATTATTGGGCCATCAGGCTGCGGAAAATCTTCGCTGCTGCGGACTTTTAACCGCATGAATGATCTAATTCCAAATGCCAGGATTGAAGGCGAAGCGTATATTGGCAATCAGCCAATATATGGAAGCGATTCAGATGCTGTGCAAATTCGAAAAAAAATAGGAATGGTCTTCCAAAAACCTAACCTGTTTCCGACAAGCATTTATAATAATATTGCAATCGGCCCTAAAAGCCAAGGCATTAAGAATAAGGGCGATCTGGATGGCATCGTTGAAAAATCGCTACGGCAGGTTGCTCTTTTTGATGATCTAAAGGACAGGCTTAGCGAGCCGGGGCTTTCGCTTTCATCAGAGCAGCAGCAAAGGCTTTGCATTGCCCGGGCCTTGGCAATAGAGCCGGAAGCAATTCTTATGGACGAGTCCTGCAGTGCGCTTGATCCGGTTTCAACGTTGATGATCGAAGACCTTATGAAAAAACTTGCAGAAAATTATGCAATAATCATCGTTACCCATAACATGGAGCAAGCTGTCAGGGTATCGGACATGGCTGCATTTATGATGATTGGGGACGATCGGGCTGGAATGCTGGTTGAGTACTCAAACACCGAAGACATGTTTTCTAACCCAAAGGACGAAAGAACTGAAGGCTACATAACAGGAAGGTTTGGTTGAGGCTGTGGGATTAGGAATAAATACGCGCAAAAGAGCTGCTATAGCTTTTTATATAGCGCTGCTGTCCATTGGCTCATTGCTTGCGGGATGCCAGGGAAGAGAAAGAAATGGAATAGTGGTGGCTGGCTCTACATCAGTTCAGCCATACGCTGAGGTGCTTGCAGAAGAGTTTGCTGTGATGTACCCGGAAAGCTCTATTGACGTGCAGGGCGGTGGATCCTCAGCAGGCATAACAGCAGCTACATCCGGAACAGCAGACATCGGCATGTCCTCTCGCGAATTAAGCGAAAAAGAGCAGCACCTTTGGTCAAAGGAGATTGCCAAAGACGGTTTGGCAATAATAGTGCACCCGGATAACCCTCTTAGGAGCCTTTCGCTGGAGCAGATAAGCCTAATATATAGCGGGCAGGCTACAAAGTGGAGCGATGTAGGCGGATCATCAGAGAGCAAGATACATATAGTCACTCGAGAAGAAGGATCAGGCACAAGAAGCGCTTTCAGCGATCTTGTTATGGGAGACGTCGAAATTTCGCCAAGAGCCATCGTTCAAGACTCGAATGGCGCTGTTAAGCAGCTTATATCTGATGACCTGAATTCTATAGGATTTTTGTCTCTGGGCCTTGTTGATGACAGTGTCAAAGCACTGATGCTTAATGGCGTAAAGGCAACAAAAGAGAATATAATAAACGGTTCATACGGTTTATTCAGGCCTTTTCTGTTTGTCGTAAATGGCGAACCTACTGATCTTGCCCTTGAGTTCATCGACTTTGCTGTATCTGAGCAAGGCCGCGAGATACTGTCAACCGAAGGGCTTATAGCTGAGGAATAGCTGTAAAGCCACGCAACCAATATCATATAATGGAAGGAGCGCGCAATCGCCTCTCGCTTTATGCGGCAAGTGCATATGGGAGCATATTGCTTTTGCACTTATGAACAAAGATACAATTTCTAAAATGGTTTTTTTTATCCTGGCGCTGTCCTCGATATCTGCACTGGCTCTCATAACCGGATTTATTTTTATTCAGGGCCTCCCGCTTTTTTTCAAAGTTGGCTTTGCCAATATTGTCTTTGGAACAAAGTGGGCTCCAAGCCAAGGCAGCTTTGGCATATTCCCCATGATTGTTGGCTCAGTATGCGTGACTCTGGGCGCAACACTGCTTGGAGTGCCGATTGGCGTATGCTGCAGCATTTTTCTTGTTGAATATTGCCCTGCCTCGCTAAGCAACCTGTTTAGGCCGGCAATTCAGCTTCTGGCAGGCATACCATCTGTTGTTTACGGATTCTGGGGATTGCTTTTCATTGTGCCCTTCATCAGAAACAACCTGGGTGGCCCGGGCCTTAGCATGCTTGCTGGCTCAATGATTTTAGGGATAATGATTTTGCCAACAATTATCAGCATTTCTGAAGTGTCGCTGAAGGATTTGCCGCGCCAATATAAAGAAGGCGCGCTAGCGCTTGGCATGACTCACTGGCAGGCAATATACTCTGTGCTTTTGCCAGCTGCAAGATCCGGCATAACAGCTGCAATAGTGCTTGGAATTGGCAGGGCAATTGGCGAAACTATGGCAGTCATCATGGTTTTAGGCAATGCAGTCGCTCTGCCGGAGTCCATCCTGGACCCTATAAGGACACTGACTACCAATATTGGCATTGAAATGGGGTATGCAACTGGCGATCACCAACAGGCGCTGTTTGCAACCGGCATTGTCCTATTTGTCATTATTATGATTTTAAACAGCTTCGCACAATATATTGCACGGAGGAAATAGACAGCTTGAACACTAACGATAAAACAATCGAAAAGATAGCCAAAGCGATAATATGGTCAGCAGCATTGTTTGTGCTTGTTATTCTAACAGCAATTATCGCATACATCCTGGCAAAAGGGCTTCCAATTTTAAACTGGGGGTTTTTGACGCAGATTCCGCGCAATATGGGCAGATCAGGCGGGATATCTTCAACAATCGTTGGCACTCTTATGGTAACAGCCGTCGCCCTGGTCATCGCCATACCTTTTGGGATTGGCACTGCATTTTATCTTGCAGAGTATACGAAAGAAAGCTGGGCAACCCGGCTTATGCGCTTCAGCGCGGAGTCATTGGCCGGCATACCATCTATAGTGTATGGGCTGTTTGGCTTTATCTTCTTTGTTATATCCCTAAACATGAAGTGGTCAGTGCTTTCCGGGGGGCTAACCCTGTCGTTTATGATATTGCCAACAATTATCAGGACATCAGAGGAAGCGATAAGAAGCGTCCCTACCACATATAGGGAGGTTAGCTTTTCTCTTGGGGCAACAAAATGGCAGACTATAAGCAAAGCAGTATTCCCTTCCGCATTGCGCGGCATAACTAATGGCGTTATTCTCAGCATCGGCAGATGCATTGCAGAGACAGCAGCAGTTATACTAACGGCTGGCACAGCTCTGAAAATGCCTACTTCAATATTCTCCCCGACTCGAACTATGGCAGTGCATTTTTATATTCTGGCCAGAGAGGGCATATCAATGGAGAATGCCTACGGGACTGCTGCGCTTTTGATAATCCTGATATTTCTTATCAATGTAGTTGCAAACGCTGCTGTCAACCGCTTGATGGAAAAAGGGAGATAGAATGGAGAGAGTGTGAATGGCGAAAATATCTATTAAAGACTTGAAATTCTTTTATGGCAGCAATGAAGTTATCCATGGCATAAGCCTTGATATAGCTGCCAATGAAATACTTGCTCTCATAGGCCCTGCCAACAGCGGCATCACTACACTCTTAAGATCAATTAACAGGCTTTATGAGTTAACGCCGGGAGCTAGAATGGAAGGCGAAATTACACTTGACGGAGACGATATCAATGCCAGCAGTGTCAGCATTACTGAATTGAGGAGAAAAGTCGGCATGGTATTTGACATTCCTACTCCCCTGCCCCTTTCGATATTTGACAATGTTGCATATGGCCCCAGGCTGAGCGGCAATACGAACAAGCAAGACTTAATGGTCATTGTTGAGAAGTCGCTTCGCCTTGCTGCAGTCTGGGATGATGTAAAAGATCGGCTATCTGAAGCAGCATCATCGCTTTCTGGTGGCCAGCAGCAAAGGCTTTGCATTGCCAGAGTGCTTGCTCTGGAGCCGGAAGTTATCTTGCTAGACAGGCCTTGCTCAGGCCTTGACCCTATATCGACAACAAAGCTGGAGGGATCTCTTGAGGAGCTTAAAAAGGATTATACAATTGTTATTGCCCCTCACAACACACAGCAAGCAGTTAGAGTTTCCGACAGTGTTGCATTTCTGCTTATGGGGGATTTAATCGAAGCCGGGCCAACATCCGAAGTTTTTGTAACGCCCAAAGACACCAGGACCAGCGATTATATAACAGGAAGGTTTGGCTAATGCAAGCGCTTGGAGAGAGAATGCTTGACAAGTCGGTTCAGCCTTCGCTTAGCGAGATAAAGAATTGGCTAGGCGCTGAGAGCTATATGCGCCTGAAAGCCTTCGAAGAATTGCTTGAAAGCAATTATAGCCTATCCAGCGAGATTAAGTTCCCATTTGGAAACAGTTATGGGTGGGGTTACAAGCTCTCGCATAAAAAGAGCCATTTATGCTATGCCTTTTTTGAAAAAGGCTCATTTGCTGTTACGCTGCAGCTGGGCGACAAGCTATTTGGCGCTGTCGAGGAAATAATGCCTTCCCTGCTCCCAAAGACTCAAGAGCTTTGGAAAAACCGCTATCCATGCGGAGAAAGAGGCGGCTGGATTCACTACCAAGTTCTCTCAGATGCAGAGCTTGTTGACATATCCAAACTGGTTTTTATCAAGAAGAAGCCGCAAGCTATAAGTTCGTAGCTTCACGGCTTATACTGGAAGCCTCGTTTCTTTCAGGCGATCTGGCGATCACAAAAAGCGCGTTTTTGCGATGCATTATTCATAAAGAGCATGCAGGTAATGCACAAAGCATTCAAAGTTTGATGGGTTTTGCAAACTCGAATAGGCAGTTTTTTGGCGATTCCTCTTTTAATTAACAAAGCTGCCACTTCCCTTCCCTGCCCCCATGTGATATTACACTTCGGCTGAAACAGGAAAACAGGCAGGGGAAACCAGCCAGCAGAGAGCTTCCAGTTTTTCAAACGTCTTGAATGCTTTTTATCTTTCATAAATAACTCCCTAGAAAATAAAAAAGAATTGCATTGAATGAACACGCGTGTTACTATTATGCCATACGATATATCGCGAAGCGTAATACCTAATTGAGGAAATAGTATGCCTTATTCTGGAGGCCCAATGACTGAAGCAATGTATTATGTGCTGCTTGCCCTAATGAACCCTGCACATGGATACAGGCTCATGCAAGAGATACAATCTGTTTCAAATGGCAGGCTTCAAATGGGGCCTGGCACCCTGTATGGCGTATTAGCGCGCATGCAGAGTGACAAGCTCATACAGCTCGTCAATGAAGACGGAAGGCGCAAGATCTACCGCATCACTAAAGAAGGGGAAAACGCCCTGTATTTAGAATATAACAGGCTTGCAGACATGGTTAATGACGGCAAGATGATGCTGGATAAGGGGACCGAAAAATAATTTTTATCAGTTTAGTATACGAGAGGCATGTGTATGAAAACGAAAGAGCTGGTTAGAAAATACAGGCATATAGGCGCACATAGGATTGGCGAAAATGAAAGCTGGTTTGCTGACATGGCAGCGTCAGGCCTTCATTTATCAAAGCTAAATAAAATTTATGCATACTTTACGCGCGCCGAGCCTGCGAAAACGCTATACCGAATTGATTTTATACATCCAAATTCAGCGACAGAGCCAGATCAAGAAGAAATTTACCTTGAAAATGGATGGAAACACGTTTGCACCATAAAAGATATGGCAGTCTACAGCTCGCCTGCTAGCAGGAAAGCACCAGAGCCGCATTCTGATTTAGCTGAACAGCCGCATAGCTTGTCTGGAATCCGCAGGTTCTATAGAAACGCAGGGATTGCATGCATAGCTTACTATGCAGCGATAGTGTTTTTGATATATATGAATCCATTGCCAAGCCAAGGGCTTGCCAGCAAGCTAGTAAGCAAGGGATCAATAACTCTGCTTCTGATCGGAGCTCACTTGATTTTTGGAATTGTTTTTGCAATCGAGCCCGTTGTGCACTTGAGGGCAGTTATAATTTCGCTTGGAAACGGCAAAAGCATAGACCATAATGCCGATTGGAGGAAGCGGGAGCGATATGAGAAAGCAAAAAAAGGGGCGCTTGCCTGCATCGCCCTGCTAGTCGTTGCATTCAATTACAAGTCAAGCGCTGCCTCGTTTGAAGCAAATATACCGCCTGGGCTGGCTGGCGCAATGCCAATAAGCCTCTCAGAAATAGAAGCCGGCGCGGCGCTAGAGAGAAGAACAGATATTGGCGCTACGGGAATAGACTTTCAGAACAGAGTAAGCCAAAGCTGGCAGCCATTAGCTCCTATTAGCATGCAAATCTGTGAGCATATCGAAGTAAAATCTGAAATGCCAGAAATATACTCTGATTATGATGCAGGCCTTTACTGCAGTATATATAAAGCGCGATTTTTATGGCTTTCAAAGCTTGTTGCGCACGAGTTGGCAAATGCAAATATAAACCAAGCAGGCTTTAGCGATCAATATGCAGCCGGCTTAGCTCAAATGAGCCTAGATGAGCTGTATATCGGCCACCAGGCAATGCAATGTGATATTATTGCGCGAAAAGGCAAGATCGTCGCAATACTGAGATACGACGGAGAGCAAAACCCCCTTGTAGTTATTAATGCCGCTATCGGCATCTTTAGCTGGGAAGGATTTGCTGAAATTGCTCGGTAAAGCTAACAGGCTTTTAGCCAGCCATCGGAGGTGCACATGGGACAGATAGTTAGGAAATTTAATTATCTGAGCGAATGGAGGATTGGCGAAACAGAGAGCTGGCTTTCGAATATGCCATCAAAAGGGTTGCTTTTTGAACGCTTTGAAGGCAAAGCTGTGTTTTTCAGGCGAAGCGAGCCTGCTGCTATACGCTATCGAATTCGCTACTCCTTTCTGACCCAGGAAGCGCAGTATGATTCATATGCCAAAAGCGGTCGGGCCCACCTTGGCAGCTATTCAAATAGGCATGTATATAGCTCTAAAGAGAGCGAAATGCTGCCTGAAATCCATGCTGGCCCAGCCACACAGCGAGAGATGCTAATAGCACTGGAAAACAAGCTGGCAACGATGGTTTTGCTGCGATTTTTACTCCTGCTTGCAGTGCTGCTATTCAGCTATTTGATCACATATGGCGAGTTGGTTGTTTTTGGCCTTGCACAAGGCGCCAAACAGTCATATGCTATGCTTTTCACTATCTGTATCGCCTTTTTATATACTTTCAGGCCAAATGGAATAATTGCCCTGAGCTCGCTTGTCCGCTTGTTAAGAAGGGGAAGGGTAATTAATCATAGCGCTGAGTGGAAGATTCATTACAATCTTTCTAAGGCTGTGAGTTATGCTTTTTAAGCTATGTTAATCCTGCATGCATTTCTGCCTATATTAAATAAAACGCAGCCTATTATTTGCGAGCCAATTGAGAGCGCAACAGAAAACCGCTTGGCTCTGGCCCTCTCAGATATTCAAGCAGGCATCGAGCTTATAAGCTTCGATAATGAAAGCATGCGTTCAAGCCTAAAAAGGCCTATAGAGCCAAATACAATTTGCAGCTACAGCAATATCTGCACAAAAAAAGCTATCGAGCTTTATGAGCAGGCAATAATTAATTCCAGCAACGAAGGCGGCGGCAGTTTTGTGCAGATTTATTATTTGGCTTATGAGCTAAGGGCGCCATGGCTGGCAAAACCGCTGATGAATGATCTAATGAAGTACTTTGGCAGCGTAGGGCTTTTTGAAAACATCCGAAAAATCAGCATGCCTTCATTTGATCTGCTGTATGTTTCAACCTATCAGAGCAACATTAGTCTATATGCTAGAAAAGGTGGCCTTGTTGTCTATGCAAATTATATCGCCGGTGCGGACAGTGATGCTGACATGGAAATGGAAGCCCTAATAAAAGCTCTTAGCAGTTTATTCGCTAGAAATGGCTATTAAGTGCAATGCAAGAGTTTGAATGCAGACTTGTGAATTCGCGCAAGACAGATCCACCAGGAATGCTGCTGGTAACCCCAAGAATATCCCCACAGTCGATAATAACCGGCCTCTTATACGATTCTATAGCGGCAACAAACCCCAAGGGCCAATGTGAACGGCCCAAGGGTGGCTTTCTTTGCCGAGATCGTGGACCTGGAACTCCGGCATAGTAGGCTTATAAGCAAAGCCCCACAGCAGCATAACTGGGGGCTTATGTTCCTTTGATTATTCTTCAGCCTTTTTCATTGGCTGCCTGTTGCAAACCGAGCTCCATATTGCCCTAACAATCCTCTCGCGCAATACAGGATCTGGCTCCCAGGAATCATCCTCGAGCAGCTCATGAAAGAGTTCATTTATCGAGTACTCATACCCGTATTTAATTGAATACTTATCCATTTCTGCCTACTTTCTTGATATCTCATTTACATATGCCACAAGCTCCCTAAGCTTGTCTGGCTGTGTGTCCTTGCCACCGAGCAACGGTTTGTTGTTGTTGAACAGGAAGCCGCCGCCAGGCGCAAACGTATCTAGGCACCTTTTTGCATAGTCCTTGCATTGCTCAAGGGTACCGACCTTAAGAAGGTCTGCTGAAAATCCTGCAGTGATGATCTGCCAGTCGCCGATCTTTTTGTATACTTCGAAAGGGTCATCCTGGTCAAGCATCATTATTACTGAGCCTTTTGGCAGCTCCCTGAAGCGCTCAACAGTGTCCAGGAACTGCCCCTCCCCTTTCAAAAAGATCTTTGATCCTTTCTCAAGATATGGTGTCAGCGTGTTCTTTAGATCGTTAAAATAGTATTTATCGTATAGCGGAGGAGATAAGAAGCATTCAACATGGTATACACTGGATCCCCATGGGAAAGGGTTGCCAACGAAAGTGTCGATATCAGGCAATGGTGTATAGCGCATCTTCGCAATTGCTTCACAAGCAGCATCAAGAAGCTCTGGCCTTCTGCGGATATCGCCTAGAGTGTTGACCATTCCTCTAAGGTTGTCAAAGACAAATGTAAGGGATGAATTAAAGCCTGGATATGGGCCCATGTGTGTTAAGGTCCCTGTGTCAGCATAGCAGCCCTTATTTATAAGATCATTCATTATCAGGAAATCTTTGTAGCCTGTTGCTGCTTTCTTTAGGGCTTCATATGCTTTGTCTTTTGGGCCATTAAAAATCTTGTAGTTCTTTCGAGGCATTACCTCAGTCGAAAAGCCATATGGATCCTCAATCAGCATTGGGTATTCCTCAACGCTCATATACTGCCCAGCTGATTGAATGTGCTGAATCATCGTGTCATCATGCGCAAGCGCATAGTCTTTGCATTCCAAGGCTTCGTATAAAGGCAAATACTGAGGCACACCTGTGCCTAAGGCAAACCAATCAAATTCCATGTCATCCAGGAACTTTAGGTAAGTCTCAGCTGCAAGGTATGGGTCGTGCATGACTTCTTTGTACGTTTTGCCGGTATAAGCAAAAGCCCATGTGCTCATTTCCAAGCCAACAGGGATTTTCTTTGGCTCTTTGAAGCTTACAGCATCGACCATATTCTGAATTCGCTCATTGCGAAGCTCTTCAATAGCCTTGTCCATATTATTCTCCTAACTAACTGTTTTCTTGCACTTGCGCCAGCATGGCCAAGCACTGGCGCAAAAATACAATTCTTGTTATTATAATACAGCAATGCCGCGAAATATTCAATTAACGACAAAGCATTACTGCATAAGCTAGTTAGGCGGGCTAGCAAATATCACAAACCCCAGTTAGAGCAAACATCAATCCAGCCATTGCTTTTTGATGCTGCTTCAAGAGTCTTGAGATCTATTTCAACAGCGCTGTTGGCGCTTCCGCACGCCGGAAAGACAGAATCAAAGCGCTTTAGGGAAACATCAAGGTACACTGAAAGGCCATCTGGCAAATCGAAAGGGCATACCCCTCCAACTGGATGGCCAGTTATGCTTAACGCCTCATCAGGGCTAAGCATGCGGGGCTTTCCTTCGAAATGGGCTTTGAATTTCTTGTTGTCAAGCTTGGCATCGCCAGCTACAACAATAAGAGCCGTATTTTCTTTGTATTTCACTGCCAATGTCTTTGCAATTTTTTCTGGCGCGCAGCCAACAGCTTTTGCAGCAAGCGCTACAGTTGCGCTTTCCCCTTCAGGAAACTGCAGGACTTTGCTTCCAATGCCGTATTGGTCCAGGTATTGTATTACTGATTGTAATGGCATCCTTTTCTTCCTTTTTGCATGGTTTATGTGCGCATTCGTGAGGCCTGCAAAAGAAGAGCGGCTATGTTAAACTCGTTACAGGGGCTTACCGCTAAAGCTTAGCAGAATAAGCTGCAGGAGCCTATTTAGCTTCATAGGGCACAATGCTGTCAGATGCATCCGCCAAGCACTGCGCCTTCTGTCACGGGAATCCAGATTAAATAGCCGGCTGCGCCTTTAAATCTGCTTACTAGATTAGCGCGGCCTAAGCCTGCCGGCTAGTATACGAAAACGCGATCCTCTCAAGCCTGCCGAATATATTGCAGTTTGCGCTTCTCATCAGTGCAAATGCATAATCTGCCTTTTTCAGGCTTGTGATACTCACCGGATCATGTATCAATTTTTTCGGATTTAATAATAAGATCGTTATAGCTCGGCTTTATTGTTTCACCAGGATTAATAATTTGAAAAGCGCTTTCGTCCCAATTGCCGTTTAGCGCATTTTCGAATATGGTTGTATCACCTGTGTACTCGATAAACTCCCATTCGCGTTCTCTAGCCACTCTCTGGGCTATTTCCCTGAATGTTTCGACATCGCCGGTGCCAGTGTTAACAAAGGATAGAGTGTCGTAATACTTAAGGCCCCCGCCCAGCACTTCCATGAGGTAGTCAGCTTCCTCTTCTCCAAATTGCTCAACGTACCTCGCCCTCATGTCTATGTATTCGCTGTCTTGGCCTCGAGTTAGCGACTCGCTCCACCCTGTAGCGTAGTAATAAGTTCCTGGATGGGCATCAAAATACTCCCTGTAGCGCTCTTTTGAGCCCATGTAAAATGTTATGCAGTCATGCGCCCGAGGGACTATTATTGGGATGCTTGCTGTCAGCCCAACAATTCCGTTGTTGCATAGCCCGTATAAAAGCAGGATGGCATCAAAATTCTCTTGGTCTACCTCATCTATTACCCTTTGCAGCTCTAGAGGCATTTTTTTCTGCCCGACCATATGCAATCCTTGATCGACTAACTGAACATCAAATTCATGCGGGGATGCGCTTAGTGCAGCTTTTACTTCAGACGCAACTACCTCACATCCAATAAGCTTTATTCTCACAGCTTCACACTGCTGCCAGCCAACAGGCAGCTTCTCCTTTGCAATATATCTAGCCATGCTGGCATTCGCCAGCATGCTTAAGCCTTGTTGGCTTATATAGGCTGCATTGCGAGCAAAGGTGAAATGCAGCCTGTTTCTTAAGTATATATCGTAAAGAGCAGAATTTGAATATAGCATAACAATATCTATATGCCATTTTTTGTATTGAAAGCAAGGCATATGGCGCTCTTTATTGCGAAGGCGCAGTTTGCTGCCTTGGCGCAAACTGGGCTGCATGCGAAAAAAGCGCCTGGTTATCCCACAAAAATGCATAATACTATAAGATTTCGCATATGTATAATAATTTGCTGTCTGGCATGTTTTTGCCGATTTCTAAAAATAAGTAGCCTATTTGTTAAATGAATTTATATAATAATGCAATTTACAATTTACTGCTGTTGAATGCTATACTTATAAAAAGTATTATAATTGAAATTAATGCTTGATAAGTGTTTTGCACTTCAACTAAACATGAATGGCTGTTTATGTATATAGCAAATAAATACTTGGGATACTGCGTAATAGCACTATTAATGCACTACATTAGTTATTGAAATATTATATCAATAGCAGCAATATTAATAACTATTGTGAATATACTAGATATATTGAATAGCTAAGTGAATTACCAATAATATTTTTAAGTAAGAATATTTAGCATTTTTATGATATTATTAAGATCTCAAAATGTAGTAAATATGATAGAATAGTCAATATGCTTTGCAAATAAAAAGAGCTGTTGCGCGCAAAAAATTTAACATAATATCGATTATGTTAAATTATATAATTTATCGTAATGATATAATGCATACATATGATATCTTAGAATGTATAGAAAATGGGCGCATGGAGGGAATATGAATACAGTGCAGCCAATTCGCGACCCTGCCGTAATTCAGGAAATGAAAGAATATCTAAAAAACTCAAGTTCAAAAAACCCAAAGATTTGCTTAAGAAATTATTTCCTATTTACTTTTGGCATCAATGTAGGGCTTAGAATTAGCGATATAATCACACTAAAAGCATCTGATGTAACTGGTTCACACGTTTCATTAGTAGAAAGAAAAACTGGCAAAAACAGAAGGTACAAACTTAACAGCATGCTCAAAAAAGAAATTGCCGATTACTGCAAACAGGCAGGAAAAGAAAGCTATTTGTTTCCCAGCCAAAAAGGGGGCCATATTACCCGAGTACAAGCTTATAACATTATCAACAATGCTGCAAAGCACGTTGGCCTGGAATTCGAAGTTGGCACCCACACGCTTAGAAAAACATTTGGCTACTGGCACTATAAGCAGTACAAGGACGTTGCAGCGCTCCAAATACTGTTTAACCACGCTTCTGCATCAGATACTCTGCGATATATTGGCATCGAGCAAGACCAGCTTGACGAGCTTGCTGACAAGTTCTTTATTTAGTATAGTAGGCTTAAAAAGCACAAATAGAGGTGTTTTATGGAAAGCAAGCTAAAAATGCAGCTGGATTTTCTAGCTGAAGTTGACAAAATGAAAAGCGTATATCGGCAAACGCTCCTAATAGACAAAAGCAGGCAGGAAAACGATGCTGAGCATTCATGGCATTTTGCGTTTATGGCTATGGTTCTTTTCGAGTATTGCGGAATTGAGGGAGTTGACATAAATCGCGTTATACGAATGGCGCTTGTTCATGATCTCGTTGAGATCTATGCCGGAGACACGTTTGCCTATGACACAACTGGCTACGAGAGCAAAGAGGCTAGGGAAAAAGAATCTGCTGACAGACTTTTTGCAATGCTGCCATTTGAGCAGGCACATGAATACAGATCGCTATGGGAAGAGTTTGACGAAGCTAAGACGCCTGATGCTATATATGCTTCAGCAGTTGATCGGCTTCAGCCATTTTTAAATAATGCAAGAACACAAGGGCATTCATGGGCAAAGCATAAAGTTAGCGCAAGCGAAATATATAAGCGCATGGATATTGTCCAGTCAGCTTTGCCGGATTTATGGGAATTTGTTGAGCAAGCAATAACAGACAATATAGGCACAGGAGCAATTCAGCCAGATTAGGGCAAATGTACATAATTCCTGTTGAACAGATCGCGGACGAACCCATGCTTATAGCGCCAACACCTCAATTAGCTATTGGGGTGTTGGCGAAAGCTGATTAAGCTCGCATTGAGAATAGATACTAAACCACTGTTGAGTAAAATGTCAATACATCGGAGAGTATTGCAGGGTTTGCTACACTGCGCGCTTGAAGCGACAATATAGCGCCATTTGAATGAAGCATTGGCATCAATGATATATTATAGCCATTTATAGTGTAATTTATCGTATTGCCGTCTACGTCCGTTCTCCCGACACCCCAAGTTACGTTTCTGTTGTCTGAACCATTTAAAATAGCCATAGCCATAACATTCGCAGGGCCGTTTATCAGGTATGTATTATTGCCATTATTAACGACTGAGCCGGTGACATTTAATGCAATATTTCCAGTAACAGGATTTGCTGGGTTGGTTGAGGTGAATTTTAGCTCATCAGAAGCTATTTGCGGGTTTGCAGCCGCTACTGCTCTAAGAGTAACTGTATCGCCTTCTGATCCTTGAGGTGCATTCAGCGTCAATCTATTTCCATCTATACTATACTCTATTGAACTGGAATTCGGAGTTTTCTCAATTTGCCACTGCACACTGTTATTATCAGTGCCATTAAGCATAGGGTCTGCAGTGACAGTTACAGGATCAGATCCAATAGTAAAGGTATTTGGCGCTCCGCCTGGCGAAGCACCCCTAACATTAAGGGTAATGCTGCCTGAGACCGGTATACTGGATGTAAGCTTCACATCATTCGAAACAATGTCAGGGTTTTCAGCAGAACTTGCTCTAACAGTTATCGAGTCGCCTGTCGAACCGGGTGGCGCTTGAATAGTTATTTCGTTGCCTTTTATCGCATACTGTATAGCTGAATCCGGGCTTTTTTCGACATCCCATATAACATCGTTGTTATCAGTGCCATCAAGCATAGGGTTCGCAGTAATAGTTACAGGATCAGACCCAATAGTGTAGGCATTTGGCTCTCCGCTTGGCTCAGCGCCTTTAACATCAAGGCTAATGCTTCCCTGGACTGGAACACTTGATGCTAACCTAACATAATCCGATACTATGTCGGGGTTTTCTGCAGAGCGGGCCCTTATAATAATGGAATCCCCTATTGAGCCGGGTGGCGCCTGAACGATAAGATCGTTGCCATCTATACTGTACTTTATTGTCGAACCCGGGCTTTCATCGACATCCCATATAACATCGTTGTTATCAGTGCCATCAAGCATAGTGGCTGCAGAGACGATTACAGGATCAGGCCCAATATAATATGAGCTCGGATTGCGAGTCGGCTCAGCGCCTGTAACATCAAGCCTGATGCTGCCTTGCACGGTCACTACAGAAGCAAAGTGCTTTACTTCTGAAACTATATCAGGATTAGCTGTTGCTCGTGCTTGCAAAGTGACTGTTTCGCCGGCTGATCCGGGCGGCGCTTGAAGCGTTACCACGTTGCCGTTTATTGTATGAAGTATTCTATGGCTTGCATCTGGGGATTTAGCAATATCCCAAATAACAGAATTATCTGTAGTCACGCTCAGGTGCGGGATAGCAGTAACAGTAACTGGGTTTTGCCCAATAAAGTAAGAATTTTCTCCAATTTGCATAGCTCCATCGACATCAATTTCGATATCGCCTACAATCGGATCAGGAGGCAATACTGGCTCTCCTCCTTCAATTTCATCGCATTCCAAGCTGTCAAGGTATGCATTTAAGGTAGCAGAAAGATTGTCATTAGATACCGAATGGTTTGCCAACAGTTTGGTAAGCACAGATTGAATGCTTTTGTTTAGGTTAACAACCTCATCAACAGTAGGCTTTGGAGAAAGCGCATTATCAGAGGTTCCTAAAGCGTATTGCAGTTTCTTGCCTTCTGTATTTATTATATTGCTCAATGCTAATTCTTGCATTGCTATCGAGAATATGTAGTTTATCAGTGATTCTTTAAAATTTGGGGGGGTTGGAGAATCTGGCATTATTATTTCTCCTGCATAACAGTTTTTTTGATATATACTATTCAACTTGGCAGCAAAAGTTCTCATTGCGACAAATGCATTAAGAGCGAGTGCGCTAAACAGTCTTCATTTATGCTCTCTGATGAGCAGTGAGAGCAAGCATATGCAGTATTCTAAAGCCAGCATTTTAATTGCAGCGCGCTAATCGTTATACGGCGCTATTTTCCGCAAGCGCCAAAGCGCAGCAGTGCCCATAAGCTATATTGGCCCAAAAAAGACGGATCGTTGAAAGATTCATTGGATAGCTCAGATATTGCCGCCTTCCTGTAAAGCGCATAAGCGCTATATAAGCGCACCTAATCCGAAAATAGCTGGCAATGCGCCGTTTGTGGCAATCTTTGCTATTATCCCATCAAAGCTATCAGCATTGTTGGGAATATCGAACTGCCCGCTAAATGGCTATGCCTCTGCAATTAATAAACCTTGCGTAGGTATGCATTTTACGATGCTAATTCCTACAATTAATCTTGTTTTTCGTCGGAATTACACCGTTTATAAGCTTTCGCTATACAAGCGAAGATCTCCATTAGCTTTGGCATTTTATACCATGCTCAGGAGATTATTTCTTTTTGCACTGTCGTGTTCGCGTCATAGCAAGATTTTAAAAAACTCACAGCCTGCATTATGGCAATAAAAAAAGCCCAAATTGGGCAAGTGCTGAGCCCTGCTTAAAAAAGGGCCCAAGAAGGTTGCTTAAGCCTGTTGCAGCAACGCAGCAAGGTGCTGCCCGCCGCCTTAATGTAAAAACTGGCGCTATTGCCCTGATAAGCCAGCACCGTGGCGTATTGCGCCAAGGCCACGGTGCGCTCAAGGCATAATGCTATTAAGATACGAATGAACGGCCCTTGGCATCCGGCAAAAACAGTGCCATTTCATCATCGTCATCGCTAAATCCAATGAGGCATACCGTTACGCGTATTTCATTTCTCATTTCTGGCACTTGGACAACAGAAAACGTGATGTTGGCGCCTTGCCTTGACTCGGATCGGATAAAGCGCATTATTTCTTCAATCTCGTCAAATTCAAGCTCACTGCTGCCTTGCACTGTGCAAAGTATTGATCTTGCCTGAATGATCGGCTGTTCTATAAACGGGCTATACACAGCTGCCGATATTGCTGCTTCGGCTCTTCCTTCCCCCAAGCTTCGGCCAAAGCCCATATATGCAGACCCGGCATTGCCTGTCAGCATTTTAAATTCAAATGGATCAATGTTGACCAGTGAAGGCACAACCATCGGATCAAGCAGAGCTTTTAGGCAAGTAGACATTGTTTCGTCATAGACTTTGTAGATAACTTTTTTGTTGTCAAGGCTATGAAAGCCGATATGCTCTATTGGTATCACAAACAGGCAGTCCAGTTCGCCTTGCATAGCAGAAACTGACAGGCTGGCAGTCTTTTTCTTCAATTCGCTCTCAAAGCCAAAAGGCTTGCTTACCAGGCCAATTGTAGTTATGCCAAACTCTTTTGCTATTGAATTCAGCATAACAAGCACTTTTGGCACCGGCTCATTGCCAAGCGCAGCAACCATGAACAATATATCAACGCCAGCGAGCTTATGCCTTAGAACGCTTAAATCTGATTCGTCGATTTCGATGAGCTCCTTGCCAGAAAGCATGTACATTAAGTCATCGCGATCCGAATCAATGATATGCAAAAAATCCAGATCTTTATACTTGCTGTCGCTGCTCAGCTTTCTAATAGCCTGTATGCCGGAACCCCCAACACCTATGACTGCAATCTTGGATTTCATTCTAGCCTCCTATAGCTTGGCACTTTAGCGCGGAGGATTCTCCCATAGGCATATGAAGGGCATAATGCAAGGAAGGGAGCGTAAAGCGCCTGAGTGCTGTTGTTTAGCTATATTGTATCATTATTCTTATTTGAAATCCTATTTTAGCGCCCATATTATAAGCATTTGGGAAAGATTAACGCAATAATAACCAAAAAATCATCAAAAGCGCTCTAGTTAAACTGCATATTGTCGATATTATCAGTGTAGCTTTCGTCAATAACTGCCTGCTCAAAAGTCCACATTTTATTCATCATATTGTTGGCACAGTCAATAGCAAAGAATGCAAGCGGGCAACCGCTTCCCTCTCCGAGCCTCATATTCATATCAAACATTGGCCTTAGGCCCATTTCTTCTTTAATGGCAAGATATCCGGGCTCGGCAGAAGCGTGTGACTCGATCATATAGTCTTTAGTCTCGGCTTTGAGCTTATAAGCGCACAGAGCAGCTACAGAGGAGATATAGCCATCAATAACAACAGGCATTTTTTCTATTGCGGCGCCAATATATAATCCAACCATTGCTGCAATATCCAAACCGCCAACCTTAGCCATCACATCAAATACGTCGCTTGCATCAGGTTTGTTAACTTCCATGGCTTTAGCAAGAACTTCAACTTTTCGCGCAAAATCCTCATCAGTTAGCATGCCGGTGCCTTTTCCAACATTTATTTCAAGCGCTACTCCTGTTAATGCTGTTGTAATGCAGGTAGTAGAAGAGGTGTTGCCGATGCCCATTTCGCCGGTGCCGATGACGCTATAGCCTTTGGCTGCGGCATCTTTGGCTGCATTTATCCCGATTAGGATCGCTGCGAAACACTCATCCGGCTCCATGGCTGAGCCAGTGCTGAAGTCTGCAGCTCCAAAGCGGACTTTTTTATCAATGACATTTGGATTTCTAACCACTCCATTAATGCCGACATCATAAACGATGATATCAGCATTGGCTGCCATTGCCATAATGCCTACACCGGTTGCATACTTGTCAAAAATCTCAGTTAAGGCAAGCGTAACGCTTTGTGGCGCACTGGACACGCCTTGGCTCACAATGTTGTTGTCAGAGCTCATTATTATTACGCACTTCTTGGGCATTTCATTTTGGACTTGCCCGGTAATAGATGCCAGCTGCACAGCAATATCCTCTATGCGCCCCAGGCTGCCTGGAATTTTCGCTAGGCCCATTCCATACTCTCTAGCCTTCTCAGCCGCCTGCGCATCTGCCGGCTGCACTTTGTCGATGAATGATTGAACTTGCTCTTTGAGCGTCATTGTTGCTCTCCTTTAAAGAAAAAATAAAAGCTCACGTAAATTGAATTACGCAAGCTTTTCCGTCGCTTACTTTATATGCCAAAGGCGGTCTTAATTTTGCTTGCCCCGGCTTGCCCATTAAGGCAGGTCTCCTGGCTCAAGGTTTAAATACATCACCGCGCCTTCCCGTTTCCAGTGGCATAATGCGGCTAGCAGCCTTTTACAGTGGTGGGTCCGCTCGACACTCGCAGTCGATTCCCTATTCTCCGGCGTACGCCGGCACCTTAATAAGATTGTAAATTATTCGTAGTTTATCGTATTTTTTGCGTAAAGTCAAGCTCTAGTAAATACTACAGTATCCTCTTCAGCGTCAACTTTTATATGGTCGCCGTTTGATATATTGCCCTTTAGCATTTCTTCGCTCATGTTGTCTTCAAGCTCCTTTTGGATTGTCCTCTTTAGGGGCCTTGCGCCATACTCAAGGTTTGTTCCCTTTTTGGCTATAAATTCTTTAAAGGCATCTGTAAAGTCGAGCGAGATTTCCATTGGCTTAACGCGATCTGAGAATTGGTCAAGCAATACATCAATAATATCTGAAATTTCAGACTCTTTCAGCTTGCGGAATACGATTATCTCATCCAGCCTGTTTAAAAATTCCGGCTTAAAAGTCTGGCGAAGCTCCTCTAAGACGTTTTCCTTCATATATTCGTATTCATCTTGCTCAGCGTTCTCAGAAACCCCGAATCCAAGGGAGTAGGTCTTTCTGATTGTCTGGGCTCCAACATTCGAAGTCATTATTACTATAGTGTTTTTAAAGTCTACTGTTTTGCCTTGGCCGTCAGTAATTCTTCCATCATCCAGTATTTGGAGCAATATATTGAATATATCAGGGTGGGCTTTTTCTATCTCATCAAAGAGGACGACGCTATATGCATTTCTGCGCACTTTTTCGGTTAGCTGGCCGCCTTCGTCATACCCGACATATCCAGGAGGCGCTCCAATTAGTCTGGCAACTGCATGCTTTTCCATGTATTCGCTCATATCAAAGCGTACTATTGCGCTTTCCTGCCCGAATACAGCTTCAGCCAGCGCCTTGCACAGCTCAGTTTTTCCAACGCCAGTTGGCCCGAGGAATATAAATGATCCGATAGGCCTGTTTGGGTCTTTTAAGCCGACTCTGGACCTTCTGACAGCTTTTGTAACAGCTGTTACAGCTTCATCCTGGCCAATTACGCGTTTATGCAAGGTTTCTTCAAGCATAAGGAGCTTTTCGCTCTCTTCTTCCTTTATCTTGCTTACCGGTATATTGGTCCAGCTGGCCAAGATATGGGCTATTTCATGCTCTGTGACTTTTGCAGTCGAATTGTTAAGCCTGCTGCCAATTGACCATTCCTCTTTTAATTTAGCAAGCTCCTCTTTGCGGGGCTTTTGCTTGTCGCGGACTTTTGCTGCCTCTTCATATTTTTGGTTGGAAATAAGCTCAACCTTCATTTTCTCAAGCTCAGCAACTTCTTTTTCCATCTCCATAATCTCCGGAGGCGCTGTAAGCTGGCTAATCTTGACTCTTGAAGCGGCTTCATCCATTAAGTCTATTGCCTTGTCAGGCAGGAACCTGTCAGACAAATAGCGGGCTGAGAGCTGGACTGCTGCTACGATGGCATCATCGGTTATTTGAAGCTTGTGGTGGGCTTCATAGCGATCCCTAAGCCCGAAAAGAATTAAAATTGCTTCCTCTTCAGTAGGCTCTTCCACCTTTACAGGCTGAAAGCGCCTCTCGAGAGCAGCGTCTTTTTCTATATGCTTTCTGTACTCATCAAGCGTAGTTGCGCCAATGGCCTGTATTTCCCCTCTTGCCAGGGATGGCTTTAAGATATTGGCTGCATCCATTGCGCCTTCTGCTGCGCCGGCGCCAATGATTGTATGAAACTCGTCGATGAAAAGAATTACGTCTTTTCTTTCGATGATTTCGTCAACTAAGCCTTTAAGCCTCTCCTCAAATTCGCCTCGGTACTTTGTGCCGGCGATCATTCCAGACAGATCAAGCGCCACTACCTTCTTGTGCTTAATTGTCTCAGGCACTGTGCCTTCAACGATTCTCTGTGCAAGCCCTTCAGCTATTGCGGTTTTGCCGACTCCAGGCTCGCCTATAAGGCATGGGTTATTCTTGGTTCTGCGCGAGAGAATCTGTATAACGCGCTCAATTTCCTTTTCTCTGCCAATAACAGGGTCAAGGGTGTTTTGTGCGGCAAGCTTGGTAAGATCCTTGCCGAACTTTTCCACCATTTTGCTCTTTCCGCCCTGCTGCTGGGTAACCTGCTGCTGTTTTGGCTGGTGCTGGTGCTGGTTCGGGTAGCTCTGCTCGCTTGGCCCCGGCCCGGTTTCCTCGCCCATCATTGGGCTTATGCCTGTTATTTTTTCGATGAGCTTTGAAGTATAGTCTTTGTTTATGCCGAAATCGTTAAGCACCTGGGCTGCTATTCCTTCGCCTTCCCGAATTAGGCCAAGCAGCAAATGCTCAGGCCCAATATACTGGCTTGAAGCCATGTTTGACTCTATAACTGCCATTTCGCAGACGCTTTTCATTCTTGCTGAATATGGCAGCCGATAGTCCGTTGAGTCGGTTTCCTGCTTGCCTACAAGCGCCAAAATGGACTCAAGCGTCACATCATACGTAACGCCAAGCTGGTTTAGCGCCTGAGCGGCTGTGTTGTCATTATCTATAAGAATAGCAAGCAGCAGATGCTCAGTCCCAATTAGCTCATGGCCCTGCTTTTTTGCCTCTTTCTGTGTTATATTGAACATAATGTCGTATGCTTTTGGAGTGTATCGTTCAAATCCTGACATGTTGTCCCTCCTTTAATTCAAAAGCTCTTGCTGAATAAATGATGCTCTGTATATATTTAGCGATCTGTCATCAGCGTTTTCGTTGTATGAAAGCGCTAGAGTCGCCGGTTGTATCTTTATAATAAGATCGTCAAGCTTTGCATCTGTAATATCTACAAACAGCCCTAAATCAACACCCATTCTCATAAGGCTGAGCAAGCTCATCGACTCTCTGGTTGATATGACGCATGCGTTGGTTAGGATGCCATATGCTCTATAAATTCTGTCTTTAAGCTCGTCTTCCTGATTAATAAGGAGGCTGTTTCGCTCCTCCCTTTCGAGCTTTATAATTTCTCTTGAAATTGAATGAATGCTGTTTACTATTTCTTCTTCTGTTATGCCGAGCGAATGCTGGTTAGAGATCTGAAACAGGTCTCCAAGCGCTTCGCTGCCTTCTCCGTACATGCCTCTTATTGCCAGCCCAAAGCGGTTAGCCATTCCGGCTATTTGCGGCAACCGGTTGCTTATAGTAAGCGCTGGTATATGCACCATTACGCCTGCACGCATGCCTGTGCCTAAGTTGCTTGGGCAGGAGGTCAAAAAACCGTACTTGTCGCTGTAGGAAAATGGGATAACTTCCTGCATCGCGTCATCAATGCGGTTTACCATTTCATAGGCTTCCAGCAGCTTTAGCCCTTTTAAAATGCATTGGATGCGGATATGGTCTTCCTCATTTACCATGATGCTTATTGTTGAGTCCGCATTGATTATTACGCCGCTTTGCTTGTATTTGCCAAGCTCAGGGCTTATCAGGTGGCGCTCTACCATTGATCGCCTGTTTAGCTCATTGAGGGTGTTTATGCTGGTAAAGCCAAAATGATCATCGGCAAGCTCCGGATTGAGCTCAGTGGCGGCTACTGCCTTGTTAACAGCAAGCAGCGCGCTTTCGTCAGTTGTCTTAATCGGGTATGGTATGTCTGTAATGTTTCTTGCAAGGCGGACGCGGGTGGTTACGACAATATCATTTATATATGCCTCATCACTCATTGCTTTTTCCTTCCGCTGCTTTTGAAACTTCTCGCAGCTGCCTCAATTTGTCTCTGAAAATTGCTGCTTGCTCATAATCCTCATCGCTTATTGCTTTGGCGAGCTGCTGCTGGATCTCAGCCATTTCATGAAGCGTGCCCTTATCGCTGGGGGCTGCTGATTTTGAGACTTTGCCTGTATGAATTGTCCTGCTGTGCATTCTTCTTACAATAGGCTCAATGATTTTGTCAAAAGTTTTATAGCAGTCATCACATCCGAATTTAACAGTTTTGCGAAATTCCCCAATGCTCAGATTGCAGGTCGGGCACTTTATATTTTCAGCATTTCCAAACCCGAATGCATTCCCGTATGCTTCTGGAAATGGGGCGCTATTGCTGCTATTTTGCATATTTAGAATGCCCTTTATGAACTCTGTTATGTCAAAATTGCTGTCATTGGCAGAAGAGTCATTGTTCTGGGCGCATGTTTCACACAAGTGAATCTCTGATTGGTATCCGTCCACAATTTTCTTTACGATAATTTTAGCAGGGTTTTGTTTACAGGAATCACATATCATCCAATAACCCCTCCTTTTGCTGAATTTGAATAATTCTATACACCTCACCCCGGTTGATTCCCAAAAGCTCAGAGATCTTGCGAATGGAATAACCAGTTGAATCCCTGACGAGCATAACTAACTCGTGCTTTAAGCTAAAGTTTGCTCTGTGGTTAAGGCTTTCATACGAAAGGTTATGCTTTTGCAGGTATGTCTTAATCAGGGAATTCGCTATTGAGTCCAGGTTCGAGAAGCAGTTGTCATAATAACCCAGAATGCTCTCATAAGTGCATTCATACTCGCCTCCGAGCGGCGATTGGTATTTATAATCTCCGGGTATTGCCGTGATGCCTTCGATTACTGGATTCAGATATATATAATGCTTTACAAAGCCAAATTGTTTGGGGCTATTTATGGCAGCGCTTCTATATCTGTCATGAAATACATGTCCGCTTCGGCTATATTTTTTGTTGTAGTACTGCGCATAACTTATATTTATTTGGTGCATCAGCTCTGACAATGACAATGAAAGCGGCTCTAGCAGCATATTTGCTTTGGTGCTTAATACGCAAAAGGCATAAACTGAGCAGTCCAGTATCTTTGCCTTATCTTCAAGGGCGCTGATGAATTGCTGTTTGTCCTCATCATCGCTAAATATGCTTTCGTTGTTGTTGCCACTAATTAATACATGGTAAATATTAAGAATAGATTCATCTCTTGATGGCCTTGGCATAGAAAATACCTCAATACTCTGTTGATATTGTACTCCATGAGATGAATAATGACAATAAGAACCGTTCTTATTGTCATTAAAATTAGGTTAGAAAATTAAGTCTACTGCTATATGATTGTAAAATTTCTAATAATTGCTATTAAAAGCCAAATGAAACTAACTTCCTGATTCATCTACAGGCATGCCATCTGACCATAGTTTTTCAAGGTTATACAAATCACGTTCGCTTTTTAGGAATATATGGATAATGATATCTGTAAGATCTATTAAGATCCACCTGGCAAGGGACTTGCCTTCCATTCCTCTTACTTCATATTCATATTCCTTGCATTTTTCAATTACATACTCAGCAGCAGCAATTGCCAGCCTTTCGTTTGTAGCTGTTCCTATGATGATTAAGTCCATATCGACAGAAATGTTCTTAATGTCGATTGCCCGAATATTTTGTATATCTTTGTCAGAAAGCCAAGACTGTATGTTCTTGAGTTTTTCGCTGTCCAAAGCTGCCTCTTTCTTGCGCACTGCGCCAAATTGCATTGGTATCTATAGTATTATTATACATTTCGTTTTACTTTCAGACAAATGCTAAATGAATAATTCTGCCAGGCAATATTTTGGCCTTTGCTTTAGTGCATGAGAGTTTTAGATTTTGGGCTCATTCATTAATATCCGGCATTTGTGAACAATTTATCCAAAACTGGCATAATATGAACTACAGAATTAGGGGGTGATTATTTGCCAAGTAGAAGGCAATTGAAAGCAAGCTATAAAAGGGATGACATTTCAAAGATAAACACTCTTCGAAAAGAAGCAGGCAATTTGATCATTGACCTAAGGCCATATGGGACCTATGCAGCTATACACATCCAAGGAACAACTAATGTGCCCTACCAGTACCTAACTTCAGAAATTGGACGATTAGCACGCAGCAAAAATACGCCAATATATCTTTTCTGCTCAACTGGTGACAATAGCTATGAAGCTGCGCTTAGGCTAGAGTCTATGGGCTATACGAATGTAACTGACTTGGGGGCGATAGCTGGCTGGCGATATGGCTATAAATAATTAGCAAATGCCATTTCCATTTTTTAAACATTTATATGCTACTCGAACTGGGTTGGGCTGGCATCGCTGCAGCTCTGCCAGCCCATATTAAATAGCATGCTATACATAGCACCCTCGCCACAAAATTCTGATAGCGCGCCTTGCATTCATACTGCAGGGCGCGCGTGCACTATATTAGCATTGCTCTGGCGTTGGCTTCCTCAATGGTATAAAAAACTCTAAGGGAATCAAGAAGGCTGGCGTTTTTCACGCTAAGGCCATCATAGGTTCTGCCGTTCATCAGAGTCTCGATATCTCCGTTTGACTTGACAACAAAGTGCCCGATGCTTTCAATCTGCTCTCCGCCGAGATCGGTAAGATCATCAGGGCAGTGCATTGCTATTGAATCAGAAAACGCATCTTTTACATCATCGCAATACTCCTTGAGGCGGTTAACCTGGGATGAGCTTAGCTCAATCTTTTTTTGATCATCGCTATATGCGTAGAAGCGCATGTAAATGAAAAAGTTGGAACCTGCTTTTTTTAGCTTCTGGGCAAAATCAAAGTCAGTGCATATGTCAAAATTCCCTTTATGGACAAGGAATGTGCAGCCATATGGCACTCTGTTCATGCGCAGCTGGTCGCATACATTTATGTATAGGCTTTCTGTTTCCTCAAGGCTTTTCTCTCCGTCCATATCAATTGTCAGCAGAGGCAGGATGTTTTGGTGGCCTTTAAAGAACCCTACAAGCTCTTCATTGAAATAGCGCGGATCAACCATTGCTCCAAACAGCATTTGCGAGAACTCTGCTGCAACTTCCAGCGCTTCAAGGTTGAGAAGAGGCTCCCCTAGCGTGATCAGGCATGTTGTTATGCCCAGTTCAGTGCATTCAGCAAAAAAAGCCCTCCATTCGCTTGCGCTCATCTTATCATTGCTTGTTTTGGTGTTTTCAAGGCACTGGTAAAGCCCGGTGCCTTCAGGGCTAAAGCTTGCCAGAATAAAAGTCGGAATATACAGCTCTTCATCCCGCTCATACCTTTCCCTAATTGGAGTGCTCTTTTGGACTGCCGGTATAAAGCTGCCCATAAACTGCCTTCCGGACGCGCTTGTCAAAAAGTGGCGCGCATACACTCGTGCGACTCTTGTTGCCGCTATTTCAATTACCATGCTTGTTGTTGGCTTCATATAAGTTCCTCCAGGATCAGCCTGTTGTTTTAAGCGCATCGATCATGCTTACTTTCTTTAGCCGTGAATGCGCTGTTCCATTTACAAATATTGCAAAGATGACTGTTAGGACGGCTGCAAGCACCATGCTTGAAAATTGCAGCTGCCTACCAAACATAACAAGGTTTGTTTCAATTGTTGAAACGAGGTACTTAAACAATAAATATCCAAGCACCTGGCCGGCTGCAATGCCAAAGAGTGTCAGCAATGCATTTTCCCTGTATAGATATGCTGAGACATCCATATCGTAGTAGCCTATTACCTTCAGCGTTGCCAGCTCGCGCTGCCGCTCCGTAATAGTAATGTTGTTGAGGTTATATATAACAGCAAAGGCCAGGCAGGCAGCAGCGTATATTATGACCCATACAGCCATGCTAATGCCTTTGATGCTGTCTTCGTAGTAGCGCAGGCTTGCATCCACATAAAAGACCATTGGCACGCCTTCGTGCTTGAGCAGCTCGGAAGCCAGCTCCCTTAGGGATTCCTTATCGCTGTTTGAGATGTAGATAAGGTTAAACACGAGAGGCTCGCTTGTAAGGCGTGAGTAGGTGTTTGGCGTAATGTATATGAAATGGCCTGCGTAGTTTTCGCAAATGCCGGTTATTGGCATGGAGACCTTTTGCCCCTTTACCTCGAACTCGATCATTTCGCCTACTGCACACTCTATAAGCTCAGCCATTTTTTCTGTTATAACGCAGCCCTCATCTGTCAGCTCGATCAGATCATGCGTGAGGCGCTCGCGCAGAATTACAATCTTGCCGAATTCATCTAAATCTGCAGGGACTGTGTAGAACACAGAATTGTCAACAAGCTCCCCTCCTGTTACTGATGTCATCATGTAGTAAGCTGGCGACATGGCTGTAACGCTGGGGTATGTTTTAATCATTGAGGTAACTTGGCTTCTATGCTCCATTGTTGAGCTGTCGCCCATGTACACTACCAGATCGCTCAGATTTAGCTCGCTGTATTGGATCCCTGTTATAGCGTTAACAGAGTCGCGCAGGCCGAGTGCTGTTATAACTAGCGCAGCTGTGCCGGCTATGCCAAAAATCGTAAGGAACAGGCGCTTTTTGTACCGGAAAATATTGCGGTACATAACCTTTGCCTTAAAGGGAAGGCTCTTCCATAGAAATGTTATTCGCTCAAGGAAAATTCGCTTGCCGGCCATTGGGGCCTTTGGCTGCGAAAGCCTTGCCGGCGATTCCTTCAGCAGGGAGTAAAACCCTATTACTGTCGCAACCAGCACAAGGCATGTGCCAAAGACGCCGCAAAAAATGAGGTGGCTGTAGTAATATCCAAGCTGCACAGTAGGCAAGGTATACATTGCCTTGTAAGCATTGATAATTATGCTTGGCATTACATAGCTGCCTGCGAAGAATCCGCCTACTGCCCCTATGGCGCTGGCAAATAGCGCATAGAGAATAAACGTTGCGGCTATTGAGCGGCTTGATACCCCCAAAGCCCTCATGGCGCCTATTTCTGTCCGGCGAGTGTCAACCATTCTGGTCATGGCTGTTAAAGCTACAAGGGCTGCTACAAGGAAGAATATAAGCGGGAACACATCCGCCAGGGCGCTAACCCTGTCACAGTCCATCTCAAAATTAATAAAGCCCGGGTTCAGCGTTCGGTCTGTGAGGTACGATGCAGACTTTATTTGCGAAATGGCTGCAAGCTGCTCAAGCCCGTCAAGGTATTCCAGCTCGCCGTTTTCGAGCTCAATGTATGCATTGCTGAGCAATGTCAGGCCCTCTTCGATTTGGCGCTGGCCGCTGGATATTTCATTTGCCCCGTTATTTAGCTGCTGCTGGGTCTGGGCTGCCCTGTCGTTGTATTGCTCAAGGCCCTTATTGTAGTCAGCCCATCCTTTTCTCAAGGCTTGCTCGCCATCGTTGATTTGCTGTTGGTATTTGCCAACTTCAGCGTCATTTATCTGCTGCACCGTCATAGTGTCGGGGTAGCCAAGATCAAGGATTGGCTGAATATCGCGCTTGGCATTTGCAAGATCAATTCTGCCTTGCTCTAAGTCCCTTTGGCCCTGCTGATAATCAGCTACTCCATTGTTATAGTCCTGTTGGTAGCGCTGCCGGTATGCTGCCGGCGCGCTTTGGAGCCTGCGGTATGCATCGTCAAGCTCTCTTGCAGCATTGTCAAGGCGGCGCTCGGCATCAACGATATCTGCTTCGCCTTGCCTTATCTCTGCTTTGAGGCTGCTTACAGTTCTGTTTCCATACTGGGCAATAGCGGCAGCGTTCTCATCAATTGATGCCTGGAGATCGCGCTTGCCCTGGGCCACTTCCGCTTCCCCGTCCATAAGCTGCTGGTAGCCGTCGTTTAGCTGCCTTCTGTAGTTGGCAAGCTCGCTGTCCCGCTCAATCCTGCCTTTGTAGAGTTCGTCCTGGCCAGTTGCAACCTGCACTTTGGCATTTGCCAATTCGCGCTCGCCATCAGCAATCTGCTCCCTGCCGTCTGCAAGCCTGCGCTCTGCGTCTTCGAGAATTTCGCCTACAAGCGCCTGTATTTCCGCTTCACGCTCATCAGCCCTTTTTTCCATAAACTCGCTTAGGCTTCTGCGGGTGCTCTCAATGTATGCTTTGTATTCGTCGCCATATGTCTCAAACTCAGAAGCGCCGCTTACGATGGCATACATTTCGGTATACACTTCCATTACGAATGCCTCTTCCGGCGCCATAATGTATGCTGTAACAATGCCGTTGCCAATCGTGCTTGCCCCGCGCTCTATTGACATGTACAAAGGGCTTTCAACCAGCCCTGTAATGGTAAATTTGTCATGGGCCAAAGAGCCCTCGTAAGTTCCTTTTTCGGTATAAATTGAAATCTCATCGCCTATGTCCAGGCGAAACAGATCAAGTACAGTCAGCTCCACTACGCACTCATTGCTGGCTACAGGCATTTCCCCCCTGACCAGCACAGGCCTGTTCATGCCTGTTTTTGATATTGAGTGCATCTTGATAACATATTTTTCGTTTCCTTTGCCTAAGTAAGCATCCACGGTCCATCCGCCCTCAGCCCGATCGATGTAGTCCAGCTTGTTTACGGCAGCTACATCATCCTCGACTATGCCAAGGGGGTTTTGCATTTTGAAGTCCATTAGCGAATGCTCGCTGAAATAGGCGTTGGCTGTAAGCTTCATGTCAGGGCCTGTACTGCGAAGCCCTGAGAAGGTTGCAGTCCCCAAAAAGATGATTGACATGATTGACAGGAAGCTCATCCGAGTTCTCCAGATTTCCCTCAGGAAATCGCGGATCTGCATCTTGCTCATAGCGCTATGCCCTGCTGAAATAATAGTGCAGGCCTTTCTTTTGTTTTATATTGCTCTACCATTCGATAACGCTCACGTCTGCCGGCGTCGGGTTTAAAAACTGCCTTGAAACCTTGCCGCTTCTCATTTGTATGATTCTGTCGGCTATCGGCGTGATAGACATGTTATGCGTTATGAGAATAACTGTTGTGCTGAGTGTGGTTGTAATATCTCGCAATACGCCAAGTATCTCTTTTCCGGTTGTATAGTCGAGTGCGCCAGTCGGCTCATCGCATAGCACAAGCATTGGCCTTTTGACAAGCGCTCTGGCAATGGCAACCCTTTGCTGCTCGCCCCCGGAGAGCTGGGATGGGAAGTTGTTGAGCTTGTCTCCAAGCCCGACCAGCTCCAGAGTCTCGCCGGCATCAAGAGGATCGTCTGCTATTTCTGCTGCCAGCTCGACATTCTCGTATGCTGTTAAGTTTTGGACAAGATTATAGTGTTGGTATACATAGCCTACGCTGGATCTGCGGTATGCTGTAAGCTGCCTGTTTGACAGCCCGTTTATCTTCTGGCTGTCAACCTTTATTGTCCCGTTGTCAGGGATTTCCATGCCTCCAATGATATTGAGCAGGGTTGTTTTTCCTGCTCCGCTAGGGCCCACTATAACAACAAACTCACCTTGCTCTATTTTTATCGTTACATTATTGGCTGCATAAAACTCTTCAAGCCCAACCTGGTAGGTTTTGCTGATGTTTTTCAATTCAATAAAACTCATATTATATACCTCTAGCCTTGCAGCAAAAACATTTCTTCGTCAAGCCCGTTAACTATACAAGGCGCAGCCTTGATCGAATTCTTGCAGGCATAAAACACATCGTTTGTTATGTAGCCCCCGAAGGCATCTGCGATCAGGCTGGCAAGGCCCTCTGTCTCCTCGCCTTCTTTCGGGAAACAGCACTGCACAGAATAAAAGAGCCTATCGCAGGCAAACATGGCTGACAGGCGAATGCCAGCGCTCTTGTGCTTTTCGACCATTGCTATTGGCAAGACAGCCAGCCCGCCAATTTGGGGGGCGATAGCGCTTGCGAAAACATTGGCAGTATAGTAGGCTTGGCTTTTGGTTGACTTTGTGGCAATAAGCGCCGGAGCTTTTGGCTGCCTTGCTATGCCAATAACCCTGGACGCTTCGAGAAGGTCGTTGGGCAGGGACTCGCTTGCGAGCAGCTCCCATGAAACAGGCATCCCTCTTCTGGCTTTGGCAGCCTCATTGGCAAGCCTGCGGGCATTCTCCCAAAATGGCTCCTCGCGGCTGTATGAAAAAGGAACGCTAAGCCCGTAGCCGAATGTGCCCGGCTTTTCAATTGTCTCAGGCGATAGCATGCCTCTTATATCGCACTCATAGGATACAGCGCTTGAGCGAAACTTTTTTTGGGCTATGAATGATGACATCAGAAATGAAGCAGCAAGCACATGCTCGACAGGCACCCGCTGCTCTTTGGCAAGGTTTAAAAGGCTTGCAGTTTCATAAGCCCCAAGCGTGCCGGATGACCACGAGCTGCTTAGCTCTGTTGCGCTGTATTCGCTTTCGCTTTGGCTGGTAAAAGACCATAGCGCTTTGGCGCTTGTTGCAAGAAGCCTGTCTGAGAGGCCGGAAACCGCCCTCTTGGCACGCTCGGAAAACCTGCTTTGCAGCTTGCGGATCTCCTTTGCGCCAAATGCGCTGCTTTTGTAGCCTTGCGAGCTCTTTCCCAGTGATGAGCAGACTATAAGCTCTCCGGCAAGGCTGGCGAGCCCTTTTGCGTCAGTGGCAGCTGGATGGGCAATGAACACAAGATAGATTTCGCTGAGTGCATATATTGCGAACAATCGGCATAAAGGCCCAAAGCTCGTGCTAAAAGGAATGCTAAGCTCTCTTTGCATTAGTTTAAGCGGATCAGGCGAAACCTCGCTTATAACAGTCAGTTTGAGCGGCTCCGGCATTCGCTCAAAACACAGCTTGCCTTTAGCATCATAAACAATTCTGCTGTTAAGGGCAGGGCATGCATTTTCAAGCTCACTGGCTGCGCTTTCGAGGCTAAGAATGTCGATATAGCCTTTAACCGACAAAGCAAGCGCAATGGCGCTGCCTTCTATCTGGGTGCAGGCGATTTCATTCGCCCCCAGCCTTCGCATATTCTGCCTTGATGATGGCATAATCTATCTACTCCTTTGCTGCGGCCTTATACCGCCTTGCAGGCTTCTTTGGCAGTGTTTTCAAGCGAGAGCATTGCTGCGCCGTCCATAAGGGCTTTTGCAATAATCGCTACACTCCTGTTTTCAGCTTTCGCCAGGAATGTTCCCTTGGCCCAATTGTTAAACGCCCCCATTGATGGCCCGCACATTATCATGAAGTCCATTCGCCTATTTGGCGTGTCATCTATTGCCCAATGCACTGAAAGGCCAACATACCACTTAAACATCAGCGCCATTTTAACCTTCGGGTTTGCCGCTGCTGCTTCAAGCCTTCCAGGGCCGTGCTCTGTATAGTACTTAATGCACTCTTCCCACACATCCTCAGCCGGCATTTTAAAATAGTTCTTTATGATGCGGTTGCGAAGCTTGTCCGGTATCTCCTCAAAAGATTTGTAATCAGTGTATGAGTCGTAAAGCCTTTGGGCATTAAGGGGCAGCATGGTATTTTTCTTAACTACCTGCACCTTTACCCCGAGCTCGAAAGAATCTATGCCAGGGCACATGGTTACATCGTTTATTGAAACCTGGCTTAGGAGCTCTTTGACATAATCTGATGTTGCAGCTTCTGTGCATGCCTGGTTTACTGAGCCAGTCACAACATATGAAGCCCCCATCTCAAATGCGGCCAGCGTTGCCTGGGGGGTGCTTATGCCTCCAGCCGCGCCAATGCGGACTCTTTGGCTGTACTTATGCTTTTGCTGAAGCTCGTCCCTGATTGCAATAACTGCCGGCAGAAGGGACACCAGGGCTTTGTTGTCTGTATGGCCCCCTGAATCCGCTTCAACAGTTATGTCGTCTGCAATTGGCACATAGGCAGCAAGCGCAGCCTGCTCATCTGTTATCAGGCCTTCCTTGCGCATTGACTCAATAACCTTTGGCTCTGCGGGAGACATAAATGCAATCGCTACCTCTTCGCGGGACACTTTCGCGATAATTTTATGCGCTCTTATGATAGTGCCGTTTTCGTCCATGCTCAGGCCTGAAGCCCTGTAGTAAACGAGAGCCTTTGTAATGCTTACGTATGCTGAGGCCTCTATTGCCGGGACCCCTTTTTCGATATACATTTTGGCCACATTTACTTCATTCAGCTGCTCAGTTATGCTGAATAGCAAGTTTACGGCAAAGGCTTTGTCTCCAATAGCGCCTTTTATTTCATCGATCTTTTCGGCAATCTCGCTCATTGAGCTGCCGCCGGTCCCCAGCGATCCAAGGCAGCCGGCTTGCGCGAAAGCGACGACCATCTCTACAGAGCTAAGGCCGTATGCCATAGCTCCGCCCATGTAAGCATATTTCAAGCCGTAGTCTTTTTTAAAGGCTTCATCGCCAAGAGAAGAGCCGGTTGGCACAGGCAGCATATATAATGCCGGCACTGCGCCTTCTTGGCTTTCAGGGCAAAATTGGCCTCCAAGTGCAGCTTTGCGTTCGCCATTGTCATTGACAATGGCAACTGCTTTATCATCCTTTATATTGCTGGCTAAATCGCTTACGCTAACCAAGCGGGCGCCGCTCAGGTAAATATTTGTATTATCCATTGTTGTCTTGCGCATCGGTGCGCAATCCTCCTCTCAGCCAAACATCCAGTCTGCTGCCTTGGCGTTATGCCATAATCCAGCTAAACGGCTTGGGTTTTAATTGCTACTAGCCTAGAATGATTTTGAAGCCGTCAGCTTTTCCAACGTTCATTCCTTGCCAATAGACTCTTGCGTCGATCGTAAAGATAGTCCCTTCTTCAGCTTCGTCAATTTCGCGAATCGTTACCTTAAAGCGTATTGTTGATTTCATCGGCTTTATCTGGCCGCGGAATGACGACTTTACTGTATTTTTTGGTATAGGCTGTACAATGCGGTTTTTTGCCTTGAGCACATTTCCTGTAAGCAGGAACAGGAAGAACTGCGACTGATTAATTGTTTCGAGCAGTATGCTTCCGGGGTATACAGGGTCGTTAGGGAAGTGCACTTTAAACACCCAGTAATCTGCATCGATGTCCTGCTCTGTAATTATCTCGCCGTAGCCATATTCGCCGCCTGTCGGATCAACGCTTACGATTCGGTTTATGAGCTGAATGCTCGGCAGAGCCTCGCTTAGGTACTGCTGGAATTCAGGGGTTTGGGGATCAAGGTAGTCATCGCCTACAGCCCCCTTCAGCTCTTCCATATCGAATTGGGGCAAGAACGCGTCAACATTGCCTTTGTAGTATTCATTCACTTCCTCATCCGAATAGCTTGACTTTGCTTTATTGGCTATTGGGATTGGCACATATGGCTCTGTTCTCTCTTTTGCCTTAAAAACAGGCATTGGAAGCTCAGCAACGCCTTTGGCGCTGTCCAAATCCTGATCAGAGAAGAACCCTCCAATAGAGTTGAGCGTAAGCACGAGCCTGTCTCCTATATAAACATTGTATATAGAGATAACCAGCGTTGAGCCGCCGCTCTTCAGGAATGAGGTTATCTTGTACTCGCCCCTGAATGTCTCCCCAATCCTGGGCAGATCCGAGAATAGCGTGCAGTTTGAGTCAGCTATTCTGAAGCGGACTTTGCCATCGTATATCTCGTCGATTCCCATATATGCAACCAGGAAAATTCCTATCTGCGCTGACTCTGTGCAAGTGATATATGAGACCTGGTCTTCTGTGGCAAAAAGCGTGTCTTTGGTAACATCGTACTCAAATTCTATGTATGCCGGCTTAAGCTCTCCAAATTCAGCGTCAATTTTAGTGATTCGGCTTACGAAAAGGAATGGAGGCAGCGGCATTCTTGCGCGCACAAAGTATGTGTCGACTTTCTCATATTGCGGCCCAAGCGTTTTAGCCATTGATTCTGTTGTCATGGACAGGATGTCGTCGAGATCCCATAGGCATTCGCGCTTGGCTGGAAGGCTCTGGCTTGCAATTTCGTTCTTTGAGCGCATTTTTCTGACGATGCTGTCAAGAATTTTTGCTTCGCTTGACAGGTATAAAGAGTAGGCATTGGCCCTGTCAGCAATCGCCCTCATCCCCAATCTTGCATACAGCGGGCCCATAGGCAGGCTTAAAGGGGCATTTTGGCTTGTTTGCGCGGCATTGTCCCTGGCGGCTATCGGCAAGCCGATGCTGCTTGGCACAGGTATCTTTTTATCTTGGCTCTCTTGCTCGTGAGCGATTACTTGTTCGGTTTGCAATGCTTCCCCCTCTTTGGCGCTTTCGCCAGGTGTGCTGTTGGCATCGGGAATAGCAGCCCTTATCGCTTGCATGGTTGATTGCTGGCGAATGTTGCTGGCCTCCAGGCCGGCAGGCCTGACACCCTCGGCTTCCTCGAAAATTCTTGAAAGGGTTTCCCTTGGCGCAGCGAGCATGTCCTGCTCATCAGTCAGATAGTGCTGCATGCTCATGTTTATAGTGCCAACAAAGCTTGGCGCGTCAATATCTGGCGTTTTAAACATGCTCAGCATAGCGTTTGCATCGTAGCCATGGCTAATCAGCTTTGCTGCTGTCCTGATATAATGCTCTTCAGGCGCGTAGATGGAAGGATAAGCTGAAATGCACAGGGCATTGCGGTTCCTAAAAGAGTTTTCAGCCCACAATGAGCATATTGGATTAGCGCTTGTGTTTATATAAAGCCGCGCTCCTTTAGCATATGTATCCTCAAGCATTGAGCGAAAGTCTACTGTTTCTGTAAAAATATACTTTATTTCATCAATAAGATCAGCCTTCGCTGTATCTATTGGCTTTGCATAAAACCCTTCATACGGGACAAATGGCGTTCCAGGCTTAAAGCTGAGCGCAGCCCCAAGGCTATATGCCGGCGTTTGGCTGTATACAGCTTTTGCTGCAGGGGTATGGCTTGCAGGGGAGTCGATAGTTTTAGTGGCAATGCCGCTAAAGCGCTCTATAACCCTGGCCATCGCTTCACCGTCTCCAGTCGCAATAGCATCGCGCGGAGAGCCGATAATGCTCGCAAATGCCAACGGCTCGCTATCCAGCAACCCTAAGAGCTCATCAGTGTCGCCGCTAAAGTAGTAGGAGGCCCAGCTGGAAGGCGCATTTGGCAGCAGCCCTTCCTGAGTCGGGTCAACCTCATGCATATACGCAACAAGCCCGTAAAAATCCTCAAGTATTTTGAAGTATTCATCGCTTCCTTCTGCTGCGCTGATAGCGTCTGTAGCAAGCAATATCGAAAACTCGCCCATACTGGCTCCGATGTAATAGTCGCCTGCCACCCCAAGTTTTTCTTTTAGAATGCCAAGGCCGACTCTTACTTCAGCCAGCTCCATCGTGTTGCCTTCAACAAATGCGCCTTTTAAGCCTCTGCCGGCCAGCTGCGGCCCGTTTATATACAGCTCATAGAAATCTCTCAAATCAGGGAATCGCAGCAGCGTTTCGAAGAACTTCGCGCTGTTAAGCCTCTCGCCCGGCGGGAACATGCATACTATGCCGGCATCGCTGCCTATGGGATCTGTGGCAATGAAGCTTCCCTTCTTGCTTTCCCAGCTTTTATTGCCTTTATTGCTGCTTAGGGATGCGATCGCATTTTTGGCAGCATTAAGCTCGCTTAGGAAAGTTTCCTTGTTTTCAGCAATAAGGCACAAGGTTATGCCGCCATCGCTTTTATTGCTGTATGATTCCCATGCGGCATTGATAGCTGGCATTATTTCGCGCTTGGTCTGCTTTGCCTCTATTTCATCGAGCAGGATTGCCAATGAACCAAGATCAGGGGCAAAAATTGGCACGAGCATTGCATCCGGCTTAACCAGCGAAGCCGGCTGTGGCTTTGCATGGTATTCGCTTAGAAGTATATGGGACACTGAGCTGTCGCTGCCAAAGCTGTTAATAAGCGAGGACCTTTTTGAATTCAGCAGGCTCCATGTAAAGTGGCGGCCTTCGCTTTCCACAAACTTCATTTTATTGGACAGCATCAGCATGTGCTTTGCCAGGGCAACTGCATCGCTAAGCCCTCTTGACATTCCGGAGAACCTCTCAACAGAGCTTTCGACGAATTCGTCTTTCTCAAATTTTTGCCGGTACTTGCCCTCAAGGATTTCTGAGAGAGCCTTTGCTGACTGCGCCGGAGCGCTCAGCGGCATTTCTACATACCCTATTGACGAGTCAGCTGCTTGCGGCATAAGCTCTGACAGGCTGCTTGAGAGCTGCTCGCTGATGCTGCTAAACAGGCTTGAGCCTGTTATGCTTACCGCATCAATAGTCCCGTATATATGGTTGTTGTCCATAACAGCTTTTTGGGGCTTCTTAAGCACAAATGAAACCGCTCCCTCGCACAAGCCGTTTTCCTGGTATTTGCCCATGTTGCCGCGAAGCTGCTGAACGTATACATTCTCAATTTCGCCGGTCAGCTCGATTGAGCCGACAACAACAGTTTCAACAATGTCCTGGCTTAGCAGGTACTGCGCTATTTCCAGAGATCTTGCAAAGCCGGTTTCGCCGTTCATCATCGCCATTACAGGCCCTTTAAAGCCCCAGTGCGATGCTATGCGGCTTGCTTTGATGCTTGGGATAATTCCTGTAACGCTGTCAGGGGTGTCGCGTATTCTTTCAGTGTCGCGCATGATCTCCATGATTTGCGCCACCTGGCTGTCGTCAAGGAATGGCCAGCTGTTGCGAAGCGACTGCTCGATAGACTCCTTAAGCTCAAGCGTTACTGAAAAATTCAGCTCAGAGTAATCCTGGCTGATGTTTATTAACACAGCAGTTTTCGGGTTCGTGCCTACGCTGATTCCGGCTTCCTCAATAGCTTGGCTTGCTGCGTCAAGCGCCAGAAAGTCCTTTCTCATAAGAAACTGGTTGCCCTTTGCAGGCAGCTTAAACTTCAGATAGTCAAACTCATAGCTGTTTAGGTATGTCCCCTTAGGGAAAGAGTCGAGCTTTAGGGCGTTCTTTGTCCTTGGATCTGATATTGGGAATGTCCAGCGCGAATCGGCAGGCTCTTTTAGCATCTCAGAGTTGGAAAGCATGGCTTTGTAAAAGCTTTCCGTTGTCGTCATATCGCCTATGTGCATGCCTATGCCGACTACTGCCATTGATTCGTCTTCTGACAATTCTTTACGGCTCTCTTTGTTAGTCGGGTCTGTTGCGTCATACTCGCGCAGAATCAGGTGCCCGTTTGTGCCGCCAAATCCAAAAGAATTTACTGCAGCCCTTTTATAGGCGCCTTTTTTCACCCACTCAGTGTTTTCAACCAATACTTTGTCGTTGGCCGGGTTTTCTACATTCACTGTTTTGGGTATAATGCCGTTTTGCATGCTAAGCAGCACTTTTGATATGCCTGCATGCGTAGATGCCGTAAAGAAATGCCCTGTTGCCCCCTTGTGGGCTCCAAGCATAGGAGAGGCATCGCGCTTTCCGAAAAAGCTGTTAATTGAATACAGCTCAACCAGATCTCCGGCCAGCGTGCCGGTAGCATGGCATTCAAGGTAGTCAATGTTTGGGTCAGCCCCGTCTTTGTAAGCATCCATATATGCCAGCATTTGCCCTGTCGCATCCGGAGCCAGGATAGCTTTGCCATTGCCGTCGTTTGACCAGCCTATAGCCTCAATTACAGCGTATATCTTATCGCCGTCCCGTACAGCGTCTTCAAGCCTTTTCAGCACGAACATTCCGGCGCCTGAGCCGCCGACGGCGCCTTTTGAGTTGCGGTCAAAAGGCTTGCATGAGCCGGCGTCCTCAAGAAGGCCGAGCAGCTCAAGCAGGCTGCTTACTGCTTCTTCCAGCTGGTTGTAGCAGTGGGCTCCGGCAAGCATCAGATCCGCTTTTCCGCTCATCAGGTAGTAGCTGGCGAGCTTCATTGAATACACAGGCGATGAGCATGCTGCATTCAGGTTAAGTATGGGCCCGCCGAGCCTGTGCTTGCCTGCAACATACACTGAAGGCTCAGTGTCTGATATAAGAGCCCTCGTGTCAAGGTTGCTTTCATCAGTGAACTCAAAATTAAAATCGTCTCTTGCCAGGATTGTGCTGATGGCCTGCTCGGTTGATATTTTCATCGGATCAGCAAAGAAAGGCGTAACTTCCTTTGATGGCAGCCCGAAAATGCCAAGCGTCAAGCCTGTTCTTTCCATTGCTTTCGAATTGCCGTAATAGCCGCTGTCCTTAAGGGCGGCATCGCATATGTATGCCGTCCACTTGAACAGGTCGCCGAGCTCGTCGAGCTCGGCAAATTCATCATCGCTAAACTTGCCTTTGAAAAATTCATCTGACTCATCTGCCGGAAGCCTGGCGCGCTCAATCGTTTTGCCATAAAAGTCAACCTTGCTTGTCAGCGTCTCTGCATCAATGAGCTTTTTCCAAAAGCTTTCTGCCGTTATGTAGTTAGGGTATAGGCACCCCATTCCTATAATCGCAATATTGTCCATTCAGTGTAGCCTCTTTAGCATTATTGCTGGCCAATCATATGGTCAATGTATTTGTCGGTGCTGTGGATGAGGAACTGTGCATGCCCGTCAGGCAACAGATATGCAAACTGCTCTGCGAACAATCGCGAGCCCTGCTCGAAAGGAACCATGTCAATCTTGCGCGCAATTAGTATGGTCTTTAAGGCTTCGCTGACCATGCCGCCCTCCCATGGCCCCCAGTTTATTGCCATAGCCTGGATTTCCGGGTGCGCTTTGTGCACTTCGTTCGCAAGCTTGTTGAGTATCTCGTTTGCGAGAGTGTAGTCAGCTTGTTTCTCATTGCCAAAGTAGGAGGCAGCGGAGCTGAAGGCAGCAAAGAATTTCAAATGCCTGAGGTTAAGGCTCTTGATGATGTTTTGCAGCCCTGTAATCTTTGTGCCAAACACAAGCCTGAAATCATCGCTTGTTTTCTTTGATATGTCTTTGTCTGCAATCGCGCCTGCGCCATGCACCAGGCCGGTGATCTCGCCGAAGAGCCCCTCAGCCTGCTTAATGGCGCTTTGCACTGCGGCCTCGTCGCGAATGTCGCAGCAGATATAGGCTGCCTTTATGCCTTTCTCTTCAAGAATGGCAAGGTTTCTTGCTATTTCCAGGGAGTTAAGCGCCTCTTTTATCTGCGAGTCCACTTGCTTTGGCTGCGGCGTGGTGCCTTCCTCGCGGAGTTTGGCTATAAGCAATGGCCTTAGCTCTGTGACTTCTGTGTGGCCGTTCATCCAGGATACGTCCAAATCGAGGCGGGAGTGGCCGATGAGAGCCAGCTTTGAGCCATATTGCATGCCAAGCTGTAGCGCGCAGCGGAATGTTACCCCCCTTGCCCCTCCGGTAACCAGGAATACATCATCTTGTGTCGGGGCTTTTCCTGATATTTGGAAGCCTTCGGTTTCCTTGAGAGTGTTTATGTACCTGCTGCCGAAGGAATCCCTGGCTACTTCATAGATATCCTCTTCAGGAGCGAATATCTCTTCAAGCGCAAGCTCTGATGCCAGCTGGCGGCTTGTGTCATGCGATATGTCGATTGCTTTGGCAAACACGCTGCGGTATTCCCTGTATAAAGTCTTTGTAAGGCCTGTAAAGCCTGCCTGCAGCGATGAGCCGTTCCATGCGCTTGACTGGCCGTGCATTCCGTCTATTCTGGAAATAGTCATGAAGAACGCTTTGCCTTCATCCGGCTTTGCGCAAATGCCTTCAAACTTGGCTGCAAACAGGAATACTGATTCCAGCGCCGCCTCTTCGTCAGCGTCAAAGATTCCAAGCACATGCATCTCCTTATATAAAGGGCTGCAAACATGGATGAACCCTACTGGAGCGCTTCCAAGCTTTTCAGCAACTGCTGCAAGCGCTGCATCAACTTCATCAGATGAAGGCTGCGCCACTTTTACAGCGCCCTCTTTGCTGGGCGAGTTCGGCAGGCTTATGTAGGCAACATCGTAGCCTTTGCGCTGCATTTCCTCGCCTATAAGCTCGCTGACCCCGTTATTGTCAAGGGTAATGGCAACAGCGCCGCTTGGGGCAATTACCTGGCTGTCGCTGTTTTCAGGGTGGCTAATCTCCTCAAGCACAATGTCATAGCGCTTTATTGCTGTATCAGGCATTGAATCCAGCATGCCATGGCTTTCCTGGCTGCCTTGCAGGCTTTCATCCTCGATTATCTCTACTTCGGCTTCAGCCTCTTCCTCTTTTTCAGCTGGCGCGGGCAGGCTCAGTTCGCCGCCTTCTGCTTGCTGGGCTTGGTATGCTTCAGCCATCTCTTTGTATTCATCCGGAATCTCCATGCCTTCAGGCATCTGGCCCGATGTAATAAAGGAGTTGAGAGTGTCGCTGTCGAAGTGGACTGTTTCTTCGCCGGTGTCTTCGCTGTTGAGCTTGACTTCAAGGAACTCTGAGAATTCTTCTATCGAATAAAGCCCGGCCATAGTCTCTATATCTGATTGGGTGAAGCCGCGCTCGATCTCATCGTTCAGAACAGAGAAGATTTCGATTCTTCTGATAGAGTCGATGCCCAGATCAGACTCTATGTTCATATCCGGCTCGATCATTTCAATCGGATAGCCTGTTCTGTCGCTGATAACTTCGATTATTCGCTCTTCAATTTGGTCTTTGGTGACTCCCATAACAAAGATGGAGTCCGTGTTTACTACTTCAGCTTCTATAAGCTCGCCGGTTGCTTCGTCTATTGCAATAAGCTCAGTTGGCTCGGCTGCAATCTCAGAAGGGGCCTGGGCTTCAGGGGCTGTTGCAGCCTCGGCAGGCTTTTCGGGCTCTTGGGCTACCGGGGCCGCTTGAGCTGCTTGGGGCGGCTCTGGCGGCGCCTGAACACTGGCTTTTGGAGCTTGCTCAACGGCTTTGTCAACACTCGCTGAAATAGCTCCTGCCCTAAAGCCTACAGATTTGAGCTCTTTTTCTTCTGCCTGGATCTCTTCTGCTGTTTTTTTGGCAGGGGGCGAAACGCGAGGCGGGCTGCTTTGTATGCGCGGAGCGCTTTGCGCCGGAGTCAGCAGGGATGTCTGGAAAAAGCCTGTATTCGGGCTTTCGCCGGCAGTCTCGCCTGAGAGTGAAAACTCGCCGCCCTCATTTGACAAAAGCTTGCTTTGCTCGTCAAAGTAGGCATTGTATGCAGCCATGCTGTTTGATTGGAACAGCTCCATAAAATGCAGCATGCTGTCAAGGCTTTCCTGCCCTGCTTGCCCGGAGCTGTCGATGATTTCCTTAAACTTCTCCAGCTGCATGCCCTGGGATTGGGTGAACTGCAAAAACATCTCCTTGTTAAGCGCTTGCAGCCCGAACGCGCTGTCAAGTATCGGTATTGTTTGATCAGAGTTGTCCATAGATTCTGTTCCTTTATTAATCTGCGTAATCTCTACTATTTCATCAGTGCCTTCCATTATCGCTTCAGCAACAGGAGGCTTGGTTTCCGGCGGGCTTGTTGCCTTAGCTTCGCTTAAGGCTGCTTTCGGCTCCTCGGGCTCTGCCTGCGGCTCGGCCTCTGCCTGCTTTACAGGCCTTGTTGGCCTTGAAAGGCTTGCGTTGCTGGAGAAAGGCGAGCGAAGTATCTCAGGCTTGCCTTCGCCTTTGCTCTCAGATGCCGGCGCAGCTTCAATTTGGCGCTCTGCCAATTGCAGATCTTCGAAGTATTCCTTGAAGGCATCAGGGCTTAGCGGCGGATCTTCCTTATATACCGCGTCCATTATTCTTTCCTGTGTATCCTGCATGAGGAAGTGAAGAGGCGGCAGCGCATACACTCGCTTGTTGTCGGGCTGCTCCTCTTTTATTTCGCTGAAAGGCCTGGCATACGGGTCAGCTTCGATTTCAGCGCCGAGCACCTTCATAACCATTGCCGCTCTCTCAAGCTGGAGAAGGGAGTCTTCTTTTTGGTCTGCATTGATTGCTATTGCTGTATGCTTTTTGCCTTCGAGCGTTTGCGATGCAAGTCCGGTGAGCACTTTGCCGGGCCCGACTTCCACAAAGATTCGGGCTCCATTCTCGTACATGTCGCTAATTGCTGAGCTGAAGCGCACTGGGCTGACAAGCTGGCTTGACAGTGAAGCTGCCACATCGCTTGGGCTTTCGTACGCTTTGCCGGTGACATTCGAGTAAACTGCCGCGCTAAACTCTGTGAAGCTCTGGCTGGAAAGCGCCTCTTCAAAGCTTTCCCTGGCGCCTTGCATATATTTGGAATGGAATGCCCCTGAAACGCTAAGCTCTTTGGCAAATGCGCCTTTTGAGGCCAGCTCTTCAGCCAGCGATGCAATCGATGCTTTGCTGCCTGAGAGCACAGTTTGGTATGGGCTGTTCTCGTTGGCTATGCTGATATCGCTTTTGCCTTCAATGAGCTTTTCTGCCTGCTCCCAGTTAGCCCTTATTGCAAGCATGCCGCCTGCTTCTGAGCTTTCCTGCGCAGAGCCCATAGCAGCAGCCCTCTTTTCCGACAGATGCATTAGGGCAGCCTCATCTATGGCGCCGCTTGCAAAAAGCGCGCTGAGCTCTCCATAGCTGTGGCCGGCGAAGAAGCTTGGCTTTGCGCCTCTGGCGCTGAGCGCCTTGAACAGCCCTGCATTTGCAGCTGCAAGGGACATCTGGGCATTTGTGGTTTTTGCCAGCTCTGCTTCATGCATCGCAGGCTTTTCGTTTGGAAAGAGCCTCGGGAAAACATACTCGCTGACAGGCTCACAGCCTGCTTTTATTAGGGCGTTGTCTGCATATGTAAATGAATCCAAAATCTCAGGGTAAGCCATAGCTGCCTGAGTGAGCATGCCCGCATATTGTGAGCCCTGGCCCGGGAAGAGGTATGCTACTTTGGCATCCTCGCCGTATACAGCCTCATTCGCATAGTGTATGCCGCGCTTGTGCCACTGATCCGCATTTGACTCCCTTAAAAGCTTAGCTGCATCAGCAAGGCACTCTATTGCCTCTTCGGCATTTGACGCAACGAATCCGATTCGGGCATTTGAGCTGTTTATGCGCTCGCTAAAGCTTCTTGCCATTGCATTGAAAACTGCATTTGGAATTTCGCTGTTGGCCAGTTCTTTTTCTGCAAGCTCGAGCTCTTTTAGCAGGCTCTCCTTGCTTTCAGCGGAAATGGCGATTGCTCTGGGCGTATAATCCATTCTTACGAAGCTGTGATTTTCGTTTGCCGGCCCTATGTACTCCCTTAGAACAAGATGGAAGTTTGTTCCGCCAAAGCCGAAGCCGCTTATCCCTGCCCTCCTTAAAGGCTGCAAATCATTTACTACCCATGGGCGCGGGCTGTTTGGCAAGTAAAAAGCTGAATTTATAAGCTGGACATTAGGCGCTGTAACATTGGTGGTTGGGGGAAGAACCCGCTGGTTGAGCGCCATCAGCACCTTTATAAGCGATGCGGCGCCTGCTGCAAGCCTTGTATGCCCTATCTGGCTCTTTACGCTTCCAAGCGCCACTTTCTTTGCCGGCATGTTATAGGGCTTCACAAAGTCATTTATTGCTTCAAGCTCAACAGTGTCGCCGACTGCGGTGCCTGTGCCGTGGGCTTCAATCAGCCCTACAGTGCTTACATCAATTCCGGCTTCGCTGTAAGCGCGCTCAAGCGCAAACTGCTGGCCTTCTTTTCTTGGGGCAAAGATGCTTTTGGCTTTGCCGTCACCGGAAGATGAGAGGCTTTCAAGCACGCCGTATATGCGATCTCCGTCCCTTTCTGCATCAGCAAGGCGCTTGATTACCATCATGCCGACGCCATCGCCCAGCAGCATGCCATCAGAGTCTTTGTCAAATGGCCTTGCTATGTTTTGCGGGGATATTGCCGGCGTTTTCGAAAAAGCTACAAATGTAAACGGCGTTGTGTCCATCATTACGCCACCGGTAAGCATCACGTCACAGTCGCCGCTTATAAGCTCATTCATTGCCATCTTAAGAGCCGCAAGGCTGCCGGCGCAAGCTGCGTCAACAGTGCAGTTTGTGCCATTAAGATCAAAGCGGTTGCCTATGCGCCCTGCAACAACATTCGGCAGATAGCCGGGGTTGCTTGCTTCATTCCATTCAATAGTTCCATCCCACATACGCTCAAGCACCCTTTGGATCAAAAACTCCGGGACATGGGAATTGCGCATTATCCTCTCGACATTTTGCGTCTGCCGATGGCTAAGCATGTAAGAGCTTTTGCCGACTGATGCTGAGAGTATAACGCCAGCCCTTTCCCTGTTGAACTCTTTTGCCCCTTCCCCTATTAAGCCCGCGTCAAGCATTGTCTGTTTTGCTACTACAAGCGAAAACAGCTGCTCAACAGAAATAGACTCCATGATTCGTGGAGGTATTCCGTACTCTATAGAATTAAATGACAAATAGTTGATTAGGCCGGCTCTATAGCCGTAAGTCTTGTCTTTTGCAAGTGGGTTTGGATCGTAAAAGTCGCTAAGATCCCAATAGGAATCCGGAATATTAATTGTGCAGTCCCTATTGGCAAGGATATTGCTCCAGTACTCGCTAATGTCCATTGCCCCAGGGAATACCCCGCCGATGCCAATAACCGCTATCTCTGATCTCATCTTCAACTCCTGATAAAAATGAAAATGCATTGAATTATATCAAACATATAACAAAAGAGAATTTATACATTTTCTTTAATGATGCTATCATAACAAAACACCTATATCGTGTCAAGGTTACTATGTAATTATTCTGGCCATTTACATATGGCTTCTAGTTGCTTATGTCTGCAAATAAGCCATTTACATACCTGGAATTCATATTAATCCCTTTATGCATAACGAATTATGACGCATTTTTTGTGACAATGCAATTGCAGTGATACAATTACCAGCAATATTATAAAGTTTCACGCAAGAAAGCTAATATAAATGTGAATATTCTAATGAAATAATACAATTAATTAATACAAATGATTATTGAAAACAGTGTCGATATTAGTATTAAAGCTGCTTACAGTATAAATAAAGGATGAAAATACCGAGAATTTATAATTACATTGATTCCATTCACTGCAATTGAGTAACAAACGCTGAAAATTCGTGTTAGTTGATGGTTTCTCGAAAATTACAATATTTAAGCCTCCAGGCGCAACCTGGAGGCTTAAAGGCGGATAGTGCCGGCTTAACTAAACTTTTGCTTTTGGCTTTGAGACCAGGCTTGCCAGAAAGCCAAAGCCAATAGCTGCGCAAACCCCGCAGGCTGTAGCGCTAAGCCCGCCTGAGAAGATGCCTATAAAGCCTTGCTCGTCTATTGCTTCAAATGTGCCCTTTGCCAGTGCATAGCCGAAACCTGTCAGAGGCACTGTGGCGCCTGACTGGCCGTACTTGACAATAGGCTCATAAAGCCCCATGGATGTGAGCAGCACGCCTGCAACAACGTATATAACGAGTATTTGCGCTGAAACGACCTTGGTGTGGTCAACAATCAGCTGGGCTATTACGCATAAAAGCCCTCCTACCAGCAGCACTTTAAAGTATTCAATCAACATAGCTTACCTCTCTAGTCGTTTTCAAATACAACTGCATGCGCAATTGACGGTATAGATTCTTTTTGGTATGTGGTAACAGGCGACATCAGTGCGCCTGTTGGCACAAGCATTACTTTGTTTAATTCCCTGTTTAGCAGCTTGGGGAACACATAAGCCCCAAATACGCTTGATGCGCTGCCTGCACCGCTTCCGCCGGTGTCAGCAATGTGCTGCTTGCCATGCTCGTATACAAGGATTCCACAGTCGCTGAAGTTTCCGCTGTGCTGGTAGCCTTCGCTTTCAAGCAGCTTGCTTGCTATGGCATGGCCGACAGTGGCCAGATCGCCTGTGAGCACCAAGTCATAGTCATCAAAGTTGGTTCTGGTGCTCTCAAACATTGTGAGTATCGTGTCTGCGGCTGCCGGAGCCATGGCTGAGCCCATGTCTGCCAGATCCTTTACGCCGAAATCAACAACCTTGCCGATTGTGAACGCTGTGATTTTTGGGCCTACGCCGCCTTTTGACAGAATAGCGCACCCTGATCCGGTTACTGTGCGCTGCGCAGTAACTGACGGCTGCACGCCTTGCTCCAGCGGCGTTCTGTACTGGCGCTCAGCAGTGCTGAAATGCGAGCTTGACGAAGCCATCGCCTTTTGGGCAATGCCGCTTTCAATAGCGCAGGCAGCAACCTGGAGCGCTTCGCCAAATGTAGCGCATGCGCCGTAAATGCCCCAGTAAGGCCTTGCGATCTCCCTTGCTGCGAATGCTGTTACAACTATTTGGTTGAGCAAATCGCCGCCAATAAAGATATCGATGTCATTTTCTGACAAAGCTGCTTTTTCCATCGCGTGCCTGTATGAGAGCAAAAGCATGTTTGTCTCGACTTTTTCGAATGAGTCCGATGAAATATCCTCATCCCTGACAATGTCATCATAAAGATTGCGCAACGGGCCTATGCCTTCTACCGGCCCGACAACGCTTCCGGTTGATATTACTCTAATGTCTGAATCAAACTTATACGTTTGGCTGCCTAGTTTAATCGCCATGCCTACCTCTTAAAATTCATGAAAAAATAGATAATGCCAACAAGCCAGCTTGAAACTATTCCGCTTACAATAACAGGCCCTGCAACTTTAAACATAAGCGCGCCAACCCCAAAGATCATTCCTTCTGAACGAAACTCTATGGCGCTTGATACGATAGAGTTGGCAAAGCCAGTTATGGGCACGTATGATCCGGCTCCGGCAAATCTGCCAATCTTGTCAAACACACCGATGGATGTCAGGACTGCAGTAACAAAGATCAGCATAATAGTCGTATATATGCCTGCTTCTGTTTCGTCGAAATAGTTTTCGACATACCCTCGAAAAACCTGTGCAGCCACGCATATGCTTCCTCCAACAATAAAAGCGCGAAGCGATCTTGAGAAAGAGTCCACTTTCGGCGTTGACTCCTCCTTTATTTCGGAAAAAACGCTTCTTAGGCGCTCTTCCCTTTCCGGCATCTTGTTAATGTTCATTTATTCCTCCTAGCGCGTCGAAAAATAGTACATGCTTCCAGCAACCCTGCCAATCGTCAGTGACGCAGCGACTAGTGGAAGGCTTATCCTGCCCTTCGATTTGATATCAATAATCGGCAATATCCCAATAACATCCGACAGCGAAGCCGTCAGCAACCCTACGAAAGATCCGAACATCAGCCCTACAAAGGCGATTATTGCTTTCGGTGCGCTAATTCCCAAATCGAAAAAATGGCAAAGAGCAGATACAAGGCAGCCAACTGCTATCGACAGTTCCAGCCGGTGGGCAAAGTTAGGGTCAGTTGAGTCATTGCGAAGCATTGACGAGAAGTCAATTATTGAGTATAAAGCCAATAGGCCTGTGCCGACCGCTAAACCGCCGGAAGCCCCCAATATAACAAGCAAGACTAAATGCATTACTTTTCAGCCCTTTTCAAGTTGTCCAGCTTTTCGCGCAAGTAGTCAATCGTGTCAGATTTAAACTGCCTGATATTCAGGTCGATGGGGGATGGCGACTTAAATTTAGCTATCTTTCTGTTTGAAAAAAAGACATACATGCCAGTGCCAAGGCCTATTGTATAGGCAATAGTAATTATGCTAAAGGCTTCCGGATGGCCGGAGCCCAGAATTCTTGCGAATTCTTTTTGCGTCTCCATCATGCCGACATCAACATGAAAGTACATAACAGACATCGCCGATCCAAAGAAAACCATCACATAAATAAGTGCATTAATAATAAGATGAAAGATACTGTTTTTCTTTTTTTTCTCAGCAATGACAACAACTGATTTTGGGTTTACAAGCTCTATATCATGCTGGCCCAGAGTTTCGTGCGCCATGTTAAGCAGCTTTAGCGCAGTAACCGTAAACAGGCATTCATGCTCAACTTCTTCGCGGACAATGGCATCGCTTAGCGCCTGCGTATCGACGGTGCCCGAATATGCATCGCAAATATCGCTAAACTTTATCGGGATATTCAGCTGTGTGCTATAGCTGGCTTTCGGCGCCAAGTATACTTTGCCCATACTGCCTCCTAGAGCTATTATTTGAATAAGAAGGCAATATATACGCTTTAGTGCCATTTGTGTCAGGTGTTTTTCAATATGGATTTAGAAATTGAGAATTGCATTAGGCTGGCCTGCAGCATGGCAGGCGCGCCAAATGCCAAAGATAAAATATAGCATATAGAAACAAAAATGAAATGAAAAGCGCTGCATCTTGCTTCAAAAAAGCAGGGCGCCAGGCAGGCACTGGCATTTAGAGCATGCTTTTTCTTAAGCCTTCAATTATCTTTTTTTCAAGCCTTGAGACTTGGACTTGGGAAATGCCTACAATTTGCGCTACCTCATTTTGGGTCATGTTTTTTAAATACCTGAGCGTGATTATTTGCCGGTATTCGCTGTTGAGCGAAGTAATAGCGTTTTTGAGCGCAATAATGTCAATTGCATCATCAATGGAGCTGCGCTTGTCCTCGATGACTTCTTCGTTTCGCCTATTGCTCTCGTCTTTGTTTGATCCTGCGAAATCATCAAGGTACTCCGGGCGCTGGCAAGCTTCCAGGGCAAAGGCAACATCCTCAAACGATTCGCCGATTGCATCAGCGATAGTCTGTATGCCTGGCTCTGTGCCATGAATTTTCACGTAATATTCGCTTTGGGCTTTTGCCTTAATATAAATGCTTTTAACATTCCTGCTTACTTTGATGATGCCATCATCGCGAAAATGCCTTTTCAGCTCGCCATTTATGATGTAGACTGCATAAGTTGAGAATCGGGTATTGTATGAGAAATCAAAATTTTTTATAGCTTTAATTAAGCCTATGGCCCCTATTTGAAATAGGTCATCATAGGTTTCTGTCTCAGAAAGGTATGAGTACTTCTTTATTAAGCTGGAAACAAGTGGCGTATTGTTTTTGACAAGCGTTTCCATTGCTTCCTTGTCACCATTCTGCGCAGCTTCTATAAGCTCCCTGGAATAGTATTTTTCGTATGCATCAGACTGGACACTCATTCGTTTTTGCCTTGATTTTTTTGCTCATAATGACTGTTGTGCCTTTATGTAAAGCCGATATCACATCGATTGTGTCCATGAAGCTTTCCATAATCGTAAAGCCCATCCCGGAGCGCTCAAGCTCAGGCTTTGTTGTATACAAAGGCTCTCTGGCCTTATGTATATCGCCTATGCCTACGCCATAGTCCGTGACAGTTATGCTTATTTCGCTGCCAATTATTTCGGCATTAACCTCCACGGTTCCAGAATCGTCTTCATATCCGTGAATGATGCTGTTGCTGACAGCCTCAGACAGGCTTGTCTTTATGTCTGCTATTTCCTCAAGCGACGGGTTGAGAGGCGCTATAAAAGCTGAAATCGCCATTCGTGCCAGTGATTCGTTTTCTGTAACGCTTTTGAATTTCAAACTCATGTAATTGTTCATAACATACCTTTATTTGGACTAGGCAAGCATATCGATAGCTTCAGCGATGCTATCGGCTTCCCCAAAAATATTCATTATGCCAGACATTTTTAATACTTTCCTGGAATGCGACTCTCCGACGATGACTATCGTTTTGCCCCGCCTTTGCCTCACTTGCTTATAGCGGCCTATTAAAAGCCCGATGCCGGAAGAGTCCATAAATGTCAAGCCGGAAAGGTCAAAGACAATGTTAATAATCTCTTTTTTCATAAGGGTAAAGTCAAGCTTTTCCCTTATGCCTTTAGCTACGTGGTCGTCTAGCTCGCCGCTTATTTCAGCAATAAGCGTATTGCCGTTTATCTCAGCCTTGAAACTCATCGTTATTCCCCGCTTACAGCTTGAAGAAACTCTTTTTTTGCCCTTTGCCATTCAGCTGCTTTATCTGCTCGCGCAGCTCAACAGCTTCATATGTCTTTTCTTTAACTTTTGCCTTAAGGCGCTCATTTTCCTCTTTTAGCGCCTCCCGCTCTTGATCGATGCTGGAAGCAAGCAGGGAATTGACGTCCAGGCGAAGCAGCGCTATCGCGTCAAGGATGCTTTGCAGGCTGCTTGATGAAACCTGAATCTCCTCAATCTGCATGCCTACGCTTTCAGCGAGCATGATCCCGTCGCTGTTTATGAAGTCCTCACTGCCGATATCAAAAAAGCTTTCAACAGGCTGGCTGTCGTCTTCATCGCTTGAATACTGTTCGTTATAAACGATTGCTATGTCGCCGGAATCCTGAATACTGAGGGCATATGCAATTTCATCGTCTAAAATGCCTTGGTTTCTTAAAGCTACAATGCTTGATATCTCTGATATGGAGTTTTCTGTGTAATAGCGGCGCTGGTTTGTTGCTACAGCAGCCTGTATGCCAAAATTATCTTCAATAACCTGCAGCTCTTTCTTGCTAATGCCTATCTGTTCCATTAGCTCTCTTTGAGTGTAAAGTTTTTCCATGATCGCCCTTAATGCATTAATATATGAAAGCAAGTATTGTTTATATCCAGCTAAAAAGCGAATATGCGCCTTTATATGCTTTCAGCAGTATTCTATATTTTCGGCTGCTCAGAATAACGATGTTCTTGTCGAGCGCCTGCAATTTCATTTTGATTGCGATAAATGCTGCAGCCATCCAAAAAACGATGGCTGGCTTTTGCTATGCGATGCAATCAAAGCGGCAGGGATCTTGCTATAATGAACGTAAACCCTGCATGCGAAATTTGCTTGTCAGCTTAGCGCATGATGCATGGCTTGACGCTGGGGCTATTAAAAAAGGCTAAAACGCGCACACAACGCGTATTTTTGCGCAAGCAGCGGATAATTCCACAAATAAATGAAACGGTTATTCATGATTACGGCAACTATTAATGGAGTGCAGATGTTTTTTGAAACATCCCCAGACGTTTTCTCGCCAAACTATATTGACAAAGGCACGCTGGCAATGCTGTCTGTTGCTGAATTTGGCGAATCCGGCAAGGTGCTTGACCTGGGCTGCGGTTACGGCGCAGTTGGCATTTACGCTGCCAAACTGATCGGAGGGGCTAATGTGCTCATGAGCGACATCGATGCCGGGAGCATCGAATTGGCAATAAAAAACGCCCGGCTCAATGGCGTTGGCGATATAGAGGCAATACAAAGCGACGCGTTTGAGAATATCGATTGCGCAGATTTCACTATGATCCTCTCAAATCCCCCTTACCATTCTGACTTTTCTGTGGCAAAGCGCTTCATCGAAAAAGGCTTTAACAGGCTAGCTATTGGCGGAAAAATGTATATGGTCACAAAGCGCAAAGAATGGTATAAAAATAAGCTTTCAGCTATTTTCGGCGGAGCTAAAATTGAGGAAGTGGACGGATATTTTGTTTTTTGCTCTGAAAAAAGAAGCATGCAATACAGCAAGGCCGGCAAGCATAAATAGCGCGAAGGATATTTCCTGCTGCATGGTTTTGCGTGCTGGCAGCGAACGGCGCACTGCGGGTTGCTGTAGGCGCAGTGCAGCCGCTCTCTTTGTTTAGGCTCTGGTTGTCAGGCGCTTTGAGGCTTAAACTTTGCCCTATTTTTTAAGTGCCGTTTGGTTTTCTTTTAGTTTTCAGCTAAAACTGCCCCTGCATTATATACTTTGGCTTGCCCATATCAAGCTCGGGATCGATAAATTCCAGCAGCTGTGCTGTATGCATAAACCCGATGTTTCCATCTTTGTGGCTTCTTACGGAAAACCCGCTTTTGCTGACTTCATCGTTTCCGACAACAAGCATATAAGGAGTTTTTTGCTGCGTAAAGCGCTTGATTTTTTCGCGCATGTTGTTGGCGCTATAGTCGCCTTCAACTCGAAGGCCCAGCTTTCTCAGCTCCAGCTCCAAGCCTTTGCAATAGCTGTTGTGCGATTCGGCTATCGGCACTACAGCAATCTGAAGAGGCGCCAGCCACAGCGGAAAATAGCCTTTGTAGTGCTCGATAAGCAATGCAAAAAAGCGCTCGATGCTTCCAAACAGCGCCCTGTGGACTACATAGGGAGTCTTGCTTGTGCCATCTGAAGCTGTATATTTCATGCCGAACCTTTCTGGCAGGTTAAAATCAAATTGAATTGTGCTGCACTGCCATTCACGCCCAAGCGCGTCATAGAGCTTAAGATCTATTTTGGGCCCATAGAATGCTCCGCCGCCTTCATCTATTTCATAATTAAGAGAAGCTTTCTCAACTGCTTTCTTAAGTATATCGGTAGCCATCTCCCATTGTTCATCTGAGCCAATCGACTTGCCCTGGGGTTTGGTTGATATATACGGCTTGAAATCGCCAAACCCAAAAGATCTCAGAATGTAGAGCGAAAATTCCAGAGCAAACGCCACTTCGCCCTCAATTTGCTCTGGAGTGCATATAATGTGGGCGTCATCCTGAGTAAACCCCCTGACCCTCGCCAGCCCGGACAGGGAGCCTGACAGCTCGTATCTGTACACTGTGCCAAATTCTGCCATGCGCACTGGCAAATCCCTGTACGAATGCGGCTCGCTGTTATAGATAATAAAGTGAAACGGGCAGTTCATAGGCTTCAGGTAATACTCGTGCCCGTCGATATCAAGCGGGCTATACATCGAATCGCTATAGTTTTCAAGGTGGCCTGATGTTTTCCAAAGCTCGGAGCTTCCTATATGGGGCGTATACACCCATTGGTATCCATTTAGCATGTGGGCTGACTGGCTGAACTGCTCCAGCGCAAACCTGACAACAGCGCCTTTCGGGTGCCATAATGCGAGCCCCTGGCCTATTTCATCTGATGTCGAGAACAAACCCAGCTGCGCTCCGATCTTTCTGTGGTCATGCTCTGAAGCTTCAAGAAGCCTTTGTTTATGCCCATCAAGCTCCTCTTGCGAAAAAAATGCTGTGGCGTATATTCTCTGTAGCATCCTGTTTGATGCATCGCCATCCAGGTATGCGCCTGAAAAGCTGGAAAGCTCAAAGGCGCCAGGCGTGCTTTTGCCGCTCAGCCAGCTTTCAATTGCTTCGATTTTCTCCAGGTTTAATGGTTCATTCAAATCAAAATCGCAGTAAAAGCCGCTGTCTGTGATGCTCTCAAAAAGCAGCTGCCCGCCAAAAAGCTCTGTGACGGCTTCCTCGAGCAACCCTATTAATTCTTTTTTATAATTTGGCATTTTTGCCCTCCTATTATTTTCTGTTAAATATTCTTTACAGGAGCGCATTCGGTTGCCTGCCCGTCAAAGCGCGCCGGGCATAATTTAGCTTTCAGGGCCTTCACCCCCCTTCAAATAAAAACACCCTATCATTTTTCATGTATTGATAGGGTGCTATCTATAACTATTCGATACCACCCACCGACGGCTTTTAGAGCTAACACTCGCCGCCAATGGGATTTGGCTTGAAGTATTAGCTCTTAGCGGTTTCGGTGGCAAAAGTGGAATTTCTAATTATTTGCATATTGCATTTTAGCATGTTGGCATGCAAACAAGCAATGTTTGCTTCAGTACTGAGGAGCAAACATTCAACAACGGGGGCCGAGTTCAAGAAAATTTCAAACCTTGGCTGTTCAAATGGTTCCTCACCTTCATGCTCGTCAAAGAAATCTTCTGGATCTCCAATGGGGATAGGGTCTTCAGGTTCATTAGCTTCAGGCAAGCCTTCTGAATTGACAATTTTGGTGTATTCAAGAAGTGCGCTATATACTATAGCCTTTATATCACTTTTGCTAAAAAGTACTTTTTTGTGTTTTGTGAAGATGGCTTCGCAGGCGGTTTTCGCTGCGAAAAAAAATTCACACTTCAAGGCTGTGTTTGCTTGTATTCAATAAGGCCATTTAATCGTTAAAAGATCGGTTTTTTCCAGTGCTTGGCCAACAAGCGACTCCATATCCAGCTTGCCTTCTTCAAAGGCTACCTTTTCTGTTACAGGCCTTGTCTGCGGGTGTTTTGGAACGAAAACTGTGCAGCAGTCATCATATGGCCTAATAGAAATATCATACGTGCCAATTCTCTTTGCGATGAGGGTTATTTCATTCTTGTCAATGCCAATGAGGGGCCTCATAACGCTCGTTTCGATCAGGGCTTGCTGAGTGCAGTTGATGCTTTCTATAGTCTGTGATGCTACCTGGCCAAGGCTTTCGCCGGTGATAATTGCGCTAAAGCCGATCTTGCTTTTCATAGCCTCGGCAACCCTGTACATAAAGCGCCGAAGCAGTATTGTCAAATACTGCTCTTTGCAGTTGCTGATAGCGCTTTGCATAAAGTCTATCGCATTAACATTGTACAGATCCATGCCTTGGTTATACTCAGAGATTACTTTAGATATATCTCTGGCTTTGTCCTGCGCTGCAACGCTTGTAAAAGGGTATGAATGGTAATGGATGGCAGATAGCTTCATGCCGCGCCTTGCCATCATATATGAGGCAACCGGGCTGTCTATGCCTCCTGAGAGCAGCACAGCGCCTTTACCGCTGCTGCCCAGCGGCAATCCGGCTTCCCCTGCAGATGCCTGCCAATATATATATGCCGCTTCCTCGCGGATGTCTATGTTGAGCACTATGTCCGGATTATGCACATCAACCGAAGCGTTCGGGCTTAGCATTTTGATAACATGCGCGCCTACCTCGCTTGAAACCTGCGGGCTTTTGGCCGGGAAGCGTTTGTCAGCCCTGTTTGTCTCAACTTTAAAAGTGAATCTGCCAAGGGCTGGCAAGGCTTTTATGCTCAAATCTTTAATTGATGCAATGCTTGGCTCGCACTCTAAAGCTATTGCTATAGAGGCAATGCCAAACACCTTGGACAGCTTGCCAACCATGGCGGCTTCGTCTTCAATGCTATATCCGCGAATGCTGATCCGGCCGCGGGAGGATGCTATTTCCACCCCGCTATATCCGCTTAGGGCTTGCTTTATATTTGACACGAGAATTTTAATGAAATAATTTTGGTTTGCGCCCTTTAAGCCTATTTCGCTGTACCTTACTAGCAGCACTGGTTTCCTCTTTTGTTGCCCATGGCCCTGCTAAGCTGCCCAACTGCCTCAGCAAGCTTTTCTGCCATAATGCTTATTTCTTCTTTAGTGTTGAACATGCCGATGCTGATGCGCACAGCTCCGGCAACTTCATCTGCGCTTGCTCCAATAGAATATAGCGCAGATGGCTTTTCCTTCGCCGAGCTGGAGCATGCGGAGCCGGTAGAAATGAAAATATCAGACGCTTCAAGCATCCTCATTATAACTTCGCCTTTAAGGCCTGCAAATGACAAGCTGAATATATGAGGCGCGTATAACGGGCTAAAGCCATTTTTGTGCGAGTTAAACATACTGCGGCCAAACCGCTTTGACAATTCATTATAGCAGTGCTCTCCAAGATCCCTCAGCTTGCTTTCAGCGTTTTCTGAGCCCATGGTTTCCAAAGCTTTGGCCATCGCATATATTGCAGGCGTATTTAGTGTGCCGCTTCGCATATGCCCTTGCTGGCTTCCGCCTTGGATTTGCTCTTTTATATTAAGGCCCTTTCGCATGATTAGGGCGCCTACGCCTTTAGGGCCGTGAAATTTGTGCGCTGAGATTGTAATTAAGTCTGCATTTGCGAAATCACCCTTTAACTTGCCAAACCCCTGTACGCAATCAAAGTGCAAAAGCGCTTTTGGGTTTTTCGACTTGACTATAGAAGCAATTCGGCCGATGTCTTGGATTGATCCAAATTCATTGTTGGCCCAAATTATGCTGACGATTTTTGTGTTGGGCTTTACAGACTCTTTCAGGCTGTTAATATCTATTTGGCCAAAGCTGTCTACGCTTATAACTGACAGGCTGGCGCCTTTTCTTTCACATTCCAAGCAGGGCTCGCTGACGCATGGGTGCTCTATAGCGCTTAGCGCAATATGGCTGCTTTCATAGGCAGCTGATCTGCCAATAATTCCTTTAATAGCCAGGTTTGCTGCTTCTGTAGCCCCTGATGTAAAAGCGATATCAGCCTGATCCGGGCCAAAGCCGCATTCGCTTAAGATAAGCTCCTTTGCCCACTTGATTTTATAGGAAGCTTCAATCCCCCTTTTGTGCAATGACGAAGGATTGGCATAGCAATCTTCGCTGAGCTCAGAGTAAGCATCGAGGGCTTGCCTGAAAGGCTTTGTCGAAGCAGCGTTGTCAAGGTATATATCAGGCATATTCTTTCTCTACGTACGCAGATGTCATAGCTCTTAGTATTGCGCTGTATCCCATTTTGAACTGGATTGTGCTGCCAACTTTATATGAAGTACCCGAATCGCTTATATCAGCGATCAGATGGTCGCTGGAGCCTCCCAGAATGCTCACGCCGCTGTCAAGGCATACCAGATCAAGGTCAATGTCCTGCTTGCCCACTGAGAGTATTGCTCTCTTGCGAATTCCCTTGTCTGTGAATGCCGGTTTGACATTAAGGGCTGCAAGGCCGATATTGCCTATAGGGATGGACGGCTTGCTTTTTATTTCAACAACTTCAGCTGAAAGGACGAAAGCATCATCGTGCATGCCGGGAGCCTTTTCAAGCTTTAGCCTGTCACGCCCCAGATATATTGAATCGCCTATCCTGAGATTGTTGATTTTGCCGGGGAGGGTTCCATCCAAAAGCAGGGAGTATGTGGAGCTGGCCCCGCCGGAAATAAACTCGCAAGGCGCACCGGCAGCTTCAAGCCTGCCGGCTATCTCGATCAGGCTATCCATGTTTTCAACTGAAGGGTCCACCCCGCCATAGCAGTTAAGGTTTGTGCCAATGCCCCTAAAGTGGATGTTGGGCATGCTGAGAGCTTCCAAAGCTGCCATTTCAATGTCTGAATAGCTAAAGTAGCCTTCCCTTAAATCGCCAAGATCCCACATCAGAATTACCCCGTGCGTCTTGCCTGCTTCCTTAGCGGCTTTGTTAAGCAGCCTGACAGTCTCTATCTCGCTGTTCAGGCTTAAATCCGAGTCAGCAATGACCTGGCTGGCAATTGAAGGCGCCGGCACTCTGAGCAGCCACCTTTCAATCGGCATTTCCCGCATCTTTGCTAAATTCTCTATTCTGGAATCAGCAAACCGCCTGATTCCGGCAACATACAAAGCCAAGTTGATGTCTGTGGCTGCGCAATGCACCTTTGTGACAGCTGCCAGGCTTATTCCTGCTTTTTCGCATTCCCGGCTAACCACATTTGCATTGTGCTTAATCTTCTCGAGGTCTATATGGACTGTTGCTCGCATAATTAATTCCTAAATGAGTGCACTGGCGCTGGTATCCGGCCACCCCTGTTAATAAAGCCGGATGAGCCGAAGCTGCTGAGAGGCACTATCGGGGCCTCGCCAAGCAAGCCGCCAAAGCGCACGCTTTCGCCTTCCTTCTTGCCATACACCGGAATGAGGCGCACAGCAGTAGTCTTATTGTTTATTACTCCGATTGAAGCCTCATCTGCAATAATGGCGCTTATTGTCTCTGCGCTAGTATCGCCGGGAACTGCAATCATATCCAGGCCCACTGAGCACACGCTTGTCATAGCCTCCAGCTTGTCGAAAGTAAGCGCGCCAGCGCTCACTGCATCTGCCATTCCGACATCTTCAGAAAGGGGAATAAAAGCGCCGCTTAAGCCTCCAACATGCGAAGAGGCCATAATGCCGCCTTTTTTTACGGCATCAGTGAGAAGGGCAAGTGCGGCTGTAGTGCCATGCGCGCCTGTTTTTTCTATGCCGATCGCCTCTATGATGTCTGCTACAGAGTCTCCAACCTGCGGGGTTGGCGCAAGGGACAAGTCAAGAATGCCAAATGGAACATTGAGCCTTTTTGCTGCTTCGTTTCCAACCAGCTGGCCTGCTCTTGTTATCTTGAAGGCAGTGCGCTTAATGGCTTCGCATATCTCATCTATAGGAGCGCCTTTTAGCTTGTCTATTGCGCTAAAAATAGTGCCGGGCCCGCTGACGCCTACATGCACAGCTGCCTCACCTTCGCCTATGCCATGAAAGGCGCCTGCCATGAAAGGGTTGTCCTCAACAGCATTGGCAAAGACTACAAACTTGCAGCAGCCTATTGAGCTCTCTTCTCTGGTTTCATAAGCAATGTCTTTAATTGTTTTTCCCATCAGCTTTATTGCGTCAAGGTTTATGCCTGCTTTTGTTGTGCCAACATTAACAGACGAGCACACTCTTTGCGTCTCAGCCAAAGCTTGGGGTATTGACGCGATAAAGGCTTCCTCTGATTTTGTGATTCCTTTATGAAGCTGCGCGCTATAGCCTCCGATGAAGTTCACTCCCGTGTCTTGGGCTGCCCTGTCAAGCGCTTTTGCAAGCTTCAGGTATTCAGATGCAGTTTCATAGCCTGCCAGCGATATAGGGCTTACTGATATTCTTTTGTTGATTATGGGTACGCCATATTCATCTTCAATCGCTTCGCCGACTTCAACAAGATTTCCTGCAAGCCTCATCGCTTTGCTATATATCAAATCGCAGCTTGAATCTGCGCTTCCGGAAAAGCAGTCAAGCAATGAGATGCCCATTGTTATTGTTCTAATATCAAGCTTTTCCTTTTCGAGCATATTTATCGTTTCTATAACATCACTAAATATTACCAATTCTAACCTCGCAAATACTAGATATGGTGCGTTTCATCAAACAGCTCCGCTTTTTGCAGCTGAATAGACAGGTTCTGCTCATTAAGCGGCGATAAGCTGTTTCTAAGCTCTGTTATGCTTATATCCTCAGGGATGCTCACCAGCATTACCATAGTGAAGTAGCCCTGCATTATCGTTTGGCTTATGTCCTCAATGTTCACGCCTGATTCATACAGTATTTTTGAAACGCTGTAGATTATTCCTGTTCTGTCTTTTCCAATAACTGAAATTACCGCTTTCACTTGTCTCCTTTATAAATAGCAATCTGGCTCTGTTCTTTGTTGGGATAGGCAAAGATGAGACTATCAGTTGCATTCAAAATCATGGTATAATTGGCATTATACCATAGCTTGAAACATATGGAAAGTTTATAAATAAACCGTAAGAACCAGTTTTGCACAGCAAAACCAGCCGCTGACGCAATTGCAAGAATTTTATGAAAACAAGCATTATCAATACTAAATACACATGCATCCTGGATGAAATACCATTCTCAGGCGATGCATTTTTGATTATCGAGAGCTGCCCATTGCTAAAAAGGCCTTATCTGTATGAAATTGCCGGCTACCGCATGGCGCATTGCGGAGCCAGCAAGATCATGTTCAGCACAAATGGGATTTTTAAATACTTGCCAAAATCTTTGAATTTTGGAAAGCTGAAAACGGCATATAGCCATGACATGCTGCTTATGCAGGCTCAAGTTCCTACTGATGCGCGATATGAGCCTGCAGCGATATTCGTGCCGGTAAAGCAGCATGAAATAGATAAATACATAAACATGCACAATGAAATCTTTGAGTCCATTGACAATGCCTCTTTTACCCGGGAGAGCGATCTGAAGGACTGCTTTGAAAAGAGCAACTATGAAATAATGTTTTTTTATGCCTATGAGAAGCTTGTTGGGATTTGCGAGATCGAGTTTCAAAGCAGCCAGGCAATTATTGATACAATCGGCATCATGCCGGAGTTTCGGGGGCAGGGCTACGGCAGAATGCTCCTAAACAATATTTTTTATATATTGTCAGCCCACGGCATTAAGAAAGCCTTATTGGTTGTATCAAGCTCCAATAAGGCCGGGCTGTCGCTATATCGATCTTTCAAGTTTAAAAAGGAGCAAACTCTTTCAAAGTGGTATGTCTGCAAAGGCTTTTGATTAATGCCCATCCGAAGGGGACAGCATTTGATCTACTTTCATAATAGCATCAAACTCACTTGAGCCGACAAAGCCCATGCTTAGCGCTGCCTGCTTAAGGCTTATGCCTTCATCTAGCGCTTTCTTTGCTACTATCGCAGTGTTTTCGTATCCGATAACAGGGGCAAGAGCGGTCGCCAGCATTAAATTTCGATCTAAATTGTCTTGAATGCGTGAATAGTTGGGTTTTATTCCGGATGCGCAGCGCAGAGCAAACGATGAAATAGCATCTGATAAAAGGCTTGCTGACTGCAATGCATTGTATATGATCATTGGCATCATGACATTGAGCTGGAAGCTTCCAAGGCAAGCCCCCATGCTAACTGCAGCATCGTTGCCGATAACATGAACACATGCCATTGCCAATGCTTCAGCCTGGGTGGGATTAACCTTGCCCGGCATGATTGAGCTGCCTGGCTCATTCTCCGGAAGCACGATCTCGCCAATTCCGCTCATAGGCCCGCTTGACAGCAGCCTAATATCGTTAGCTATTCTTAACAGCTCACCGGCTAGATTCTTCATTGCTGAATGGGCTTGGGCTGCTTCGCACTTTGATGCGAGGCCGGCAAATTTATTATTCATCGGATGCAGTTCAATGCCAATGTTATCGCTTAAGTATTCTACCGCCAGCTTGTCAAAGCCTTCCTTTGTATTAAGGCCAGTGCCAACAGCAGTGCCGCCAAGAGGGACATTTCTGAGGATATCGATGCTGGCAAAGAGCATGCCCCTGCATGATGAAAGCGCTGAAGCCCACCCCCCTATTTCCTGGCCCAGGGTTATTGGCGCTGCATCTTGCAGGTGGGTCCTGCCTGTCTTTGCAAGGCCCATGTACTCTTCGGCGAGGGATTCGAAAATGCTAATCAGGCTTGAAAGGTCAATAAGCAGCTTTATCATCGATTTGATAATGGACACATGCATAGCAGTCGGGAAAACATCATTTGTTGACTGTGACTTGTTGACATCGTCGTTTGGATGCACCAGCTGCCCGCCTAAGCTTGCATTTGCTATGTTTGCAATTACCTCATTTACGTTCATATTTGTCTGGGTACCTGAGCCTGTCTGCCAAACAGTCAGAGGAAACATTGAGTCGTGCTTGCCGTCTAGGATTTCAAGGCAAGCATTCACAATAGCTGATGCTTTCTCAGTGCTTAGAACGCCCTGATCCGCATTTGCCTGCGCAGCAGCCCTCTTGATCTCTGTAATAGTGTATACCATTATTAGCGGCATCTTTTCCTCCCCAATCGGGAAGTTTTCTAAGCTGCGCTGTGTCTGGGCGCCCCACAAAGCGCTGGTAGGGACTTTGACTTCCCCCATGGAGTCATGCTCTATTCTAAATTCCATATGCCTGCCTTCGCTCCTGATGCTTATAAATAAGCACAGAGCGGCCTCCTTCATCTAAAGCTCAAAACAAGCTGCATACGCTGCTTTTGGCTATTAATAAACTGCTTTGCGGTTTGGCATGAATAAGCCGTGCTGCCTGGCACTTTTTGCTTAGCTATATCCGGAGCATTTTGCCTATAAAACTGCATCAATGCTCTGCGCGCCTTCAGATCGCAATTTAATGGCCACCCTGTTTGGCAGGCATACCACCTGCTCGCCGGCATAGTGTATATAGCCGGCCATGAGGCATAGCTTGTCTTTGCAGTCTGATGAGGCAAAAGCGATTTTAGAGCCTTTTATTGATAGCGTAACATTTGGCTTGCCAGAAATAGCAAGCAAAGCGTCTTCTGCATTGCCAAGATTGATAGCCATTATAAGGGTTCCGTCTGAATATACCTCAGCTACAAGCTTGCTGCTGCTAAAATGCCGCGACAATAAAACAATTGCAGCTGCCAGCACCAGCACTGCAATAGGCATATCCTGCTTTCTGGCAAATCTCCTTTGTTTCAACAGCTTAGCACCTTGCTTTTTTTAGATCATAATTGGCATTTCATGAAGAAAACTCTTTATGCCAATCGCTGCAACTATATTATCATTGCCGAAAATTTCGCGCAAGTTGCTTTACAGCATGTTGTGCCCATTTATGGCCCAACAATTTGATGAAATACGATTCAATTGGGAAAGCAGCCTTGCAAAAAGTGTCGCTAAATACTGCCAATTACTTTAATTATGAACTAGAATGCAACTAAAAATATCCATGAAAGCCACATATCGACATGCTTGTAGCAAGTGCAGCCAAAATCTCCAGACAGAAGGATCTAGAAATAGTTGATAAAGCTTGCCAAATCATTTATAATTGTTGCAGCTAATTCAGGGGTATAGCTCAGTTGGTAGAGCAACGGTCTCCAAAACCGTGTGCCGAGGGTTCAAGTCCTTCTGCCCCTGCCATTTTTTTTGCTTATTTAGCGGGTTTCATAGGCTTACTTATTGGGCCTGTTTTTTTTACGCCAAATTTTACACCTTAAGCATACATATAAGCTCTTTAAGCGACCAATATAGCCGTAAAACTCCTGCAGTAATGTAATCACTTGAGGGGAGCTTGTGCATGCGTGTGTGGCTACTCCTTTGCGCTTGCGCCTTTTTCATCTTCAGTTGCATCTTTGTTAAATAATAAAGGAGCAATAAGCATGCTGCCAGCAAAACAAACAACTAATGCTCTTGGAAATTCTGATGTCTGCTTGTATTATGAGGCAAGGGGAAACATGAAGATTAGCATTCCACACGAAGCCCAATACATTATCGGCACCCTCGAAGAATCTGGCTGCGAAGCATATATCGTTGGCGGGTGCGTGCGTGACAGCATCATGGGCAGGAAGCCAAAAGACTGGGATATTTGCACTTCAGCTCTTCCGGAGCAGGTAATGGGAAGCTTTCCCAAAACAATTGCTACCGGGCTCAAGCACGGAACTGTTACAGTTGTTGCAGGCAGCAAGCATTTCGAAGTAACATCATTTCGCATTGACGGCGCCTACAGTGACA
>Ga0082212_10000254_pt1 | contig 78698 bp, 70 predicted proteins | sample TergutNt197P3_FD_71548 | JGI IMG/M metagenome (GOLD analysis project Ga0082212, IMG submission 71548) | Neocapritermes taracua P3 segment gut microbial communities from Petit-Saut dam, French Guiana - Nt197 P3 | ecosystem: Host-associated > Arthropoda: Insects > Digestive system > Gut ...
AGCGCATGAGCTAGAAGTCTATCTCGCAAGGCTCTTATTCTGTTTGTTTGCCGATGACACTGGCATATTCCCCCAGAACACCTTTTACAACTACATCCTCGCATCCAGCGAAAACGGCACAGACCTAGACGCAAGGCTGTCACAGCTATTTCAGGACTTAAACGAACCTGAAGACAAGCGCATGAGGAACCCCTTTCTCTCAGATCAGATAGACCCCTCCCATTTCAGGCACATCAACGGCGGCCTCTTTGAAAAGCAAATAAAACACGCCGCATTCGACAAAAAGATGCGCCTGACATTGCTGGAGTGCCTTGAATTTGATTGGTCAATGATCAACCCGGCAATATTCGGCTCCATGTTCCAAGGGATCATGGACACAGGGCAGAGGCGGGAGATAGGGGCCCACTACACCACAGAGGAAAACATCCTCAAGCTCATTGACCCACTGTTCATGGACGAACTGAGGGAAGAATTCAAAAAAGTCAAAAAGAAAGCAAACCAAAAAGCCCTCTCAGAGTTCCACAACAAACTGGCGAGCCTGAAATTCCTAGACCCAGCCTGCGGCTGCGGCAACTTTCTCATCATTGCCTACAGGGAGCTAAGAAAGCTGGAGCTTGAAGTGGTTAGGGAAGAATTCAGGCTCACAAAAGGCAACGCCCACCAGCTTCTCAACATAGAGACGCACTTCAAAGTAAACGTAGACCAGTTCTATGGAATTGAGATTCTTTCATGGCCATGTCAGATAGCAAAGACGGGCATGTGGCTGATGGATCATTTGATGAATATGGAGGCATCAGAGGAGTTTGGAAAGCACTTCGCCCGAATCCCGCTTGAAAAGGGTGCAGAGATACGGTGCGCCAATGCCCATCGGATTGATTGGGAAGAATTAGTCCCCAAAGCTGAACTGAGCTACATACTTGGCAATCCGCCGTTTGTGGGGCACCAGTGGCGAAACGCCGAACAGCAGGAGGATATGAAGCTAGTCTACAAAGACGCAAAGAAATTCAGCAAACTGGACTACGTGTGCGCCTGGTACCAAAGAGCAGCCGAGTATATGCAGGGTTCGATTGCCAAAACAGCCTTTGTATCCACAAACTCCATTGTGCAGGGCGAATCCGTTTCGACACTGTGGAAGCCGCTTTTTGAGCAAGGCTACGAAATCGGCTTTGCCTACAGCCCATTCGTATGGAGCAATGAGGCAAAGGACAAGGCCGCTGTCCACTGCGTGATTGTCGGATTCGAGCCTGTAGGCAACACAAAGACTAAGCGCTTATACGGGCAGGATACGGTTACAGAAACAAACAACATCAACGGCTACCTGCTTGCTGCCCCAAGCGTCTTTATCCAATCGCGGGGCAAACCACTGACAAAGGGGATGCCAGAAATGAGCAAGGGCAGCCAGCCCACGGACGGCGGCAACCTTATCCTTTCCCTAGAAGAAAAAAACGAGCTGATAGCCCATTGCCCCCAGGCGGCACAATGGATCAGGCAATACATAGGCTCCGAAGAGTTTATCAATGGCAGCCTGCGCTACTGTCTCTGGCTAAAAGGTGTTGCACCAACTGAATATCGAACAATCAAACCCATAATGGAACGCGTAAAAAAGGTTGCAGACATGAGATCGGCGAGCCCAACAGCATCGGTAAAGCGCGATGCCGAGACTCCCATGCTGTTTACGCAGATACGCCAGCCGGAGACGCGCTATCTTGTTGTGCCTGAAGTATCATCCGAAAGGCGGAAATATATACCCATTGGTTATCTGGAACCAAATGTGGTTGCCAGTAACAAGCTGTACATTGTCCCAGAAGCAACTCTGTTCATGTTTGGCATACTCACTTCAAACATCCACAATGCATGGATGCGTGTTGTTGCGGGGCGGCTCGAAATGCGCTACAGCTACTCCCCTGCCGTTTACAACAACTTCCCTTGGCCAGAGGCAACTAACAAGCAAAAGGCAGAGATAGAGAAACTGGCGCAGGGCATTTTAGATGCAAGGGCGTTGTTTCCACAAAGTTCCCTAGCCGACCTTTACGACCCGTTGACCATGCCGCCGGAACTGCTAAAAGCCCACCACGCCCTTGATCGTGCAGTTATTAAGCTGTACGGCTTTGCCAAGGACATACTGGAGCCTGTAATAGTGGCAACCCTGTTTGAGAGGTATAAAGAGTTGTCATGAGGGGAAGGGAAATCAAGAATATGTCGATGTCGACTAATCCAATTGCGGGAAATTACTGATGGAAGCAGGGAAACGCACAATCCATGAAATTTTTAACGGCAGTCGCATACTGAAGATTCCGTTCTTCCAGCGCGCCTATGTGTGGGAACAGGCTCAATGGGAACGCCTCCTTGAGGATGTTGAAAACGTGAGCCAAACGGGTACACCCTACTTCATGGGCTCAGTGATATTGAAACAGCAATTGACCGACACAGCGAGCGAAGTTGGCGACATTCGGACTGTCATAGATGGGCAACAGCGGCTCACCACGTTAAGCATCCTGCTCAAAGTGTTATGCCTCAAAAACAGTAGTATGCGAAAATTTGATAAGCGTTTCAGGCTCGATAATGGTCTAACGGTCATTCGGCTTAATCGAAACGACACCGATGCTTACAGCAGGATCATGGAACAGGACAGCATCCTTTCATCCAACGCGGCGGATAACATTTCTCTTTGTTACCAATACTTCATTGAAAAACTCGATCCCGAAAAAGTAAATTTTGACAAAATTTGCGACAAGTTCTTATTCGTTGTCATTGACCTTGCCAGTGAAGAGGACGAGCAACAGATATTCGATACCATCAACTCGCTCGGTGTGCGCCTGACCATAGCCGAACTGCTAAAGAACCATTTCTTCGGGAGTAGTGAAATAGCTGATTATGAGGAGTATTGGAAAAATGTCTTTGAGAAAGATGAGGAAACGAAGGAATATTGGGATAATGAGTTTACGACTAGTAGATTGAAAAGGACATACATCGACCTGTTTTTCTTTGCGTTCCTTCAGATAAAAATCCAAGATCCTGGGTTAAGAATCAGTACTGAGGAAAAGCTGTCATTCTCCAAGGTTGAGAAATTATTCGATTCCTACAAACATTTTATCAAGGAAAAATGCGGAGGTAATAAACGAGCTATACTTGAGGAAATTCGAGAATACGCCGATGTTTTCAGAAAGGCCCTCAATGTAGGTATTCTTGATGAAGAATTGCCCCCTTCCGCAGGGATTGAGCGTCTCAATGCAATTATTTTTGACTTGGACACAACCACCCTAATTCCGTATGTCCTGTTCGTCGAGCGCAACGTGAAGGATGATGCGGTTAGAAACGAGCTGTATGGATATTTAGAATCATACATTATGCGCCGCCTCGTAACTCGTGCAGAAACTAGGAACTATAACCAATTATTTTCCGACCGTTTGATATCCCAACAAGTCTTATCAAAAGACGATCTTATCAGCTACCTGAGTAACCAAGATGACACAAAAAACCGTATGCCTTCTGACAAGGATGTTGAGACCGCATTCAACGAAGTGGCACTAACTAACAAGTACGCTAAAGGTGTCCTATACCTGATTGAATCCAAAATTCGCGATTGTCGCCACTCTACTCAACTATATGGCATTAATAATTATAGCCTTGAGCATATTATGCCGAGGAAGTGGCGTAATCACTGGTCATTCGATGGGGATGCTGCCTCCCGTGACAAGAAACTTCTTACACTCGGGAATCTGACGATCATCACTCAGGCGTTAAATGCTTCAATTCGTGATGCTGATTGGGCGACTAAGAAAGATGGTCGCGGCAATAGGGGAGGCCTGCGAAAATACGCAAAAGGGATCGAAACTCTCTCCTCTTGCATTGATGCTGATGTCTGGGACGAAGAGGCTATTCGGAATAGAGCATTGTATTTATCCGAAAAAGCTATTGAAATATGGGTTGAGTAGCAGGAAAGGCAAAGCTAACAACCTAGATGGCTGAATGACGGAGAATTGCCAAACGATATGGCTACGAAAGTTGCTTCATATTTGAGGCTCAAATTTTTGCTTTCTTGCCCTGGTTTCGGTTTTGCCATGCTTCGTTTTACCTGCTTATACCAGTTCCTGGTACCAAGTTACGAGTTACGAAACGAAAAGCCTTATACCAAGTTGCGATCATTCGGCCGCAATGTAATAACAAACATGAATTCTAACTTCTGTCATTACTTTTGTTGCAAATCAGACATAAGGTATGTTGATTGCGACTCGGTATTACCCAGTGCGGAAGATGGAGCTCGCGCCCATCTTTTTGACGTCTGTTTGACACGAAGTATATTTATGACAGAACCATGTCGCAAAAATAAACGATAACAACTGTGATATCTTCTTTTATTGCGATTTTATCCATGCAATGGCCCTATCCATAACGGGGTCTTTGCCAGCCAATAGTTCACTTCGGGCCAGCACAACAATTTCGTCAGGCGTAACGCCCAAGCCTTCCAACTGTTTGCCGCTCTCAGAAATGTAGTTAGCCATAATGTATTGGAAGCCATCCCCATTGGGCAGGCGGACAATAGCTGAGGGCAGGGCAGCTCCGGCGGTCGTGGTGCCGAAGATGCGTGCCCGCTTGAGAGCCTGCATCCCGCCTGCAAAAATTTCGGTTGTGGATGCCGAACAGCCGTCCACAAGTATGGCAAGAGGTGCATTTGTAGCATTTGAACGAGGGTAGACTACGAAATTGAGCGTTGCGCCCCGCATTATCATTGTCCCAAGTTTGAGTCCCCGCTGGCTGGTAAACCAGCCTGCAGCCCCCATCGCCATTCCACCAATACCACCCGGATTCCCCCGCAGGTCAATTATGAAGCCTCTCGCTCTGTCGGATTCTGCCAGAATTCTTGAAAAAGCTACGGCGACGGCCTCTGGGTTTAGCCAGATGTTAAATCTTATGATTCTGATATCTTCGGAGGTAGACTTGGTTTCTGCCCAAAAATATGCCTCAGGCATTTGGCCAAATTTGGCCTTGTCGCCCCTCGGCGCGACTCGATCTAGGCTTAGGGTTATTTTGTCCCTGTTGTTGTGGAATTCGATTTCAGCGACTGTTCCTGGCATTCCGGCGATCATCCCAGCGACTGCCCTTGACATCGTCATTTCTTTTGTAAGCCCTCTAGAAAATTCTTCTATCCGTTTGATGGTTGGGGCAATCTCTTTGCCATCCACCTTGAGTATCTCCCAGCCTAGCCTCACTCCTGCCGCTTCGGCGGGCGAATCTGGCTCCACTTGAGTCACGATGGCCTTGCCGTTTAGCACCCGTAAGTCTAGGCCAGGGGCATGGTCTCCTACGTTGCCGCTCTCTAGGTCGTTGTATACTCTCGCAGGATATACCTGAATGTGGGTCTGTTTAAGCAATCCCAGCATTTCATTGATATAGTTGCGGCCTTCATCCGTGGAAGCGGCGGCTTCTATACGAGGCTTATATTGCTCATATGCTTTCTGCCAGTCCAAGCCCCCCAGCTCGGGGTCATAGTGCTTATCGCGGACTGTCGCCCATACCTCCTCAAAGGAAGCCACCAAGAGCCTTTTCTGCTCCGCCCCAAAGCTTTCCTGGGCTGTAGCAAAGCATGTGGATATTGCTACGGTCGCAAGAGCATGACGAAAAAAAAGATGCATAAATTCCTCAAGACAAGACTACCACGGGACGGGGTATTGCAGGACATCTGTTAAAACCTTGTTTTATGGGAGTTACTATTGTTTTTTTTACTATTGACAATCCAAAAACTACATCTGTAGAATACTACAGATGTAGAAAATAGGAATTGGACATGAAGCCTATCAAGAGATTGCCGGACGCAGAATTTGAAGTCATGCGAGTGCTTTGGCAACACGAGCCTCCTATGTCGACTAATCAGATAATTGCAGGCCTAGGCCCAGACAAGACGTGGAAGCCCCAAACCGTCTTGACCCTCCTGGCGCGACTCATTGAGAAGGGCTTTCTGAGTAGCAAAAAAGCAGGGAAAGAACGCACCTATGCTCCCATTGTCGCTCACGATGATTACCTTCGTGCCGAAACCGGCAATTTTTTTGACAAGGTTCACGACAATTCTGTACTAAGCCTCGTCAACACGTTGTATGACGGGGAAAAGCTTTCGGATAAAGAAATTACAGAATTGCGTGGCTGGCTCGAAGAAAAGGGGAGGGCGAAATGAGTATTTTGACGGCCCTGCTATCAACGTCGCTTTCAATGTCGGCTGTGGCCCTGCTTGTGCTGGCGGCAAATAGGTTGGCGGCAACGAGGATTCGGGCCTCTTTTCGGTACTATGCATGGCTCGTTGTGCTTGTAGGTTTTATCCTTCCCTATAAGCCTGTCATCGCTCCGTTTCGAATTCCGATTGGATTTGAAACCGTTGTCTCTCCACTGGCAACCCAGGGCGACATTCAAAATGAGACTAATGAAGCAAATATGCCAGACTTTGAATCAGATCCGTTTTTTTTGCCCCAGTCGGGCACGCTTGGCGCTGGGGTTGCCCAAATGCAAGCGGCTATTGCGAAACCTGCCCTTTCATTAGTTTTTATCCCCCTAGGGACTTGGATGGCCGTGGCAATTGGAGTAATTGCCTACCATTTGCTGTCCTATCTAAGGTTTACATCGTCTGTTCGCAGGTGGGGGACAAAAGTGATGGAAGGGCCTGCGGCTTCGGCTCTTAAAACTGTAATGAGCGAAATGGGCCTTGGCGATACGCCAGTTACGCTCAAAACTTGCACTTTTGTATCCAGCCCCATGCTGATTGGCTTTTTTAGTCCAATAATTCTTTTACCTGATGGCGATGTCTCACCCGACGAACTGAACTATGCTATGCGCCACGAACTAGCGCACTACATTCGCAGAGATACCTGGATAAACCTCCTGATCCTACTAGTTTCTGCCCTTCACTGGTTTAATCCCCTTGTATATCTGATAACAAAGGCTATCCGCACGGACTGCGAGGCGGCCTGCGACGAGGCCGTGGTCAAGGGCTATTGCACTGAACAGCGCAGGGAATATGGGGAGAGCATTCTCGGCTTTATTGGGACAGCGAGGGCCAGAAACCCAGTCTTATCAACATATTATTTTAGCGGAAGCAAGAGCATTAAAAGTCGGCTGTTTGCGATTATGGACACGGGCCGCAAGAGTAACTTTTTAGCCACAACATGTCTTACGCTGGCAATCGCCGCCACCGCCCTTTCCGGTAGCGTCCTTGGCAAAAAAGATTCGAACCAGAATATAGCCCTCCCCCAGACTGCCGCATTGGGCGAGGCTATGAAAACAAATGGCTATTTGTCGCCAATTTTGACTCTAAAACCTACCGCGCTCGTTACTGCAAACGAAACCAGGTCATTCCCTCTTAAGAGCGGTGGCAGGCTCAAAGTGTCCACAGTATTCGGCAATATCAAGCTTATTTCCTGGGATAAGGATGAAGTGCGTCTGTTAGCTAGCTTCAGCCCAGGTACAGACGGCGAGCACGCAAGCATAGAGGCAAAGGGAGGCGGCAATTCGCTGGAGTTGATTGTGAAAGTCCCCCCAATGCCAATAAATAGAGGCAATGGCGATATACGCGGCGCGAAATGCGATATGGAATTAATGGTGCCCAGCCACATCAATGGCAATATAGATGCTGTAAATGGTGGGATAGAGCTTCACTCAATTAGCGGCACAACCAGGCTGGAGGCCATCAATGGTTCAATTCTGCTAGAAAATGTGAGCGGCAACCTGGACGCCTCTTCACTAAATGGATCAATCTTGGGTAGCATAGGCAAAATTGAAAAAAATCTAGTTATTGACATAGTCAATGGAGAGGGCAAAGTTAAATTGCTGAACCCAAATGGAGTATTTGCCATTTCCAGCATCAATGGAAGCATAGCTCTGGCTATAGACCCAGAAACACAAAATAACAACGCCAAGACCGTATCTGGAAAGAAAAGCCCCAATCTGAAATTCAGCGCCGTCAACGGATCGATAATTGTCCAATAATCCCAATTTTTAAACCTGTAGCACACTCACCACAGCCAGAACTTCACTTACCCCGCTACATTCCATAGGAGGAAACATGCGTAGCATAGCAATCTTAGCCGCCCTAATAGCCATACCCGCCATGGCTCAGACCATGACCATCCAGCCGCTCACGTCTGCTGCGGCCACAGAAAAAAGGTCTTTTGCCCTGCATAGCGGCGGCAATCTTACTGTTGCGACCATCAATGGCGCAGTAAAAGTAACAGCCTGGGACAGAAACGAAGTCACCCTAACGGCAGAATTCAAGGCAAACAGCGACGGAGACCATACGCTACTCGAGATTGATAGCAAAAACAACTCTCTTGGATTGACTGTAAAACACCCCAAAAATAGGGACAGTAAAGGCCCTCGCCAGAGCGCAGTCTGCAACCTTGAATTAATGGTGCCGCGCAATATTGTAGGCAACATAAACACTGTAAACGGTTCAATCGGGTTTACTTCTATTACGGGCAATAACAAGGCCAATGCGGTAAATGGCTCAATCACTCTGGAAGATGTCAGCGGAAACCTCAACGTTAATGCTGTAAATGGGACTATCAGTGGAAGCGTCAGGGACATCGACAAAAGCCTAGATGTATCTACAGTCAATGGAACCATAAAGGTTAAATTGATAAACCCAAACGGCACTGTCCAGGTATCAAAGGTTAACGGTAGTGTAAAACTGAATACCCCTGGCGCCTATGACCTCGTGTCAGAAAAAAATAAGGTTAGCGCAAAATTCGGAAGTGGAATGGCGACTCTAAAATTCCGCACAGTAAATGGTTCGGTCACAATTGACTAGTAGCAGTCAGGCGCTCACGCCAAAAAAAAGCCTGGGCCAGCATTTTTTGATCAATAGGGGCGCAGTCCAGGCTATCTGCGATGCCGCTCTGGCCTCGCCCGCTTCCGCAATTCTGGAAATCGGACCGGGGCGAGGGGCGCTCACCGATTGCCTAATTGCGGACGGACGGCCGCTATGGGCGGTGGAACTTGACCTTGATGCATGTCGACACTTGACCCAGCGGCATGGCAAAGCCGAGAATTTCAGCCTCGAAAACGGTGATGCAATTTCAGTTGAATTGCCCAAGGCAGACAGTCTTTGCATAGTCGGCAACCTGCCCTACAACGCGGCCACGGCCATACTTGCAAGACTACTAATAGAGCCAATCCCCTGGGAACGAATGGTGCTAATGTTTCAGCTGGAAGTGGGGCAAAAGCTGGTGGGCCAGCCAGGCCAAAGAGCCTATGGGCCGCTGTCGGTGCTTGCCCAGTCAGTAGCCAGGCTAAAAACATTGTTAAAGCTAGGCCCGCATAGCTTTAGCCCGCCTCCAAAAGTGGAATCCATAGTATTACTATTCCAGCCAAGACCCGACCCGCCTGCGATTGCTGAAAGAAGAGCTCTGCTTGCCTTGCTCCACCGTAGCTTTGCACACCGTCGAAAAACCATTGCCAACAATTGGTCATCGTTTTTGTCAAGCTTGCAAATTGATTCGATATGTGAGTCCTGCGGAATTTCACCCATATCCAGAGCCGAATCCATAGCACCTGATAAATGGGTTGAGGTAACTCGTGTCCAAACAGCCATAAAAAGCCTTGCATAACAAACTATTGCGGTTCCGTTTTTTCTTCAGACTCTGGTTCCCTGTGATGGTCTTCCAGATGTATTTTTAGAAATTCTTTTAGCAATTCTACGTCATGCCTAAGTTCCAAGATTTCAGTCAGCACCGCCTGATTGTTGTCTTGGACAGGTTCCGCCAAGACAGGTTTGAGAAAAATCGTTAATACAATCGCTGATGTTAAGGTGAGCACAGAGGCAAAAAATGGAAGTTGCCATTTTTTTCCCGGTTTGTCTGTTTTTTCGACTCGATCATTTCTTTCACTTCTTTCAGTCCTCTCAGGGCTCCCCTGTGCAAGGACTGATGCCAGATTGTAAAGAGAAAACGAAAACCCTACAATTAAGGCCAATACTGTTGATATCAAAATCCAGTTAATCATTTCGCATCTCCGAGACAGCTTGAGGCTTGTCGATCTAAATCCCCGACCATTACAATTATACCAAGTCGCGTTCAAAAGGCTTTGAACACAACTTGGTATAGGTACCTTTGGAGTGTATACATTTGGGCTTGCCATTAATCCTTTCTATCTGTATGGTTTGCTGGGCTTCAGTCCGGCCTCCCTCAGACCCGCCATTCATTGAGGTTGGGCTTCCTTTACCTCCCCTGCTAGACCTGCGGAAGACGGATCTTCTGGCCCTAGTGCCGCAAAATGCTCTAGACGAGGCAGAGGCAGAAGCCATCCGGATGGCCTGGATAGCTGTAATCCATTCGTTCAGAGAAGAAAAAACTATCAGGGTGAGGTTGCCAAACGGCGAGGGGCGCACAGCACTGATGCTGGCGGCTAATCAGGCGTTGAAGGCACAAAACCCATTCATCCAGATTTATCTCTCCTTCGATGAAGACGCTCCAGCCAGCTGGGATGAAAGTTTTTGGGGAGCATTTGATGGGGGGGCGGTAGTCCAGGAAGACTTGCCTCTCCAGCCTTGGCTCTGGATGTCAATTTTGGAAAAGGCGCAGGGGCAACTTCCCGCTCGGATATGGACAATCTGGTGCCCGGTTGACCCAGGGGCAGAACTGGGCCAGCTGGTGGGTAGCGGCGCTATTTTGGTAGTACCCGAAGGGAGTCCTGCTGCCGAGCTTGCTTATTCTATCCCCGAATGGGCCCTTGAAGCAGATGGTTCTCGTGGAAGGTTTTCCGTCAGGGCTGAGTCAGGACAGCCAGGGCAAGAGGCCATCTATTGGGAGTTCAAGGACTCCGCTTGGAAGCTTGCTATGGAGGAAAAAGCCCAGGATACCGTTGTAATAACCGGCCGGACGGACTATGACGTAGCTACCCTCCTCTCAAAGGTCAGGGCCACCCAACTGAGGGACAGCTCGGCACTGATGACCCAAGAATCGCAACTCAATATCAACATCCACACTCAGTCTACGCGAAGGGCAGGCGGGAGGGGGGGGGCTGGTATCGGCGGAGAATTTGGCTATTTGTTTCACTCCTTTGAAATGGTCGGCGAACCTGAAGACCTTTTGCAGGAACAGGTCTTGCTTAATGGCGTCAGGGCCAATATCATGGGCAAGTTTCAGCTACCTATAATCGAAAGCAAGCGTAGCATTAGCCCGCCGGTTGTTTTAAATCTGACCGAAAATTACAGATATAGCGATGGAGGGCCAGTCGGATCTGGGAAACGATGGATTCGTTTTTCCCCAAGGTCGGGCGGCTCAGACCTCTTTAGCGGGCAAATCCTGGTAGATGAATCAACGGGCCGTATATTTGAAGAACACAGTGAGCGGGCGGGTCTTCCGGGCATTGTAAAGGCCGAGAAGCGAAAGCTGGTCTATGGAGAACCTGCCCCGGGATATTGGCGCGTGGTTGACGTCCAATCCTTTGAGCAATGGGTGATGGCTGGAGGCGTAGTACAGGTTCAGAGAAATCTTTCCTACAGCAATTTCAAAATCAATCAAGACGATTTTTTGCAGAGCCGCGAAACGGCGAGGCGCTCAAACAGCGCGATGCTACGCCAGACAGAAGACGGCATGCGCTACCTGACTCGGGACGAAGAGGGCAATCGCCACATTCAGCAAAAGCAACCAAGTTTTGCTCGTATGCTGGGCATGGCGGTGGTGGTTGACCCCGAAATGCAATTTCCAGTGGTGCCAGGGGCCGCGCTGGCATTTTTTGACTATGATGCTTTTGGAAAGGGAATCCAGTACGCCTTATTGCCAATGGGCGTATACAACATGGGGACTCTGTCCGTGCCAAACCTGCCGGGCGGCTTTGACCTTGGGGCCCAAGCCATGACGCGCTTATTGCCCTCCACAAACCGTCCAGCGGTCGACGGTGAATTGCTGGAAAAAGACGCTGTATCCCACCAATCCGGGCAAATGAGAGTCAGCATAGGGCGCACATTGCCGCGCGGATTTCGCATACGACTGGAAGGATTTGCATCATATACACGCTATACCGAGGCCAAAGAGGAAAAATATAGGACACCCGACTTTATCATCCCTCCATCTGGCTTTACTACAAGCCTGACTGGAGATTTGATATGGATGCGCCGTGGCTTCCAAATTCGTGGTAGTTATGGGGAAGGCAAGAGGCCAGACGGCATCTTTGGCCCCCCCGAGGATGTCAGGCCCATAGCCAACGGCGGATATTTCAAGAGATGGGGCGGCTCTTTAGCGTACGACTACCGTCTACAACATAAGGCATGGTTACATAGCGAAGTTGGCATGGAAAGAGGCACAGGCGGCGACCGCTTTATGTCTGTTGCCTCCATACGGGCGCCTGGCTTCCGAAGCAATGCGGTGACCTCCGACCTTGTTCAACACGTCAGCCTGGGTTATGTCCATCCCGCTTCCCAGCTTTTTAGGCTCTCATGCCACATAGACCACTCCCGCGCCCGTAGCATGGATAACCAAACGACCTACGGCTTCACCGGCATCGCGCTGGCCGCCGACATTCCGGGCTTTAAGTGGTTTACCATCCTGAGGGCGGATATTGGGGTAGGGATACATTCAGATATTCCTGGAACCAGGGGCGTCAATGGGACAATTGCCGCGCTGAGACTGTTCTAATGACTATTCACCCAAAACCATTTGAGCAGTGGCAACAACCGCCAAAAAATGATGAGCTGAGGCTCATTCCGATAGGCGGTTTAGGCGAATTTGGCATGAACGCGATGGCCATACACACTGCAAAGACACTTTTGCTCATCGACTGTGGGCAGTTGTTTCCAACAGAAGAGCAGCCAGGCATCGACAGCATAGTTCCCGATTTTGCATATTTTGAGCCTTTTGCCGACAAAATAGACGCCATATTGCTCACCCATGGGCACGAGGATCACATCGGCGCTCTGCCTTACTTCCTAGAGAGGTGGCCAGTGTCAGTCTATGGAACTGCCTTCACTCTTGCGCTTGTTGCTGGCAAACTAAAAGAACATGAATTAAAAATTGAAATGATAGAAGTTAATGACTTCGACAAATTAACTATTGGCAGGGGCGGGATGCAAGCCGAATGGATACCCGTTTCCCACTCCATACCAGATTCGTGCGCTATAGCCCTGCACACAGAGCAGGGAATCATTTTCCATTCTGGCGACTTCAAATTTGACCCCACACCCGTTGATGGGCGCAGGACAAACACGGATTCTATTGAAAAACTAGGTCGGGCTGGCGTCAGAGCCCTGGTGTCCGACTCGACTAATGTACACATGCCTGGCTTTGCCCCCAGCGAATCCTTGAGCAGAGATGGCCTAGCCAGGATTTTCAACGAGACCGAGGGCAGACTCTTTCTCGCCACCTTTAGTAGCCACATCCACCGAGTGCAAATAGCTCTAGACCTAGCCAAGGGTGACCGGCGCAAGGTGTGCGTGGTTGGGCGATCCATGGAAAAAACCATTGCATATGCGCGCCGTCTGGGCCTTTTGAACTGTAACGACGACATTTTTATAGACTCTAAGGATGTTGAGGGACACCAGCCCCACAAGATATTGATCCTCTGCACCGGATCCCAGGCGGAACCCCTGAGCGGCCTAACGCGTATATTAAAAGGCGAAGCTAAAGGCATCCACCCTAGCCCTGGAGATCGTCTGGTGCTGAGCGCTAGACCAATTCCCGGCAACGAAGTCCCCATTATTAAAATGTTGGACAGGGCTGCCCGCTTAGGACTGGAAACCTCCACCGATGGTTTCGAGCCTATCCACGTCACAGGCCACGCCCACAGAGATGACGCCGCCATGCTAATGGATCTGCTTAAACCAGAATATGTTATCCCTGCGCATGGGACATATAGACTACTGCAAAGCCATGCCCAATTGGCCCACTCCAAAGGATGGGGGGCGGACAAGGCTCCGCTACTAGACGGCGGACAGTGCCTCCAGCTCTTCAGTGACGGCACATCAAGGCTTGCGGGAGAGGTGCCGACTGGTAAATGTTTTGTACATCAGGGAATCGAGAATCGGGTAGACGCCAGGGTAGTGCATGACCGCCTGATCATGCAGGAGGATGGAATAATAGTAGCTACCATTCAACTCAATAAACACGGGCAACTCGTCGGGGAGCCGACGATCCTGAGCAGAGGCTTTGTAATATTGAATGATGATGAAGCATACAGCGGCCTTTTAAAAGAAACCGTCCGGAAAGCCTTTGCAGAGGCCCCCATGGAAGTTATTGCAGACAGAGAGTTGCTATCTGAATTGCTTCGCCAGTCCCTCAAGCGCATCATCAGAAAGACAACCCAGACCAGGCCCATCATAGTGCCAATGATATTGGATGCAAAAAAGGGGTAAACTAAGATAGAAGGCTGTCGTTTAGCCCAACTTTGCCAACTGGGAGGAGCATAGTACGTAAGTTATACCGTTTTTGGTTGCTAAATTGAATATTTGTCCAGCCAAGTTTTGTTTTCATTTGGTTTATATAAATGGTTTCTAAAACTATCAATAGAAAATGGTATTATTGATTCACCAATGCTCAAATACATTAATTTACTCCTGGCTAGGTGTCTCACCCATCATTGGCACGTAGGGTGATTTGTATCTACAGATATATCTGATGTTTTGATAGTTTGGGAATTGCATACCATATATGATCTGTATTTCACAATAAAGCAGGCATCAAAATCGAAAAACAAAACTGGCATTTATAAAACGGATTGATGGCCCTGACGTATTTGCACCAGGTTCCTCATAACGAAAATCGTAGCCTGTCATTACATATTTAGCCTCTGCGGCCAAAACCTTGTTGAACCTGAATCCTATTCCAGCTGAAATAGGGATGGCAGAGTTTTTTTTTGCGTGGCTCACGCCAACAGCTCCGGTGCCTACAAATACGTAAGGATAACGACCATTTTCGTCTTCAGGAAAGTAGTAAATGCAATCCAATGTAATTCCAAAAAAAGCTACAGTATCTCGGTCAGCAAATTGATATTTTGTGGTAAAGCCAACAACTTCAAGGTTCATCCGCATGGCCACATCGTTTTTGACAGGAATTTCATAAAAAATCGACCCACCGAAGTTGCCGCTCAACACGCCTGAACCCCCGTATGGAGTCGGTTTAGACACTGCAACGCCAAAAGTAACTTTTTTGGGAGGGCTGTCGTCTGCATGTAGGGGAACTGAAAGCAACGTGCCAAGAGCAACGGCAAACACCGCTGTGGCTTGCATGATGCGGCGGAAGCAACCGCTAAGCAACTTGACCCTGAGTTGTCTTTTGTCCATAAACATTTTCCTTGACGAGGCATATCTAGAAAGAAAATATCGTCTGCTTTTAATAGATTTCAAACGGAGAGAGTGATTACTGATATATAGACAAAGCCGTTTCCTGTAGCGTGTTGAACAGGTCGGTCGTGGTCACAGCGTGCCATATGCGAAGCGTCAAGTCAACCATGCGCTTTGTTTTTGAAACCACCTTCGTGCGTCTCGTGAACCTGCTCAGATGATGGCGAGTGTTGCTGTTGTCCCGCTCAATCGCCACGGTGTGCTCTTTCCCTATGACGTGCCGCCTTCGCGGCAGGACTTCCGAAAAGGCTTTCCAGTCGTCTGTGTAGAAAATGCAGTTCTTCAGGTGCATCACTTTGCGGTAGAGTCTTCTGAATGTCGCAGAATCACGACCGCCGAGCACCCAGGCCACGGTTCCCCGTGTGCCACGGTCAACAGCCTTGATGACCCATACTCTGTTTTTTTTGAGCCTATGAAATGCCACATCTCGTCAAACTCCATCTCCTCGATCCCGCCTGGCACCCCCGGCTCTGGCAACGCTTCGCCAAACGCTCTGACCCACCTGTATATCAGCGAGTGGTTCCTGTCGAACAAACGCCCCAACATCCGATATGAACCTTTTGCCATGGCGTATAGCAGGATGCACATGGCTTTTTTGACTGCCACCCTCTCGTTTGTACGGCTGTCGCCAATCCTGAAATTGCATCCGCAATCTTTACACTGATACCTTTGCTTCCCCGCTACTACGCCGCTTTTAACGGCATTGCTTGATCCACACTTTTTGCATGTTGGCTTCATGTCGAGCCTCCTTGCAAAAAAAATTATCACAAATATATATTATGGTCAACACTATTCAATTATTTTTTGGTATATTCTTTAACTTTTCCGCTAAATCTTCCAGCATTGTTTTTCCTCTGTCTATTTCTTTATAGCCCTTCGGAAGTTCAAAAACGGAAGCAGGGATGGCTCCTTCTACCACTTCGGTGGCCTCCTTGTATATTTTTGCGGTTATCGGTCCAATCGGCATTACGATATCTGATTTTAAAGGGATGCCTTTTTGAGATGTTAATTCAAAAAATTTTACAACGGTGTCGGCAAAGCCTGGTATTCCCAGCGAACGCGGCGCAAGATATTCCAGTAGGGACACCTTGCCGTCTTGCGGGATGGACGGCACAATGCCAGGGTCGACACTGATTTTGGCTGTGAATTTTCCCAATGAGATCGTCCATTTGTCGCACCTTCTGTTGACGACTACTTCTGTGCCTGTATTTTTAACATTTTGCTTGCTTGTGTCCCCAAACACCTTTTTCATGGCTTCTTCCATATTAGAAGAGTTTTCAGGATTTCCCCTCTGTGCCTGGGTTATCATCTCTGCGGCTTTCATCAAGTCATCCAAGGTGATTTTGTTAATAACCTTTTCTTTGTGGTTAACGCTGTACTTGACAAAATTGCCGTAGTCAAACAAGGTGTCGGTTTGCTCTTTCTGATTGCTGACGCGCTTGTATTGGGACGAATGATACTCGACCAGAGTGGCGTTGGTAGAAATAACCAGCAAAGCCCTCGCTTTGACTTTGTAAGTTATTGTCAGATCACCCGAAAAAAGGGTGACAGCAGCAAGTAATTGCAACAGAAAAATATAGATAAATTGTTTCATGCCACTACTCCTCTAACCAGCACAGGGGGTGGATTGGGAAAATACGGGGGTGGCCGTGGAGATAAGGAAGGTTATGGCTAAAGGAGCTAGGATGCGAAATGGTATCATTGGGTGTTTCCCTCCACAGTTATACGTGGAAAACTGTTGGCGGTTTAGAATTTCCTAAACTCGGTCTTCCATGACGGCAATTTCACTCTTATCAAGGCCGTATATGGCGTATACTATCTGGTCGGCTTCTTCATCCAGCTTGTCAATTAGTTTTGAGAGTAGCAATATCTCATTCGCCTTTTCTTCGAATAGGGGCTTTAGCTCCAACTCCTGTTTAGGAGATAATGCGACCATATGTTTTTTTAGCTCGTTGACGAAGTCTTTAAAGCCCTGATTGTAAAATTCAGATAATTTTCCACTTATCGACTTTGGCGAATACATTGAATTTATATAGCTGATAAACTGTTTTGCCTTTTCATGCCGGGCCTGGCAATTTTTCAAAAGCCTTTCTACAAGTAAAATAAGTGGTTTATGATCGTTGGCTATGACGATCGGAAAGCGTTCCACATAGATTTTTTTGTTTTCCGCCAAGGGCTTTCCTACAATATGAAAGTTTTCGTGCTGGAAAATCCACTTCATTAGTCTTGAATTAATTATTCCAAGCAAGTATTTCAAAGAGATAGATGAACCCTCTTCCAATGGATATATGCAGTGAATTGTATTTTTGCCAACTTTGCCAGTTGCATCAAATGTGGCAATTGGATAGTCCCCAGTTTGGCGAATAAAAATTTTTTCATTCCGAAATATTTTAATGTTTCGGGGTTCAGCGAGCCAATCACCATATTTTATATATTCGCCGTCCCATAGATCAGTATATCTTCCAACCGTCTTTCCTCGAATATATGGCATCCAATTTTCGTTTGTTTTTTTGTATCCATTAAAAGGTTTTTCTTTAACAATGTCTTCCGTTTGCGGTGGTGTCCCCTTCCCTTTTTGATAAGGCTTCACTCCCGTCGTAACGGAGAACAATTCTGACAAGGGTACTGATATTTTGTTAATTTTATTAATAATCGTCTTTTCGTGTTCCGTTTCCCGATAATTAAAAATATAGCCGTCTTTTTTTCTTAAATTGCCCTGTGTAAATACAGTCTTAATGCCATCAGAAATAAAATTTGATGTCAGGTCTGTCTTACGGGGCACGGATATAACTTCCAGTTCGTCGCTGTCGTTGGGTGGCCTTTTTTTGTAAATAGAAATTGCCGGCTCAACCACGGCAGTTGGAAAAACATTAAAAAGTTCGGCCACGTTGATCAGAGTATGGTTTTCAAAAAGGAATTTTCTCAATTTTGTGGCCCCCTTTTCCAGCACAAAGTATGTATTAGGGGTTATGTAGCCCAAGTACCCATCTGGCTTGATCAGTTTTAAACCCAGCTCCATAAAGGTCTTGTAGGTATCGAAATTGTACTCGGTGGTTTCATAGTTGGCAGCTATATAGTCTTTTTCTATCATAGAAAGGGTGGCGCCATAAGGGGGGTTGCCCAGCACCACGTCAAAACCACCATTCGAAATGATGTCGGCAAACTCCTTGTGCCAGTCGAAGGCAAATTCACCTGCAATTGCTGAGTCATTTATTATTGAATTGCCTTCTTTGATATTGTCGTCCAGGTTAATTAATTGTTCATTTTTATTGGCGGTTTTGAGCCAGAGCGACAGTTTGGTTATTTCCACGGACTCTTTGGCTAAATCAACGCCGAAAATGTTGTTGGCGAGCACCTCGCTACCTAAGTGGGAAATGGACGATACATTGCCCCTGAGCAATTTCTCCAGCTTAAGCTGAATGGCCCGACTTTCAGTATTCAGGTGGTCGAAGACTTCGTTCAGGAACGCACCGGAGCCGCAGGCTGGGTCTAAAACCTTGATGTTAAATAAAAATTCTCTGTAGGATTCCCATGCCCTAACATGTTTTCCCAAGTTTTCGCTGTAAGTAATTTTACCCTTCTTGGCCACCTTTATACTCTTGTAGTCAGAAACAGTCAGTGCGGGTAGGGAGTCCAGCCCGAAAAGCCTACGTTTGTCTGCAAGCAGGCGGCCAATGGTCTGTTTGACGATGTACTGGGTAACGTAACTTGGAGTATAAAAGATTCCTTCAGCCTTTTGTCGACCTCGCTTCCGGTCGACAGCGTTTCCAATAATTTCTGCCTTGATCTGTTCCAAGTCATAAATGCTCTGCTCAAATATGTGGCCCAGGATATTTACGTTTAAGTCGGAGTCGAAGTCATATTCAAATAACTCCAAAAGATTCATCAAAGGCTTATCTGGTATGCCAAGCATATCTAATTCAGGGTCGCACTTAAACAGGCCTCCGTTGTAGCCATGGATTTTGATATCAGGGTTGCCTTTGTCTATGGAGTAGAAAAGACCACATAACTGCTCCCAAACGCGATGGGGGGTTTGGACGCGAGATTTTTTTCCGATTTCGATAGTCTCGTTGAAGGCCCCGGCGGCCAGAAGGCCCTTGTTTTCACAAAAGGCGATAAAAATTGTGCGATCCAATATTTTTTGAGCTATCTCAAAGAGCTTTATGTCACCGATGCCGTGATTATTGGTTTTAATGGCTTGAAACAGCCCTTTGCGGAGGTCTTTGTATTTGCCATAAAATTCAGAGGATATTTTTGAAAGCGCAAGCTCGTTTTCGTCATATAGCTTTTCAACGGCTGATTTTCTGTCCTTATGGATGAGGTTGTCTTTGCAAAGCAGCGCATAAAACCTTTTGAATTCGGCCTCATCGTCCAATTCTGTTATCAGAAATTTTTCATATTCCAATGAACTGGTGCTCTTATACAGGCGAATTTCTGCAAAGTTTGAAATGATAACCCACTTACATCCAGATCCATTTTTGTGTGCATAGCTGAACCCCTGCTCGACGGCACTGTAAAAATTGCTACTTTGTCTCCTTTCATCAAGTTTAGCCGTGGCGTCCTTTAGTTCAATCACTGCCCTGATTATCTTTTTGTCAGAGGCGAAAAAGCCTAGGGCACCATCGGATGCAGTCCTATCCCCTTCGGTTTTGCACTCTTGTACTTGGTTGTATTCTCCGTCCTCCGACCTCTCCAAAAATGTGCAGTAACCCAACACCTTTTCAAAAACAGATTCCAAAAACCTGCCTTGCACCGATACTTCTTTAGTCTTTTCCAGGTCGCTGGCCTCAATGGCTTTTTTCCACTTAAGCATTTCTTTGTGCTTGAGCTCATAGTCAGGGATGGCATCAACGGCGATGGCAGACAGATATTTATCTAGTACTTTGCGGTTAAATACAATCGGCACGCTAATCATACTGCTTAATACCTCTATTGCTGACATCCGACTGTGGAATTACCAGGATTTATCCCCACCCTATCTTTTCCACCCACTCCATTATCCAGGGGCCGAAGGCAGTACCTATTAGCAACACTGTGCTACAGGCAGTAACCAATACCGCAGTTGATAAGCCAAAAGGCGTTACTTCCTTGTCGGCTGGATCTTTGAAGTACATCTGGGCAATGACGTTTAGGTAGAAGTACGCTGCAACCGCGCTGGTCAACAGGGCAATGACGGTCAAGGCAACGTGGCCCTGAATAATCGCGAGCCTGAAGAGATAAAACTTGCTAAAGAACCCCAGTAGCGGCGGTATGCCAGCCAGACTGAGCATGAAGACCATCATGGCAAAGGCAAGGATGGGCCGCTTCTTTCCTAAACCGCGAAAATCGTCTATCCTTTCGCCTTCTTGTGCGCCCTGCTGATAGATGACCACAGCAAAGGCACCTGTCTGCATAACAAGGTAAACTGCCATATATAGCCATACAGCCTGCGCCCCAGCCTGAGTGTCTGTGGACAGCACGCCCAATAGCATGTACCCCACATGGCCGATGGAAGAATACGCCAACATTCTCTTTATGCTCTGTTGTCTCAGAGCGGCGACGTTACCCAAAATCATGCTCGCGGCTGCGATGAAGGACAATGGTGCCACCCAATTCTCCATGACGCCGTGGAAGCCGGTGCCGAATATCCTCAAAAATGCGGCCAAAGCGGCGGCTTTAGGAGCCATGGACATAAATGCGGTAATTGGCGTAGGCGCGCCTTCGTAGGCGTCTGGGCTCCACATATGGAATGGCACTGCGGCCACTTTAAAGGCAAAGCCGACCAACACCATTAATACTCCACAAAAGACCAGCAATTCGTGGTTGCCAGGGGCAAGGGCTATGGCCTGGCCGAGGCGCTCTAAGTTAGTAGTCGTCCCGCCGGTGGCGGCGAAGAGTAACGAAATACCAAAGAGCAGGATGCCGCTACTGAAAGCGCCGAGAAGAAAGTACTTTACCCCTGCCTCTATGCCCCGCTCCTGAGTCCGCAGATATGCAACGAGTATATAGACGCAGAGGGCCATCAGTTCCAGAGCAAAATAAATGGAAACCAGGTCAGTGGCGCCGACCAGTATCAACATACCGCTAATGGAAAACAATATCAGCGCGTAGTATTCGACCATATGCTCCTTCAGCGCGCACAGCTGTTGCTTTCCCATGGCAATCGTCAATATTCCAGCAATTATGCACAATGCCTGAAAGCCCTTTGTTGCACCGTCTATGCGGAACATTTCGGAAAACCCTACTGCTTCCGGAGTACCGATGACAAACCAGCCGGAGAGCAATAAGACGGCTATAGATATAAACGCCCATCGATCCTTTGGCATCCTCTTCAGGAGCCATGAATCAAAGGGCCACAACATAAGAGTCCCGGCGAGCCAGAGGACTAGTACGGGCAAAACCAGCCGACTATCCCTGGCAAGGGATTCCCAGAGGGCTTGGGCAAAGGGCATCAGTGGCCTCCGTGACCAGAGTGGTCATGATCCTCATGGTCATGGTCATGGTCTTGATCATGATCATAGTATGGAAAGCTAAGGGCGTCAGGCGGCTCCATGGCGCGGATACCCTGGCCAGCTGACTCGGCCTTAATTCTTTCCAAAGAAGGGCGGTCAAAAAAGTCTGGATTTACCTGGGCGACCAATTTTTCAATGGGTTTTTGGAGGACATCCATGATGGGGGAGGGCCGCAAGCCAATCCAGAAGGCGGCCACGACTAAGGGGGCAAAGTAGGCAATCTCTCTGGCGCTTAAGTCTTTCATGGTCTTGTTAATATCATCCAGCTTGCCGAACATGACCCTCTGATACAGCCATAACATGTATGCCGCGCCCAAAATGATTCCGCTGGTTGCAACAACCGCCCACCAAGGCCTGGCCTGAAAGGCACCCTGGAGGATGGCAAACTCGCCAATGAACCCATTCAGGCCTGGCAGTCCAATGGAACTCATGGTCATAATCATAAATACAGTGGCATAAATGGGCATTGACCTGCTTAGTCCCCCGAAGTCGGCAATCTGTCGTACGTGGCGGCGCTCATAGACTATGCCTACAATTAGGAACAGCCCTGAGGTTGAAATGCCGTGGTTGATCATCTGGAACATTGCGCCCATGATGCCGTTTGGGTTCAAGGCAAAGAGTCCCAACATGCACAGTCCCAGGTGGCTTACGGAACTATAGGCCACCAGTTTTTTCATGTCCTTTTGAATCATTGCCACTAACGCGCCATATACGATGCCTATCATGGCTAGGGCTAGGAACCAGGGCATGAGCATTTGCAGGGCATTTGGAAAAATGGGCAAGAGGAATCTGACAAAGCCGTACGTCCCCATTTTAAGAAGAATGCCTGCCAAAATGACCGATCCAGCAGTAGGAGCCTGCACGTGAGCGTCAGGCAACCAAGTATGGAATGGGAACATCGGCACCTTAATAGCAAAACCCAAAAAGAACGACAGACATAGGAGAATCTGGAAGGTATGGGACTGCTTGGCTATCACGTCTGCCATGTTGTGGAAGGACGCGATGCTCAAATCATAGGTACCGGTGGCTTTGTACTGGAGAAAGTATATAGCCAGGATGCCCACCAGCATCAGTGTTCCGCCAGCCAGGGTATAGAGAAACAGCTTGATAGCGGCATACAGTTTTTGTGGCCCGCCCCAAATGGCTATGAGGAAGTACATTGGAACCAGCATTATTTCCCAGAACAAGTAGAACAAGAACATGTCCTGACAAATGAAGACTCCCAGCATGGTGAACTGCATCACCAGGAGCCAAATGTAGAACTCCTTGAATCGCTCTGTGATGGCCGTAAAGGAACACCACACGGCTATTGCCCCAATAAAGGTGGTCAGTATGAACAACACCAGGCTTATTCCGTCCATGCCGATACTGAACTTGACGCCGATAGATGGTATCCAGTCCATCTCGGTTGCCCATTGTACAGCCGCCGTAGAGCGGTCGTACTGGAACCACAGGGGGATACTGATTGCAAAGTCCAGCAGGGCGATGGATAGGGCTCCCAACTCAAATACTCTGCGCTTTGCGCCGGGTACAAATAGCAACAGCAACGCGCCAAGGAGCGGCACGGCTGTGACCCAGAGTGGGAGGTTCTTAAACCAGGGGATAAACTCGGGCATGGGAACTCCAGGGGGCATCAAAAACAATTAGGCCAAGAAATGCCAAAAGGCGAATGTTAAAAAGGCTAGGAACATCACAAAGGCGTAGTGCTGGACGCGCCCGGACTGGAAGAACTTGAACAACAAAGCGGTCTGCTGGAGCATCCAGGCAACGAGGTTAACCAGGCCGTCTACGATGCGTGCGTCAACCCAAAAAGTAAAGCGGCCAGCCAGGATGGAAAATCGCGCCGCTCCATTTACCATGCCGTCCACCACCCAGGCGTCAAATGACCATAGCTGTGCAGAGAGGCGCTTGCAGGGGTTGATGATCGCTAAGTCGTATAGTTCATCAACAAAGTACTTGTTATGCACCCACCGAAATACGGTGGGGAATTTGGCGACAAATCCCTTTGCCACAGACCAAGAGGGGTCAATTTTATAAATCCACCATGCCAAAAACATTGCACTGCCAGCCCAGACAAGTGCAAATAGCTGGAGCCAATACTCGATGGCCGGAACTGCCTGGTGGGCTACGTGGCCAGCTTCGTTGAAGATCAGTATGTTAAGCCAATGGCTAAAGTGCGACCCGCCGATGAAGTGGAGACTGTGGGGGACGTTGAGGAAGCCCCCAATGACGGCCATGCCAGCAAGGATTGCTACCGGTAGCCACATATTCCAAGAGACTTCGTGGGGAGTGTGGGGGCCATGATGGCTATTGTGGCTATTGTCGTGGTGCTGGACTGCATGTCCATGTTCTGGTTGTGGCTCCGCGGGGAGGCGGAGCGCATGGGGATCATCCCCATTGCCACGATAATCGCCCCAAAAGGTCATCACCATCAGCCTTGTCATATAAAAAGCGGTACAGAACGCGCCCAACATGCCAAGCACCCAGGCCATCAGGTTCAGGGCCGGACCATCATAGTGACCGTGGTTGTACCAGCCCTCAAAGACCCTCCAGAGGATTTCGTCCTTGGAGAAAAAGCCTGAAAAGGGGAATATCCCGCAAATGGCAAGGGTTGCAAAACCCATCGAGGCAAAGGTGATGGGCATAAATTTGCGTAGGCCGCCCATATTTCTCATGTCCTGCTCGTGATGGCAGGCAACTATCACTGAGCCAGCCCCAAGGAAAAGCGCGGCCTTGAAAAAGGCGTGAGTGAAAACATGGAACATTCCGGCTGTAAAGGCCCCGGTCCCCATGCCCATAAACATGAATCCAAGCTGTGAAACAGTGGAGTAGGCCAGGACTTTCTTGATGTCGTACTGGGCCAAGCCCATCGTCGCGCTTATGAAGGCTGTTAAGGCGCCAACTGCGAGGACAACCGCCAGGGCCGTTTCGGCATTTACGTAGATAAAGTTCATCCTGCAAATCATGTACAGCCCGCTCGTCACCATGGTGGCGGCGTGAATCAGCGCGCTTACCGGTGTTGGGCCAGCCATGGCGTCAGGCAACCACACATAAAGGGGTATTTGGGCAGACTTGCCGCAGGCTCCGATAAAGAGACATATACCAACGAGGTTGAACCACCATGTAGAGGCCTTGGTAACGCCGAACAGGGTAACATCGGCCTGGGCAAGCACAACTCTTGTCATCCCCATCATAGTGTCGAAGTCAACACTGCCAAACAGCATGAATAACAGGAAAAATCCAATCAAAAACCCAAAATCGCCAATCCGGTTGACAACAAATGCCTTTTTGCCGGCAATGGCCGCAGATTCTTTGTCGAAATAAAAACCTATCAACAGGTATGAACAAAGGCCCACGCCTTCCCATCCCAAAAACATCATCATCATGTTGTTGCCCATCACTAGGTTGAGCATGGAAAAGACAAAGAGATTGAGGTATGCCATGAAGCGGTAGTACCTGCCATCATTCCTTTCTTCTGCCATGTAACCCATGCTGAACAGGTGAATCAAAAATCCTGCGCCGCTTACGAGCAGGGCCATGGCGACGGAAAGTGGATCGGCCCTGTAAGACCACTCCATCACGTTTTGGGTCAGGCCGCCGTTGACGTTGGCCGCTCCCAGGTCAAACCAAGTCCATAGATTTTGGGTAATGACCCGTTGGCAGGGCGGCACAGCAAATAGGCGGAAAAAGAAAATGACAGAAAGCAAAAAAGAAATGCCAACTGAGCCAAGGGCTAGATAGTCGACTAGCTTTGTATTGCGGAGGTTTCGGCCAGTACAACCATTAATTAGCGCGCCAAAGGCTGGCAAAAATGGGATCAGCCACAGAATTGAACTGGTATGTTCCATGTTCATCACGCTCATCCCTTTAACAAGTTGATGTCGTCCACCTGGACGGTGTCTTTTTTACGGTACAGGGCAACCACCAGAGCCAAACCAATGGCTACCTCTGCGGCGGCAAGCCCCATGACTAGCAAAGCGAATGCCTGTCCTGCCACCGTGCCGCTGTGCCGAGCAAAAGCAATCAAGTTAATGTTGGCTGCATTCAGCATCAACTCTATGCACATAAGAATAATCAACGCATTTCTGCGGATAAGTACTCCAAGAACCCCTATTGAGAACATTGCAAACGAAATAAAGAGGACTGCGTTCATAGATACAATCGACATGGTTACACCCTCTCCTGCTTTGCCAGCACTATCGCGCCAACCAATGCAATCAATAAAATTACTGACATCGTTTCAAAGGGCAGAATATAGCCTGTAAACATGCCTCGGCTAATGGCTTGGGCGTTTTGACTTGCCACCTCTAAACCCTCAGACAGTTCAGGGGGCAAAGCAAGGGCTACCTCTGCGCTCTGGCCGAATAACAACTGCCTGAACACCCACCCAAAACCGCCGATGCCAGCCAAGACCAATGCCCCAGCCAGCGGAGTCTGTTTTTGGAAGAGCCTGTTTTCCTTAAACCTGGACAGTTCCACCAGCATGACCACAAATAGAAACAGCACTACGATGCCGCCTGCGTACACAAGCAACTGGGCCACTGCAAGAAATTCGGCCTGCAGGGCCAAATAGCAGGCCGCAGTGCAGAGCATGCAGGCCAGAAATGAGAGGACGCTGTGAACCGCACTTTTTGCAAGAACCATAATTGCCGACGCGATGACGGCCAAAATACCAAAAACCAAAAATATGTGTTGCCCTATCTGGGATAAGATCTGGTCAACTTGGGAAAGGAACTGATCCATGCTCTACTCCTCGCCCGAATATGAGAATTTGCCCACTGGACTAGGTTTATCTATGGACTGAAAAGTGCCACCCAGCCCCAAGGCCAAATCCTCTCGGTTGTAAACTGCCAGCTCAAACTGGTGGTTAAGGTCTATCGCGCCAAAAGTGCAACTTTCAACGCAGAACCCACAGAATATGCACCTCTCAAGCTCAAAGTCGTAGCTAACGGGAATGCGAGTTTTGCGGCCTTCTTTTTTCCCGGCAACTATTTGTATGGCGTTGGTAGGACACGCTTTGACACACAACATGCAACATACGCACACTAACTCACCGCTATCGTCTCTTTTTAGCTGTAGCCGGCCGCGGAAGCGGGTCTGTACTTTGGCCTTCACTTCAGGATATTCCTGTACTATATGGAGCTTTCCCTTGCCTCGATTAGGAGTAAACATAACTTGGCCAAAGCGCTTGCCAGTCAAAAGCATGCCCTTTGCCAGCTCGACGGGAATCAATGTCTTGAAAAACTTTTTCATCCGCTCACCCTCAGGCAAAGTAGCGGACTAGGCCCGCAACAACAAGATTGACAAGCGTCAGTGGTATGAGATATTTCCAGGCAACATCCATCACTTGGTCGTACCTGTAGCGGGGCCAGGAGCCGCGTACCCAAATAAAAACGAAGAGCAGAGAAAAAATCTTGCCGACGAAGTAGAACCAATGGGGCAACATTATCCACTCGACCAGCCACCAATCGGCCAGGCCTGGCATTTTGGCCAAGAGAAAATCCTGAACAATGCCCTGCAGGCCAAAGGGAAGGAGCCATGGCCCACCCAGAAAAAATGATGCTGCTATGGCAGCGACGACTGACATATTGATATATTCGGCCAAGTAAAACAGTCCAAACCTCATGCCCGAATATTCTGTATGAAAACCAGCTATCAGCTCACTCTCGGCTTCTGGCATGTCAAAAGGGAGCCGGTTCGTTTCCGCAAATCCACAAGTCATGTATATAAAAAAGCCAACAAACAGAGATGGAACAGCCCATGGGGACATTTCAAGGGCCGTCAAAGAACCCATTTCATAAAAATTCAGACTGCCGCTGAGTATGACGGGAACAAGCAAGCTAATGGTAAGGGGCACCTCATAGCTAACCATCTGAGCCGCGCTTCTAAGGCCACCGAGAAGTGAATATTTGGAGTTGGAGGCCCAGGCTCCCAAAACAATGCCATAGACCCCCACGCTTGCAAAGCCAAGAAGTATGAGCAAACCGACATTTACTTCGGCAATCCATCCTTGGAGGGGCAGTCCGCCAATGACTGGGATTTCCCCGACTATGGGCAAAGAAGCCGGGATTGTAAAAAGGGGCTGGGGAGAAAAACAAATTACTGAATATGTCATCACCGCCGCCACCATGGCTATGGCAGGGGCAATTAAATAAACTAGCCTGTCTGCTTTGGCCGGTTTGGTATCTTCCTTAAAGAGTAGCTTGCATATATCTCCCGCCAGGCCAGGGATGCCCCTGAAATAATGAATGATGGGAAATTTACCCATAGCCCACATGGCGCGATTCTGTATAGCGGTAATACCTACTAGCTTGCCAGCTATGCGCGTAGAGCCGAGCCGTTGTTGTAAAAACCCAATAACTTTTCGTTCAGCAAAAATGGTTAAAGGGACCACAATAAAAATAAAGGTGACGACCATTACGACCTGAATTGTGGCAACCACAAGAGTTTGGAGCAATGTCGTTTCTTCCATATCCAAACCTCCTAGCGGTCAATCTCGCCCAACACCACATCCAGGGTGCCAATGGCGGCGACAACGTCTGCGACGAGGGCATCCTGCACCATCAAGGGAATGGCTTGCAGATTCATAAACCCAGGCGTCCTGACATGGAAGCGGTAGGGGTTTGTCCCCCCCTTTTCGCTTACCAAATAATAGCCTATTTCTCCCTTTGGGGCCTCAGTGGGATGATAAACCTCCCCTACTTCTGATTTGAGTGTCTTTGGAAGCTTGGCCATGATAGGCCCTTCCGGCATACCATCCAGGCATTGCTCCACTATGCCTATGCTCTGTCGCATTTCCTCCAGGCGGACTAAATATCTGGCGTAAGTGTCGGCTTCAGTCTTGGTCGGTATATCAAACTTCATTTCGCCGTATGCTGCGTATGGATGAGCTTTTCTGATGTCGTAGGCTACGCCAGCTGCACGCAACATAGGTCCAGTTACTCCGTATGCCAGGCAATCGTCCGCGCTCAATCGGGCAATTCCAACGGTGCGCTTAAGCCAGATGCGGTTTTCTGAAAGCAGGGTTTCATATTCTTCTATACCGACACGGATATCGGCCAAGGCATCTTTTACCATTTTTTCAAAGCCCTCTGGAATATCCTCCAAGAGACCCCCAATCCGCATCGCCGAGGTGGTGAGCCTTGAGCCGCAGAAGGCTTCAAATAGGTCTAATATTTTTTCTCGATCCCTGAAGCAGTACAAAAATACCGTTAACGCCCCTATGTCCATGGCATGGGTGGCAAGCCATAACAGGTGGCTATTGAGGCGGTTCAGCTCATTAAGCATCGTGCGCAAATACTTGGCGCGCCTGGGAACCGTTATCCCAAACAGCTTTTCGATGGCCTCTGCCCAGCCCAGATTGTTGGAAATGGCAGAGCAGTAATCCATGCGGTCAGTCCAAACCTGGCCTTGGAAAAACGCCTTGTTTTCACAAATTTTTTCAACACCTCGGTGCAGATACCCGATGACCGGATAGCAGTGTTTGACCGTCTCGCCGTCTAACCGCAATTTTAGGCGAAGCACACCATGGGTCGATGGGTGCTGAGGGCCCATATTTATTTCCATCTCCTGACTTTTGAACACTGTTGAACTCCTGGCAGATGGATCGGAAAAATTGGCGGAACTGGTGAATTAGGCGAATTGCGTGGCCGGATCAGTCGGCCTTGACAGGCCAGAGATTAATTCCACGGTGGCCAGCGGCCTCCATGGTGCTTCGCATTAATTTGCCGGAGCGGTCTTCTCGGTAGTCAATGTCCCGCTGGCCGAGGCCGACAACTGGGTAGTCCTTCCTCAAGGGGTGGCCCTCCCATTCTTCCGGACACAATATTCGGGTCATATCTGGGTGATTGGCGAAGCGGATGCCCTGCATGTCAAATATTTCGCGCTCCAGCCAGTTGGCCCCGGCATATACCTGAGTCGCGCTCTCAGGCTCAAATCCCTCTGGTATTAGTACCCGCACCCTCAGCCGCCTTCGCCTTCTTATGCACGTCAGGTGGTATACGATAGAAAAGGAAAAGCCATCGCCGGCGGGGTAGTGGGTGGCGGTCATGTCAGAGAGCATTTCGTAGCGCAGGGATACTTCTTGATTGATGTAGGTGAGGGCCTGCAATATGGCTTCTTTCTTTATCTGGCAGACAACTTCTCCTGCCTGCTCAAATGACTCCTCGACTGAATCGCCTAATAATTCCGCCAGTTTTTGCAAATCCTGATCCTGTGACTCCTTGGGCACAGGCCATTGCATTTCATATTCAGTCTTTGCAGTTGGGCGGGTAGGTGGGTTTGGCGGCTCTTTTCCCTCTGATTCGGCTTTTGCCTTGGCAGTTTCATAGTCGGTACACAATTTTTGCCATTTGGCCTCTTCTGCCGCCTCCATTGCCTTTAAGCTGGTTGCATGAGCTACGAGGCCTGGCACCGGGGCAGCGTTGGGCATAGCCACCTTGGCGTTTGGCGCGGCACTGGGATCATGGACGTAGGACATGTTGGGATCCCTTAGGAATGGGCTGGCTCAAAGAGTTCGCGATACTTGTCGGCAAGGCTTGAGTTCATTATCTTGTCCTGTAGCTTCATAAACCCGTAAATCAGGCTCTCTGGGCGGGGGGGGCACCCTGGGATATAGACATCCACAGGCACAATCTTGTCAACACCCTGAATGGTGGCGTAGCTGTCAAAAGGGCCGCCACAGGTTGCGCAGGAGCCCATGGCTATCACCCACTTGGGTTCGGGCATTTGGTCATAGATGGTCTTAATTACTGGAGCCATCTTGGCAGAAACAGTGCCGGCGACGATCATTAAATCTGCCTGCCTGGGGGTGGCGCGAAAAATGCCGCTACCGAAGCGATCAAAGTCGAAGCGGCTGGCACCGGCCGCCATCATTTCTATAGCGCAACATGCGAGGCCGAAGGTTACCGGCCATACGCTGGTTGCGCGAGACCAGTTCATAAAATGCTCAACCTTTGTCAGCATCAATACGTGTTCGAGGGCTGTAGGCGCCAGAACCGCAGGCTTTGTTACTCCCATGACAGCGCCCCCTTAGACCACACGTAGCCATAGCCAAAGAGCAACAGAAACAGGAACAGCCCCATCTCTACCAGACCAAAGATGGCAAGTTCCTTCATCTGGATTGCCCAGGGCATCAAAAAAACCGTTTCCACGTCAAAGATCAGGAAAATCACGGCCACTAAGTAGTATTTGACACCAAACTTTTCCCGGGCCTCGGATGTGACAGTAAGCCCACACTCATAGGGAGCATACTTGGTTTCGTTAGGGACAGACGGGCTGAATACTCTCTGTATCGTCAGGATGGCAATGGGCAGGACGATGGCAATGGCGAGCATTAACAGTATCGGAGCGTAGCCTCCCAATTTGACCCCCTGGCAGATAGTTTCATTATACATTGTGATAAGAACTGGCACTCCAGGTCAATCGGAGTCTGCTTGTGTACGATGCACCGTGCCATGAGGGTGTTCCGCAGGCGCATAGATGGAATACAGCTTCAACGGCACATCGCCTGTATTGGTGATGTTATGCCATTTGCCCGCAGGGACGAATATTGCAAAATCCTTACTCGCGGTTTGAGTGAACGTGAGTGAATTTTCAGTGTCACCCATCAGTACCTCAGCTACCCCATCCTCAATGCGCAAAAATTGATCGGTATCGGGATGCTGTTCCAAACCGACATCGCCGCCAACCGGAATAGCCATAAGAGTTGCCTGGAGAAATTTTCCAGTCCAGAGGACTGTTCGGAAGTTACTGTTCGACAAGGTGTATGCTTCAATATTCAGTACGGTTGACTCGGAGCCGTAATCTTTCAAAGTCACATCAGGGCTTTCCTTTGGAGCCTGATCACAGGCCATTGTGCCCAGGCCGATAAGCAACAATCCTGCACAAAATGGAAACAATCCATTTTTCTTTATCTTTGACATTTTGGTTTCCTGCATTTTCTGTCCTTTCCCGCATTATCAACTTCCAATAACACGCATGATGTCAATGATTAATTTTCGGAGTCGACCAGAATCCGGTCGCGCTACATACAAAGCTATATTTTGCCACAGAAAATGATGTTAGTGGCAATGAAGTTGATTACTTCAGTTGCCCTCGCCTAGGTTTTTATCAAACGCTCCTGTAGCATCCTTGACATCCTCAAATCTAAACAAGACTCCACTTATGGAGACAATGAAAAAGGCAACACTACCAAAATCTGGTACCATAGTCATGTCCGTTCCCTAGGCCCAAAGCAACTACGAGGCAACCATGCCCCTGATTTCCCTGGCAATGATCGTAAAAAACGAGGAAGCCTGTCTGGCCCATTGCCTGGAGTCTGTGAAGCCTCTGGCAGACGAGATGATTGTTGTGGATACCGGCTCCACAGACAGCACTATTGAAATTGCTGAAGGTTTTGGGGCAAGAATCTGCCGCTTTGCCTGGTGCGACGATTTTTCGGCTGCCAGAAACGAGAGTCTCAAGCATTGCAGAGGGGACTGGATATTAATCCTTGATGCAGACGAGGCCATAGACCCACTGGACTACAAAAAGATATGGGATGCCTGCCTGAACCCAAAGGCAGATGCATTTTCCCTCATTCATCGCCACTACAGGTCTGAGCCTAATTTTGTGACCCACGACTCGGTAACAGTGCAGAATAGGTCAAGCTACAGCGAAGGCATCGACCACCCCTACTATTCGGATAACGAAGCGCTGAGGCTGGTTAGGCCATTTGATGGCTTAACATTTTCTGGACGGATTCACGAACAAATTTCGCCGTCGCTCTACTCCCACGGCAAGACCTTTGTGGCCCTGGACGCTGTGATACACCACTATGGAAAAATATTTAGCGACAGGCAGGAATACAAAGCCAAATACTATCTGATGCTTGCCTTGCAGGAAGTTGATAAGGATCCTCTATGCGCTCATACGCAGTTCAACTTAATGCAACAGGCCTTGGCGGCCCGCCAATGGGAGGTCGCCCACCGAGCAGCCACCGCATGTATAAACCGCAATGACGAGGAAGCGGAGCCATTTGTCCTATTTGGGAATGGTCTTGCCCTGAAGGAGCTGGGCAAGCATGAAGAAGCCATTGAGAATTTTGACAAGTTGCTGAAGCTTAACCCCAAACATTCGCTGGCCATGGCCCAAAAGGGCTCATCCATCGTAGCTCTGGGGAATGTCGATGCAGGACGCCAACTAGTAGTGCAGGCGCTGGAGCTTGCGCCTGGTTTCGCGCCCACATACCAATATTTGGCAAATTTGGACTTCAGCCAAAATAACTTGGACTCGGCACGCAGACTGGCCTCTGAGGCACTGCGGATAGCCCCAAATGAACCAGGCATGTACGATCTCCTCATGAAGATAGACATAGCAGACAATGACTTTGAGGGGGCCGCCAAGCATGCGCTACAGGGCATCGAGAACTGTCTCGATGGAGCCAAGGCGGTATGGTACAGCGTCGCATCGGCCTTCCTGCTGAAGGAAGGCCAAAGGGAAGCCGGAAGGTCTATTTTGGAGCTGGGGATACAGGCTTACCCAGAAGACCCTGAGCTCATCAGGCTAAAGAGAATGGTTTAATACCAACCTGCACCCGATTGGATGCAACTTGGTATAGGATCAATGCAATTCAAAAGCAGAATTGATCACTGATCTAGGAGCTACAGACCGCCACCCGCTACCTCGTCCACTAGCTTGGCGCGAAGTTCCTTTCCCAGCTTGAAATAAACGACTCTCTTGGAGGGCACATGGATAGACTGGCCGTTGCGGGGATTGCGTCCCATGCGGGGCTTTCTGTCCCTAAGCCTGAAACTGCCGAAGCCGCGTAGCTCGACCCCTTGGCCAGATCGGAGAGAGGAGATGATGCTTTTTAGGAAAGTGTTGACCAGCAGGTCAGCGTCTTTTTTTGTTATCTCCAGCTTGTCCATGAGATGCCTGGACAAGTCCGCCTTAGTCAGAGTCCCTACGTGCTCCATTTTCTTTCTCCATGTTTGTTAGGCTTACCAACTAAACTATTGGGCTAATCATATGGAGGACGCAATAAAAAAAAAAGACGGTTTTGGTAAACAAATTGAAACCGCCAGCGGAATTATCCGGCGATCCATTCCATGAGCCAGCGGGGGCCCTCGCCTGTGCCTCCAGGGGAGCGATAGTCTTTTTCAGTCGTCGCCCACGCGCTAGACAGGTCGACATGGGCCCAGGACGTGTTGTTGCCCACAAATTCTCTCAAGAACAGTGCTGCGGTGATGGCTCCGCCGTATCTGTTGGCAGTGACGTTTTTGATATCGGCTATGGTGCTCTTAAGGGATTCTCGATACTCTTCCACCAAGGGAAGCTGCCAGAGATGCTCGCCGGCATTTGAGCTGGCATCCATCATTTGCTCAATCAGCTTCTGGTCTGTTCCCAAGATGGCAGACACGCTATCTCCCAGTGCAACCATGCATGCCCCGGTAAGGGTAGCGAAGTCTATGACGTGGTCAGCCCCCATTTCGCTTGCCCAGTGCAACAGGTCGGCCAAAACGAGTCGGCCTTCGGCATCCGTATTCAAGACTTCGATTGTCTTTCCGCTTCTGGATCGAAGTACATCTCCAGGCTTGTAAGCAGAACAGCCGGGCATATTTTCGGCCAGGCCGCAAATGGCCGTCACCTTGACGGGAATGGCGGCCTTTGCACAGGCTATTGTGGTGGCAAGGACTACGGCAGCGCCGGCCATATCATCTTTCATTGTTTCCATGCCAGTGGCGTCCTTGAGGGAGAGACCGCCTGAATCAAAGCAAAGGCCCTTACCTACGAGGACTACATGCTTCTTGTGCTTTTCAGCAGGAGCGTATTCGAGTTTTACCACCCGCGGAGAGTGTGCAGACCCCCTTCCGACCGCCAGCAAGGCCTTGAAGCCACCTTTTTCCAATTCCTCAGGTGTTAGGATGTCGATGGCGATCTTATTTTGGGCCGCCAATTCCTTAGCTTTTAGCGCGAAGCTCTCTGGATAGAGATCAGCGGCTGGAGTATTGACCAAGTCCCGCGCCAGATGGTTAGCAGCAACTCCGATTTCAATGATTTCCTGCCGGCGGCGTATCTTGCGTGTGTCTTCGCTGTTCGTAAACAATTCAATTCTCTCTAGTAGCTTGGCTTCCGGCTTGCTACGATAAGACGAAAAATCATAATTGGCTAGGAGCGCGCCTTCCAGGGTAGCCTCCTGCACTCGGTCGTGCCCTATACTTGAAGAAGAAGGCGTGAGTAGCCCAATGGACTTCCATCCCTTTTTATGGCAGTGCCGCGCTGCTGCTCCAACTGCCTTGCGAATCTTGTTATGGGTCACTTTTTCTTCATCCCCCAACCCCACGAGCACGATCCATCGGCATTCTTTTACTCCATTTGGGTGATGCAGAGGGACTATTTCCAAATATTCAGCTTTGAAATCGGCCTCTTCCATGACCTGCCGGACTACTTTGCTGACAGCCAGCGGAAGGCGGTGGCGTTCCCTGCCAGAAAATACCGGCACTACAAGTGCATCGCCCGAAAAGTCCTTGCCGGAATGGGAACTTATTTCTATCTTTGACATTGATTGCCTCCATTGGGTCATTATCACATAAAGTAAGGTTTTTTCGTTAGGTATTTGCGTAAAGTTCCAAAAACCATGGTGGTTAAAAAAATGACAAAAATAATTAAACGGCTAAAATCATACGGTGTTGCATAAAATTTAATTTTTTGAATATTAATAAGGATTTTATCAGGTATTGATTTATTCTCCAATCCCTTTATGGCTCGGTAATCGCAGAACCACACCAGATGGCCTTTCTGCCTACAGAGACAGGCAACAGCTCCAAAGTGGAGACCCAGTCTGATGCCCATGGGCCTTCCCCCCCAGCCCACTCAACAACCAGCCAATCCATTTCGGTGATTGTATCTTCGAGGCCAAGCTCCCATATTCCCGATGGGCCGATGCGAAATAGATCCAAATGGTAAATTAGACCATTTGGAGCCTCATAGCGGTGAAGTACGGAGAAAGTGGGCGATGATACCTGCCTCGGCTCTCCCCCCAAACCAGCAACGAAACCCCTTGTCCAGGTGGTCTTGCCTACGCCCAGCTCGCCGCAAAGAAGCCATGTGCCACCGGGCGGAGTCAGTTCGGAAAGGTAGGCGCCTAATTTTTCAGTTGCCTCCTCTGAAGCCAAATACAACTCATGCGCCAAATTTATCCCTCAATATTTGGGCCAGGGAAGCGCCCAGTTCCCTGACAATCAATGGCCCATGGCCCAGCCTATCAGCTGCAGACCCGTGCAACCAAACAGCTTCAGTTGTAGCCGCCAGCATATTTCCCAAATTTTTTGTAACCCTTGCAGCTATCAGCCCCGCCAAGAAATCGCCAGTGCCGCCAGTGGAAAGCCCAGAATGACCAGTGGGGTTTAGATATGTAAAGCCAGACCCTCCGCCAGCGATCAAAGTCTGCGCTCCTTTTAGGACAATAATACCCGGCAACCCTTCAGATACAGCGCTGAGGGCTTGCAGTCTTTCATCGGAGCTGTCTCCAACTTTACTGCAAAACAGCCGCGAAAACTCCCCTGAATGGGGTGTTATGACTGTATTGGGCCTCGCCATCCACTTTGGGCCGTCTCCGCTTTTCAGGGCCGAAGCGTCTACAATAAGGGGGCCCTGCCATTCTGGAACATCCTCTATCCCGCCTGGGCCGGTCAATAGCACGTCTGTCGTCTCTGGCAATCTGCCTTCCCATGGCTTGACCATGGCTTCTGGCACCTGGGACGCAATGATGTCAACCGTGCCCGCTTCCGCAAGCACAGTGACTAGCCCAGCTCCTCCCCTGAGCGCGCCCATGGCCGCTAAGACCGCCGCCCCACTCATTCCCTTGGCTCCAGCCCTGATGGCGATATGACCATTGTCGTATTTATTGGTGTTCCAGGCTGGCTTGACTAGCGCAGGCTCGGAGAGGATTCCCAATCTGCCCGGGCCTCCCGGAAAATTATCAGAGCCTGGGCCCAAAGGTATGGGAACAAGGTAAATTTCGCCGCACGCAACCCTGGCCGGCATCAGGCCGTGGCATCTCTTTAGGTACCCAAAACATGCAGTTTTGTCTGCGCGCACTACAGGGCCTGAAACGCAACCAGAGCTTGGATCTAGGCCTGTCGGCATGTCCAGGGCCAATACCTTGAAACGCCTCTTTGAACTATTTATTGCCCCGATCCAGGGCAGGATTTCTTCTCTCAGAGGCAACATGGTTCCGAGTCCCAAGAGGCCATCAACTACCCAGCCGTCCCAAGTAATAGCTTCCTTTCCTGGGTCAGCGGCATGCCTAAAGCCACCACCCAGACCTTGCCAAAGCTTTGCCTGGAGGGCCGCATCGCCTTTCCATTTTGGCTCTGGCTCCGTAGTCCAGACCTCAATATCCCTCCCGCACAATTTGGCCAGCCTAGCAAGGGCGAGGGCATCGCCGCCATTGTTACCCAGACCCGCCAGAACATATATGGGCTCGCCGGGAGGCAAAAGTGCCAGCGCCCCTATTGCCGCATGTTCCTGTAGCGTTGCCGACGCTATGCCCCAGGCCTCTATGGCCAGGGATTCGCAACCCCTCATTTCTTCTGCCGTCAACAGAGGCAACGATGGAACTGAAGCCAGAGGGGTAGGCATTGCTCAGGCCATTTGGCCCGTCATTGGCCTACCTCCCAGTAGATGGATATGCAGGTGGGACACTGTCTGCTTTGCGTCTCCGCCGCAATTTATTGCCAATCGCCATCCTGAATCTGCAAGTCCAGCCTGTTTGGCAATTTTTTTGGAGGAGACCATGATGTGGCCCATGAGCTGGACGTGGCCTGGCAGGAGTCCATCTAGGCCAGTGATATGCTCTTTTGGGACTATCAGCAAGTGAGTCGGAGTTTGTGGATTAATGTCCCTGATTACAATTAGCTGGCCATCTTCAAAGAGGATGTCTGAAGGAATTTCCTTATTGACGATCTTGCAGAAAACGCATTGGTCGCTCATGGAGGCTCCGTAGTGGCTTTGGATTGTCAGTTTTCAGCGGCAAAATAAGCCATACTGTACCAACTGAATATACATATTATAGCGGTAATCTTCGGATAAGTGTTAGTATCTGAGTTTTGAATCCAAATGTTCCACATCATCCTGCATCAGCCAGAAATACCGCAAAACACCGGTAGCATTGGGCGACTCTGCGTATGCACGGGTTGCAAGTTGCATCTGATCCAACCGCTAGGCTTTAAAGTCACGGACTATTACCTCCGCCGCGCTGGACTGGACTATTGGGAAAAGTTAGCTCCGTCACTGTATGCAAGCTGGCACGATTTTCTCGCAAAATCGCCGGCAAAACGTCTTTGGTTCGCCAGTACAAAGGGCACGGCTATATATAGCCAAATCAATTATTTGCCAGGAGACGGCTTTGTTCTGGGGCGTGAGACAAAGGGCCTGCCGAGCGAAATCCTGACAAGGCATTCCGAATGTTTAATAAAGATTCCCATGCCCGGAGACTTCCACAGAAGCCTCAACCAAGCCCAAGCCGCTGCCGTGGTGCTGTACGAGGCATTAAGGCAGGCCAATGGGTGGTAGCTTTCCCCCGAGGGCTAGCTCCGAGTGACTATATTTCGTATTGCTGGTCGTTCGTTGTAACTTGGAACTCGTCACCCTACTCCACCTTACCGAGAAGTCTTAGCAGACCATCCAGTACGGTCAGGGGGTGGGGGGGGCAACCAGGTATGTAGAGGTCTGCGGCAAGCTTTGTGCCATCGCATCCACCGCACTGCTCCGGCATACCGGCATATATGCCTCCGCTTATGGCGCACGCGCCCAGGGCTATCAGTATTTTTGGATCTGGCGCGGCATCAATGGTTTTTTGGAGAGCAAGCTTCATGTTTCGGGTTACGGGGCCGCATACCAAAATGGCGTCGGCATGCCTGGGGCTGGCAACAAAGTCGATGCCGAACCTGTTAATGTCCCATCCAATGGTCTGCAAAACGTTTACGTCCACTTCGCAACCGTTGCACCCTCCCGCCGAAACAACGCGTATGCTAAAACTTTTAGAAAACAATTTATACAGTAGGCCTTCCAGCGGCCGCGCTGTTTCAAAGGCGCGGTCTGGCTTGAGCTTGAGGCTGGCCCTTTCTCTGACGGCGAGGCGGTAGTCACGGCTAAAAGATATCGCATTTGAGGGACACGTTTCGATGCAGGTGGTGCAAAAGAGGCATTTGCCGAGGTCGAAGGCAACGCCTTTTCTTTTTGATATTGCCTTGGTGGGACAGGTCGATACACACCTGGCGCAACCCTTTGTGCAGGAGTCAGAAACGAATTTAGGCAAGCCGCGGTACCTGAGGGGCAGGTCAGGGGCCTCCAAGGGATAATTATTTGTGCGATAGCCCTGCCGCAACCTGGAGAGTAGGATGTTTAACATTGTTGCCTTTGCGTTGCATTCCTAAATTATCTACATTTTGTTGTCATTTCGCCAAACCGGAAGTTTTTACCCGTAAATATCCATTTATGCTTCAGAGGTCAAAGCCGCAGTACGAGAGATTGAGGCTCTTATTGCAGAGGGGAAAGTCTGAAATCCCCTGGCCCCGCATAGCAAGGGTCAGACCAGGCCAGTTGTGAAAAGAGGGATCGACGATCTTGAATCGTTCAAACTGGCCATTTTCACCTGTTATTGCCATATGAAATATCATGCCGCGCCAGCCCTCGACTGCGCCTATGGCAATGGAATTTGGCATCAGTTTAATAGGTTCAGTAGCCGAAGGGGTCGCTGGGGACGGCTCCATGTCCTGGAGGGCCCTGATAGCAGATCGCACAAAACGGATGGACGTCTGCGTCTCGGCGGCCCTTATCCTGGCGCGGGCGTATATATCCCCGGTTTCTTCCAGAGCGATCGACATTGGAATCAAATCGTAGGGAGCCAAAGGAAAATCCCGCCTGACATCTAGGTCAACCCCAGAGGCCCTGGCAGCGGGCCCGACCATTCCGAGTTCAAGGGCTGTTGCCTTGGAAATTTTGCCAGCGCCTTCAAAGCGCGAAGCAACCGAAGATGTATTCCAAATCAATTCGACCGCCTCCACGAGGTCGGCTTCGATATCCGCCAATTGCTTAAGTAATTTCTGGGCTAGGGCAGTATGGATGTCAAAACTGACTCCGCCCACTGCCAACAAGTCCCTGCCCAGGCGATTGCCGCATATTTCGGCAGTGAGATTGAGAAAATCGCCCCGCAGTCTTCCGCAATATGCAGACGTTGGCTGAAATCCAGCATCCTGGGCCAATGCACCTAAATCGCCAACGTGGTTGGCGAGGCGCTCTAATTCGAGGGCGAGGGCGCGGATGATGACAGATTTCTCTGCCAGCTGGATTCCCATTAAGGCTTCAATGGAGCTTAGGTAAGCCAGTCCATGTCCAATCGTTGCATCGCCAGATGCAGTCTCTATCATTTTCATCGATAGACGTCCAGGGCCGCCCTCCAGTGCCCTCTCTATTCCTCGGTGCTGATAACCCAGTGCAATTTCTAAATGAAAGACGTTTTCGCCGTGGCACTGAAAACGAAAGTGGCCTGGCTCGATAATACCCGCATGCACTGGGCCTACGGCGACCTCGTGCACTTCGCTACCCTCAACTTCATAGAAGTTTTGGATGCCAGGGCCTTCCAATGGCCAGATAGGGCCACTCTCGGCAGAGCCTAACAATTTGTGGAATCGAATGGGCTTGAGCCATGGATGGCCTTCAGGCAATAGTCCCCACTGCTCGGCTATTTCACGCTCAAACAGATGAGCCTGGCGGCATTTGGGTGTCATCGACGGGAACGCCTCTGGAAAAACGCTTCTAAATATCTTGAATTTTTTTCCCGAGATGTCTGCAAGGATTGCGAAAGCACGGCGGTTGCGGTCTGCCGTTAGGCAAGCCAATTTAACCTTTTCTGATGCCTGATCCAGGATAGTCTGCTGGAACGCTTCAAAGTCCAGGACTGGGATGGCTTCCAGCGGATGAGCCGAACCATTGAGGGCCTCAGCAAAGTTTTGTGTCATGAGCCCCTCACGATCGTCGCGGCGTGATCGAGCAGGTTTGAAAAAGACGGCGGCATCCAAACTCCTAACAGTAACGCAACAGCAAGGGCAACCGCTATTGGCCCTACTGTGCCGATAGAGTCGCCATAGAGCGTTCCCTTGGGGGACGGGCCTTTCGTCCCTAGCACTACAGTCAGGATTATCTTGCTGGAAGCAAGAAAAATTGCCCCCAGAAGCGCCAAAAACAGCCCCCCGGCTAGTACTCGGCCAGACGCAAAGGAGGTTGAAGCAAGCCTGTACGCTCCAATAAAAGGGCCAAAAGGCGGACTACAGGCCGAGGCAAAAAAACTGGCTAAAAACAGCCATCCTGTCCATGGTAGATAGCGAATGACGCCACTGACTTCTGGTACGGTGCGGGCACCGAAAGCCCTTTGGATATTGCCAGCAGCCAGGAAAAGAGCTACCTTGACCGCGGCATAGGCTCCCACCAGAAACAGAGAAACATTGGTTCCACTTCCCCCAATACCCAGTCCTATTGCCAAAATGCCGGCCTGCTCTACGCCGCTGTAGGCCAGCAACCGTTTTATGTCTGTCTGAAGCACCATAAAGACAAAAGACCAGGACATGCTCAGTAATCCCATCGTTACAAGTATGTCCCTGGCAAATTCGCCCTCTCCGGCGGCATTCAAAATTGCCAACATTCGGGCCAGGCAGAGAAACGCGCATGTAGTCACGCCTGCGCCCAAAACCGCGCCCACAATGCCAGGAGACTCGCTATATGTATCTGGTTTCCATGTATGTAGCGGAGCGAGCCCCATCTTAGTACCGTAGCCAACCAGTAGAAGGACAAAGCCTGCCTTGAGCCATTGGCCCGGAAATGAATTGGCAGACTCGACCATGATGTCGAAATAGAGCGGCTCGCCCATGCCCCCCAGATCTGCGGCATAGGCAATAAAGAATGTTCCTAGTAGCGCAAGCGCCATGCCCACACTACAGATCATTAAATATTTCCAAGTGGCCTCTAAGCTTCGCCGATTATATGTGTAGTAGATCAGCGGGGTCGTCACCAGCGTCATAGCTTCCATGCCTACCCATAGGACGCCAGGGTGGCGAGCGGTGGCGACTAGGCTGGCCATTGATAAAAAACCAAGCATGGAGACGCAGAAAATCCTGTAATTTCGGTCTGGGCGCAGGGCCAGGTAGGCAGGAGCGTAGAAGGATACCATGGCAAAAACCGCGCTAACCACCAGCAAGACCCATCCCCCTAGCGGGTCTAATCTAAACCAGGCACTGGGGCTGACGCAAAAAACTTTTGTCAGCGAGGCAACTGTCAGCACAAAGTGGATAATGCCTGTGACAGGCAATATCCTTGCTCTATTGATGCCTGGCTGTATGCTCCAGGCAATGCCTGCGGCCAAGAGCGGGATTAATATTAGGGCGTAAACCATTCTATTCTTTCAGGTGAGACATTCGCTTGGTGTCCTGCGAATCAAAGGCTTGCTGTAAGTGGTTGATTACAATAGCCATGATGAAAATACCGACTACCAGATCAAGCAAGACGCCGGTCTCAACAAGGAGAGGCATGTTTTTGACGAGCAACAGGCTGAACAGGAATACGCCATTTTCCAAAACCAGATAGCCTACAACCTGCAATAACGCCCGCCTGCGGGTAATCAGCAGGAGGAAGCCAGTAAACAGTGTTGCCAATGATGCAGGAATAAAGAGAGTTCCCAGTGTGCCCACCTGGAGGGGTAGCCTGCGGGCGAGCAAAAACGCAAGAAACGTGCTACCCGCCAGCAACACCAATGAAAGGGTGTAACTCACATAGGGCCTCGGCCTTGCGGCTTCCTTAGTACGGCTTAGAGCGTGGGCCAGGAGCCATGGAATAACGGCCCCTTTTATTGCCACCGTTGAGACTGCCATCAACAGCACATGCAGGTGCCAATCATCATGTAGCAACAGTAGTATCAGCCCTAGAATCACTCCCTGGATGGCGACCCTGCGGACGAGCTGGACTGCCCGTCCAGTGGCAACCAGCAAAAAATTGATCAATAAGACTGCGGCTAGCAAGAGGTCAATGGACATGCAATCTACCTAGGCTCCAGAAACAACAGCAAAAAACCAAAAGTGCAGGCAAGGATGGCCGCAACAAGCAATTGTGGCACACGCGCCAGCTTGAGCCGCGCCAAAATAGACTCGATAACGGCTATGGACAAAGCCAGCAAGGCAAGTCCGCCAAAATAAGCCGGCCAGTCAATCCACCAGACCGATTTTATTGGCAGGCATAGGCGTACAAGAAATGTTCCAGTTACCAACAGTTTGAGCGACGCGCCATAAATCGCTATTCCACGAAGTGGGCCGCTGTGATCTAAAAGCACCGACTCATGGATCATCGCCAACTCCAGGTGGGCCGATGGGTCGTCAAATGGCATTCGGGCATTTTCCGCAAGAAAAATAATCATCCAGCCCGCCATGACGAGAATAAATGGGCCGCTGGCGTTTCCCCAGGCCAAACCGGCATTGTAGAAAGCCGGAGCCAGCGACGTATGCCCTGAAAAATATGCTACCGCGCCAAGGCCCAAAAACAACGCAGGCTCGGCAAGGGCTGACCATGTGGCTTCCCTGGCGGCACCCATACCCTCAAATGAATTGCCTGTATCAAGAGCTGCAAGCAAGGACATAAACCTTCCCATGGCAATTAGAAATACCGCAAAGATCATATCTCCGGCAAAGCTGATTGGGGCATCCGCCCCCCCCATGGGCACCATTAGCGACACTCCCAGGCCGGTGGCCGCTACGGCTATTGGCCCTGCCATAAATATCCAGGTAGAGGCCGTGCTCAGTACAATATTTTTTTTCATCAGCTTTGCGATATTTCTGTAGATCTGCAACAAGGGCGGCCCCTTGCGACCCGCCATCAGCGCCTTAACCTTAGCTATGGCACCAACAAGAATCGGGGGCACCAAAATAGCCGTTGCCGCATGTGCGGCCAGTAGCGCTATCGATGAAAGATTGATGGACATCATTTTATGCAAGCGTCCAGGCAAGCAACACCAGTAGCGCTATCACTACATAGAGAAGATAAATTGGGAGCATCCCCCCTTGGGCAATCCTCAATTTAGCCGATAGCCATGCCGCGCCGCGAAAAACAGGGGCCAATCCGTAATCAAGCATGGGGTCAGGTGACTCGCTACTGAAACGAGACCGGCCTGGGAAGGCCCCACCAATATGCGGCATGGCCTTTTTATGGACTAATATCCCAGAAAAAAAATCGTTGGCCATTTGAGCAAAACTTGAAGCCGTGTACTGAACCCGTGAAGACGCCTGCACGTAGCCGCAGTCCCAGGCTGGCTGGCGGCGTGCCGCGGTTTTTTTGAGCCTCCACCAAAGAAATACCGCAAACGCCACCATCAGCCACGTCGTTAGCCCCATCGCTATCATTGGCACTATTTCCAACAGGGCCGGAAATGAATCCATAGAAGCGTTTGTCTGGCCAAACAAGTCCAGTACGGGCTGGAGGGCATACGCTAGCGCGGCGGGTACAAGACTCAGGGCAATGCCCATCGCCAGCAAGGCAAAGAGGGTCATTTCTGTTAGTTTCGGAATTTTTACAGCCTTTTCGGCCATCAAGCTTCTCGGCCAACCCAAAAATGCCGCGCCAAACGCCCTGGCATAGGCCAGCATCGTAAGGCCGCTTGCCAGGGCCATGGCCGCCAGAGCCGTTGTAGCCCATATCCAATCGCTGTGCATAAAGCCTTCAAATGCGCCCAAAAGAATGGCCCACTTTCCAACAAAGCCAAACAGAGGTGGCAGACCACAGATCGAGGCGGCCCCAAAGAGAAATGCGGTAGCAATTTTTGGTTGCTTTTTGGCCAGTCCGCCAAGCTGATCCAAGTCCCTCGTGCCAGCAAGCGTCTGGACTGCCCCAGCACCCAAAAACAACATCGGCTTTGTTATGCAGTGATTCAGAACATGTACCAGTCCGCCAATTAGCCCCAGAGCCATCAGAGTGGGCTGGCTGACCGCTTTGCCTGCAAACGCGAGCGATAGGGCAATAGCGGCAATGCCCATATTTTCGACAGTGCTGAATGCAAGAAATCGTGTGCAGTCTTTTTGGGCAACAGAATTAATTGCGCCGAGCAAGGCGGATAGGGCTCCCAGAAGCAAAATGCAACCCGCCCACCAGAGCGGGGGGTCGGGAACCCACAGCAGGAGCCTAAACAGTCCAAAAATCCCAGCCTTGACTCCCAGACCTGACGAAAAGGCCGCCACCTGACAAGGGGCCGCCCCATGGGCCACAGGTAACCAAAAATGGAAGGGGCTCAAGCCAGCTTTTATCGCAAAGCCTACCAAAAACAATAAAAAACAAGCTTTCCCATCACCGGTATTCGCCCATCCAGCTGGAATGGCGGCAAAAAAGCCTCCCCCATTTGCCTTGGACATAAAGCCTAATGCAGCTATCAGACATAGTACGCTTGCGTGCCCGACGGCTAGATATACCCATCCGGCGTGGCGGGCTTCCTCCGTCCTGTCCTCTGCAACAACCATCAAAAAGCCGAAAATGGCCACTAATTCCCAAACGAGGACAAACAAAATTCCGTGGGCCGCTGTCGTAATTAGCAGAAGAGATGCTACGGAAAGCCCAAACAAAAGGCGCATTTTTTTGGCATGTGTTTGATGCGTATTGTCATAGGGCCCCTTCCCATAGACAGAAAGAATGGGAGGGATTGCTGATAGCGGCAAGACGAACCAGGCGGCTATCGCATCCATATGTAGTGCTATGCTCCCTCCTGGTAAGAGCCAGGGCACATTGATGAACCATGTTTTCCCCGCCAGCGCCGATATACCGCAACAAAAAATCAGTCCGCATCCAGAGGATAGGATGGCAATAGAATGCCGGAACTGCCTAAAAGCCCCCGAAATGGCAATAAGCAAGATGCCAAATAAAAAACATGCAGGTGCCAGATAATACATTGAGCCGCCCTAGTGCCAATCAGCCAAGACAATTGAGGTATTTTCAAAACCCCAGATGCGATTGTATCGCAGTTTCTGTTGCTGTAGCCACCCATTGACCTTCAGCCGCAGGCGTGTCCCGCACGACATATAGCAGTTCAACTTATTGTATTTGGACTGCTATAAAAAAATCCTTATCAAACAGCGGTGTATGACGATATAGTAACAATATAGCTGGGCGGGTGCGATTTGCTAGAAGAGAGTTGTCCTACTTCTATAAACAGGGAGACAATGGCCGTTATCCTTGCGGGCGGGCGGGGAACGCGGTTGATGGATTTGACCTCTGATTTGGCGAAGCCAGGGCTGGACTTTGGCGGCAAGTACAAAATTATTGATTTTACACTTTCCAATTGCGTCAACTCAGGATTCCGCCAAATTGCTATCCTTACTCAGTATAATAGCCACCGCCTTTTGCAACATCTTCAGTCAGCGTGGACTTTTCTGCCTGGAAAGCTGGGCGAGTTTGTCCACGTCTATCCTGCCCAACAAAATGCAACGAGCGATGCCTGGTATATAGGTACGGCTGATGCCGTCTATCAAAACCTCGACAACATCCAGGCTGTAAAGCCAAGAATGGTGCTGGTTTTAGCGGGAGACCACATTTACAAGATGAACTATCGCCTCTTTCTGCAAGACCATCTAGAAGCAAAGGCGGACTTGACGATTGCCTGCCTGGAGGTGCATAAGAGCATGGCCCACCAGTTTGGGGTCGCCGAAGTGGATTCTGACGGGCGGATAATAGCTTTTGTTGAAAAGCCGCCAAACCCTCCCACCATCCCTGGAAAGCCAGATACATGCCTTGCAAGCATGGGCATCTATGTCTTTGGGTCTGATTTTCTTTACGGCCAGCTGACCACAGATGCATCCAATCCAGCTTCCAGCCATGATTTCGGCAAGGACATCATTCCTGAGGCCGTCCAGAGGCACAGAGTCTATGCCCACAGCTTCAAAAAAAGTACCATACAGGAGCCAAATAAGCCAGTTCCTTACTGGAGGGACGTTGGAACCGTGGACGCATATTGGGAAGCCAGCATCGATCTGACTTGGGTCGAACCCTCCTTGAATTTGTACGATCAGGCATGGCCGATTTTTACCTTCAATGAGCAGCTACCGCCTGCAAAGTTTGTGCATAGTGACCCTGGCCGACAGGGTATGGCCATCGCCAGCCTTGTTTCCAGCGGATGCATCGTTTCCGGAGCCCACGTCCACCAGAGCCTCGTATCGAATAACGTCAGGGTGCACAGCCACGCCTTTTTGGGAGAAAGCGTTGTATTGCCCGAGGCCGACATCGGGGAAAGGGCATTCTTGAGAAAATGTATCGTAGATCGTGGGTGCCACATACCTCCTGGCCTTGTGGCAGGCCAGAGCCAGGAGGATGACGTAAGGCGCTTTTACAGGACTCGAAACGGCGTAACCTTGATTTCCCAAAAAATGTTGGATCGGTTGTAGGAGCGAAATAATGAAAGTCCTACATGTCGCTGCGGAGCTGTTCCCGCATGTAAAGGTTGGGGGACTTGCCGATGTCATGGGCGCGTTGCCGTTGGCCCAGGACAGAGAGGGCATATATGCCCGCCTAATGCTTCCTGCCTATCCGGCGTTGATGCAGGTAGCCCGAGTCCACAGCGAGGAGGCCAGTTTTCATGACCTGATGGGGAGCGGCCCCGCCAGATTGCTGTTGGCAGATGTGCCTGGTAGCGTGACTGCATATTTACTTGATGCGCCAGGTTTTTTCGCCAGGGAAGGCGGGCCATACGATGACCATGGCGATGCTCACCGGCGTTTTGCGGCCCTCTCCTGGGTGGCGGCCCAATTGGCTATAAAGGGCGGAGTGGGGGGGGTGCTGTTCGACATAGTTCACTCCCATGACTGGCAGACCGCATTGACGCCAATTTTTATCAATTTCTTGCATGATGGGCATCGCCCAAAGACAGTTTTGACTGTACATAACCTTGCGTATCAGGGAGTTTTCCCGGAGCACATCCTGGATGAAATATGGTTGCCAAGGGAAGCCTTCCACTTGAACGGAGCAGAATACTTCGGCCAAGTAAATTTTCTCAAGGGTGGCCTAGCTTACGCTGATGCGATAACTACCGTCAGCCCGACCTATGCGAAGGAAGTTCAGGACAAGGAAGGCGGCTACACTCTTGATGGGATGATGCGCGGCCGATCCGGGGATCTCCACGGAATCCTGAACGGAGTGGACGAGCTGGTTTGGAACCCGGCCACAGATCCTCTCCTTAGCACCCGCTTCTCAAAAAAAGATATAAAAAAGGCCAAGGCACACAACAAAAAAAATTTTCAAAACGAGATGGGCCTTGAAGAAAGCCCAAATTCCCCTCTGTTTGGAGTCGTCAGCAGGCTGAACGAAATTAAAGGGCTGGATCTGATAATCGACAACATAGACTACATGGTTTCAAATGGGGCCCAGCTCGCAGTGATTGGAAAGGGGGACGGCGCTCTTGAGTCGGCATTTTGCTGGGCAGCCTCTCGGTACCCAGGGTCTGTCGCAACTTTTATCGACTATGACGAGGGCAAGGCGCATAGGGCAATGGCCGCATCTGACATCCTTTTAGTACCAAGCAGGTCTGAGCCATGCGGACTCACTCAGCTATACGCAATGCGATACGGCACTCTGCCCATTGGCCGAAAAACTGGCGGGCTGGCGGACACCATCGTAGACTCAACCGAATCGACGCTAAAAGACGGCACGGCAACCGGGTTTTTGTTCTTTGATGCGGATTCCTGGCATTTGGGAGATGCCATCACCCGTGCCCTCAAACTCTATAAAAATGAACCTAAGGTTTGGCATTCTGTTCGGCTCCGGGCCATGAGCCAGCGCTTTACTTGGACTAACAGCGCTCAGCAATATGTGTCCCTGTATAAGAGTCTGGTAGAATAGCAAAACGATGAAATTGTTGATCCCCCTGTTGGCTTCCTGCTTTGCTATGGGCCAGGCGGCCGTGCCCCGAACATGGTCAAATGTGGCGACACTCTCCTTTGTGGCCACTTCTGGCAACGCCAGTGGAAATACGACAGGCTTTTCGGATAATTTTACAAAAAAGTGGGACTTAATGACGCTGACGGTCAAAGGCGGAATGATACGTTCAAAGTCCACTTATGTAGGTTTCACTGCCATAGGCTCCTCGCTGGAAGATGCCATAGTCCGAGAGGATCGCACCTCATCGGTCACCGCAGAAAATTATTCATTGAGCGGCCGTTTTGACTATAGGCTGAAGGACAGAGATAAATGGTATTGGTATGGGGGCTCCTCTTGGGAACAAAACCTGCCAATCGGACTGGAAAGCCGTGCCGCGGTCACAGCTGGAGTGGGGCGCATCTTGGCCGATACAGACTATAAATGGCGAGTAGACGCGGGCCTTGGCGTAACCAGAGAAGAGCCGACAGTGGTGCCACCTGGGTTTCAAAAAGACTTTGGCACCTTTAATCTCACCAGTTCATTTGCGCGTAGTTTTAATGGAAACATTAGTTACAACGCTGACCTGGCATGTACCTACAACCTTAAAAAAATGGAGGACAGGCTGTATGTGTTCAAGCAGGGCCTGACAGTCACCATGGCCAAGGGCACCGCCTTGAAAGTCGGCTATGACATGAACTACAGGAATATCCCTGGCCTGGTTTCGGTTAGGACATACAATTCCGAGGATCCACCCGTATTTTTGGGCAACCTTATAATCAGCGCAAAAAAGCTGGATACCCTCGCCACAACGAGCCTTGTCATCTCGTTCTAGGGCAGTGTTATATTGAATATGCGATTTCTGATTTGCAGAACCGATGGAATTGGCGACTTAGTGGTAACGTTGCCGGTGCAACAACTTATTCTTGTCAACGACCCCTCTGCCCAGGTCTTTTGGCTTGTCAGGCCAGAAGTGGCCCCCATCCTTGACAATCTGCCTGGAATTACGGGCGTGTTGCACCGGTCGCCAGACATAGACTTAGAAAAACAAATTTCTGGCATCAAACCTGATGTCCTGCTCAACATAGGGCATAGAGACCAGGAAGTTGTTCCCGCCGCAAAAAGAGTCGGAGTGCCTTTCCGCGTGGCACGCCCCCGCGGCCTCGAGCAATTCATTTTTGCCACCCATAGGATATGGACAAAGCGTGGCGGCTCTGGCCGCCACGAAGCACTTCACGCCCTCGAATTTTTAAAATTCCTGGGATGGCAGGCGGACAATTCATTGTTGCCAACGGCTCCAAGCCTCGTTCTGACTGAGGCGGAGCGAGTGCAAGGCCAAAGGGATTTTTCAGAATTTCCATCCCCAAGACTTGGGGTGATTCTCAAGGGTAGCGGTAGCGGGGCATTTCCAAGCCCGCATTGGTGGAAAAAAATGTTAAGCGAATTGCCAAAGGCTGGCTGGAACCCAATTATTTTATCGCCGTCGGAGGACTGCTTTCTGCCGCCAACAGAAATAAGGGGCCTGATGCGCCGCCTCGCCACTTGCGATGCCATATTAGGGCCGAGTACAGGGCCCATCCATTTGGCCGCAGCGCTGGGCAGGCCTACGCTGTGCCTGATGGGACGCAGGGCGAGCCATGGGCCCGACCGCTGGGCCCCTCTTGGAAATAGGGTCGAAACGCTTCAGTATCCCGGCAACGAGGACGACCTCGGCAATGGAATGGACAGACTCCAAGTTGAAAGGGTGCTCGAGGCTTTGGAGAGGTTGCGTTGATACCCAAAGGTGCGACATGGGTGCGGTTTCCCCGCTTTGTCGGGGATGCGGTGATGCAGTTCCCCATTTTGAGGCTGTTGCGCCAAATCAATGTCGGGCCGCTTATCGTATGGGGGCCGGCCACAACGGTTTGTTTGGTTAAAGGCAACGCACTTGCAGACTATACAATCTCAGAAAACGAAAGAATTAGCGCCCTTGGTCTGTCAAAAAATCTTATACAGCACCATCCGGCTCGGACAATTTGCTTTCCAAAATCTCTTAGGCCAGTTTTAGCAGCCTGGATGGCCGGAGTGCCAGAGCGCATTGGTATCAGCGATGGCGGGGCTAGGCTATTGAATACACACCACACCCCTTTTTGGAAGGCCAGCGGCCCCTTTGTTTTGCGGTACCAAGCCGCGCTAAAAAAACTTTGGCCGGATTTGACCGATTTGCCCTATGCGGACTATGTGCCAAACGTCCAGGTGGACAGGCCCAAAAACACATATATTTGTCTCATGCCTGGTTCGGTTTGGTCCTCTAAAGCTTGGCCGCCCGAATATTATAGAGTGCTAGCTACAAAGGCTAGGCAGTTTGGGCTGGAAGTCGCAGTCCTTGGCACCTCTGCCGAGGCTGGCCTTGCAGATATTATCTTGGACGGCATGGGATATAACCTATGCGGTCAGACAGACCTGTGCCAGGCCGCCGCCTGGTTGCACGGCGCCTGGGCCGCTGTCGGCAATGACTCGGGGCTCAGCCACCTGGCGGCCGCCTGCGGCACAAAAACAGTTGCCATCTATGGCCCCACAGACCCAGGCGGCTCCGCTCCCTGGGGGCCAAGGGTCATCACATTGCAACCCTACCACCTAAATTGCTCGCCCTGCTTTAAGCGAAGCTGCCCTCTGCCAAAAAGAGAGTGCTTGCTGGAAATAACCCCAGATCAGGTTTGGGGGCATCTTGGGTGAGCCGTGTAAGTTTTGTCTTCAGGGCTTTTTTAGCATTCAAGAAGCTTTCCCCTGCCTGTTAAGGCAGAAGCCTTTCTTGTTTTTTCTCTGTGCGAAAATTAGGTTGTGTTGACACTAGTGTAAAGCATCGTAGATGCACCGCCGCATTGGCGTAGCCCTGTCGGAAATCAGGCAAAAGACGCTACCTAGGCCGATATGGCTAGGGAGTAGGCGGTTTTGTGGCAATCACGCCAAAAATTGTGGCACTTCAGGGGCTGGAATGGTAGGATGATCTGGAGGTTTTGAAAATAGCTCAAATATCTGTTTGTTATTTTTGTGGGTATCTGGCGTGGTTTCTGACGAGGCATTTATGAGGTGTTTGCTGTATATAAGTATGTTGATGATTTCTACACCCGCTTTTTGCCAGGGAGTAGTCCATATGCGCGAGCCCATTCAATGGATGACCACAATAGACGATCAAAAGATATTGCTAGTCCCAGGTTCGTTGGATAACGAAGGCAATCACACTGTGGAGATTTTTTTTAACAACGGTGAGTCATTTGCCGTACCATTACCCAGAATATTAAGAACCGAATTGATCCATCCACACTGTATGCTTACCGAGTGCGGCGTTGAACTGATTACAAAAAGGGTTACCACAACTTTTGTTCCAAACGAAGACATTGAAAAAAGGCCCTTATTGCAATTTTATTCAATATCTTTTGACGAAATTAAAAAAGGGAAATTTGAGTGGGAGCTCAAGCGCCAGGGCCGCGTTTCAAATGTTAATTTTCAAATAGTTCCTATAGGCGACAAGTACCACTTAGGTTGTTTGAGTGACTGGAATAACGGCATCTCCTCCAGTAATGCACAGAGATACGACTGGATTGTATATACTCGTAATGACAACAGCAACTTTGTCGAGCATGACTTCGGAGGCTGGCTGAGTCAGGACTCCAGCTCCTACCACAATGACCCAGTTGCCCGTAGGTACGATTCAATACATAAATATTTGACGCTTGATGCAAACAGTGCCGTGGTACATACAAAAACTTTTCTTGCAATTTGCAATCGCATGACAGGCAATATGCTTGTTTTTTCGAAGGAGACGGGAAAGCTTGCGAGAAGACTGAAGCTGACAGAAGCTGTCCCGCTGAGACAGAATAGTGAATTTGTTGCTGCAGTCCCGATCACGATAGTCCAGCCAGACCTGGATGACGGACTCATAGTCTTGGCCCGCACTGATAGAGACATATTGGAGAGCATTAGTGAAATCGAAAAAATGAAAAAATTTGAGAAATTATTTAAGGATGGAGATTCACGGGATGAAATTGAATTCATGATTGATAACTCTCGGGAATTAAGGCAGGACGCCCAATGGTATCGAGTGAACCTAAAAAATGGAAAAATTGATAAAATAACCTCTCCCGACTTGCCTAGCACCTGGGATCACGACAGGTGGCCGCCTGTTTTTATCCCTTATCTATACGACCAATTTTTGTTTGGAGGGGTCGAGAAGGGGTATGGTCAGCTAATCGAACCGGTCTTCAAAAAGCCTCCGGAGCGACTGGGAAATGCCGCTCCTGAAATTCGGCTCGAGACAAGCGTCCAGATAGCCAAATAGTTTGGAGACCGAGGTCTGTTTGCCGAGTAGCCAATTCACAGTTCATGCTATTTTATATGTAATGAACAGTAGCTTAGGCCAAGTTCAGATTCTGCATTTTTTTAAGGTTATCCATGCGATTTCTCTACGCTCTCTTCCTCGCCCCGACCCTCTGCCTTGCCCAGGCCCCCGCACCTGCACCTTCAATCAGTTTTGACAGGACGCATATCGACTTTGGTGTAGTCGCTTTCGATGAAAAGATATCAGATTCGTTCAGAGTCGAAAATAAGGGTAGCGCTCCTCTTCAAATTAAGGAAATTGTGCCTTCATGCGGCTGTACCTATTCAGTGGCAGGCCAGTTGAATCTCAAGCCAGGAGAGGGCACTTACATCGAAGTCCACTTCGACCCGGCTGGAATGATAGGGAATGTGCACAAGTCCCTGACGATAATTTCGGATGACCCCGATAACCCCAACGTGTTGCTGACTTTTGAAGCAAACGTGGTGCGCGAAATAATGCCTAGCACTACCGCACTTTTTTTTGACGGAATCTCCCGCAACGGGCCTCCAACAACCAAGACCATCCGCCTACAATCTGGGGACGGAAAGCAGGTAGTAGTGACTGACGCAAGGGCTCCTGGCGCACTGTACCTGTCTTGTGTCCCGCAGAATGACGGAAAAGACGTTATATTAAACATTGCCATTGATGGCACAAAGATTCCCCCGAAGAGTCTACGCGGAATCGACAACCTGGCCGTCCGCACTACGAGCCAAATGGATCCTGTGCTTCATTTCCATATCCAGTGGAACATGAAGGGCAACATTATTGCCACCCCAGACAGCATAGCCTGGGTAGACGTAGCAGGACAGGAGTTGCGTGCCTCAGTGGCCCTAGCCCATCCTGACGGCAAGGCATTTAGAATTTTGGAAGCAAAGTCCAGCTCTTCATTGATTTCTGCCGTCGGCATAGACAAAAACAGTGCCTCAGAGCATAAATTTGAAGTGGTGATGTCATCCAGGGCAAAGGCCGGAGGCTATCACGAACTGCTGACCTTTAAGCTAGACGACCCCCAGCAAGAGGCCCTGGAAATAGCAGTAGTTGCGGTTTTGCAGTGAGTTTTTCTAGGCGTGGCCTGATGAAGCCTTTCAAGGTATTTGCAAAAACCCACGTTTCGCCTACTCCTCCTGTTTCACCGTTTCAAGTCTCAGCTATCCCAATTCCGAGATACAAGTTGCGAGTTACGAGACAAAAAGCCTTGCCCAGTGCGGATGTGCGTCAGGCATTTTTCAAATCAGAAATAGAAAACGGTCTAAGAACTTTTATTTATGAGCCGCCTACATAGGTTGACAGCAGTTTTTGGTATGCTCTTCCTCGCTATGATTTGGGGGGGAACGTTCGCCGGTATAAAGTTTGTCCTTCAAACGGGCCTGTCTGTCGGCGCGCTGATAAGTATCCGCTTTGTGCTTGCAGCCATATTTCTGTGGGCTACAATTCTCTTTTTGAGAAAGCCCATTGATAGACAGAGTGTTATTGACGGGACAATACTTGGACTGATACTGGTGGCCATATTTTGGCTACAGGTGGATGGTCTGAGGTTCACGACTGCCAGCAAGAGCGGGTTTATTACAGGATTGTCTGTAATTTTTACGCCATTGGTCAGCATATTGTTAAAGGAAAAATTCAAGCTGGCCCACGGATTGGGTGCGATGGTTGCCTGCGTGGGACTTTTTTTCCTGGTGAGGGATCCTTCAGCACCCTTTGGGGGCTGGAACAGGGGCGACACCGAAACCCTGTTCTGCGCTATCCTCTGCGGTTTCCATATTACCCTCACGGCCCGCATGTCCCGCCGTTCTTCGCCCTGGGTGATAGCTCTAATGCAAATCGTCATTGTAGCCGTCATCAGTAGTATATTGACAGCCGCTTTGCCGCCCAGTGTCAGTAACGGCCAGAGCATGGCTGGTTTTGAAATGCTGGCTGTGGCCCTTAAGTATCCGGGGGTCTGGTATGTCCTGTTATATCTTGCGGCACTTGCCACGACCCTTGGCTTTTTTCTCCAGGCCCTATTTCAGTCCAGAGCCACTGCCACCGAGGCGGCCATTATCTTTAGCACAGAGCCCGTATTTGCCGCGATGCTTGCCACAAGCGGCCTGGTTCCGTTGGTGCGGGAACACCTGACGATGACGCAGGTCTCAGGCGGGGCCCTGATAATAGCCGCCATGCTGTTGGCAGAGCTAGGGCCGAGACTGTTTGCCAAGAAGACAGGGGAAATAGTGAGTTAACTCAGGAAGAGATTAGACATCGGCATCTTCAAGAGGCGAGGGGACATCCTTTAGCGAATAATCTGCCATGACTTCATCAAGATCCTTAACTATTTTTGCGTCGATCAATCCTTTTTTGGCCATGTCATAGAGGATGGGCATAGTATCAGCGTGCGAGCGGGCTTCGTGGTAGGGCCTCTTTTCGCATACTGCCTGATAAATATCCAGGCATCCTATCAGGCGCGAATTGAAGTCCAATTCTTCTGCTTGCTTGCCAAAAGAATAGCCCCCTCCATCCAGCTTTTCGTGATGGTTGGCTGCCCAATTCCTGATGTTCTCAAAACCAGGCACTCTTCCCAGCCAGTCATGGGAGTGGCGGACGTGATACTTGATTATCTCAAACTCCTCGTCAGTAAGGCGGCCCGGTTTTTCGAGTACCTCCGTCGGTGTGGCTATCTTGCCAATATCATGTAGCCCCGCCGCCAAAAAGATGGCTGCCCTGTCTTCTTTTGAATAGCCGCAGTAATTTGCCATCAGCCAGGCGCGGTTTGCTATTTGCGCAGTATGCTTGTGTGTAAATTGTGATTTGTAGTCAATCACCCTCGCCGCAAATCCCGCGATGCGGATCACGCTTGGGTCGCCCAAGTCCACTTCCCAAGTAGGCAGGCAGTTCTCGATGGTATTGTAGATATAATCGTCCCTCAATTGCTCAAGCATTTCTTTGTCGAGCACTTCCAACAATGCGTTTATGGCGGTTCGGGTGGAGTAGCTTTCTGCCTCTGAATCAATTTTGGCCTTGAGGGCATCCAGGCTACTCGGTGGGAGCCGCTGGAGGTGATAGGTGGCATCAATAATGTCGGCCCCGGCAATGAGGGCGGCCTCTTCGGGATATTCGCCCTCCCGCTTGCGGTAAGGGCCCTTGCCATTCCCACGCTCATGGTGGTAGAGAATAAAGCCGTCAATATTTGTTTTGAAGGGCAACCAAGACACGTTGGCCTGGCCCACCTCACAATGCAGGTTCATGTTTTGCTCGTTTCGTGTCCCATGCCTTTCTGCAAGGCTATACTCTGTCAACGCATTGTCGTGGAACATGGCGCATATCGATACGGCACACAGCTTATCATCGCTATAGCCCAGCTTCTTGCCCATTGCTGCTGACAGAGCGCCGATCCTCATACCATGGCGCTCGCTTGCACCTAGCTGCTCCTGTTCAATGATGTCTAGGGCATTGGAAAAAACACAGCTGAGCACATCCATCGCAATTTTCATTTTGCTGTCCTAAAAAGCAAGGCCAAAATAACATGGGATTGACGAAAATGCTTGCAGATTGCCAGTGCCAAAGGCGTATTTCGTGGTGGACGATGCTATTGGAAATTCAGAATCATTTTTGGCAAATGCAAGAAATCGGGTCTCGAAATGCCTCATTGACGATGTGCCTACTGCCATGAAACTTTTAAGGTGCTTTCTTGTTGTTCAATAGGGATTTCGAAAACAAAGTTTCCGTAGCGGTCTCGTTTGGAGACAATGTTTTTGCCATCGGCGTTAAGCCTGGGATTGCGCGCTCCTCTAGCATCAACCACCAGGCGGGTCAAGTGCTTGTTGCCGGTGGCATTTTCGAGTTTGAGCTCCATGCTCCTCATGTCTTTATTGACAATAATTGGCTTTGTGATTGACCAATTATCCCGTTCCAATTCCAGGCCGACGCGGATTTTGTCGTTAACGACACGGAAGCGAGTGCGGGTTCCATCGTCGGGATAGACTGCAAAGTGCTTCGGCTCTTCTGACATATTTCCGCCAAACACAGACCAGCCAAATATAGGGTCGTCGACCAGCATGGCAACGGCGGTGCGGGTGATGGCACACATACCCAAATCGCCCTCGCCGCAAAGCCGCCAGGGGCCCCGCGCTTCTTCGGTGCGTATCCAGGGCCGGCCAAACTTGACCGATGTAAAAGCCTGCCCCATAGCGCCGTCTTTTTCTTTGCCGGGGTACCAATAGCCGTAGTCGGATTCCGGAGTTCCGGTATTGACTATTCCATATGGCCCTAAATAGCTGGCGTAGCCCAGGCGTAGCCATTCGTAGGGGTCATCGGCAAATCGGTAGCCATAGTCCAAAATGGCTGTCCCTGCCATCCTGGCCATGTAGCTGTGTACGCTTCCATCTGAAGAGCGATTAAAATCACCTCCATATATAAACCACTGCTTTTCCAGGTAGCCGCGGCACGAAAGACCTGCAAAGTGTTGACGTTCCATAAAATCTCGCGCCTTTTCTTTTGTCACCACTGGATGCGAATACCATTGCTGTGTCGTATAGTCTCGCCAAAGGTTTTGGTCGGGCTTCATATCATTGAGCACCCCATATTTAGCCAAAAAATAAGTGGATTCAAAGGCAGTCCTGTCAAGGGCGTACTCCGAGCGGTACGGGTATCGGTCGTCATAGATAAAATATTTGGCCTTTTTCTCCCACTCTGCGCGCAGTTCAGCCGCCTTGGCAGGGAAGCCCTTTGCCTCCAATTCATCAATTAGATCTACGATCACCAATTCGTTATAGCACCCCCACTTAAAGGGCTCGTAATATTCGCCCAGCAGTTCCGTAGGATATGCGTAGTATGCTTTTGCAGTTCCATAGGCAATTTCTAAATACTGGTCTGCATTCATAAACTTGCTCTTTTCTGGATACAGCTTGGCAATTTGATACATATGCCAATACAGCATCACCATGTGGGCATAGTCATAGGTGCGCCACAAGCGCATATTCTCCAATTTATAGTCCGTATAAGTTACTCGCAAACTGTGGTCGCGATTGATGAACCAATTTGGTGTGCCATACACGCCATAGGGGTATGGATGTTCCTTATCAGTACGTTGCAGTTTGCCCCACACAAAATTTTTAAGGTGGTACTCCAGCGACCAGATTTCGGCATCGTCCGGAAAAATCACATTTTTTGAAGCCAGGAAAGGTGCCTTGCCTAAAATGGGGTCATCGCTGGCCAAAAAATAAGTTAGCACGTCATCATAGATGCCTGGGTTATCAGGCCCCAGCAAGTCCCCATCTTTCATGTCGTACACGCCATAAAGGCCATCGTACCACTTTGATGGGTTGCGGAACTGCTGGTAGTTAACCAAAAAAGAGCTTCGCTTTTTAGTAATAGTTTCAGGCGATTCGCATGAGAAAAACTCAAGATAAGTCTTGCGGCCGCCATCAAAATTTACTGTCAATTTGTTTTCGCCCAGCTTGCTGAAGGCCACTTCGTATATATGGGTGTTTTCCCCTTTCTTGCCAAGGTATTTCAGTGCAGTCCTTTCGGGAAATTCGGCCACAATTGAATCTATTTGGCAGAGAGTCTTCAAAGAAAACTTTGCCTTTTGGGTCACCGGGAGCGTCATGCCGGGCACAACGTCGATATCGATGAGTCGGCTGGAGAAAACTCTCTCTTTCAAATTTGAATATGAATCCGCCGCATGCAAAGTAAAGCCAAACGACATCCTATCGCCTCTCGACCCAGATGGTTGCAACTCACCTCGGGTATGTTCTTGGCGCCACGTTCCACGGGTTTCTGCTGATCCGGTTTTGCCCGAATAAACATATACGCGGTACCTGGATCCCCCTTGCCCAGCCGCCTGTCCTCCAGGCTGTCCTCCTGCCTGTGAAATATCAAAATACTCCAGTTTTGTGCCAGGCTTAACCGTCATTAAATAGTACGGAGCTTCCCCGTTGTTGCGCGTAAAGTACAAAAACGAAGAATCGCCAGAAATAAAAGCGTGTTTAGTAAAAGATCTTTCAAATAGGGCCGCCTGGTTCTGACCACCGCTACGTGAAGGGAAGGCAACACCCAGGTCGCCAATCTCAACGGGGAATTTACTGTTGTTCACAATGTCTATCGTCCAATGTAGCAAATCGCCCTCAAGACGGAAAAGCTGCGTCATTTCGATAGCGTTGCCCATCCCCAAATCGTGGTACAAAATAGTCCTGTTTGCATCGTCTACCTTTACTTCCCTTTTTTCGGGATTGATTCTCATCCAGACGCCATCCTTCACCTTGTAGGCAAGTAAGACATCCCCCAGCTCACCATTGAGCAGGTTCGCTCGATAGGCATCTTTGTTGCTCTCAAGGGCATTGACCCCTCTGTTTGTATAGCCTACCCTCCAATGGGCATTTTCCATCCAGCTCGACTCTTGGTTTGCGGCTTGACTTGTAGCCCTGCCCGCGGCCTGCGGGCTCGCTTTACTTAGTTCAGCCCCGGCAAATGATGTGGCATCTGTTGGCACTGGCTGAATCTGGGCAGAATGCACAATTGAGGCGACTGCCACTAGGGCAATTGGCAGAAACATCGATCTCATAGGAATCCTCCAATTTGCGTTGCCCTAAAGCTTACAGGGCCGTAGAAAGTATTTTCACCCTTTTTACCCTGTAAAGCAAGTTGAGTAGCCTGCAACGATTTTTGTCTTGCAACCCGAATCATGTAATTTTGAACCTGGAATAGTAATGCTATGTAACATTTAAATGTTACGTTGCATTAGGTTGGGATTTGCATGCAAATCACGACCGTTAGATGCTTGCAAGGCGGACTTGTTCCGCCATTGTGCACGCATCTAAAAAGTGTGGCAAAGTACTAATCCTGTGTTGGACTGCTATTGGCTGAACTGATATAATCGTCGTTGCCTGCATGCGAGGTATACGTAGCCCTGCCACTCCCCATTCAAATCCTGTTGATTGTGCTTGTCGCCGCTTACAGAATGGTGGCGGCCATGTTGTCTTGTGCCCTAGATGCGCTTTCTCCGGTGCTCAGAAGGCGGATGGCTGAAGACGCACCAGAGGACTCTCGTTTGGCCCAAGTCTTTGAAAATCTACAGGGCCTTGGCTTGACCTTGATGGTTTGGAGCCAAACCTTGTTGGTGGTTTTGCTTACCCTGCTGTGGCCCTACAGGTATGCGCCCGGTTCGGGCTGGGCTTTGGCAGGGTTGATGCTGATTTATATCTGGATTACGGATTTTATCCTGCCCGCCGCAATTGTTTCAGGAAATCCGGCTATCTGGATTGAGCGACTGTTTCCCCTCTGTTCCCCAATACACATGCTTCTTTCTCCACTATTGGCCCCTTTTGCTACAAAATCCCAGCGGGCCCACGAGAGGGCTAGGGAAGAAGATGCATCTTTGACTGATGAAGCCATGGATGCATTTCTGGAGGAGGGGGAGGCGGAGGGCATTCTGGAAGAAGAAGATAGCGAACTCATACGCAACGTGGTAAACCTCAGCGATACCAAAGTGCGGGAAGTAATGACACCCAGGACTCGCATACAAGGGATTTCTTCCAGGGCCACCCTCGAGGAAGTCTGGGAGGCCTTTAGGGTCTCCCGCAACTCCAGGATGCCAGTTTTTCAAAACACGATCGATGCCGTTCAGGGCGTCCTGTTGCTAAAAGACATAATTCAGCTCCGTGGCCAGGACGCCGCAGAGTGGCAAAGCCTGGCCAAAGACCCCATATTCGTCCCTGAGACCAAATCCACCCTCGAACTTCTGAGAGAGCTCCAGCGCGCCAGGACTCAATTAGCAATTGTGGTCGACGAGTACGGCGCGGTGGCCGGGCTAGCCACTATCGAGGATCTCCTGGAAGAGGTTGTCGGCGAAATCCAGGAAGAACATGAGCCTGCCCATGCCTTTTGCGAGTGCTCGCCAGGAATCTATAACGTACCTGGCGAGACCCATGTCGACGACCTAGCCGCCGCAATAGGACTAGATTTGGAGCACGAGGGCTTCGATACTGTCGCCGGCTTGGTAATGTGGAAATTAGGAAGGATCCCAAATCCAATGGAAACAGTGCATGTAGAAAATTTGGCCCTGCGAGTGCTGAAAATGGACGGACCGAGGATTGTGATGGTTGAAGTGAGAGCCGGGTGAGCCCGCAAAGAATACCATGAAAAATGCTCCGCCGGTCCGCCTGACCCAGCTTGGCCCGAGAATCCTGCCATGGTTCCAAAGCCTAAACGCAAAGCTGTTTATTCTGGTGGCCCTACTCACCAGTATTTTGACGATCGTCGTTGCTATCTCAATCATTAGTGTTTTTAAGAATTCCATTGAATCATATGCTAAAGATGTTGCTCTCAAGACTGCCCGCGGCGTCATAGAAGACATCATTCGACTAGACCCCGAACTCAAATTTAGGCGCGAAACTTCCGAAATACTCGTTAATTGGGCCAACCCCGAAAGCGTTCATCAAATAGATCTCTTTACTGTCTTAACAGTGGAAGGCGATGAATATGTGGAACTATGGGCGACTTCCGCCGACTTGCCACATGCTGTAAACAGAGCAGAAGCCGAGACCCTTAGAAGGCTGGAATCCGGGGAGCTAAAGGTAAGTCTGGTAGCATTGGCTTCAGGTAGGAGGGCATGGGAGGTATACGCGCCCATTCCCATCCCAGACTCTACACTCGAAAATAGGGGAGCAAAAGCTGTTCTGAGGGCTTATTGCAACCTCGACAGATGGGATGCGGTCTGGGCCAGGGCCTTGGCTTTTTCAATAAGAGCCTTGCCAATTGTCCTTGCCATCGAATTCGTGCTCCTATGGATGCTCACATCGACTTTTGTGAGCCGCCCTGTGCAAAAAATTTTGAAAGCTATGAAATTGCTGGGCAAGGGGGATGTTTCAGCAAGGTCTGGCCTAAAAAGCAAAAACGAGCTCGGGCAGATAGCCGAGCGCTTTGACGCAATGGCCGCCGAGTTGGAAAAAATTTCCAAAGAAAGGGAGTCCCTGCTTGCAGAAATTCAGGGATTTAATGCAACGCTACAAGGGCGCGTCGACAGTGCTCTCTCGGAGCTCAAAGGCAAAAACAGCGAGCTGGAGCTCCTATTGGAGCGCATTTCCCTTTTGAGGGAAGAATTGAGTCAACAAGAGCGTCTGGCTGTGGCGGGCCAGCTAACCGCTGCCTTTGCGCACGAAGTAGGCACCCCCCTCAACTTGGTAAATAGCCATCTTCAATTGCTAATTTCAGACACTGCCGTAGATGCGCGAATGCACGATCGCCTGTCCACGATTCGAGCGCAAATAGTGCGGGTGGAGGAAATCGTAAAAAAAATGCTCGGCCTTGCGCGCCCCCTCGACCCAAAACGAGAGTCTGTGCAGATAAAAGCTCTTTTGGAGGAATTGCATCGCCTTTGGGCACCTACCTTGGCCGCACACAAAGTATCCCTGGTAGCGCAATTTCCTGATGGTTGCTCTCTGCAGGCCGACCGCAAACAGCTGGAACAACTGTTTATCAACTTAGTCAATAATGCAGTGGATGCCATGCCAACAGGCGGCGCGATAAATTTGGCTGTGACTCAAAACTGCTCAAAGGACTGGGAATTTATTTTGTCCGACACCGGAACCGGCATCCCAGACGATATAGCGGGCAAAGTCTTCAGACCCATGTTTACCACGAAACCTGAAGGCAAAGGCACTGGTCTGGGTTTGGCCATATGTCGCGAAATTGTGCGAGCGCATGGCGGCGAAATTAGCATAGAGAGCCCGACAGGAGCAGGGGCATCAGTAAAGTTTGTGCTTCCCGGAAGTAGGTAATATCAAGTTGCACCCAGTCGCGGGCAACTTGGTATGAGAGGCGTCACCTCTTGATATCCAAAAATGGCATAGGCCCCGAACTGCCAAAATAATGGGGCAACTCGCCGTTCCACTTCTCTACCGCCTTGAGTTGCACATAGTCTTTTCCGCCCTGGCGCTGAATAGCCTCGGCTTGAATGCGGATAGCCTCGGCGTTTCCTTTTGCTTCGGCAACTTTTTGCTCGGCCTCGACCTTGATCCGTTGCAGGTCATTTGCCGCCTTTAGCGCCTGTTGCTCGGCAATCTGCTTTTCTTCGATGGCCTTGTTGAAAGCGACGCTAAAATTAAAATTTGTCACCTGGATGCCGCCAGATGGAACAATGATATAGTATTCAGCCAGCTGGGAAGTAATGGAGTTTGCAATTTCTTCCTTGACCTCGGCCCTTCTTATCACGAGCTCTTCAGCTGTGTACCTGGCGCAGATGGCCTTGACAGACTCCTGTATCCTGCCGTGTATTATCTTGTTGTCTACGTCAAAGCCAGTCGTCTCATACAGGGCCTTTAGATCCATAGGAGACAGAAAGTAGTTGATAGTTATAGTAGTTGAGACCGGTTGCAGGTTTTTTGACACAGCTTCTGCGTTAGCTTCCCGCTTTTGAGTTCTGACGCTGATTTTCTCGACGGTTTGAATGAAGGGCAATTTGACTCTGAGCCCTTCACCTGCCACAGAGGTTATCTTACCAAAGGTAAAGACCATTCCCCTTTGCCCAGACCTAATTTGGAAAAAGGTGCTCCAGAGCAACATTAATCCAAGGGACATTCCCATCGCGATCTTTGAGTCTTTTTTAGTCCAGTTCATCTCGGTTCCTTTCCGTTACTCAGAAATTGTACAGGCAAAAGCAAAGTTTCCCGCAAACTCGTATAGCAGAGTCACTTGCAAAGCCTCCGGCGGCACCAAAACGGCTCCAAATACCCAAAATACGACCTATCTTCCATACTTATGTTTTGCCGAAGGTACAAATATTACATTGAGTTCTGGGTCTGGCATGCCGGGATCGAGGGGATAGATCGGCCTGACAACGCGCCTGTAGGGCAGGTTCACCAAGTCCTGGTCTACTCCTCCACGGGTGTGGGCCATCATCCAGTCGGCCTGAATGTTATACCAGTCAGGCACAAGATAGCCCTGCTTTACCATGACGATGTCCGCCTCGCGGGGATTCAGTCCGATGGCGGTCATTCCGCGCTCGTAGTGATATGCCGCTCGGCCTTGGGTGACTATGACATAGATGTTGCCGTTTTTGATGACCGCCTCTCGGTCGCTACTATACATTACGGTGCCGGACAATTTTACTGGCCCTTCAAAACGACTATCTTCGATTGCCCCCACCATCGCTTCGACACGGCCCCCCACACCGGCCCTCTTGGCGGTAGCAATCATTTCAGGCCCGGGAATGGATGCGTAAATCAGTTTTTTTCCGTTAGGTGCCTGCAATTCGGGGCGCCTTAAAATTCTCGCTAGCGTCCAAGTTACATCCCCCGCGCCGCCCCCTGTAGGATTGTCACCCATGTCGCTAATAAAAAATGGCCTTTTGTCGCTAGCGATGGCTACGTCCAGACACTCGTCGAGGGACTTGGTGGGAGCCTCAAAATCAAACTGGTAGCGCATCGACCAAAATTTTTCGGCAAGTTGCTTTGCAGATTTGCCAACCTGCTCTCGGTCATCGCCAACCACCATCACCACGCCTTGATTGCGTGGCTCGTCAGCCCAGGCATACGAAATCCAGACTGCGGCATCAATAACGCCTGGTAGTGCCTCAATATCGGGAATCATTGCATAGAGGGACTTGCCTGGCTCGACACGGGTGCTCGTTCTCTCGCCAGGAAGCAATATGGGAACCGCAACCCATGCCTTATAGGCAGGGCGGCCCTTTCCAGAAAGGACTCGGTCGTAGAGGTTGGACACGGCTCGTTGTGTCGAAATAGCAGAGTCTTCGTGGGGCGCTGTGCGGTAGCAAGTTATCAAATCTGAGTATTCGGCCAAACGCTGAGAAACATTCCCATGCAAATCCATCGACGTCGATACAAGCGCATCGTTGCCAATGATTCCGCGTATCCTTTCAAGAAAATCGCCCTCCGGATCATCGAGGCCCACGACGCTCATCGCCCCATGAATATGGTAAAAAAAGGCGTCATAGGGCATGTTGGCGCGAATGAGGTCGAGCGTTTTATTGACCAAAATTTCATAGGTTTCGCGGGCAACGATGCCGCCTGGAGTGGCCGAAGAGAGCATGGCAGGAAGCCACGTCGCGCCCCTGCCCATCTCCGAATCGGGACTCAGGTATGGGTAACTCTGCAACAGAGCGTTGCCCTCACGCTGACGGAATGCCTCCAGAGGCGTGACGGCAGGTGAGAAGGTGCTACACTCGATCGAAATGCCTGCGATGCCGATACGGGGAAGAGTGTCTGATGGTTCTGGCAGTATCGGCAGAGGATGGGAAGGAGCACCCAGGAGGCACAATGTTGTAAAAAAATAGAAGCGCAAAACAGTGGCGGTTTTTTTCATGATTATCTCAGAACCGGACTAGTGTCGCGTCCGCGAATTAATTACATAGAATTATTTTCATATTTCAGCCAAATTTGAGGAGATTAGTTTGCCAAGGACGCGACACTAGTAGGGGAACGATGAGCGGCTGCGTTGATCTTTTAGGCTACCTAACGTAGCCTAAAAGGCTTACGCATCCGGCATCGTTGGGAGGCGAAAGGAGCGTAGCGACTGGAGTTCCCCCGGAAAGCATTCATAGGCTTTTAGGCAGGCTCTACCTGTCGGGTTGTTTGAAAACATAACTTAAATATGTTACATTGCACTAGCCTCGCTTCAAAACAGTGACACAATTCGTGACCGAACTACCGCCGACATTGAAGGTCACGGCTATCTCCGGTTGCTTGCCAGTCGGCGCGGCTCCGATGGGCTGTCCAATCAGCTGTTTGTGCGCAAGGGCGTGCATGGAAACGCCAGTGGCTCCTACAGGGTGGCCCTTAGCTTTGAGTCCGCCGCTGAGGTTGACGGCGCTCCTGTCGCTACGGGTAAAGCGGCCTTCCAGATAGTCCACCCCGGCGCGCCCGTCTTTGGAGAGGCCCAGGGCCTCGGTGGTTAGAAGCTGGTTGATCGTGAAACAATCATGCACTTCGGCAATATCGATGTCAGAGGCAGTTATTCCTGCCTCGGCATAGGCTCTGCGGACGGCTTCCTTTCCGGCAATCAGCTCATACATGTTTGGCCGTGCCGAAATGGCCATGCGCTCGTTGGCGTGGCCAATGCCGGCTATTTGGACTCTTTTGTCAGATGCCCTGGCATCTTCTGTCCGCATCAGCACCAAGGCAGCCGCGCCATCGGTCACTAGGGAGCAGTCATGTAGCTTCAGCGGGTCGGCTATGATGGGGTTCTTTTCCGGAGGCAGGTTCAGAATGGCCTCCGCAGTCACAAGTCCTAACTTTTCGGATGGTCCGCCTTTACCAAAGTGGGCAAGAGGATTTTCGAGGCCGTTGGCATAGCAGAGAGCTGCGACGGTTGCTAAGCATTTCTCCAAGTCACCCACGCTGATGTTGTATTTTGTCCTGTAGCCCTTTGCATATTCGGCAAAGAGGGCGGGGAAGCTCATACCCCTGGCCCCCTCTTCGGGCCAGTAAGAGCACGTCCCCAGGGCATGGGTCACTCCCTTGGTATCCAGCAGGTTCATTTTCTCAATGCCAACTACAAGGGCTGTCTTTGCTCGTCCTGCCTCAATTGCGTACACAGCGCTGTAGATGGCGGCAGAACCAGAGGCGCATGCATCTTCGCAACGGGTCATGGGCTTAAAGCGAAGCCCGCCAGGGTCGATTTCAGTTGCAAAGGCGGCCAGGTGCTCCTGATTTGCAAAAAGCCCAGGGGCGCAGGATCCGACCCACACTCCGTCAATGTCTTTGGCCTCTATATCTGCATCTGCCAAGGCACCCCTGCCAGCTTCCAAAAAAAGGTCGTATAGGGAACAAGAGTCTGTTGTCTCTCCTGTTTCCTTATTGCGCCTGACAAAATTGCCAAACTTAGTGTTGTGTGCCCCTATTATGCTTACTTTGCTCATAGTATCTCCACTGTTTTGCAGTCATCGGCGATAACGACGTCAGCGTCAGTTTTTTCTAATATCCATTCAGGCGAATATGGCGCAAAGGCTTCCTTGAGGACAAAATTGTCGTCTGCGACTTCAAAGAAGCCCAGGTCTGTGACTACATAATCGACTTCGCCTTTAGCAGTGAGAGGTAACGAACATTGTTTTTTCATGCGGCTCGCCCCTTTAGGGTCGAAGTGTAGCGTAGCCGCAATGACTGTCGAGGCTCCTGCTGTCAGATCCATCGCGCCGCCCATGCCGGGCACCATTTTGCCAGGGATTTTGTAATTGGCTAGGTTCCCCTCCTGGTCGACCTCCAAAACTCCCAACACAGTATAGTCAACATGTCCGCCCCGGATAATGCCAAAGCTGGCGGCGCTGTCAAAAAAACAGCCGCCCTTGACGATGGTTGAAAGGATGCCGCCTGCATTGACCAGATCAGGATTTTCTTCGCCTGGCTCTGGCCCAGGGCCCAAGCCCATCATCCCATTCTCGCTCTGTAGCATAATCGATACATTTTCGGGCACATAGTTCCCAACCAGTGTAGGTAGACCTATGCCCAGGTTTACGACGTCGCCATGCTCAAAAAATTTTGCAATGCGCTTGGCGATGGTCTCTTTGTTTGGTGCATATTCCATGGTGACCTCACATATCCTAACAGTGCCCTATTGGTCTGATTTGACTAAAAAATCCACAAAAATGGATGGCGTATGGATTGCGTCAGGGCCTAGTTCGCCTATTTCGACAATCTCTTCTGCTTCGGCAATCACCAAGTCCGCGGCAGTTGCCATGATTGGATTGAAATTCCTCGCGGTGGCCGAATAGATTAAATTCCCCGCCTTATCGGCCACCTTGGCCTTAATGAGCGCCACATTTCCTCGTAGCGGCAATTCCAGCAGATACTTGCGGCCCCCGACTATAATTGCCTGTTTGCCCTGTTCCACCTCTGTGCCAACACCGGTGGGAGTCAGAAAGCCCCCGAGTCCGGCCCCTCCAGCGCGAATTTGCTCGACCAGAGTGCCCTGGGGAACTAGTTCTACCATCGTCTCGCCCTCGTTCATTTGCCGCTGGGTCTCCTGGTTCAAGCCTATGTGGCTGGCAATAATTTTTTTGAATTGCTTGCCCGCCACAAGGTGAGCAACCCCCGCAATAGTGCCCGTCTTGAGGTCATGGGTACCACAATCGTTGCATATCAGCGTCAAGTCATTAGTTTGAGCAGATTTTAAGGCCTGAATGATTGCGATTGGAGAGCCACAGGCCAAAAACCCCCCTATCAAAACTGTATCGCCTGTCTTTATCTTGGCGGCTGCCTGAGCGGCTGCGATGATTGGTTTCTGGATCATAAGGCCTCCATTTTTGGGTGGCGATACTTCTGACATTATACCAGCCGCCAGATCCAACTGTACTTCTGTGTTTTTACAATCAGAGCTTGTACATAGCCGCATTTTCTGCATTCTATGCTTTTGGCTCTATTGCGGGGTCTGGAGGCAACTCCAGTTTCTGTCCCTCTTTCCACAGTTCTTCCAGCTTGTAATGCAACCGGGTACTTTCATCCATTACGTGAACGATCAGGTCGCCATAGTCCATGAGAATCCATGTGCCTGGATTACCCCCTTCCTGCGAAATAGGGCGCTCGCCACGCTCCTTCAGGGCATCAAAGATGGCCTCAGCAATAGCCCTGTTCTGGCGGTCGCTGGTGCCGCTCATGAATGCGAATGTATCCGCAAAACTCGCTATCCTGCCGACGTCAAGCAACTCAATGCGGCCTGCCTTTTTTGATCTGGCAGCTTCCACTACGCGGGCGAGACGTTCATCAAGAGCCATCGAACCTCCATAATTATTGCTATGTTTGCTTTTGTTGCTTGCCCAACGGCGAGCGAATCCTGGCATAGCAGTTCAACTGCGATAAGTTTAACTGCTATATTTACGGTACAGCTTTTGACGCAAAATTGTAGTCAAAACTTTTTCCGAAAGGCCAACCGGGTTTTGCCTATGCGCCAATTGTCCTCGAATTTTGCTGGATGCTAGGCCCAACTCTGTGCTTGGCAAAAGAATAGTATGGCCAGGCTTGCCTGACCATTCCCCAGACAGACGTACGGATAAAAAAGCAGGCAACGCAGGCTCAGAATTTGATTCGTCGGCACTTACCCCTTCGCAATTGGGCCGCACAGCGACTGCTACGGAAGCCAGTTCGAGGATCCGCTCGGGATCAAACCATTTTTCAAATGCCTTAGCCTGGTCAGACCCCATGATTAATATCCAGGCCGCATTCGGCTCTCGCTCAGAGCAGGCTTCCAATGTCTTTACCGTATAGCTGACTTCTCCTAGCCCAAGTTCAATGTCATCAATCGTGTACGGAGTGCCGTCAAGCATTTCGCGCAACATGGCCAGCCTCATTCCTGCCGGAGCTGCCGACTTTTGCTTCATAGGAGCAATGCGCGCCGGTACGAATCGCAACTCGTCTAGCATCAAGTTGTCCCACGCAAGCTGGGCAAGTCTCAGGTGGCCCTCGTGTGGCGGGTCAAAGGCCCCTCCCAATAATCCTACCCTCCGGCTTGCCACAACTGGGCTACTGTGCATCATGCACTTCTTCAGGGTGGTTGCCAATGGCTGACACTTTTTCATAAATGCGGAAGACCAATTGCTTTATGCCATCGCCAGTCGCAGAGGAGATGAAAATCGGCTCCTGGCCGCGGTTGCGACATAGTTCCATAAATCTCTCGCGCCTTCCTTCATCCTGAATTGCATCCAGCTTTGTGGCGACCAGCCAGCGGGGCTTTGAGAAAAGGACTTCAGAAAACTCTTCCAGCTCTCTTTCAATGATGCCGACAGCAGTTTCAGGCTCTTGCAAAGAATCAGACAAATCTACCAAATGCAGGAGCATCCTGGTTCTTTCAACATGCCTCAGAAACTGTATCCCCAGTCCGGCTCCTTGAGAGGCCCCTTCGATGAGGCCGGGGATATCGGCTATCACAAAGCTGTCAATATCTGTAACGGAGACTACCCCAAGCTGGGGCTCCAGAGTGGTAAATGGATAATCTGCAATCTTTGGTCGCGCTGCGCTGATGCGGCTAACCAGGGTGCTTTTGCCGGCGTTTGGAAAGCCTACCAGGCCAACGTCGGCGATTAGCTTGAGTTCCAGATCCAAGTCACGCACCTCGCCCTCTTCGCCTGGCTGAGATTTTCTGGGAGCGCGGTTGGTTGGGCTCTTAAAGTGGTTATTGCCAAGCCCCCCCCTGCCTCCCCTTGCGATGCACACTTTGTTGCCGTCTTCCAGCATTTCTGCCAGCAACTCTCCTGAAGCCGCATCCCGGATGACAGTACCCATCGGTACTTCCAGCGTTAGGCTCTTGCCATTCTTGCCCTTTCGCAAAGCGCCCTCGCCATTCATGCCCCTACCTGCGCTAAACCTACGTTGGTGCCTGTAAGGGTTCAGAGTGTTAAGGGAGCGAGTGGACAGCAAATAGACGTTACCGCCGTCTCCCCCATCGCCGCCGTCAGGCCCGCCCATTTCAATATATTTTTCTCGGCGGAAACTCACCGCGCCAGCGCCGCCATTGCCAGCCTCTACATGGATGTGAAGATGGTCTAAAAACAAACTGCTGAAATACTAGGCTTCAGCGGGGTCGACGTGGATAAATCTGCCGAGCTGGCCCCTGTCCTGAAACCTGACCTTTCCATCGATTTTTGCAAACAGCGTGTGATCAGTTCCCATGCCGACATTGATGCCTTTTTTGAATTTTGTGCCGCGCTGGCGCACCAAAATGCTACCTGCAGTGACAGCTTCGCCGCCAAATGCCTTTACGCCCAGGCGCTTTGCTTGGGAATCGCGGCCATTCCTGCTTGAACCAACACCCTTCTTATGAGCCATGACTTAAACCTCTCTTTTCTCAGGCGTTAATGCTTTTGATGCGTATTTCGCTAAATTCCTGACGGTGCCCCTTTGTCCTGCGATACGTCTTCATCCGGTGGCTCTTAAATATCACTATCTTTTTTGCGCGGGCGTGGCGGATCACTTCTGCTTCGACAGTCGCGCCAGAAAGTAGAGGCTTGCCAATGGCGACTTCACCGCCCTTGTCGACAAAGAGTACTTGGTCGAATGAAATAGGACTCTTTGGCTCGACATCCAGCAACTCCACGCGGAGGACATCGCCTTCTTCAACGCGGTACTGTTTACCGCCGGTCTTTATCACTGCGTACATAGAAATCTCCAAAGGGAGGTCAGGCGGCGCCGACTGGCGCGCTTGCGGAGCCCGACAAAGGCACTACAGATTGCCATAAAAAAAAAAACAAATCAAGTAATATTTCCTGCTAATACCAAGTTGCACCCAGTCGGGGCAAGTTGGTATAAAGGCGGCGAGAATCGCCGCCCGCAAGTTTTTGAAAATACGGGCTTTGCTCGTGTTTGAAAAAACTTTGGCGTTTCGCGTTTAATCCCCATTAAACGCAACCTAGTATAAGCCAGAACTACAAACCGACTGCAAGCTAAACTCTAAGCTTTACGCACTGAGCTCGGAAGTCTTAGCTCTATATTCTCCGCCTGCCCCCTTGCCATCTCATCAACGCGCTCATTTTCTGGATGGCCGACGTGCCCCTTCACCCAGATGGCCTCGACTGCATGAATGCTTAGCAACTCATCCAGCTCTTGCCAAAGCTCCACATTCAATACCGGTTTTTTATCAGGTTTTCGCCAGCCACGCTGTTTCCAGCCGGCCAGCCATTCTGTGATACCTTTAACCACATACTGGCTGTCACAATGTAGCCTGACCCTGCAAGGGTATTTGAGTGCCAGCAGGCCTTCTATGACCCCCCTCAATTCCATTCTGTTGTTTGTTGTCCAGGCTTCGGCACCGCTACCCTCTTTCTCCCGCACTCCATCCACCGTATCGGCTCGTAACAGATAGGCCCATCCTCCGGGCCCAGGATTCCCCAGGCAAGCCCCATCGCAATATAATTCAACAATCTGCCCCTGATTCATGATCCATTTGCAACCAGCAACAAGTAATACCATTTCCAGTTTCTAATGCAATAAATTCAATACGCAGATCTGCATGGCACATTGGTTTTGGTCTCGTAACTTGTAACTAGGAACTGGTATAACTAGTAACTTGTATCCAGGGGGCAGTATACCAGCAATCGACTTTCCAGGGGGTGACCTTGATTCCATCTGTAAACATCCAGGCAGGCCCTCTTGATGCAGAATTATTGCGCCAGGCGGCCAAAAACCCAAAATCTGGGGCAGTCGTAATCTTCGAGGGTTGCGCTCGGGATCATTCCATGGGCAAAAGGGTTACCGAGCTCTCATACTCAGCTTTTGAACCGATGGCCCTCGCCCAGTTGGAAATCATTAGAAATGAAGCCGTAGAAAAATTTTCTCTCGATGCCTGCTTTATCCATCATCGGGTTGGCACAGTGCCGCTGGCCGAGGCCGCTGTGGCCATTGCCTGCGCCTCCTCCCACAGAGCGGAATCATTGCAAGCCACAGAATGGCTGTTAAACGAACTAAAAAAACGAGTGCCTATCTGGAAACGAGAACACTATTCGGATGGCCAGCCATCTTGGATCGAGGGCGAAAACAGGTACTGAGCTAGACAAATTTTCGTATTGAATTAAAGGCAATCCGTTTTTAAACTGTGCTTAAATAGTTGCACTGGCCAAGGCATTTTCATGGGAGGTCGCATGAAGCGTTCTGCATGTCTTTTGTTGCTGATCCCCCTGATGGCCTGTGGCATGACCAAACAGCAAGAAGTGGTAGACCCACAGCTTGGCTACAGGGCCGTATTTCCGGTAACAGTCTATGTGTATCCAGGCACCTCTAAGGAAATACAAAAGTCAGACGCCTGGAGGCCGACCCGCACCACCGAATCCACCCCTTTCGGCCAGATTGAATGGTTCACCAGGATAAGCAACTTTGCAGGCAGGTCAAGCCAGTATTTCACGGTAGAAGTTGGCACCTTGCCGCCAGGAAATCAGGGTGGGGCAAATTTACAAGAAATACTTGCCACATTGAAGCAGTGGAACTCAGCACGCTTCTCCGGCCCAACCGTTGAGTTGGAGGGCGACAGGGGGCCTGGGTTTGAGTACTATCACAAAAAGGAAAAGAGTGGAGAAATCGTAAACGGCATAATCGTCTTCCGTCGCGGACGAATCCACCACGCCCGGGCCAGCTCGGACAATCCCAACGACGCACAGTTGGCTAATTTCCTGAGAAATTTTAGGGTAGACCCGGATTAGTCGGCACGAAATTTTAGAAGAAAAGTCGGACTCAGGGTTCTGGCGGCCAAAACTGACAGATTTTTGGGCCACGAAAAAGTTGGCACATCTTTAGCATAGTATCGGGCTGGAGAATGCCAAATGGATCCTGCCTATTACGTCGCCGCCGGAAGCTTGAGGGCTCGCGCCTTCCAGCTGGACACCGTCGCAAACAATCTAGCAAACTCAACGACCGTTGGATACAAATCGGAAAGAAATTTCTTCGACATTTTCAACAAGGCCAAAGACCAGGGGCGTGGCCTGCCACTGTCCCCTTTTGTCAACGATGGCGTGGTATACGCCCAAAGGGGCATGGACTTTAGCCAGGGCGCACTAAGGCATACGGAGCGCATGTTCGACTTTGCAATCGAGGGCAATGCGTTTTTCACGGTGGAGACCCCCGACGGCCCAAGAGTCACTAGAGATGGGCGTTTTACGCTAGGGCCCGATGGATTGCTTGTTTCTCTGGATGGTATGCCTGTGCTAGGCACAAATGGCCCCATAACAATCAATCCAGCCAACGGCAATCTGCACGTCACCGGAGATGGCTCTATTTACCAGGACAACGCCTACATAGACCAGCTTGACCTGAAGGCTTATGAAGACACCAGACCCTTGACCCGCCTGGGGACGGGGCGCTTCGATCCAAGCCTGGCTCAGGAGGCCCCAATCGTGGGTGGTGTAGTCCAGGGCTATCTGGAGCAGAGTAGTGTCGACATGGCCAGCATGATGGTCGAGATGATACGCCTCAATCGGCTCTTTGAAATTAGCCAGAAAGTGGCCAGCACGTTAACCAATGACTTAGATGCCCGAAGCCTCACCATCGGCGCCGGCCAATAAAGGAGTATTTAACCATGATGAGAGCAATGTGGTCAGCCGCAGCCGGAATGTCGGCCCAGGCATACAACATGGACACCATTTCCAACAACCTGGCCAACATAAATACCACTGGATATAAAAAGGCGCGGGCCGAATTTCAGGACTTGCTCTACCAAACGATAAACCTGGCGGGAACTGCCAGCTCGGCCAACACGCAGTTACCAACTGGCGTTCAGCTGGGCCACGGCGCCAGACTACAGGCGGTGGTGCATTCATTTACAATCGGAAACGTCAAGCATACCGCCGACCAGTTTGACTTGGCTATAGAAGGCGATGGATTTTTCCAAGTGACCATGCCTGACGGCACCATTGCATACACTCGGGATGGGGCCTTTAACAAAGATCAGAATGGAACTATTGTTACAGCGAGCGGCTATCCGATTGAGCCTCAGATCGTCATCCCCCAGGATGCTTTGTCAATCACGGTTGCCCAGGACGGCACGGTGAGCGTCACCCAGCCTGGCCAGGCCATTCCCCAAGAAATAGGGCGAATATCCCTGGTCAATTTTATCAATCCCGCTGGGCTTAACCACATCGGGAGCAATCTACTGTTGCAGACCCAGGCCTCTGGCGATCCCATAGAAGGCAACCCTGGCGAGGATGGGCTGGGCAAGATTCTTCAGGGATACCTTGAAATGTCCAACGTGGACGTCGCAGACGAAATGGTCAACATGATCGTGGGCCAGAGGGCATATGAAGCCAATTCCAAGACCATCAGGACAGTCGATGACATGCTCTCGATAATCACGAACCTAAAACGGTAAATCATCATGCGTTTTTTCTGTAGACACGTTTGTTGCTTGATGCTTCTGTTTCCCCTGCCAGCCCGGGCGCAGGAAGGCCCCAATCTTGAATTGATGGGCATTCAGGCCCTGGTGTTTGCCGAAAATGCTGTCGCATCCCTCCCTGGAGAGTACACTTTCAAAATCCACAGTGCCCCAACACTACCGCCGCTGAAGCCAGGGAAGCTCACATTTGAGGCGTTGCGCCTAAGCAAAGATGAACCCGTCGGAAGGTTCTTCATAGTATTCAGAGTCAGCGTTGATGGCCGTCCTGCGGCCACCGCTCGGGTCGAAATGGAAGGTTCATGGTCTGGGGAGCTCTACCAGGCAAAAACCGCATTACAAAGAAAAGCTGTAATCACTGAAGATGACCTTCAAATAATTTCCTTTGATGGGGTGCCACCAGCGGGTGCACTAAAAGAATTGCCAGAGGACATCAGGTTGCGGCAACCCATGGGAGTCGGAAAAATAATCACTCAAACAGACATCGAGCCGATTCCGCTGATCAATCCCACAGACAGAGTGAGGGTGACGTTTAAAAATGGCTCGCTTCAGATAATCGGCGACGCCACGGCAAGATCTGGCGGTGCAAAAGGGGATCGCGTCCGCCTGGAGATGGATGGCTCAAAAAAGATAGTACAGGCTGTCATAACAGGTGCGCGTGAAGCGCTGATCGATGTAGATAGCCGCAGGTAGACGCCGCGGCACGAGAGTACGGCAGAGCGGGTGCGCCCAGGTCTAATACCGAGTCGCAATCAAAAGATTGCACCTCGGTATTAGGTGACGCGAAAGCGGCACCCGCAAAACGAAGGTGAAGCTGGAAAGAAGCTGAATAGCGAGCGTCAATATCAGCATTATCTTAGCGGTTGGCGTGGAAGCCTCGGACATCCGAGCAAAGCGGAGGATTCCGAGAAATTTTTGAAAATACGGGCTTTGCTCGTGTTTGAGAAAAATTCTCGGTATTCATTTGCTATCGCAATGAATACGCGAGGCGTACACGATGGGACCTCAAGCATCTCTGCCATTACCCTCGCTATTTTGTTTTGCAACAGCGTCCAGTTCGTAATGGCGTTTCGAGTTCAAAGTATTTTGAACGCAACTTAGTATAATACCATTTCCAGTTTCTAATGCAATAAATACTATACACAGATCCGCATGTTACATCGGTTTTGGTCTCGTAACTCGTAACTAGAAACTGGTGTAATGTTCATCGCCGCAAGTTCAGCCTCATCACACATCTTTCACAGTCAAAGCGGCACTCCATCGTGATTGGGCCATTACTCAAAAAAAGGTCGGCGCTGGCTTCTGCGGCGGCGGCGGCGGCGGCGGCAGTGCTTGCTTCGTAGTTTTTGTACCTACCGCACCATCCAAGCTCATACCTCAAGCAGAGTCTGGTAGCCATCAGTTGCGGACTGTCCAGACTGGGAGCTAGCTCAAAAGCCTGGCAGATGCGGGAGGCCCCGTGGCGCAAATAAAAATTGCGCGCCAGACTGTTGGACACATTCCACTCATAGCCCAAATTCTGGACTGGCAGGTTTTTTGAGAAGGAATCCGCCTTCCTCCTGCACTGGCGTGGGTGTGACGCCAGTCTATTGAGAGTCAACCAATCAGCCGCCTCGCGGCGCATTCTGTTGAGTTTACTAAGGGGCACAAATCCATTTGGCTCAATGTGGCACTCGTCCAGCTTGTAAGGCGAATTACCCAGCCTGGACAGAGCTCCTGTCGCCATTTGAATAAAAACATTTGGCTCCTTTGGAGGCTGACAAATATCATCCATTCTTATTTCAGCTTCGCATCCATCCTCATCCACGAATTTTAGCCTGGCCCTGCCTTCGACAAAATCCAGGGAGGCTTTTACAGAAATACGCCTGTCCGCGCTGGCGGAGCGTAGCCACTTGTGCCATTTGTGGTCATAGTTGCGAAAAATTTCCGTACCAGGAGCTATGCGCATCGGACTTTGAACCAAAACTTCCCTGCCCTCTGCCGCGTTTACCAAAGTCCCCACGACGCGCCCCGAAGGGCCAGAGGCCGCAAGGCCATCGCCTGGCCCCACTTCCCCGTCCCTGTCCAGTAGCATCGCGTTCCCTTCCAAAGAGCGCATGATACCCACAAATTCGCCAAGATGCCCGGATGATTGCCCAGAACTTATAGAACGCCTCTCCCCACGGATTTGGTATTCAGTGTGCCCCCTGTTGAATGTCTTCGCAGGATTTGGCACAAATCCAAACTCGACGGTGCCAGAACTCGCAGGCGACAGCTCGGGCCTTTTGTTTAATAGGCCATCCATTTTTTGCCTCAAATAGCTGACTGCATTCTTGACATAATCGGCATCCTTGAGGCGGCCCTCGATCTTAAAGCTGAACACCCCCGCATTCACCAGAGATTCTATGTCATCTGACAAGTCCAGGTCTTTGATGGACAATAGCGGCCTATCATTGATAAGCACCTTACCAGTTCCATCAGAGAGGCACCAGTCTCGGCGGCAGGGCTGTGCGCACTCCCCGCGGTTTCCGCTACGCCCACAGATGGCCTGGCTCAAATAGCACCTGCCGCTCTCGGACACACACAGAGCTCCATAAACAAAGGACTCCAGTTCAATGTCTGCTGTTTCCGAAATGGCGGCGATCTGATCCAGCGACAGCTCCCTCGCCAAAATCGCCCTCGAAAATCCAACAGACGCCAAAAATACCACCTTTTCCTTAGAGTCGCAGGCCGCCTGGGTGCTGGCGTGCAGTGGAATATCCGGCAAATCCATCTCCAAAAATGCCATGTCCTGGACTATCAGCGCGTCCGCCCCAATCTCATGCGCCGCCCAGGCCGCCCTGCGGGCCGCTTCCAGTTCATCCTCAAAGAGAATGGTATTCAGCGCTACATACACCCTGGCCCGCCATAGATGGGCTTCCTTTACGAGGCGCTCCAAATCTGGCAGTTCGTTGGCCGCACCCCTTCTGGCTCCAAAGCGCGGCCCCCCGACATATACAGCATCCGCCCCACAACGCAGGGACAGTATGCCTTGTTCCGCATTTTTGGCAGGGGCCAAAAGCTCAAGTTTCATATCAACTCAACATGGTTATACTAACACTTTGGTTGTGTTCAGTCGGCGCCAGCAACCAGCGCAAAGTGTGTGTAGTCCTTCAGCTCGCAGAAAGCAACCCTTTTCCCAGGTCGGATTTGTTGCAAGGCCCAAAGGAGCCTAAAGACGTGACCATCAATACTCTTGCATCGTACGATGAGACCCCCTATTTGGCAATGCCGTTGCCTCAGACCCACCCTGCACGATTAGCAGGCATTGCAAAAATGCTCGGCCTTTCATACACGCCTCCCAGTAAGGCAAGGGTACTGGAGATTGGCTGTGCCTCTGGTGTCAACCTAACTGGCATGGCCCATTACATGCCCGAAGCTCAGTTTGTTGGCATCGACCTCTCCGAAGTCCAAATCGCAGAGGCCAAAAAGAAAGCTACGACCCTAAATGCAGACAATTTGACCTTCCATCATATGAACCTAGAAGATTTAGGCCCTGACTTTGGGGAATTTGACTACATTATTGCCCATGGCGTATATAGCTGGATTCCCCCGAAAGTCCGTCAATCTCTGCTAAGGCTGTGTAGCGAAAGGCTTAGCAATGAAGGTATAGCCTACGTGAGTTACAACGTCCTGCCAGGATGGCGAATAAAACAGGCTACACGGGACATTTTGATGGCCATTGGGACGCATGAAATCCAAGGCAAGCAACGCTTCGAAATGGGCATTGATTTTTTGAAAGGGCTTGTTGAGCAGGCGGAAAGCGAAAAATCTGCCCTAACTACCGATATGTCGTTGTCGAGGATTTGCCTTGCAT
>Ga0082212_10000255_pt1 | contig 78260 bp, 87 predicted proteins | sample TergutNt197P3_FD_71548 | JGI IMG/M metagenome (GOLD analysis project Ga0082212, IMG submission 71548) | Neocapritermes taracua P3 segment gut microbial communities from Petit-Saut dam, French Guiana - Nt197 P3 | ecosystem: Host-associated > Arthropoda: Insects > Digestive system > Gut ...
AAAAGTCACTACGAGCAAGCGGAGCAGTACTACCGGGACGAGCGTGATAACCTGGGTTTGGCGAACGTGCTTCAATCTATGGGCAATTTGGAACGCCGAATAGGAGAGATAGATGCGGCGCAAAGCCACTACGAGCAAGCGGAGCAGTACTACCGGGACTTGCGTGATAACCTGGGTTTGGCGAACGTGCTTAAATCGATGGGCGATTTGGAAAGCCGAATAGGAGAGATAGATGCGGCGCAAAGCCACTACGAGCAAGCGGAGCAGTACTACCGAGACGAGCGTTCTAACCTGGGTTTGGCGAACGTGCTTCTATTGATGGGCGATTTGGAACGCCGAATAGGAGAGATAGATGCGGCGCAAAGCCGCTACGAGCAAGCGGAGCAGTACTACCGGGACGAGCGTGATAACCTGGGTTTGGCGAACGTGCTTAAATCGATGGGCGATTTGGAAAGCCAAATAGGAGAGATAGGCGAGGCGCAAAGCCACTACGAGCAAGCGGAGCAGTACTACCGGGACGAGCGTCATAACCTGGGTTTGGCGAACGTGCTTCAATCAATGGGCGATTTGGAAAGCCGAATAGGAGAGATAGATGCGGCGCAAAGCCACTACGAGCAAGCGGAGCAGTACTACCGAGACTTGCGTGATAACCTGGGTTTGGCGAACGTGCTTCTATTGATGGGCGATTTGGAACGCCGAATAGGAGAGATAGGCGAGGCGCAAAGCCACTACGAGCAAGCGGAGCAGTACTACCGGGACGAGCGTGATAACCTGGGTTTGGCGAACGTGCTTAAATCGATGGGCGATTTGGAAAGCCGAATAGGAGAGATAGATGCGGCTATTTCAAAATACTCAGTTGCGCTTGGGCTATATGATAGAGAACAGGAGCCTATGGGGCGGATTTACTGTTTAGCCAAATTATGCCGTGCATATGCTGAAAAAAAAGATGAACCGCACTCTTTGGAATACGCAAAAGCAGTTGCCGAAGCGCTTGGAAGCGTTAGTGAAAATGTTGCTGCATACGCTGTGTCGTGTGTGCGAGAAGCAATGAGTATTTTTATTGATTCCACTTCAGCCAAAGTGTAAATATTTGCACACTATCCCTTAAGTCTCAAAACGTTTTTCCCGATAAGAATGCAGAGTAATGTGTTCGGCTGGAAGTCGAATAATCTACATTATAATTTCAGGAGGGAAACTCCATGCGTATCTATCATAATATTCCGGCTCTGAATGCCTACAATAATCTTGCTGTGACAAATAATGAACTTGCAAAATCAATAGGCAAGCTTTCATCCGGCCTACGTATAAACAGTGCTGCGGATGACGCTGCAGGGTTGGCTATATCGGAGAAAATGCGCGGGCAAATAAGAGGGCTCGATATGGCGGCCAGAAATGCGCAGGACGGTATTTCAATGGTGCAGACGGCAGAGGGCGGACTGGCGGAAACTCAGTCGATAATCCAAAGGATGAGGGAGCTGGCTGTCCAAGCGGCAAATGATACATTAACGCAGCAGGACAGGGCTTATATACAGATAGAGATAAATCAGCTCCGAGAGGAGGTTGATCGAATAGCTAACACCACTCAGTTCAATAAACGAAAACTATTGGACGGATCAGGAGCTGCCTTATGGTCTTCAGATACTTTGGAGACTAAAGCATATATAAGAGGAGCTTTACGACAGACCGATCAGTTTAACCAAAAAAATTCTGCGGACGGAAACTATAAAATAGTCGTCAAAGCAATTCCAGGAGCAGGAGAAGTTAAGAAAAGCGATATCTTTAAGATAAAACATAAAAATGTAATATCCAATCTCTCTTTAGATGAAAAAGCTTTGAAAGGGATTATGATAGATAATCTTCCGGCAGGAAACTATACGATTTATTCAAAATCTCTCACAGCTAATGTCAATAATGCGCAAGTGATTCAAACATTCGGCGTAATTTCAGGCGGAAACGCCGCTGCTCCATATGGGATCTCTTTTTCAGCAGATGCCGGAGTGTTCTCAGGAAGCGCGCAAATCTTGTTTGAAGTAACAAATGTTGATGAAATCTCCAAGACCGTTAATTTTAAGGTTGTTGCTCAAACGCTTGACTCTGATGGAGTTGCCCGTACTTTTGTTCTGGACAGCATCCAGGTAAAAGAGGGCGGGGGAGCAAAATGGACAGCTTTTGGGATAAGCAACGATAACTTAATTAATCTTATTGATGGAGCGATTACTGCTTGCGGGTACAGCGTGGGAGACAAGCTTACCGTCGGGATAATGAAACAAAGCCAAAGCACAGCAGCCTCAATGTTCTCGATATCTGGAACGCAAAATGCCGCTTGGGGAGGAAGATGGAATGATACGCTGCCGACATTGCAGTTTACGGTTGGGTCCGGTATTCATGGAAAAGAGGTTCATTTCCGTTCATTTTACTTAAATACTGCCAATGGAGTTATTTATGAAAATGATATTTCCCTGTCATTCAAAGATGATTATAAACCGGCTTCCGCAACCGCAACTATTGCAACATTCGTTGCTACTTATATCGGGCAAGTCGGCTCAAGTGACACCCAGCTTTATGATTTAGATAAGTTCTGGGATGCAAACGGAAGTTTTATGCTCAGCGAGCCGCAGACTTTGACCATAAGTCAGGGAAATGGGAAAAGCACTACGGTTACAATTTATTCAACAGATACTTTAGGAACTTTGCAGCATAAGCTGAATGACGCGATTGCCAATGGACTGGAGCAGGTAAAATACGCAGTAGACGACGCTACCCGATTTGTAACGTATGTTACTGAAAAAGAAATAGTGGAGAACACGTCCCAATCAGTTGCGGGGACATTTGTAATTCGTTCAATGATAGCAGGCGATGGCGGAAAACTGTCTTTTGCAGGTAATGAAGAATTGATAAAAGCTTTATCCCTGAATGTGATAACTCCTGCAAAGGAAAACCAGTTCAGCGTTTCAGTCCTGGATGCGCATACGGGAGCTACGATAGCAAGCAATGTCTCAATCACGGGAAATATGCTTGTGGGCATCGTGCATCCGAATGTCGACGTAGAAATTGATCCGATGGCAAATATTGAAGTAACTTGGGATGATAGAAATAAAAAGTTTAACTTGAATAAGAAGGCTGCGGATTATATCTCGGTGCTTCACCTTGTTGATAACAGTACAATATTCCAGATTGGCGCAAATCAGGGTGAAGATATGGCAATAGACATGGGAAACATGGGGATGAATTCTCTTGGACTTCATAAAATTGTCGTTACAGATCGCAGCTCCGCGACCAGAGCTCTCAGCATATTGGATAATGCGATGTCCTTGGTTTCAGCACAAAGATCCCGTCTTGGAGCGTTTCAGAATAGGTTGGAACATACGGTGCAAAGCCTCACGACGACCTCTGAGAATTTAGCGGCCGCCGAAAGCAGAATACGAGACCTTGATATGGCAAAAGAAATGATGAATTTCACAAAACTGCAAATACTGTCTCAGTCCGGCACTTCCATGTTAGCTCAGGCTAATCAGCTTCCTCAAGCTGTTCTTCAATTGCTTAGGGGATAAACGTGAAAAAAATCTAATTATAAGAATTTTGGTAGCGACAGTTATAAATATATTATAATTGTTGTGAAAGTGTTGGAATTTTTATTAAAGAGATAATAAAGGATGCTGAATAAAAATTAATTATATTAGAGAAGATAGCAATGTTTGATGGAAAAAGTATATTAGTAACAGGCGGAACCGGTTCTTTTGGAAAAGAATTTGTCAACATGGTGCTCAATTGCTATAGCCCCAGCAGGTTAGTTGTATACTCCCGCGACGAACTCAAGCAATTCGAGATGCAGCAATTATATAATCATGGATGTATGAGATATTTTATAGGGGATGTAAGAGATTTATCCCGGCTCACAATGGCCATGCGCGGAGTTGATATTGTAGTTCACGCTGCCGCGCTGAAGCAGGTTCCGGCTGCTGAATACAATCCAATGGAATGTATAAAAACAAACGTACTTGGCGCGCAGAACGTTATTGAAGCGTCCATAGCAAACGAAGTTGAAAAAGTCATTGCCCTTTCGACTGATAAAGCAGCAAATCCAATAAATCTATACGGAGCGACAAAACTCTGTTCGGATAAACTATTTGTATCCGCTAATAATATTTCCGGCAAAAGTAAAACTCGTTTTGCAGTCGTGCGTTACGGCAATGTCGTGGGCTCGCGGGGCTCCGTTATTCCTCTTTACAAAAAACTTGCCGCCGAGGGGAAGCCCCTCCCCATTACTGATGTCAGAATGACTCGTTTTTGGATAACTCTTCAGCAGGGAGTTGCTTTTGTTTTTAAATCACTTGTTCTCATGAAAGGCGGAGAGATATTTATTCCTAAAATTCCATCGTCGCGTATAGTCGACATCGCTGAAGCGTTTGCCCCCGGCGCGGAACATTCGATAATAGGCATACGACCGGGAGAAAAGTTACACGAGGTCATGTGCCCCGCAGACGATTCTCACTTAACGCTTGAATTTGAAAATCATTATGTGATATGTCCCGCCATATCTTTTGCAAATATAATCGACTACCATATTGATCCAACGGGAACAAAAGGAAGACCTGTAGCCGAAGGATTTGAGTATAATTCAGGCGCCAATCAATGGTTTCTCACAATAGATGAAATAAGAAAGATGATAAATGCTTCAAAATAAAAGCATTGCGATAATAACCGCGCGCGGGGGAAGCAAGCGTATTCCAAGGAAAAATATAAAACTATTATCCGGGAAACCCGCCGTCGCTTGGGTTGTGGAAGCTTCTCTAAATTCGGGGCTTTTTGATCAGGTAGTGATTTCGACCGAGGACGCCGAAATTGCAAAGGTAGCTTGCGAGTTCGGAGCAAAGCGGCCTTTTATAAGGCCGCAGGAGCTGTCGGACGATCACACAGGTACGCTTCCGGTATTACGACACGCAATTCGGAACGTCGGGCAGGAATATGAGACTTGTTGTTGTCTATACGGGACCTCAGTTTTCGTAACTCCGGAGTTATTGATTGAGGGAAAGCGGTTGCTTTGCTCTGAATCAGATTACGAAAGATCGGCTGAAGCTGTGATGTGCGCAGTTCAATTTGAACATCCCCCGCAGCGTGGATTTTATATCTCGAATGACAGATGCCGTTTCGTCAACCTAAATGATTTCAATTCGCGTACTCAAGACCTGCAAGCTATTTATCACGATGTGGGACTGTTTTATTGGTTTAATACGAAAGCTCTTATAGATGAAACCAAAAGATCCCTAGCGGATTTCGATGTTGCCCCGCTGGTTATCCCCCGCAGCGCAGTTGTCGACATCGACACGGAAGAAGACTGGATTGAAGCTGAAAAGATATTTAAAACAGGGATTAGGGATTAGGGATTAGGGATTAGAAAAGGCAAAGACAAAAGACAAAAGACAAAAGACAAAAGACAAAAGACAAAAGACAAAAGACAAAAGACAAAAGACAAAAGACAAAAGACAAAAGACATAGGGATCATGGATGTTTGGAAAACGTAGAAGGTTTAACGGGTAGGGGCGGCTTGTAGCCGCCCGCGCTAGATGCTATGAACTGCCAGATATATAATCGCATGGGACGCACCCATGCGGCGGGATCGTGCTAGATGCTTTGAGTTGCCGGATATATAATCGCATGGGACGCACCCATGGGCGGGATCGCGCTAGTTGCTTTGAACTGCTGAAATTCAGGTCGTAAACAGGTTGCATGAGAACAATGCAGGAGGAAAACTTTATAATATGAAAGACATAAAAATCAACGATAATGTCACAATAGGAGACAAAAGCCCCTGTTTCATTATTTCCGAAATAGGCGCCAACCATAACCGCTCACTGTCTATGGCTAAAGAACTTATTGATGCATCCGTTGAGGCGAAAGCTGACGCAGTTAAATTTCAAATTTATAGCGCGGAAAACTTGTATTCCAGAAAGACGCCGCTTCATTCAGGATATAAAAAGGATTTATTCTCATTGATAAAGGAGATTGAAACCCCGCGCGACTGGCTGCCAGAACTGGCGGATTACTGCAAGTCAAAGGACGTCATTTTTTTTGCTACCCCCTTTGACAAGGAAGCTGCCGACGAATTGGACAAGTTCAGTTGCATGTTTAAAATAGCGTCGTTTGAAATAGTTGATTTACAGCTTGTTAAGCATGTAGCGTCTAAAAATAAGCCCGTAATAATCTCAACCGGGCTCTGCAATATGGAAGAAATTGAAGATGCGGTATTGACATGCGGGGAAGCCGGAAACGATGACATCGTGCTTTTGCAATGCGCTTCCATGTATCCGTCTACTCCAGATATAATGAACTTGCGGGCAATGGAGACAATGCGGCGCGCTTTTGGAGTACAGACCGGACTCTCCGACCATACGCAGGGGATAAGTATCTCTCTTGCAGCGGCAGCCATTGGAGCGCGCGTCATAGAAAAGCATGTTACTCTTAACCGCAATCTTGAAGGCCCCGACCACCCTTTTGCTATTGAACCCGATGAACTTGCCGAACTTGTAAAGAACATAAGGGATGTGGAGTCGGCAATGGGAGACGGAATAAAAAGAGGCCCCAATAAAAAAGAATTGGAATTTTACGCAAAAGCGAGAAGAAGCCTCCATGCTGCTATGGATATCTCCGAGGGTGAAATTATTACTGAGCATATGCTTTGTTCTAAACGTCCCGGATACGGAATAAAACCGAAATTCATTGATTTGGTTATTGGCAGAAAGGCCAAAAGAAGAATAGAAGCGGAAGAATGGATAACGTGGGAAATGGTATAAATGAGCAGAGCAGAGCATGATGTAGTTTATGTTGATCTTTGCGATGCGCCTCTCGAATGGCGTGAATTACTTAGAGTATGGCGAAACAAGCCGCATGTCAGGTCTGAAATGGTGTCTCAGGCAGAAATTTCTCCCGCAGAACATTCAGAGTGGCTAAGAAGAATATTATCTTCAGGGTCGAAGGATAAAATCAGAATTGCTGTTCTGGACGGACTTCCTTTTGGAATGGTGAGATTGATGAACGTTGACCGTGAAAATTCTTCTTCGGACTGGGGCGTTTATATAGGAGAGGAAAAGTTACTAGGGCTCGGGTTTGGGAAGAAGATGTTAATATATTTAATAGAATGGGCTTTTGTCGAAGAAAAGTTAAAGGAACTGAATACGAAGGTTCATAAAAAGAATTTAAAAGCGCAAAGTATTTATAAAAAAGCCGGGTTTTACGTTACTGGCGAAACGGGGGATTACTACACGATGAGTTTACAAAACAACGGCGAATCAAAGATATGGACGGTCGGGCACGGAGGAAACGGGCGTGAAATGCCTCTTGAACTCAAGCGACATTTTGCATGGGTGTTTGCTTCCGCAAAGCTTCCAGTATGCATAGACAGTGGAGCTGTGATTGAAATCAGGCAGGACAGCGAGGATATACATCTTAAATGGCGCGATATTGTTTTTAAGCTCAACTCTCATTCTGATATTGAAATACTATCGGAAAAGATGCCGTATGCTGACGCGATAATCCCAAAAACAATTCAGGCGAATTCCGAATGGGGATTCGTAGCGCTTGATACGAAGGATGATTTAGGTTTTTCTGCCCTGCTGGCTGCTTCCATGGAAGAATTCAAGAAAGTGCTTACTTTCTGTGATAATTCAGCAAATTTCATGCTTAACAAGTACCATTCTAAAATTGAACTCTTGGTTCAGGGACATGCAGGCAAATTAGAAGATTTGTGCTTAAGGTTTGATAGCCTCCCGATATTCGTTGAATTTTCGCTCTCAGGAGTAGATGACCCGCTTCAACTTACGGAAAAAATAAGGGAGTGCGGACAAATAAAAGGAATATCGATAAAGAACGATCTCCCGATACACGAAAAAGAGCTACCCCAGAAAATAATTGAAATAGTACAGGATTCAGGGTTTAGAGGCTCTGCGATGAGTAGGATTTTTACAGGAATTAGAGAATATTTGTTATAATATTAAATAATTTCAAAAATGAACTTCGAAATAAATTATTCAAGATTCTAATTACTAATAAAGTCGGGTGATTATTAGAATAATGAGAAATATGGCGTACAATAGTTCTGCATTTTAGATATTTTTTAAGTCGATTAAGCTGTGAATTTATTGCTTAATAATGCTTTGCAGAATTATTCCATTTCATGTTTCATCTTTTACACGTTTCGTGTGGACGAACTAGCGTTGAAAAAACTGGCGGCTGCAAGCCGCCCTTATCAAAGCTACATTGGGCAACTCGAAGTCTTTTCACTAGCCACTCGCCGCTCGCAACTCGCCACTGTTTTTTAGGTAATACTCCCTCATCCTTTCCAGATCCTCCGGCGTGTCTACGCAGAATCCGGGCTCTTTGCATTCTGTTACTGCTACTCGCATTTTGTATCCGTGTTCCAAGACTTTCAGTTGCTCTAGGGATTCTGCTTTTGCAAGCGGCGTCTCCGGCAGTGCAGCGTAAGTTAGTAGAAATTCTTTTGTATAAGCAAATATGCCTATGTGTTCATATACTGTCGTGTTGTAGTCCGTGTGCGGATACGGTATTAACGATCTGCTGAAATATAGAGCGTAAGAGTCATTATCAAAAACTGTTTTAACTACCCCGGGGTTATGGAAATCTTCGGGCGCCACAGGGCGCACTAAAGTTGCCGCTACGTCTTCCGGGTTATCCAATAACAGCTTTATCACTTCATTAATCATTATATCTGAAATTAATGGTTCGTCTCCTTGTATGTTCACCACTATGTCCGCCTCAATGCTTTTTGAAGCCTCCGCAGCGCGGCTTGTTCCATTCGGATGATTAGCGCTGGTCATTGCGACATTTCCTCCAAAACTTTTGACAGTGTCATAAACTCTTTCGTCGTCAACAGCAACAACAAGTTCACTCAAAAGGGACGCTCTGCTTGACCGTTCATATACCCACTGGATCAACGGTTTCCCACATATGTCCGCTATTACTTTCCCCGGAAGCCGCGAAGAAGCGTATCGCGCCGGAATGATTCCTAGTGTCTTCATAAAATTTACTCCTATCAGTAATATACAAATTCTTGCCTTTTAAACAAAAAACCGCGCCATAAAGACGCGGTTTTCATTATTAAATATAATACTTCTTATTGAGGAGCAATAAGTCCGGCGAATATTTTCTTTCCGCCCTGAATCTTAACTATTCCGACTTCCTTCTCGGCGTCGTGAGTTTCGTTCATGCTCGTAATACCGGTTACGCAGGGTACATCTTTTGTCGCTTCAAGAGCATCGCGAATTGCCTGCGGTTCGGCTTTACCGGCGCGTTTAATGGCGTCAATGATAAGAAGGTAGCTGTCATAACCAAGAGCTGCGTTTACGTTTGGCTCTTTGTCGGGCTTAAACTTTGTCCAAGCATCGGTGAAGTGTTTTGCAATTTCCGGCATGTCAGGCATACTTGGATCGTAAGCAAATGTTGTGTGCATAAATCCTTCAACAGCGTCGCCGCCAAGCGTGACTATTTCCGGATTGTCCATAGCGTCGCCGCCGATGAAATTGAAGGTGGCGCCAAGCTCGCGCGCCTGCTTAAGAACTATTGCTCCCTCGGCAAAGTAAGCGGGGAAGAAGACGAAATCAGGTTGTTTGCTGATAATTTCGGTAAGCTGAGCGGTGAAGTCATTGTCTCCGGACATATAATTCAACTTGGATACGATTGTTCCGCCGAGTCTCGTGAATGATTTTTCGAAGAAACCGGCAAGTCCTACGCTATAGTCGTTTCCTACATCAATAAGGACAGCGGCTTTCTTGAACCCAAGGTCCTTAATGGCGTATGTCGCAGCAGCAGCGCCCTGGAATGGGTCAATGAAGCAAGCGCGGAAATAATATTTCTTACCCTCTGTTACAAGGGGGTTGGTGCAAGACGTTCCCATACATGGTATGCCGGCTGCCTCAGCAACCTCTCCGCCTGCCATAGCAAGGGATGAACCGTAAGTTCCGATGATAGCTACAACTTTGTCATTATCAATCAAACGCTGCACTGCGTTTGCTGATTCGACTTTGTCCGACTTGTTATCAACTACGACAAGTTCCACTTTCTGTCCAAGCACTTCCGGATATTCCTGGTTGGCAAGTTGCACGCCCTCAAGCTCAAGCTGTCCGCCGAATGCATTCTGCCCTGTAAGCGGCAGGTATACGCCTACCTTGATTGTATCAGCTGCGAATGCTGCTCCGGTGAGCAGAAGCAAAACCATAACCGCGAAACAAAACTTCTTCAATCAAATCACCCTCCTAAAAAGATTAATTTACATTACATTATATGATGTACTGTTAATTTAGTAAACCGGTTTTAGAATGATTTAGAAAAACCGTAAGATTTATTTTATAAAAATGTTCAGAAGAAAGCTATATTCTCCGATATTTAATATAATCAATTTATTATTCATATTTTTGTTTTATTTGTTACTTAAATTAATAATTTAGTAAATTTATGTAGAATATGAAAGGGTTTATGATAAAATAATTATTTAGTTTATTCAAAATCTGATTATTTACATAAAATATGACATGTTTAGAAGTAGGTGATAATGATAAATGCTTCAAGGGACAACGGTTGTATGTGTAAGACGCGGAACGTGCGTTGCAATGGCGGGTGACGGACAAGTAACTTTCGGGAGCCAGATTATTAAAGCTGGGGCTAAAAAAGTAAGACGTCTATATAAAGATAGTATTTTAGCCGGATTTGCGGGGGGAACTGCTGATGCTATGACTCTTCTTGAAAGATTTGAGGCTAAACTTGAACAGTATCATGGAGATCTTATGCGTTCAGCAGTTGAACTTGTTAAGGAATGGCGCTTGGATCGAGCGCTGAGAAGGCTTGAAGCTATGATGTTGGTCGCGAATACAAAGAATATTTTGCTTTTGAGCGGAGCAGGTGATGTTTTGGAACCTGAAGGAAATGCTGCTTCAATAGGCTCCGGCTCTGGGTATGCTCTCGCTGCAGCTCGCGCTCTTTGTGAATCATCTGATTGGACTGCTTCAGTTATAGCAAAACGTTCAATTGAGATTGCGTCCGAGATTTGTATTTATACGGATAATGTAGTAACTGTGGAGGTTATAGGTGAATGAATGAACTTACGCCAAGGAAAACGGTTGAGTATCTCGACCGTTACATAATTGGGCAGAATAAAGCAAAGCGCGCAGTTGCGGTTGCATTGAGAAATAGAATAAGGCGCCGTAAATTGGAAGCTGAGATAGCAAAAGAGATAAGCCCTAAAAATATACTAATGGTTGGACCAACCGGCGTCGGAAAAACAGAGATAGCGCGCCGCCTTGCTACTTTAGTTCATGCTCCTTTTGTAAAAGTGGAAGCGACGAAATTTACAGAAGTGGGCTATGTTGGAAGAGATGTTGAGTCAATAGTGCGAGACCTTGTTGAGATATCTGTTTCAATGGTGAAACAGCGGCGTATCGAAGAAGTTCAGAGCGCGGCTGCAGAGCGTGTTGAGAGTAGATTAATCGACGCCTTGTTGCCAAAACATGAAAAACGTCAAATTTATCAAGAACTGACAAAAACTTATTCGGACAACGATGAATATGAAAAATATGAGGATAAAGGTAATGAGTTGCGAAGTGATGCTGCAACCCGGGAAAAACTTCTGATAATGCTACGGGAAGGTAAGCTTGAAGACAGAGAGGTTGAAATTGATGTTTCAGAAAGCTCAATGAGGGGTTTATCAATGAGCGGGGTTGGAATGGATATTGTCGGTATAAACATAACTGAAGCCCTGGAAGGTATGTTTCCTAAGCGAACCCGTACAAGGCGTATGAAGATATCAGAAACAAGAAGAGTTTTACAATCTGAGGAAGCTGAAAAACTCATTGATATGGAGTCAATAACTGCTGAAGCCCTGGAAAAAGCACAAGAAGAAGGAATCGTTTTTATAGACGAAATAGACAAAATTGTGGCTGGTAATGGATCATCAGGCGCAGATGTAAGCAGGGAAGGCGTTCAAAGAGATTTATTGCCTGTCGTTGAAGGCGCGACAATTCAAACTAAATATGGAAATGTGAAAACAGATCACATACTTTTCATAGCGGCAGGAGCTTTTTCGATTGTCAAACCTTCGGATTTAATCCCGGAGCTACAAGGGAGATTCCCTATAAGAGTTGAACTTGATGCGTTAACGTGTGATGATTTAGTGCGCATACTTAAGGAGCCAGAAAACAGCTTAATTAAGCAATATTCTGCACTAATAGGCGCTGAGGGCTGCGAGCTCGTTTTTTCCGATGAGGCTGTTAAAGAACTCGCATTTTTAGCCGAAAAAATGAATGCAGAGATGGAAAATATTGGTGCGCGTCGATTACACACTATGATGGAACTCCTTCTTGAGGAAATAAGCTTTTCAATACCGGAATCCAATGAAAAAAGAGTTGAAATAAACGAATACTTTGTAAGTGAGAAGCTTAATCAATTTATAGAGAACAGAGATTTAAGGCGTTACCTGTTGTAAAATTTTAACTTGCTGCTTAATTAAAATTTCCAATATAATGCTAAACATAAATTAAAATGGAGGAAATCATAATGTTTGATATGACAATGGAGCATGACCCTGTTTTAACTGGAATTTTAGAAAATATGCGCCAATTTGGAAGGATAGTCCAAGGAAGAGGTGAAGGACATTCGTTGGACTATAATAAATTAGCTAAATTACTATGTGATTTTTCTAATTCGAACGTTTATATATTCAGTTCAGATGCGCGAATTTTAGGCCATTCATGGGTTTCCGGTTATTCATCCAAGCGCTTGGAAGAGTTTTTGAAAATGGGAGTAATGCCTGCTGAAATCATTGAAAAGCTCGAAAATTTGAAGGAATCGGCAATATGTGATGAAGACGCGCGTCTTTTTGACGATGAGGACTCTGTTGAGCTGGATAAGCATTTATTATACGTTCCTATCCACGGCGCGGGCCTTGAACGCCTTGGCACAATAATGCTTGTTCGTGTAGAGGAATCTTTCATTACGAAGGATATTCTTTTAGCAGAATATCTGGCTACCCTGGTAGGAATAGAAATTCTTCACGACAGGAGCCGCGGAATTGAAGAAAAGTCACGCCACAGAGTTTCCGTTCAAATGGCAATGAGAGCGCTTTCATATTCAGAATCCGAGGCTATGAAGCATATAATAGCAAGGCTAAAAGGTGATGACGGAGTAGTTATTGCAAGCAAAATAGCAGATAAGGCGAAAGTTACCCGCAGCGTTATAGTCAGCGCGCTCAGAAAATTAGAGAGCGCCGGCCTTATAAAAAGCCGGAGTTTAGGAATGAAAGGCACATATATAAGGGTGCTGAGCCCGCTTTTTGTTGAAGAATTGGGCTTACCTGACGATTATGTGGAGGAAAGCGTTTAGAATACAATGCACAATGATCAATGCACAATGTACAATTAAAAACAAAGACAAAAAGATAAAAGAAAAATCGGAAGGCTTTCGAGTATTACGGGCGGCGTAATTTCAAATTACAAATTACAAATACAGGACAAAAAATTAAACGTATAAAAATTTGGCGGGCGGCGTTATGCCGCCTGCTTTTTTTGTAATCCCATTTAAACAAATGGTTTATTGTGTTATAATATTGAATATTCTATTAAACAGAGAACCTCAACTCGAATATAAAAGAGGCATAGTAAGTCCATATTTAAATCTTAAATTGAAAAGGTGAGTACATTGCAAAAGAAATCAACAATTGTTTTTGTTTTAACAGCTTTACTAATGGTTTTAGCGTTTGCGGCCTGCGTTTCGGCAGGCGAACGACCTACAAGCCCTGATTTACGACCGGCGCTAAAAGACGTCTACAAGGACTATTTCCTTATAGGCACTAACGCCCTTGACCGGGCAAATTTTGCCAACACTATACAGCCGGGTGAAAATTCGGATAATGCTTTGGTCATGAAGCACTTCAACGTCTTAACGCCCAATGGCAACTTTAAGCCAAACCCAATATGGGGAGCAGGCATAACCGGCAATCCGACTTTTACCAACAATGACAGGAACGTCAGAGAAGCCCACGGCCGCGGATTTCTGATAACAGCGCATACGCTACTTTGGCACAACAATTCGAGTATGTGGCCGGCCGGTCCTGCTGGCGGTGGGCCCGGAACCGCATGGGATTACCCAACGGCAAAGGCGAATTTGGAAACTTACATCAAAACGGTAGCCGGGCATTACACGGGTGAGCTCCAACTCTACGCCTGGGATGTCGTAAACGAGGCAGTGAAGGATAACCCCGAAAACCCTGCCGACTGGAGAAGCGCCCTCCGAACCGGCTATAACCCGGAGGAGCGGCCGGCCAGATGGGCGCACGCTTACTCCAAAGGCGGGAAAAGCTGGGATTATATGTATGACTCTTTCCTGTTCGCGCGCCAAAGTATGCCGTCAATACTGAACTACAACGACTTCAACGATTCTGAGAACGAGGCGAAGGCAACCGCTATTACCTGGATGGTCAAAGAGTTCAATGAAAGATACGCTTCCGATCACCCCGAGGACCCCAGAAAACTGGTCGAGGTAATAGGAACACAGGGACACTTCGACACGAGACTCAATTTGGACGCCTTTGAGAGGACAGTCAAGTTGTATCTCGACATCGGCGTGGACGTCGATTTAACTGAGCTGGACGCAATGCCTTCCATTGCCTTGGACAAATACACAAGCGCGACGAACACAGGTATGATACTTCCCAGGACAGAAGAAATGGAAGAGATCTTTAATGATCAGGGGATTTACTACGCGAAGCTGTTTATGCTGCTCAAGGAGTACGCTAAAGGCCCCGGCGGCAAACACCACGACAAGTACAAAGGAGGCATACACCGTGTCACATGGTGGGGCGTGACCGATGGTCTATGGACGTATCACGCCTATGGGTATTTGTGGAGAGGATTCCAGGCGGCTAATGGCAGTATTAACCCTGGTGACAGTGATCCCAAGGAAGGGTATTGGGCGGTGGTGGATCCGGAAGGGTACCTTGAGGAGCTGGACATGGCGCCGGGCGGCTATGCGACATTCACCTACGGCGGAAAAGACTACAAAGCAAGGACCTGGGGAGGGACAAATTTCGCGGAGCTGGATATCAACGTACCGGCTGGAACAAAGACAATAAATTTCAATAGCGCGAACGTCAGACTGCCGGACGGATTTACCCTCGACAGCATCAAGCTCGACCCGGCGGACGGCGCGGTGAGCGCAGGGAACCCGTGCCATGTGACGGTGTATGCGCATAAATCGTCAAATTCGAAAAATACCGCGACGTATAAGCTGTCTTTGGGACAAATGGCTGTATCGCGATACAAGGACACGAGCGCTATAGATTCGTCCCTTTCCTATGTTGACGTCCGCTTCGGCGATGGCGTGACCAGGTTCAAACACTGCAAGACGTACTATGGCAACGACGGGACGCTTAAAGCGTTCAATGGCGCCGAGTATTCTGTTGTGCCTAAGGGCGAACGCGCTACGTTTGTAGTCAGGAAGGACGATAACCCTATCCTGACGAAGGAGAAGTTTTGGAGGATTGCCAAGAGAATCGAAACAGGCAGAACCTATATGATAGTGTCAACGGAGTCGGCTTCCCAGGACAAGGCGTATGTCCTGACCAACAGAACAAAGCCGTATGTGGCTAGCGTTTCGCCGGAATCGCTTTCGCGCTCTCCTGTCACCATAAGCGGCGACATCCTTATTCCTCCCTTGAAGAATTCGAATGATACGGATGGGCTGGATGTGAGCGGACTTGCGCAGGATAACCTGAAATTCTTCTTTCAGGAGATGCAAAGCCCGGGCTCGGGACCGTACGCAACTCAGATGGGACACACGATTCAATGCTTCATACACGGTACAAATGTATACCCAATGATCGTATACAGAGGAAATGGAGGGGGAACCGGAGCAACCGCAACAATAATTAATAATCAGTATTCGCTGATATCACGGCAACGGAACGGCTCGGAGGGCCCGCAAATCGCGGACAGAGAACTGCATCGGGCGGTATGGTTCAACACGGGCATAGACCCTGTCACCGGCGAGACGAAGATGTTCATGTACAGCGAAAACAAAGGCAAGTATTACGTGCTGAAAGAAGTGGAAACCGGCGTTACGCCGACTGGAGACGGCGGAGGAGGCAATCAATGGCTTAGCCAGAGGCAGGCGGCTACCGGCGGATTCGTAGCTTTGGAGGCCGACAGCCCCGATGCCGGCACAATGGTAAAGCTGTACGTGTACGATGCAGAGCCGTACTATGGCGTGACCGGAGTAAAGCTCGACTTAAGTGAGGCTGATATAGAGAAAGTCGGAGGAACGCTTGCGCTTACTGCGACAGTAAGTCCATCGGAAGCTGCATATACGAGTGTCGCATGGACAACAAGCGACCCTTCCGTCGCTACTGTTTCTGACAAAGGCGTTGTGACGGCAGTTGGTAAAGGAACAGCAGTTATAACCGTGACGACTGAAGAGGGAGCTTTTTCTGATGATTGTACTGTGACGGTAGCAGGCAGCAAAGAACTCTGCGATATAGGCTGCAACGCTGCAGCATTCTTTGCCCTTGCCATAATGGCAGTCGTCCCGTTTATAATAAGGAAGAAAAATTAGCCGATAAAAAATCAAGTTTAAGTGCAAAATATTGTGGTTATATAGCACCACTTGCACAATATGTTGTAGGGGGCGGGCGAGTGAACCGCCCCATTTTTGTTACTCTTATTTATAATTATATTATTGTTTTCTGATTATTTATCAATATTCTGGAAGCAAAGAGCGAAAAAGAGCCAATAAGAGCCAATGGTTGTTGATGAAATTTTTAGACATTATTATATGAATGGTAGAAATATGGTAAAAATTGCATTAGATAAAGCAATATAAAGCAATGAGAATTGTCATAAAAAATATTTACCTATTGGGAAATTTTTCCATTTTATGTTATACTATCGGAACGATGAAATAATTAAACGATGTAACTGTAGCAGATACGTTCAAGATTGTCAGAACTGTATTTCGATTGAAAGCAACAGAGTAGACGGCTCAAAAGCGGAGCTTCCGTATTACTTTTGAATTGAAATGCATGAGCGTATCCCCTCACTAGAACGAGTGAGCAACAAAGAAACCCATATCATTATGTATTAACGCTATATGCGGGAATATTTCATACGATATCGATATTATTTAATTTTGGAAATCAATTTGGTATTTTTTTAAGTTTATTTTTCTTCCATCCGAGAATAAGCTGGAGGGATGCATATGATTGATTTTACGTGGAAAGTTATTGAGAAAGATTTGCAGGGTATTGCCAAGAGGTTTTCAGCTACCTCTCGCAATATTGCAAATGCAAATACTCCAGGTTATGCAAAGAGAAACGTATCCTTTGAGGATCAACTTCGCGACGTCATAGAGTCGGGAAAGAAACTCAAGATGACGCGTACTGATAAAAGGCATATTCCATCGTTGCCACATTCGGTTGCAGCCGTTCGGCCTGCGGAAACGAGGGTTACCGATGAAATATATCGTCTGGATGGAAACAATGTTGACCCTGAAAGAGAGATGTCGATTCTTTCAGAAACCAGGATGCAATATACAGCTATGAGCCGTTTTGCTGCAAGAAAATTAAGCGGGCTGCGTTCCGCAATATCTGGAAGGTGATATGTATGAAAGTCTTTCAAAGTATGGATGTGGCAGGCAGCGCACTAACCGCTCACCGGCTTTGGCTTGACGCTATATCGTCGAACCTTGCCAATGTCAATACTACCCGTACTTCAGATGGAGGTCCGTACAAGCGCAAAGTTCCGATATTTGCAGAAATGTATGACAAAGCTATCGGAGGATACAAAGATATCGGAGGCGTTAGGGTCACTGAAATCGCAACGGATAATACAGCCCCAAGGATTGTTTTTCAGCCAGATCATCCCGATGCAAACGATGCGGGCTATGTAGCTTTTCCAAGCGTGAATGTCGTTAGAGAAATGACGGATATGCTTGTGGCCAGCAGAGGCTATGAAGCTAACCTTGCTGTTGCGGATACGGCAAAAGCAATGTGGAATGGGGCGTTAGACATCTTACGCTCTTAAATTATCGCAAGATTTTGAAAGTGGCAATGTCGCTTTTTTAGACACGCTAAGGAGATAAAAAATATGGACAATTTTAGGATTGACCTTTTCAAATATGGATTAAAAAGCAGTGTACCAGATACAAAAAAAACTATGGATTCTTATTCCATTGATGGCATAAAGCCTTTTGAATGCTTGTTATCGGAGTCAATGAGGAGTGTAAACGATTTACAGATGGAATCTGATAAGTTGATACAGAGATTAGCAACAGGAGATGTGGACGATATTTCCGAGGTGGTTCTTGCGTCGTCGCGGGCTGAAGTTGCAATGAGGATGCTCATGGAAATACGCAACAAACTGTTGGAGGCTTATCAGCAGATTTCGAGAATTCAGGGTTGATCTGTAAATGGACAAGTTCAGACAATTTATTACAAAATTATTGATGCTATGGGCTACTCTTAAAGGATGGCAAAAAATATCCGTACTTCTTGTTTCTTGTGGAGTATTTGGTATGTTAATTCTCATTGTTATTTTGGGTAGCGCTCAATCTTATGCGCCTCTCTTTTCCGGCTTGGATATGGAAGACCAGGTATCAGTAGTAAATTACCTTAAAGAGAATAAGATTCCGTACAGGTTTGAATCGGATAGAAATGTCATATCGGTGCCAAAAAATCAGGTTGACGATGTTAAATTTGGGCTTATGCAAGCTGATTTACCAAGAGGCGGAGACGGATATAAAAATATTGATAGTTCTTCAGGTTGGGGACAGAGCAGTTTTCAGCAGGAAATAGCCTATAAACGGGCGCTTGAAGGCGAGTTGGCCCGAATGATAAAGCGGTTTGATACTGTAGAAGACGCTGTTGTTAGGATAGTCCTTCCCAAACAGGAATTGTTCCTTCAACAGAAAGAGCCTTCCAGCGCTTCAGTTTTAGTGAAACTTCGACCAGGTTATAAATTGAATTATGAACAAGTGAAAGCCGTGATGCTCCTGTTATCCAGAAGCGTTCCGAAACTACATACTGAAAATATTAGTTTTGTCGATACTATGGGAACTGTCTACCATGAGATGATGGATTCCGACTTTTTTAACAGCCCGGATGGGCGAAAAATCTCTTCAATGCAATATGAACTTGAGAAACTGCAGGCGAGAGAGCTTGAATCAATAGTGAGAACCAGGCTTGAGCGTGTTTACGGGATAGGTAAAGTCGTTGTGGGAATAAATGTTGTACTTGATTTTGATAAGAGAAAAGAAACGTTAACAGAGTATATTCCTCATGGTGCAACAAACAAACCGCTTCCTGTGAGCCAGCAAACTATGGAAGAAAGTTATACCGGAGAAGGAGCAAATTCCGGAGGAGCGCCGGGGACTACTAGTAATATTCCAGGATATGCGCAATCTACAGGTACTGTAAACAGCGAATATAATAAAACAGAAACCACAACCAATTATCAATCGTCAAAACTTGAAACAGAAAAAACTATTACCCCTGGAGGTATTAAGCGTTTATCTGCCAACGTTTATATTGACGGTGAATTGGATGCACAAAAAATAAATGATGTTAAAGAATCTGTTTCTACAATTATTGGACTGGATGAGTCGCGCGGCGATAGTATAGTTGTTAAGTCAATGCCGTTTTCGACTGCGCTTGCAGATTCTTTAAGCGAAGCGATGAAACGTGAGGAGCTTAAGGAGCTGGTTATCAGAAGTGTAATTGGCTTCATTTTATTCCTGTTAGGCTCGGTTCTAATTATACTTTGGTGGAAAAAGAGAAAAGCAATGCTTGCTATGAGCAAAACATCTCAGGAGGCAAGACATATTCCCACTATTCAGGAAATGCTTACTTCACCTGACATGATTGCTGCACAGGGCGAAATATCTGTGCTTGAAGAACAGATTAAAGCTTATGCCCGCAGCAATCCCAAAGAAGTTGCTAACTTAGTGAATGAATGGCTATCTGAGGATTAGTAGGTGACGCGTTATGGCAAATAAAAAATTAAACCTTCTTGGCAGGGAAAAAGTTGCAATTTTCATGGTGGTATTAGGAAACGAAATTGCTTCCGAAATTTATAAATTAATGGATGACACTTCAATAGAGATAGTCACGCTTGAAATTGCAAATCTTAGAAAAGTCCCGCCGGATATTAAATTAGAGGTAATGAAAGAGGCTCAGGAAGTTTTGATGGCACGAGAATTTATGGCACGCGGAGGAGTCGAATATGCAAGAGATATTCTTGAAAGGGCGTTAGGACCGGAACGCGCTCAAAACTTACTGAGCAGAGTAACCGCCAGCCTTCAGGTACGCCCGTTTGATTTCATGCGCCATACGGACCCGCAACAGGTGCTGGGATTCATTCAAGGCGAGCATCCGCAAACAATCGCTTTAATTATGTCGTATTTGGAGCCCGCTCAAGCCGCGCTTATCATAAGCGGACTGCCTGCTGTAATGCAGGCTGAAGTTGCGAAAAGGGTGGCAAGAATGGATCGTATAACGCCTGAGATACTAAGAGAGGTTGAAAGAGTGCTCGAACGCAAACTCAGTACAGTTATGGGGCAGGATTTCACTCTTGCCGGAGGCATTGACGCCGTAGTCGCGATAATTAACAGCGCGGATAGAGCGACTGAACGTAATATCATGGAATACTTGGAAGAAAATGATCCTGAACTGGCTGAAGAAATCAAAAAGAGACTCTTTGTATTTGAAGATATCATACGACTTGATGACCGTTCGCTTCAAAGAGTCCTCAGGGAAGTGGAACTTAAGGAGCTTGGCCTTGCTCTCAAGGGCGCTACGGAAGATCTTCGCAGTAAGTTCTTTAAGAATATGTCAAAACGCGCGGCGGAAATGCTTAAAGAAGATATGGACTTTATGGGGCCTGTCCGGGTCAAGGATGTTGAGGAGTCACAACAGAAGATTGTCAATGCTGTACGCTCGCTTGAGGAGGCCGGTGAAATTGTAATCGCTACCGGTGGAGAGGACGAGTTGGTTGTATAATAACATTCGCCGTAACGTCATACGCGCGGTTAAAGTGCTTCCTGAGGCTGTACGCGTAGGGGTGGCGGATATTGGCCTTTTGGATAATGAAAGTATTTATGAAAAAGAAATTCATGATAATGACCTTGATCTGGCTCAAGATAGAATAGGTTCTCTACAGTCCCAGATAAAGCTTCTTACTAACAAGCTGGAAGAGTCGGAGAGCAATTGCAATGAGCTTGCGTCGCGATGTAAAAGCATGGAACAAGAATACGCTAATCGTGAAGCTCTACTTCAGGCTGAATTGCAGCGAAAACTTGAAGCTGAACGCGCGGTAGTCATAAATAAGGCTAAAACTGAAGCTTCTTCTATCCTTGAGGAAGCTCAAAAAATTCGTTCTGAGGGCTTTGAAAAGGGTTATTCGGAAGGGATTACAAAAGGGCAAAAAGACGGATTTGAAAAAGCGAAGGTTGATGTTGAAGCAGAATACAGCTCTCGTTTTTCAGATCTTATTTATATTTTCGAAAAAATTCATTCAGAAATTGAAAATAATTTAAAGGACCTTGTTCAATTGAATGAAGCAAGGTTGTTGCGCTTATGGAAAGAAACTCTGAGCTCAATGTTGAATCGTGAAGTTATCTTGAACCCGGAAACCGCCCGCATTGTTCTGGAAGGAATCCTGGAGCGTACGAGCGACAAAAATCGTGTATTAATATACCTTTCTCCTCTTGATATAGGGAATATTCAATTTCAAACGGATAAAATGACTGAGTCTTTGCGAGGTATAAAACATCTTGAATTTTTACCGGATGCTCGCGTTGAACGCGGCAGTTGCATTGTTGAGACTAATCTTGGAATATACGATGCGAGATGGCGTATGCAGATGGAACAAATTGAAATACAAATAGCGGATTTGTATCGTGAAGTCACAAAAGAATCTACAGTTGAACCAACTAAAGATATAAATAAACCTAAAACAAAAAGAAGAAAGAAAAAAGAAACAGTTGCAGAGGCGGTTGAAGAATGAGCGCTCCGTTGCTTGAAGTTTTGGAGTCCCGTTTGGAAAATCTACAGCTTGTTAAGGTCAATGGGAGGATAGTTCAGGTAGTTGGCTTGATTGCAGAATCTCAGGGACCGGATGTCAGGGTAGGGGATCTTTGCAGAATACGTTTTCGTGATGAAAATTTACTTGGGCTTGACGCTGAAGTAGTTGGATTTAAAGAAAATCGTGTGCTTCTAATGCCTCTTGGCAGCCTTAGGGAAGTTGGGCCCGGCTGTGAAGTAGTTGCCACAGACAAACCTATAGGCATAGGAGTTGGGCAATCTTTGCTTGGCAGAGTTCTTGACGGGATGGGAGAACCTCTTGACGGGAAGGGGCCGATTGTAACTACGGATTTTTACCCTCTGCACGCCGACCCTCCGCATCCTCTTAAAAGGCAAATGATAGAGTCTCCGCTTTCAGTCGGAGTAAGAGTAATAGATGGTCTTTTTACACTCGGCTCGGGACAGAGAATTGGGATATTCTCAGGGTCTGGCATTGGGAAAAGCACTTTGCTTGGAATGATGGCGCGTTATACAACGGCGGACGTTAATGTTATAGGTTTAGTCGGAGAACGCGGAAGGGAAGTCCGGGAATTTTTACAAAGAGATCTGGGAGAAGAAGGAATTAAACGCTCCGTTATTGTTATAGCTACATCCGATCAACCTGCCCTTATAAGGCTTAACGCAGCGCTTACAGCCACTACCATAGCTGAATATTTTAGGGATTGCGGTTGTAACGTCCTTCTCATGATGGATTCTGTAACAAGAGTAGCGCGCGCTCAAAGAGAAATTGGCTTAGCTATAGGAGAACCTCCGACGACAAGAGGATATACGCCTTCGGTCTTTGAATTTTTGCCGGCGCTGCTTGAGAGAGCGGGAGCAGGTGAGTATGGAAGCATAACAGGAATTTATACGGTGCTAGTTGAAGGGGACGATATGAACGAACCTGTCGCGGATACTGTACGGGGAGTCCTTGATGGACATATCGTATTGTCGCGGAAAATTGCATCAAAGAATTTTTATCCTGCTGTCAGCTCGCTCGAAAGCGTAAGCAGAGTTATGCCAAATATTGTTTCAAGCGAACATAATACGGCAGCCGGGCGTGTTCGCGAGGTGCTGGCTACATACGCGGATGCGGAGGATCTAATAAATATCGGAGCGTATAAAGCAGGTTCAAATCCAAAAATTGACTGGGCTGTAAAAAACTTGGAGCCTGTCAGAAATTTTCTGATGCAGGAGGTTCACGAAAGATCAAGCTTTGAGGAAACAGAAAAGAGATTATTGCAATTAGCGCCAAACATATAATTCTTAAAACAAAAGGAGGTGCTGTATCGCTATATGATTCCGAGGATTGATCGTTTTAGCCGCATTCTAAAAACTCGAGAAAAGCTTCGTGAAGAAGAACAAATTCGCCTTCGTGATCAAAAAAATGAAGAAGAGGGGCTACTAAGTAAACTCTCTTTTTTAAATACAGAAAAGAAAACGGCTTTTAACAGGTTTTCTACAGTGAGCGAAGGATCGGTTTTGTCCACTCAGGAGATTTGGTTTCATCGTCAGGTAGTGGACGTAATAGATAAGCGTATAAACAAAGAATCAGATTCTTTGAATTCAGTTCGTAAAATGATAGCGGATACGGAAACCAGATTGCTGGAAAAACACAAAGATGTGAAGATAATGGATAAACATATTGACAATATGGTTAAAACATGGAATACGGAAATATTATTGCTTGAGCAACAAGAAATTGACGATATGGCGGGCATTCGTTTTACCCTTAAGGAGGATTGATGATGAAGCCGAATATGATAAACATGAGTATGGTTCTTGGGCGTATTGAAGAAATTGAGCGAAAAGGGCGCTCTTTTAATAATTTCAATACGAATATTGAGGTAACCCCGGCAAAAAAAAGTCGGTTCGTTGATCTGCTTGAGGAAGAAGAAAACAGAATTAAAGGAAGCGTAAGCTTTCCTTCTTTGGAAATTGATTCTTACGATCCAAGCAATGCAAAAATACCAGGCGCGAAAAGAAAAGTAAGCAAATCAGAATGGGAAAAATATATAACTCGCTACGCAAAAGAATATGGTGTGGATGAAGATTTAATCCGCGCAGTTATAAAAGTTGAGTCGGCGAATAATCCGGGAGCTCTTTCAAGCAAAGGGGCAATGGGGTTGATGCAGCTCATGCCTAATACTGCAAAAATGCTTGGCGTAAAGGATGCCTGGGATCCTGAACAAAATATACGCGGCGGAGTAAAATACCTATCTCAATTGTCCGACAAATTTGATGGAGATATTGTGAAAATGCTTGCGGGGTATAATGCAGGCCCGAGCAAAGTAGACCAGTTCAGTGGAGTTCCTCCATATGCAGAAACTGAAAACTATGTTAAGAAAGTAATGGCTTTGCTATCGGATAAATAGGAGGAAGTACAATGCCGGCTGAGAATGAAAGAAAGAGGAGAGGCTTAACTGAAGAAGAGGATGCTAAAAATGATTCATTGGCTTCTTCAGCTGTTCCAATTTCTAAGAAATCAAAGAGCCGGCATAGGTTCAGATCTTTTCTGCTTATTGCCTTGCTGATAACCGGTGTTGTGACAGGAATGCATACCAGCGGATTTATTGATGTTCGCCCGTATATTTGGAATGTAGCGCAAAGAATTCCTTTGTTTGAAAACTACCTTAAGACACACTTCAATATTCCTGAAATTTATACTTTGACTGTAGCGGAACGACGCAAGCTGGAACTCCAACAATGGCAGGACAGGCTTGATATTAGAGAAAGGGAATTGCAGGCAAAGGCCGCTCAAACGGAATTTTTGTCAAGTGATTTAGTATTAAGGCAACAAAAAATTGATAAAAAAGAAGCTGATTTGTTAGAGAAAGAGAAAGGCGTGAATACAAAGGGAAAAGATGCTACTCCTGAAGAAGAAGCATTAATGAAAGAGATAACGGATACATATCAAGAAATATCTCCGCGAAGAGCTGCGCAGATAATGGCTCAGCTTCCGGATCATCTGGCGGCGGAACTGATGAAAAAACTATCGCAGGATGCTCGGGCTTCTATATTAGCAAAAATGGATCCCAAAAGAGCGGCTAGAATAACCGAAAGACTTGCTAATCCATAAGAACGAGTGAGTGATATAAATGATACAGTTAGCTAAAGATTTGTTCATTACAAGTCAAAATTTAACTCAAACGCCAAAGGAAGCAAAAAATCGAGATTTTGGTGAAAAATTTGCCAATGTTTTAGAAGCAGAAGATTCACGTGTTGTGACGAAATCTAATACTGTTGTTGATAATGAAAAATCTGTTTATAAAGAGAACCCAATGCCTTCAGAACAAAAATTCAGCGGAAATCGCGATGATTTGAGAAATAGCTGCGTTGAAGAATTAACTTCTACTGTTGGAAATATTTTTGAAAAAGAAGATGAAAATGAAATTGGAAAAGAAGATGAAACCGACGGCAAAAAAGATGACTATATTAATATTAGCCTTCAGATAAGCGTTCCTTTTGATTCCAAAGAAAACGTAAAAAATGATATAGACCTTAATAGTAATTTACCAAATAGCCAAGAGTGTGAAATTAATGATGTTCGTAATTTTTCAGATATAAATAATTACGAAGAATATCCTGCTATATTAAATTCTAATGAATCGCCATTCAGAAAAGTACCTGATTTTTCTGCCTTCAATGAAAGAGAAGCAAGAGCGCTGAATTGCATTGATGGAAATTTACATTTACCTGCTGATGCGGAAAATCCTGAAATCGGTGACAGAAGTATCAGCGTCAAAATGAGTGAAGTAAATTTACCAGGTGAGAATGATGAACACAATCTAACTGGAGCGGATTTACATAAATCATTTGAGAATTTTGGCTTTGAAGAAAATAGCAGCGACAGTTTGAATACATATAAAAGTGATGTTATTAACGAACCATTGCATGGTGTTCTGAATAATGGCGCGGGTATTGATAAGTTGAGCGAGTCATACTACGCGGGTAATGCTGATTTTTACCCCAAAATTGCTGTAAATCCCGGAAAGCGAAGCATTAATTCAATTTCAGAATTGGGAGAAAGCGCTCAGGAATTGTCAACGGATGAGGTTGAACTAAGGACTGTTAATGAAACTATCAAGCCTGTGAACGCTAATAAAACAAAAAGTGATAATACTATCAATCAATCAAATGAAAAGAATAATGAACTTGTTTATAATCCCAATGAAGCGGACAATAAATATAATTTAGTTAATCAAGAAAAGAGGAATATTGATAGAGAATTAAACATAACAAACAAAAGTGTTTTAGATTCCAGTAAAAACTTAGATTCAGGCAACAAATTGGATTCCAAAAATGATTCAGATAATGACACAGCCGTAAACCGCCATGAGTTTCAGAATTTTATGCAGAAAATTTCTGAACAGAATTATTCATTAAGCGACGATCCTTCCAAAAATGTATTGAAATCTCAGCAAATGAACCTTATAAATAAAGGCCGTTTAGCTTTTACTGAAAGCGTTGAAAATATTGTCAGATTTGTCCGTACAGGAGTTATGTCAAAGGCAGTACTTATAATTGACCCTCCAGCCCTTGGCAGAGTAAATATTGAGCTCATTTCTACCGATAAAGGAGTTGAAGCTGTTCTGAGTGTTAGTAATGAGCAAATTAAAATGCTTGTTCAAGAGAATTCGGTTCAGTTGAAGCAAAGCTTGGAACAGGTTGGAGTTGTTCTATCTGAGTTTACCGTGGATGTACAACATGATGAAAGCCGTTCACGTAACCAGTCCTTTAACAATCGCAGGGCAAAAAAAGGAGTACATTTCGGGGAATCGGCAGAAAGTGAAGTTGAAAGAATAGAGACTTTCAGGGTTGATTTGAGGAAGGGTTTGCTTCATTGGATAGCATAAGGCAAAAAGCCTCATAATTATGAACGGGGGGAGAGTTTTCAATGGCAGTGACCGGAGTAAACAATTCTTATTATGTACCGCAAGTACAGCGGGAAATCAAACAGGATTTAGATAAAGACGCTTTCTTAAGGTTGCTTGTAACTCAGCTTGCAAATCAGGATCCGACAAATCCAATGGAAGATAGAGAATTTATTGCCCAGATGGCGCAGTTTAGCTCCCTTGAACAAATGGTCAACATGACGAAACAGATAGAGAAAATGGCAGCTACAAATCAAACGCTTGCTGTAAGCTATATAGGCAGATTAGTTGCGTTTTATCAGGAAAATGCGGACTCCTCATTGCCTCCTAATGAAATAGCGGCATTAGTCAAAGCAGTTTGGTTTGATCCTCAGCAGGGAGTTATTCTTGAAACGGATAAGGGCGATATAAAATTGGAACAGGTTACGGGAGTGGCATAAAGACGATGATCAATGTTCAATGATCAATGATCAATAAAAAACAAAGACAAAGACAAAGACAAAGACAAAGAGAAATGCGCAGCTTTGTCTTTTTTTTTGCTCGCTACTCGCTGCTCGCCACTGTCTCTTGTAGTATAATGTCCACATAAGGGGGCGATTCGCGTGGCAAAAACCGCAAGTCTAAATGTTCGATTGGATCCCGATGTAAAAAAAACTGCTGAAATTGTTTATTCGCGTTATGGATTATCCCTTGCAGAGGCTGTGACTTTATTTATCCACCAATCCTGCAACGTTTACGGGCTGCCGTTTGATTTGCGCCCAGATTGTCCGAACGCGGAAACATTGGCGGCAATGGCTGAAGCTGAACGAATAAGCCGAGACCCGTCTGTAAAGGGTTATCGTAACATGAATGCGCTTTTTGAGGACTTGGACGCTGATGAGTGAGACGAAATACGAAGTTAAGAAAACTGCACAGTTTGAGAGAGATTATCGTCTTGCAAAGAAACGTGGTCAAAACTTACAATTATTACAGGAAATCGTTCTAAAACTAGCTAATGGGCTTGTGTTACCTGAAAGAAACCGTGATCATGCGCTGATCGGTAATTGGATAGGCTTTCGTGAATGCCGCATTACTCCTGATTGGCTGCTTGTGTACAAGAAGGAAGATGATATTCTTGTCCTGACACTGACGCGAATAGGTTCACACAGCGATTTGTCATTTTGACTCCTATTCACTCGCCTCTGTTTTTGTACTTGTCTTTCAATTTTCCACTATTCTATTACGTCTCCCATACTTACCCGCGAACCATTAAGCCAGTCCTCGCCATTCATTATGCGTTTTCCTTCGGGTTGTACCTGTTTTAATATTATGGAACCTTCTTTGCATTTTACGGTGGGAATTCCTTCATGGACAGTTATTTCTCCGGTTTTTGATGAAGTTATGGTTTCTTTTAAAGGGTAGGTCGATATAAGTTTCAATCGTTTCCCTCGGAAAGGAACCCAAACTCCCGGACTGGGGTAAAACGCGCGTACTCGATTGTGCAATAAGGTAGCTGAAATGTCAAAGGATTGCTCTGACTCAGATTTCGATATTTTGGGAGCGAAAGTCGCGGCTTCGCGCGCTTGAGGATATGTTAAAACTTTATTCGCGCCCGAGGTTATCTTACTCAGCCATTCATTTGCCAATTGACTTCCCAACGCAGCGGCTTTATTCATTATTTCAGGATAATTCTCTTCGAGAGATATCTCCGCTGATATTTGTGAGATTATCGGCCCCGCGTCCATTTCTTCGGCTAACTGAAAAAGAGTCGCGCCTATTCTTTGTTCTCCATTTTCCAGTGCTCGCTGTATCGGAGCGGCGCCTCTATATTTGGGTAAAAGAGAGGGATGTATGTTGACGCATCCGAGTTCAGTTCCTGTTAGGAAAGGTTCAAGAATCTTCTCGCCGAAGTCAATGACAAATATTCCATCAGGCGCGCTCTTTGTGAATTCGCTTATTATTAATTCATCGGATGTAAAAACTGTGGTTCTTAATGGTCTGAGTCCTATTTCAACTGCAATGCGTTCAACAGGTGTTATCTCATCCTTTAGCCCCCTTTTCGCTTTTGATGGAGCACGGGTAATAATCCTGCTGAAATTGTATCTTTTTGCTAGCATGGGCAGGAGTAGTGCAGCAAATTCTCCTGTTCCTACGAACCAGAAATCAAAATCATTCATTCTTTTCATTTGACGCTCTCTTTTTCATTTTTTTTCGTATCACTCCGCGTTTCAACGGAGAAATGTGATCGATGAAGAGCTTACCTTCCAAGTGATCCATTTCATGTAAAAAAGCGCGCGCAATATAGCCGTCAACTTCAAAAAATTTAACTTCTCCATTTATGCAATTCGTCTTTATCTTGACACAATTGGGTCTCGTTACTTGAGCGAAAATTTCCGGAAAACTGAGGCATCCTTCTTCACTTGTTACATTCCCGGAAGATTCAATAAGTTCAGGGTTTATTAGTATATATTGCTGTTCATCGCGTACTATTATGGCTATGCACTTTGATATTCCTATCTGGGGCGCCGCTAACCCGACTCCGCCGGAAATTTGCAATGTAAGGCGCATACTATCAATAATTTCTCGCAGCTCATCATCAAATTTTTCAACTTTTTCTGATTTTAAAGTTAAAACCGGATCCGGATAGATCCTTATATCATATGCTTTCAATATCATTCCACCATCAATCAAATATTTTATCTTCTAATTCCGAATTGCCTTTTTGTCTTTATCTTTTAATTCCGAATTCCGAATTCATTTATCCCTCCCCGTATCCCATCCACCATTTCCAGGACTTTCTGGATTGTCTGGATTGTCTGGATTATCCTTATTACCCGGGTCCCCCGGATTACCGGAAAACCTTTCTGCATGGCTTCCGCTTCCGGTTTTGAAACTTGCCTCCTTAAAAGAAATTGGCATATTAATTTCAAAATTCTCTACCCAAATAAGACCTGCGCTCTTAACGAAATTTGCGAATTCAAATGTATCAAACTGAGTCCATATTATTTTACAAGTTTTTAACATATTAGCAACTGTATGGGAACTTCTATTTATCGTGTCTGTAAATTTTTCTCCTGAGTGATTAAATATACGAATCCATCTTTCCCCGCCCCACATAAAAACTCTTGATGTTTTAGATTCCCACGCTATTGGCGTTGGAGAAACTTTCGTATGCACTATGCTAAAATTATCGCATTTAGTTTCAAATATATGAACAAGTGATTTATGAAATTTATTTCTTTCATCAAGTGATTTGTCGTTGAGAAATGAAGGCAGTGGGGTCAAAATGTGAACTGTATTCGGGTCGACTGAGCCAACGGCTGTAATAGATTCATACATTTGTCCGGCGCTTCCGAACACTCCGTATACCCATAGATTATTTGCGATTTCGGTTACAGGATATCCATCATATGTCGCATACCATTTACTATGCAGGCCAATCGGTTTCCATACGAAGAACGACATGTCATACTTACTCTGATAAGCATTTATCGGCTTTGCATATTCAGGCGCCGCCGCATAACCTGCTTTTGATATTAATGATAAAAGTAGAACGGAAATAAGAATCTTTGAGATTCGCATAATTTCACATCCTTAGCATAATATATTGTAGGGCAGCATTTTTGATGTCTGTTTTGTAGAGATAATACATTAAGTTCTTCGGCTTTTGGCTTCTAGTACTTAACTTCCGGACTATCGAAGAAGCAAGCTGGAAATACTTCTGCTCATTATTATCAATTATTATTTTACAATTTTATGATGATATAAACAAGGAAATTGTTATTGGTATAATAATGAAGCAGGTGAGATTTCTTAATTTTTTCAATGACAAGAAAAAAGCGGAGGGTGTAATGATAATGGATAGTGCACAAAGATTTGCGGAAATGCTCAAAAACCGGGAAGCGGTCATATTCAGCGGGGCGGGGATGAGTACGGAGTCCGGGTTGCAGGACTTCCGTTCCAGAACAGGATTGTGGGCAAATGTAGACCCTACGGCATTAGCGTCCGTTGACGCGCTGAGAAATAACTATGAACAGTTTTTGAGTTTTTACATATCGAGATTATTAGTTCCTGAAACTGTAAAGCCCAATGTTGGGCATGAGCTTATAGCCAAGTGGGAGCGTGAAGGCTATATAAAGGGGCTTATCACTCAAAACGTCGATAGGCTTCATCAGCAGGCGGGGTCGGTGAATGTGGCGGAGCTTCATGGTAGTTTGGAACCTGTGCGTTGTTACAGTTGCGGCAAGGCTGCGCAAAAGGAAGACTTCATTCAGGGGAAAAGGTGTCCTTGCGGCGGCAGATTAAGGCCAAGCGTAGTATTATTTGGGGAAATGCTGCCAGATAGTGAAATTCGAAAAGCAGAATTATGGAGTTCTGACTGCAAATTATTCGTCGTTCTGGGGTCATCGCTTGTGGTGTCACCTGCGAATTTTTTCCCGCGAAAGGCTAAACAAGCCGGCGCAAGCCTTGTCATTGTAAATAAAGAGGAAACTCCTCTTGATTATATGGCAGACCTTGTAGTGCACGAAAGCATAGGGGATTTTTTAAGTGAAACGCAAAAGCACATGAATAATCCATAGAATATTTTTCGCGATAAACCTTTTTTATAAATCACCCGAAAACCATATGAATGCATTTGGCAGCCATATTTAAATGGGGGAATTTTATATGGAAATTGAACAAAAAGTCTTGAGCGTCATAGCTCGCGATCAATGTATTGGTTGCTATAGCTGCATGTATGCCTGTTCCCGCTTATTGCGCAAAAACGCCGGCACCGCAAAAGCTGCGTTGCGCGTTGCCTCCTATGTCGGAGCGGAGGGCTCTTTTTCGATACGTACCTGCGCGAGGTGCGATGACCCTGATTGTGTGAAAGCCTGCACTACGGGCGCCATTGTAACGGCGAACGGCGGAGGGGTAAGGTTCAAGAATAAGAATTTATGTACTTCATGCAGATCTTGCTTAAAGGCTTGTGTACTACATGCACTGCAATGGGATGAGGAAATGGCTTGCCCTATTCCATGCGTACACTGCGGACAATGCGCAAAGTTTTGCCCCAACGGCGTCATCGGGCTTCTAAGCGTTGTTCGGGAAAGAGGGGCGGAGTAAATGACTCAGGGAAATATCCTATATGTAGACCTCAATAATCATTCATGTCGAGTGGAATGCGAAAATTACCTTTTCGACGAATTTCTCGGAGGAACGGCTGTGGCTACGGAGCTGCTTTTTCGTCATGGAAAACCTGAACGCGACGCGTATGACGCAGACGCGCCAATAATTTTTGCGATAGGTCCTTTTAACGGCATGTATCCTGTCGCGACAAAAACTGTTTCGCTATTTAAATCTCCGCTTTCAGGAGAACTTGGCGAGTCACATGCGGGCGGACGTATGGCGATGGCGTTGCGGGAGGCTAATATTGACGCTCTCGTCATAACAGGGAAATCTCCCGAACCGGTTTATATGGTTATAAAAAATGATTCCGTAAATTTTTATTCTGCAAAGAATATTTGGGGGAAATCCGCATCTGCTGCGGAGCGTATCATTAAGCAAGCGGAAGGATTGGATGGTAGAAAGCTTTCGATATTGAGAATCGGGAACGCGGGGGAGAGGCTTTCCCCAATAGCGTGCGCGACTGTCGACGGCTCGCGCCATTTCGGTCGGATGGGGCTTGGTGGAGTCATGGGAAGTAAAAATCTGAAAGCAATTGTAATAAGCGGAACCAAGGGAGTTCAGATTGATGACCCCAAGCCATATAACGAAGTTTATAATGAGCTTTTCGATCGAATTGTGAAATCAAAAGATATGAAAAAATATCATGATCTTGGTACAGCATCAAATATTTTGCCGCTTTCCAGTATTCGAGGTCTTCCCACGAGGAATTTTTCACAGGGAAGTTTCGAATCCTCTCATGCAATTTCGGGAGAAGAATTTGCTAAAACGCATCTTGTTCAGCATACCGCCTGCGGGCACTGCCCTTGTGGCTGTATTCACCTTGCTCTTCTTCGGGATGAATTTGAACCTTATCACTATATAAACGCGAAGGTTTCCTATGATTACGAGCTTATATATTCGCTCGGCAGCACGCTAAGTATATCCACACCGCATGACATTCTGCGCCTTATTTATTTCATTGAGAAACAAGGATGGGACGCAATAAGCATGGGCGTCACGCTCGGTTGGGCGGCAGACGCGTACATAAGAGGAATAATCACCGATAAAGATACGGGCGGTCTCGCTATAAGCTTCGGGGATGCCGACGCGTTTCATGATGCGTTGCAGCGCTGTGCAAAGGGAGAGAATGAATTTTTCAGCACGCTGGAAAAAGGCGCCGCCGCCTGTTCAAAAAAGTACGGCGGGGCAGATTTTGCCATTCAGTATGGAGGAGTCGAACCTGGCGGGTATTTGACGGGGGAGAACTTCATTGTCACTTCCCTGCTTGGCGTCAGGCATTCTCATTTGGATGATTTTGGCTATAGCTTGGATCAAAAAATCGCTGCACATGCACAGCCAATGGAAGATCAGGTGAAAGCTCAAGTAAAGGACGCGGAGTGGCGTATGGTATTAAATTCGCTTGTCATATGCCTTTTCGGTAGAGGCGTATACGAAGAGAGCATTATAGTAAAAGGACTTAACGCTCTCGGGCTTGACTGGGATATCGAAAGACTTGAAAAGCTGGCCTCGCGCGCCATGAAAAGGAAGCACGAATGGAAGAAACTTTGCGGCTTTGATATAGATTCGTTAGCAGAAAGAGGCGTCCCTGGAAGGATGTACCGGGTTCACTCGGTCTCCGGCGTCTCAGACAAAGAGAACATAAAGGAGAGGGTTAAGCTTTATCGCAAATATGCCGGTATTTAAGAGGAGGTGTTGATTATGGCTGGTGGTATTACATCTTCATTGTCCCCCGGTTATTTACAGGTAAATCCAAAATATATCGAGAGCGCCTATAAACTCAGAAGACAATATAGGAGTTCCATAGAAAACCTGGAGGCAGCGAAGAGCGTAAAGTCGGAGGAAGCTACTGAAAAGTTTGATGCTGTCCAAAATCGCAAATCTACTATTGATAATGATCTGAATGAGCAGGATAAAGCGCTCATAACAGAACTTAAGAGTAAAGAACGCGAAGTGCTCTCACACGAAGCCGCGCATATTTCAGCAGGCGGCGGTTTTGTGGGCAGTCCGAAGTATTCGCGCGCGGTAGGGCCGGATGGAAAAAGCTACATAACGGGAGGAGAAGTATCAATTAGCGTTCCTCCCAGCAGCGACCCGAAAGAGACTATCAGGAATATGGAACAAGTCAGAAAAGCAGCGCTGGCCCCTTTTGACCCCTCGTCACAAGACTTAAATGTCGCTGCCGCAGCTGCAAACGCGCAGGCGCAGGCAGCTGCCGAGCTTGCCGCGCATCAAGCTGAATGGGGCGTCGAGCCGCAACCGGCGCGCGTCAATTTCGACGACACTGATAAAGTTCCCGCCGAACTGCCGATTATAAAAAAATACCGAAGTTCAGCTAACAATGAAGAGTCTGGTGTTGTCGCTTCTTCTATGGCGCCCGCGCGGGAAGGTTCGTTAAGCAAAGACAAACCATTAACTGATTTAAACAAGCTGACGGAAAACGAACCGTACAATTACTATTCGAAAGTGGCGCCTGAGGAAAACCTCTACTATACGCGCATCGCAAGACAAGTCTACTTCCTGAGCAGTTCCCCAAAGGGCCTGTGGACAATAAGTAAAGGATATGAGAGCGTTTCATCTTCACCTGCGTTGATAGTTGCCCAAACATTTAGCATAGCGGCGTAATAAGGGCGATAGATAATGTTTTAACGAACAGAGCGCAGCTTGGCGGATATTTTGAGCGCCTTGAGAGTGTATGTAACATGCTCTCAAGTTACATAGTGAATCTGTCAGAAGCCGAGAGCAAAATAGGCGGCGTCGATATGATGAAGGAGATAATAAATTTCACAAAGATTAAAATTATGAGTAACGTAGAGACTGCGGTCAAATCGCAGGGAAACCGGATCCACGGCGTGACATTTTCTGTTTTAGCTTAGAAATAACTAATACTAACCACTCGAACAGCATCATTTTGGTTTACCGCAAACAGAAGAAACAACAAGCTCGCTGGCTTTGGCGAGCTTTCGCTATAATAAGCAGTATTCATGTTATGATGTCTTAAATCAATATAAACCAACATTGCCTTTCCGATTTTCTCCCGTAAATTTTTTTAAATTTTTATTGACAAAGACTATCTTTTTTTGATAATATACTCCAAGTGTCGTCTTGCAGAGGGGTGGATTGTGTCCTTTTACGCAGGAGACTGAAGAGTATAGAAATGATAATAATAAGGAGGAGATTCTGTGCCGACAATTAATCAGCTTGTTCGCATGGGGAGAAGCGAAAAAAGACGCAAGACGAGCGCGCCGGCTCTGCAAGGTAATCCAGCTCGAAGAGGGGTTTGTACCAGAGTTTATACGGTAACTCCAAAGAAGCCTAACTCAGCTTTCAGAAAAGTTGCTCGTGTTCGTTTGACAAATGGAATTGAGGTAACATCCTATATTCCCGGTATTGGACATAACCTTCAAGAACACTCCGTGGTTCTTGTTCGTGGAGGACGCGTAAAGGACCTCCCAGGTGTTCGTTATCATATTATTCGTGGTACCCTTGACTGTGGCGGAGTGGACAAAAGAAAGCGCAGTCGTTCGAAGTACGGCGCCCGCAGACCAAAAGCCTAAGGAGGTAAATTAAGTGCCACGCAAAGGACATATTAAAAAACGTCCGGTAACTCCGGATACAAAGTACGGCAATAAGGCGGCTGCAAAATTTATTGCAAGCCTTATGTATAAGGGCAAAAAGAGCTTAGCTGAGAGAATATTCTATACTGCGCTTGACAAGGCTGCAGAAAAGCTATCAATGCAACCTTTTGAGGTTTTTGAAAAAGCGATGGGCAACGTAGCTCCGCAGATTGAGGTTCGTCCGCGGCGCGTTGGCGGAGCGACATATCAAGTTCCAGTAGAGGTCCCGCCCGAAAGAGGAGAACTCCTTTCAATTCGCTGGATTATAAACTTTGCCCGGGGCAAAAAAGGGATACCGATGGAAGACAGGCTCAGCAGAGAGCTTATTGATGCATGTAAAAATGAGGGTAGTTCTATAAAGAAACGTGAGGACACCCATAAAATGGCGGAAGCTAATAGAGCATTTGCACATTATCGTTGGTAAAAAAGCAGGTACATTTTGGATATAGCGAAACTACGCAACATTGGCATAGCTGCCCATATTGACGCCGGGAAAACAACCACAAGCGAGAGAATCCTATTTTATACGGGACGCAACTATAAAATTGGAGAAGTTCATGAAGGCGCTGCGACAATGGATTGGATGGATCTTGAGAGGGAACGTGGAATTACAATAACTTCCGCCGCGACAACATGCGAATGGAAGGGGTATACCATCAATCTTATTGATACACCCGGTCACGTGGACTTCACAGTTGAGGTTGAACGCTCTATGCGTGTTCTGGATGGCGCCGTTGCTGTGTTTTGCGCGGTTGGCGGAGTTGAACCGCAGTCGGAGACAGTGTGGAGACAGGCGGATAAATATAATGTTCCTCGTATAGCCTATGTTAATAAAATGGATCGCATCGGAGCAGACTACAAGGGAGTAATAGGCGAAATAAAGGAAAGACTGGGAGCAAAACCTGTTGCTGTTCAAATTCCAATAGGAGCTGAAGAGGATTTTGTCGGGGTTATTGACCTCGTCGAAATGAGAGCTGTTTATTATCGGGATGAACTTGGAACGGCGCCTGAAGTCCGCCCTATTCCTCAAGATTACGCGGCAGAAGTCAAAGAGGCAAGAGAAGCAATGTTTGAAGCTCTTTCCGATATTGAAGAGGATGTTATGAATCTCTTTCTTGAAGGTAATGAAATATCGGCGGAATTGGCGAAGCGAGCGTTGCGCAAGGGGACAATAGCTATGAAGATAGTTCCCGTAATATGCGGATCATCCTTTAAGAATAAAGGCGTTCAGTTATTGCTTGATGCTGTTGCGGATTACCTTCCGAGCCCGCTTGATCTTCCGCCTGTAATAGGGCGTTCGCCAGATGACGAGAATGTAATTATCGAGCGTCATTGTGATGTTGATGAACCTCTTTCTGCTTTGGTTTTTAAGATTGCTGTAGATCCTTTCCTTGGGCGTCTTGCTTTTGTTAGGATTTATTCAGGAAGACTTGAAAAAAGCACCATGGTTTATAACTCGACTTCAGGCGCGCGTGAAAGAATTGGGCGCATATTGAGAATGTATGCGAATAAACGCGAGGATCTTGACGAAATAGAAGCCGGAATGATAATAGCGATACCTAGCCTAAAATCGACTCGCACTGGAGACACTCTGTGCCCTGAAGATAGTCAGCTGGTTCTTGAAAGCCTCACTTTCCCTGATCCGGTAATTTCTCTATCCGTTGAGCCAGCGACTCAGGCTGATAAGCTAAAGCTTTCAAAGGGGCTGTCGGCTCTTTCTGAGGAAGACCCAACGTTTGTAGTAAAGAGTGATGAAGAAAGCGGCCAGACAATAATCTCCGGGATGGGGGAGCTTCATCTTGAGATAATCGTCGACAGGCTTAAGCGTGAGTTTGGCGTAGACGTAAGAGTCGGGCGCCCGCAGGTCTCGTATCGCGAGACGATTAGAAAAAGCGTTCGGGCGGAAGGTAAGTATATCCGTCAAACAGGCGGGCGGGGCCAGTATGGGCATGTCGTCATAGAAATGGCGCCTCTCGAAGATGGAAAGGGCTACGAATTTGAGGATAAGACTGTCGGAGGTTCCATTCCAAAGGAATACATCCCGGCAGTTGAAAAAGGTCTCGCAGAGGCTGTTCAAACGGGAGTTCTAGGAAGTTATCCTGTCATAGGATTAAGAGTAGCTCTTGTAGATGGAAGTTATCACGAAGTGGACAGCTCTGAGATTGCTTTCAAAATAGCTGCTTCCATGGCCTTTAAGGAAGCAATGAGAAAAGCTTCTCCGGTGCTAATGGAGCCGATAATGATGGTGGAGATAGTTACTCCAGAGGCTTACCTCGGCGATGTAATAGGAGATATATCCTCGCGCAGAGGACGCGTTGAAGGAATGGACATTAGGGCAAATGCCCGTATAATTCGCGGGTATGTTCCGCTTTCCGCTATGTTTGGCTATGCAACCGATTTACGAAGCAAGACGAGCGGGCGCGCCACATACTCGATGCAGTTCGAGAGCTACGAACCGACGCCGGATGAAGTAGCTGAAAAGGTGCTAAAAGGATAAATTTATAAAATAAAGAAAATATAAGAATTCAAAAGGAGGAAGAAACAAATGGCAAAGGAAAAATTTTCACGGGATAAGACTCACCTTAATATCGGAACGATTGGACATATCGATCACGGTAAAACAACTTTGACGGCAGCCATAACAAAGTGTCTTGCTACAAAGAAATGGGCTGACTTTACAGCGTACGATATGATTGATAAAGCTCCGGAAGAACGCGAGCGCGGTATAACTATCAACATCGCTCACGTTGAGTACCAAACTGCAACTCGTCATTATGCTCATATCGACTGCCCCGGACATGCGGACTATATCAAGAACATGATTACAGGCGCCGCACAGATGGATGGAGCAATCCTTGTCGTCAGCGCTGCTGACGGCCCGATGCCGCAGACAAGAGAACACGTGCTTCTTGCGCGTCAGGTCAACGTGCCCGCTCTCGTAGTTTTCATGAATAAGACTGATCAGGTTGATGACCCTGAGCTTCTTGACCTTGTTGAAATGGAAGTTCGCGAGCTTCTCAGTAAATATCAATTCCCGGGAGACGACATTCCAATAATTCGCGGGTCAGCTCTTGAGGCGTTGGAAAAAGGAAACGGCAGTGAGGAAGATCCGTTATGCAAGTGCATTTGGGAGCTTATGGAGGCGTGCGACGCCGCGATTCCAACTCCTGTTCGAATCGTTGATAAGCCTTTCCTTATGCCTGTTGAAGACGTTTTCACAATAACAGGGCGAGGAACGGTCGTTACCGGTCGTGTTGAGCGCGGAATGATAAAGCCGGGCGAAGAAGTCGCAATCATCGGCATGAAGCAGGATATCAAAAAGACGATAGCCACATCCCTTGAAATGTTCCGTAAGATACTTGACGACGCGGTAGCCGGAGATAACGTCGGGGTTCTCCTTCGCGGAGTGGACAAGGATGAAGTAGAGCGCGGACAGGTTCTCGCCAAGCCGAACAGCGTAACGCCGCATACGAAATTCTATGCGGAGGTTTACGTATTGAAAAAGGATGAAGGCGGACGCCACACGCCGTTCTTCAAAGGTTATAAGCCACAGTTCTACTTCCGTACAACGGACGTTACGGGGAGCATTGAGCTTCCGGAAGGCGTGGAAATGGTAATGCCCGGAGATAATGCGCAGTTTACGGTTGAGCTTATCGTTCCAATAGCGATGGAAGAAGGGCTTCGTTTCGCCGTTCGAGAGGGCGGGCATACGGTTGGCGCCGGTGTTGTCACAAAAATTTTGAAATAAGGGTACATTAGTCGTGTCAAAAAAAATTAGAATTCGCCTAAAAGCGTTCGATCATAGAGTTCTGGACTCGTCAGCGCTGCAAATAGCGGAAACAGCGGAGAGGAGTGGGGCAACGGTATCAGGTCCCATTCCACTTCCGACGGAAATCAACAAGGTGACTATTCTCAAATCTCCTCACAAAGATAAAGATGCCAGAGAGCAATTTGAGATGAGGACACACAAGCGCCTAATTGACATTCTCAGCCCGACTCAGAAAACAATGGACGCGTTGATGCAGTTGAATCTACCTTCAGGGGTAGACATTCAAATTAAGCTTTAGAATATGAAAGGAGAATTCATATGAGTATTGGGATTCTGGGGAGAAAGGTAGGCATGACGCAGGTGTTTGACGCAACGGGACAAGTAGTCCCCGTAACGGTCATTGAGGCTGGTCCTTGTTCTGTGTTTGCCATCCGTACCCCCGAACAGAACGGATACTCCGCCGTTCTTCTCGGCTTTGGGGCAATTAAGCCTCACAAGCTGTCCAAACCCCAGAAGGGCTTTTTCGATAAAGTAAGCGTTGCTCCGCAAAGGAAGTTGAAGGAGTTTCGCATGCCTACAACGGAAGGCTATGAGGTAGGGCAAGAGATAAAAGCAGATATCTTTGAGCCCGGAGAAGTTATTAACATAAGCGGAGTCAGTAAGGGAAAAGGGTTTGCCGGCGTTGTGAAGAGATATCATTTCGCTGGAGCTCAGCAGTCGCACGGTACATCAGTGGTTCATCGCCGTCCCGGTTCAAGCGGTTCAATTTCGTATCCCGGCCGCGTATTCCCCGGAAAAACGATGCCTGGACATATGGGGAGCGAGAAAGTTACGGTAAAGAATCTTGTAGTTGTGGCGGTTGATGTAGAAAACAACCTAATTCTTGTCAAAGGGGCTGTACCCGGCGCGCGTAATAGTCTGGTCACCCTCTATAAGAAGAAGTAGGAGGGTGTAAAAAATATGCCGACAGTTAAAATTGTTGATTTTAAAGGTTTGGAATCGGGAGAGATAACTCTTTCAGATGCTGTGTTTGGTTCTTTTATTCATGTTCCTGCTATGCATCAGGTCGTGGTTGCTCATCTCGCAAACTGCCGCTTGGGAACTCATTCCGTGAAAACGCGCGCGGAAGTGCGTGGCGGAGGAAAAAAGCCGTGGCGCCAGAAACATACAGGACGCGCTCGCCATGGAAGCGTTCGCTCTCCTCTTTGGGCGGGCGGCGGAGTGGCTCATGGCCCGCATCCGCGTGACTATTCACAGAAAGTAAATAGAAAAGTTCGTCGTCTTGCTCTCAGAAGCGCGCTTTCGATGAAAGTTCAAGAGTCGTTATTTACAGTTGTTGAGTCATTTGACATTGATAAACCGTCAACTAAGGCTATGAAGAGCTTTTTTGAGGCAATTAAAGCACAAAAACCTCTTGTCATAGTTCCGGAAGGAAGTAACTTTGTCAGGATTTCATCACGTAACATCGAAGGGGCTAAGGTTATAAATCTTGGGAATATAAATGTTTACGATATTTTGAATTCTAAGACTTTGATAGTTACCCCTGAAGTTATTGCAAAGCTTGAGGAGGTATACGCAGTATGAAACTCATATCTCATGACATAATAATTCGCCCGATAGTAACGGAAAAGAGCAACCGGATGATGGAGAATAACTGGTATACGTTTGAAGTTCATTCAATGGCAAATAAAATACAAATTCGTAAAGCTGTTGAGGAAGTCTTCAAGGTTAAGGTGCTACAGGTAAACACTATAAACGTTAAGCCTAAACCAAAACGTATGGGAGCTTTTAAGGGGAAGACTCGTTCTTGGAAGAAAGCGATGGTAAGCCTCGCGGCGGGGCAGCGAATCGAGTTCTTTGAAGGGGCAAGCATTTAATTAGGCTGGAAGGAGACTAAATATATGTCGATAAAACAGTTTAAGCCCTATACTCACGCTCGAAGATTCATGAGCATTCAGGAGCGTAAGGATATAACATCCGATACTCCTGAGCGTTCGCTGTTGGAACCGCTTCGCAAGAGCGGCGGGCGTAATAATAGAGGCAGAATAACTATGCGCCACATAGGCGGAGGGCATCGCAGGCTTTACAGATTGATAGACTTTAAAAGAAACAAGACAGGCGTGGCAGGCAAGGTCGTAACAATTGAATATGACCCTAACCGCAATGCCAGAATTGCTCTTGTTCAATATGTTGACGGAGAAAAAAGATACATCATAGCTCCAAAAGATTTAAAGGTCGGAAGCGTAATTGTTTCCGGTCCTGAGGCTGACATAACGCCAGGAAATGCGCTTAAGTTAAAGGATATACCGATTGGTACAGTCATTCACAATCTTGAGCTTGAACCCGGGCGCGGCGCTAAATTGGTTCGCGCAGCAGGTACTTCTGCACAGCTTATGGCAAAAGAAGGAAAATACGCATATATCCGTATGCCAAGCGGCGAGCTCAGACTTATCCTTCAGGAATGCATGGCCTCCATAGGCCAAGTGGGCAATGAGGATCATGAAAATATTTCCCTTGGTAAAGCAGGTAAGAACCGTTGGCTAGGGAAACGTCCGACAGTACGCGGAATGGTCATGAACCCGGTTGACCACCCAATGGGCGGAGGAGAAGGCAGGAGTAAAGGGCATAAACACCCGGTTTCCCCTTGGGGAACTCCCGCTAAGGGATATCGTACGCGAAAGAAGAAGCCGTCTGACCGGCTCATCGTTCGCAGACGTTACGCTAAGTAGTAGGAGGACGAAAATATGGCTCGTTCAACAAAAAAAGGACCTTTTATAGAACAGAAACTCCTTCGCAAAATAGAGGAAATGAACGAATCGGGAACAAAGAAGGTTATTAAAACCTGGTCGCGTCGCTCCACTATCGTTCCGCAGATGATTGGTCATACGCTTGCTGTTCATAATGGCAAAATGCATATTCCTGTCTATGTAAGCGAAAATATGATAGGGCATAAGCTTGGGGAGTTTTCATTGACTCGCAGATTTGGTCGACACGCGGGTCAGGAACGTTCAAGCAAAGGGAGGTAAGGAGACACATGGCAATGGAAGCTAAAGCAAAGGTAAGTCAGGCAAGAGTGTCTCCGTTAAAAGTTCGCCAAGTACTCACACTTATTAATCATAAGAAGGCAGACGAGGCTCTTTTAATTTTAAAATTCAGTCCGCAGAAAGCGGCTCGTATTGTATACAAAGTTCTTCACAGTGCAATGGCAAATGCCGAGCACAATCTTGGGATGGACATGGATAAACTGATAGTTGCGAATGCTACGGCAGATAATGGTCCGATGATGAAGCGATTCCGTGCTGCCTCAAAAGGCTCGGCGCATCCTTATAAACACCGTACAACACATGTCACTGTCGTTGTCGCGGAACGTAATAGCGGAGGGGGTTAAATTTTGGGACAGAAAGTTCATCCGGTTGGTTATAGGCTTGGCGTTGTAACTGATTGGGAATCAAAATGGTATGCAGGTGGACGCGAGTACGCAAAGAAGCTTCATGAGGATTTACGACTTCGGGAATGGATTCGCAAAAAGTGGGAAGGCGCCGGAATCTCAAAGATTGAAATAGAACGCGTTGGACACGTTATTCGTTTTACTATTTGGACCGCTCGGCCTGGTGTAGTTATTGGCCGGGGGGGGAAAGAGATACAGGATATAAAGGACGAGCTTCAGGTAATAAGCGGAGCAAAAGTGATGGTTAATATTCAGGAAATAAAGAATCCTGACGTGGTGTCACAGCTTGTCGCAGAAGGAATCGCTTCTTCTCTTGAGCGCAGAGTTTCATTTAGGCGCGCAATGAAACAGGCGATGTTCCGCGCGATGAAAAATGGCGCTAAAGGAATAAAAGTACAGGTTGCAGGACGTCTTGGCGGAGCTGAAATAGCGCGCGCCGAGTGGTATAACGTTGGACGTTTGCCGCTTTCAACGCTTAAAGCTGATATAGATTATGGCTTTGCGGAAGCGCACACTGTGTACGGAGTAATTGGCTGTAAAGTATGGATATTTCGTGATAGAGATAATGAAAAACCAGCTCAACAGCAACGTCCTAATAAAAGGGGCAGGGGGTAGTTTTAGATGTTAATGCCTAGCCGCGTAAAATTTCGCAAATCGTATCGCGCTCAATTGCGTGGAATATCAAAAGGCGGTACGTTTGTAGCATTTGGCGATTACGGTCTTCAAGCTCAAGAAAATGCTTGGATAACAGCGCGCCAGATTGAGGCGACACGAGTTGCGATTTCAAGGAAAATGAGAAAAGGCGGAAAAATATGGATTAGAATTTTCCCGGATCACCCATTCACTAAAAAACCTCTTGAGACACGTATGGGTAAGGGAAAAGGGGCGCCGGAGTTTTGGGTAGCGCCCGTTAGAAGGGGACGTATCATGTTTGAAATAGCAGGAGTCTCCAAGGAAGTAGTGGAGCAGGCTTTCCGTACTGCTGCTTATAAGCTGCCGATCAAGGTAAAGGTCGTTGCAAGGGAAGGCTTAGGTGAGTAGAAATGGATAAAAAAATGGATACGAAAAGTCTTCGCGATCTTGGATTGGATGAACTTCAGGATAAATTCCGCCAGTACAAGGAAGAACTTTTTAATCTTCGCTTCCAAAATGCTATAGGTCAGTTAAAGAATACAAGCCGTATAAAAATTGTTCGCAAGACAATTGCAAGGATACTTACAGTTGCTGGTGAAAAACAGCGTGCGAAGGGGGTCGTATAGTATGGAAGTGCGGGCTTCGCACAGAAAGACACGTATCGGCAGCGTAGTGAGCGATAAGATGGATAAATCTATCGTCGTACGCGTGTCGAGGTACGCAGAGCATCCGCTTTATGGTAAACGTATAGTTAAGGTTAAAAAGTATATAGTCCATGACGCCGAGAATACGTGCCGAATAGGCGATGAAGTGAAAATTGGCGAGACTAGACCTCTTAGTAAAACCAAACATTGGGAGTTGCTTGAGATTATTCGCCGCGCTCCTGTTTTTGGTTCGGAACGGGTGGGGGGATAGTAAATGATTCAGCTTACTACGGTACTTAATGTTGCTGATAACACCGGCGCCAAAAAGCTATTCTGTATTCAGGTATTGGGCGGAAGCAAGCGTAAATGGGGTTCTATCGGGGATGTTATAGTTGCATCAGTTCGGGAGGCCATCCCTAACAGTAATATAGCCAAAGGATCAGTTGTAAAGGCTGTTATTGTGAGAACAAAGAAAGAGGTTCGCCGTCCTGACGGTTCATATGTTCGTTTTGATGATAACGCTGCCGTCATAATAGACGGTAACGGAGAGCCTAAAGGAACCCGCATTTTTGGCCCTGTTGGACGAGAACTCAGGGCAAAAAGATATATGCGAATACTTTCGCTCGCTCCTGAAGTCGTGTAATGGAGGCATAGAAAAATGGCTATGGCTAATAGAAAAAAGATGGACGAACCGAAGATGAGAATCAAAAAGAACGACAGGGTTCGTGTTATCAGCGGAAAAGATGAAGGAAAAGAAGGAAAAGTTCTGCGCCGCGACAATGTAAGAGATATGGTCGTAGTGGAGGGCGTCAATATGGCAACTCGCCATAAGAAGCCCAGTCAGAATGATCCAAAGGGTGGAATCATCAAGCAGGAAACGCCAATTTATGCGTCTAAAGTGATGTTGGTGTGTCCGCGCTGTGGTGCAGCCACACGCGTTGGTCGTGCATTTCTAGAAAGCGGGAAAAAGATTCGCATATGTAAGAAATGTAACGAAATAATTGATCGCACCTAAGGAGGAGAACGACGATGACACCGCGTTTTCTAGAAATGTATAAGAATGAGGTTTGTCCAAAACTCATGAAAGAATTTGGATACAAAAATGTTATGCAGCTTCCTCGCCTTGAGAAAATTGTAGTAAACATAGGCGTTAGCGAAGCAAAGCTTGACATCAAATATATGGATGCAGCGATTGCTGAGCTTCGCGCTATCACCGGACAGCAACCGCTTCTTAAGAGAGCAAAAAAGTCGGTTGCGGGTTTCAAAGTAAGGCAGAACATGCCTGTTGCATGTACTGTTACGCTTAGAAGTTATCGTATGTGGGAATTTCTTGATAGGCTAGTCTCGTTGACACTACCTACAATCAAAGACTTTCAGGGAGTTCCTCAAAAAGGTTTTGACGGACGCGGGAATTATAACCTTGGTTTGCGGGAACAGATAATATTCCCCGAAATCAATTACGATAAGGTTATTCGCACGCGTGGAATGAATATTACAATTGTTACTACGGCTAAAACCGATGAAGAGGCAGCTGGCCTTCTCAAAGCTTTAGGTATGCCGTTTAATAAATAGGAGGGGCTAAAACGATGGCAAGAAAGGCTATGAAATATAAAGCCAAACAACCCCCTAAGTTTGAGGTTCGGAAGTATAACCGTTGTCCGCTTTGCGGAAGGGTTCACGCATACCTGCGCGCTTATGATATGTGCAGATGCTGCTTCCGAAAGTTAGCTCGCGAGGGCAAATTGCCCGGCGTTGTTAAATCAAGCTGGTAGTTAAAAGGGAGGCAACGGAAAATGTATGTAAATGATCCGATAGCGGATATGCTCACGAGAATCAGGAATGCTAATATGATTTACAGTGAGAGCGTTGATATCCCCGCAAGCAAAATAAAGCTGGCAATAACGCGTATTCTGAAAGACGAAGGCTATGTCAAGAATTTTAAAGTTATAAATGATCAATCTCTTCCTTACAGCATTATCAGGATCTTTCTTTCTTACGGGCCTGAGCGTGAACGTATAATACAGGGATTGCGCCGCATAAGCAAACCGGGTAGAAGAATTTACGTTGGTAAGGACAAACTCCCCCATGTTATGGGTGGTCTTGGCATGGCTGTAATATCCACGCCACAAGGACTCAAAACCGGCGCCGAGGCTTCTCATCTCGGGCTTGGCGGAGAAGTCATATGTTACGTTTGGTAGGGGGTCGGTAAAAAATGTCTCGTATTGGACGAAAACCGATAACGCTTCCGAAAGGGGTGGATGTCTCCGTCAACGGAGGAAGGATAGTCGTAAAAGGTAGTAAAGGCGAGCTTTCAACGCATATGATGCCCGGAGTGAACCTTAAGATCGAAGGTGGAGTTGTCAATGTCAGCCGCGAAAACGATGAAAAACAAACTCGAGCTTCGCATGGGCTTATTCGAGCGCTTGTTGCAAACATGGTTACCGGAGTTTCTGAAGGTTTTCAAAGGACTCTTGAACTTGTTGGCGTTGGATATCGCGCTCAGAAACAGGGCGGTAAACTGGTTTTGAGCCTTGGATATTCTCATCCAATTGAAGTTGAAGAGCCTGCCGGAATTGAAATTGTCGTTGAAAACCCGATAAAAATTGTTATAAAGGGTATAGACAAACAAGTTGTCGGTCAGGTCAGCGCGATAATACGCGGTTATCGCCCGCCCGAACCTTACCATGGAAAAGGCATTCGCTATGCAGGCGAACACATTATTCGCAAGGCCGGCAAAGCCGGAGCGAAGTAGCTCTTGAGGTGTAATAGATGAAAAATAAAAGCAGAAATGCAATGCGTGTTATTAGGCATAAAAGGCTTCGCAGTAAACTGGCAGGCACTGCGGAGCGTCCAAGGATGGCAGTATTTCGCAGCTTAGATCATATTTATGTACAGATAATTGATGATGACAAAGGGCATACGCTTCTTTCCGCTTCAACTGTCGAAAGGATGTTCCTCGACACTAAAATGCCGACAGGAAACATCGAAGCCGCGAAATATATAGGAAAAGTAGTTGCCGAACGGGCAAAACAGAACGGGATTGAGTCGGTTGTATTTGATCGCGGAGGTCATATCTACCTCGGTAAAGTAAAAGCGTTAGCTGAAGCGGCTAGAGAAGCTGGACTTAAGTTCTAAGAGAGGAGCGAATGCGAATATGATTAAAAAACGCGTTGATGCGAAAGGACTTGAGCTCACTGAACGAGTCGTTGCTATTAACCGTGTCAGTAAGGTTGTTAAGGGTGGTAAACGATTTAAGTTCAGCGTACTAGTAGTTGTTGGAGACGGCGAACAATATGTCGGGGTAGGGACAGGCAAAGCTAAGGAAATCTCGGAAGCCGTTCGCAAAGGGATTGACAAAGCAAGTAAGGACTTAGTGGAACTTAAGCGTGTTGGAAATACAATTCCTCATGAAATACTTGCATCGTTCGGGGCAGCGACAATACTTCTTAAACCTGCTCCTGCCGGTACCGGCGTTATAGCCGGCGCAGTTATTCGCGCAATTATGGAACTTGGAGGAATTAAGGATGTCGTTTCAAAAGTTGTCGGGAGAACATCAAATTCAATAAATATTGCATGGGCAACTCTTGAAGCGCTTAAACAAAGCCGCACACCTGATGAAATATTAAAGCTTCGCGGAAGAAAAAGCGCGGAAACTGAAGCAGCGGTTGTGCCCGCATAAGGATGGTAGATACTATGGCAAGAATCAGAATTAAATGGGTTAAAAGCACCATAGGATATGCTAAGAACCAGCATAAAACTATAGAAGCGCTTGGATTTCATAAACTGAATAATGTGGTGGAACATGAAGCTACTCCCGGAATAATGGGAATGATTAACAAAGTAAGCCATTTGGTTGAGTGCTCGGAGGTGGAGTCATGAACTTACATGATCTTTATCCCGTCCCCGGGTCAAAGAGAAAACCAAAACGTTTGGGGCAGGGAATTGGAAGCGGAACCGGCAAAACGGCAGGAAAGGGTCATAAAGGGCAGAAGTCACGAAGCGGAGGCGGCGTAAGACCCGGCTTTGAAGGCGGACAAATGCCTCTTGTACGTAGAATTCCAAAAAGAGGATTCAATAATGCGCGCTTTGCCGTCAACTACCAGATTGTAAACGTCGAGTCGCTGTGTGAAAAATTCGAATCTAATCAGGAAGTTACGATAAAAGAGCTTTTATCTTCAAGGCTTATTAGAAATACAAATTTACCAGTAAAGATACTGGCTCGCGGAGAGGTAGATAAACCTCTTATTATTAAAGCAAATGCTTTCAGTGAAAGCGCAAAAAATAAAATAGAATCCGCTGGCGGGAAGGCAGAGGTGGTCTCTTATGTTCAGCTCCCTTAGGGACGCTTTCAAGCTGCCCGATTTAAAAAGGCGTATTCTATTTACTTTGGGAGTGCTGTTCGTTTTCCGCCTTGGAGCTCATATTCCGACACCGGGAATTAACTCTGAAGCAATGGCTAACATGTTTGATCAGGGAGCAGGCGGCCTGCTTGGATTCCTTGATATATTTGCAGGAGGAGCATTACGCAGGTTCAGTGTTTTTGCGCTTGGCGTGGCGCCATATATAAATTCAAGCATCGTTATGCAGCTTCTAGTCGTTATTTTCCCGTTTTTGGAAAAGCTTCAGAAAGATGATGGAGGACGCAAGAAGATAATTCAGTGGACTCGTTACGGAGCCGTCCTATTTGCTGTTATTCAGTCAATGGGAATGACGACATGGCTTCGTAGTTTGGGTATTTTCAGCGGGGGAGTTTTTGGAACGTTGCTTGTCGTTTCAACGATAACTGCGGGCTCAATAGCTGTAATGTGGCTTGGAGAAGAGCTTTCCGATCATGGCATAGGAAATGGTATTTCGCTTTTGATTTTTGCCGGTATCGTAGCGAGGCTTCCTGAGGCAATTGTACAGAGCTGGAACATGTTAAGAATGGGCGCGATGAACTTTTTTGCACTTGCGCTCGCGCTTGTGTTAATTGTTATTGTAGTTGCAGGTTGCGTATTGTTGCAGGAAGGGCAGAGAAGATTGCCTGTGCAGTACGCTAAACGTGTCATAGGCAATAAAGTATATGGCGGTCAAAGCACTTTTATCCCTCTTAAAGTGAATCAGGCAGGTGTTATTCCTATTATATTCGCTTCTTCAGTGCTCATATTCCCATATGCAATAGCTAACTTCTTTCAAGGTTCGATAGCAGGTTTTTTTCAGGCGTTATTCGCCCCTGGAAGTATAGGGTATACATTTTTTGATGTGTGTTTAATAATTTTCTTCGCTTATTTTTATACTGCTGTTGTGTTTAACCCGGCTGATATTTCAAATAATATGAAGAAAAACGGCGGCTTTATTCTTGGAATTCGTCCAGGACAGCCGACTGCTGATTATATTGAAAGAGTTATGGCTCGAATAACTCTTGGTGGAGCAATATTCCTTGCAATCATAGCGCTGATACCAAATTTCATGTCATCAGTTATGGGGATAACCAATTTTTATTTTGGCGGGACAGCCGCTTTGATTGTAGTTGGAGTTGCTCTTGATACTGTGCATCAGATTGAAGCTCAGCTTCTTATGCGCCATTATGAAGGAATTCTTAAGCGCAGCGGAGGCAAGGGTTCAGGATTACTACGGTAGAGAGCTTAATTATGAGAACGGTATTATTAGGAGCTCCAGGAGCAGGAAAAGGAACTCAAGCTGAGGATATTAAGCAGCATTATGGCTGTGCTCATATTTCAACCGGTGATATGCTCAGGGAAAACCTCAAGGCCGGTACAGAACTTGGCAATAAAGCTAAGAGTTACATGGATTCGGGCGCCCTTGTTCCTGATGATGTAATAATTGGAATGATAGAAGAGCGATTCGCTCTGCCAGATTGTGTTAATGGTTTTCTGCTTGATGGTTTTCCAAGAACTGTTCTTCAAGCAGATGCTCTTGATATGCTGCTTAATAAGATGAATTGCCCGCTTGACGTTGTTATTCTATTTGATATTGATGATGAGGTGGTCGTCAGCCGCCTTACAAATCGCAGAACTTGCAGCAAGTGTGGCAAAATAACTAATCTGCTTTATTATCATGGAGAGAATTGCGCTGATTGCGGAGGAATATTACTGCAGCGGGATGATGATAGAGAACAGGTTATTCGCAACAGGTTGGCAGTTTATAATGAACAAACTGCACCTTTGATCGAATGGTATGATAAAAAGGGCATTCTTCGCCGTTTAGATGGAACACGTGACAGAAAAGATATTTTCAATGATATTAAGGCCATGTTCACATAATGATAAAGCTTAAAACTGAAGCGGAAATCAATATAATGCGCAGGGCAGGGGCTATAGTAGCAGATATTCTTAATATGCTTCGTGAAATTATTAAACCGGGTGTATCAACAGGGGAATTGGATGAGGCCGTAAGCGAGTATATAAAAAAGTCAGGGGCTATTCCAGCTTTTAAGGGATATAAACCAACCCATGCCGCGAGACCGTTTCCTGGGGTTATTTGTACTTCCGTCAACAGCGAAATTGTTCATGGCATCCCTAGAAGAGAACGTATTCTCTTAGAAGGAGATATTTTAAGTGTTGATGTGGGAGTATGCTGGCATGGTTATTACGGCGACGCTGCTTGTACTTATCCGGTTGGTGAAATAAGCGAATCAAGGGCGCGGCTGCTCAAGGTAACATTGGAATGCTTGAATCGCGCTATTGCATCAGCCAGAAAAGGTAATACCCTGGGCGATTTGGGGCACGCGGTGGAATCACTTGCTTTTGCAAATGGATATGGGATTGTAAGGGACTATACAGGCCACGGATTGGGCACAAAGCTTCATGAAGCTCCGCAGATCCCTAATTATGGGAAACCTGGCAGAGGGATTTCCCTTAAGAGCGGAATGACTCTTGCAATTGAGCCAATGATAATGGCTGGGAGAGAGGAAGTCATTACCGGGGTCGATGATTGGGTTGTACTGACTGCCGATGGTTCCGATGCTGCGCATTTTGAAAAATCAGTTGTGATAACTGATAATGAAACCGAAATCCTGACTCCATGGCAGAATTAGAATTGGGACAGGTGGTTATATCAAAGCAGGGCAAAGATGTTGGACAAACTTACGTTGTTGTGGGATTAACTGGAGGTAGGGTATTTTTGGCAGATACGTGCAAGTACAATGTGAATAGTCCAAAACGAAAGAATCCGAAGCATCTTCAGCCAATGCGGTTAGTTATTGATGAAATACGTAAAAATATAGAAGAAGGTCGTAATATTGACCATGGAAGGTTTCATTATCTTTTGTCTGTTATGAAAAATGGTGGCAAGGAAAATAATCGGAACGGGAAGGCAGGTTAGTATATGTCAGGTAAAGAAGAAGTTATAGAAGCTAAGGGAGTTGTTTCAGAACCTCTGCCGAACGCGATGTTTAGAGTAGAGCTGGAAAATGGACATAAGCTCCTTGCTCATGTTGCCGGTAAAATGAGAATGCACTTTATTCGCATATTGCCGGGGGACAGGGTTTTGGTCGAGATCTCTCCGTATGACCTAACGAGGGGTCGTATAACTTATAGGTATAAATAAAGCGTATTTAAGGAGTGGTTATAGATGAAGGTAAAACCGTCGGTAAAACCGATGTGTGAATTCTGCCGCGTAATCCGTCGCGAAGGAGTAGTAAGAATTATTTGCAGCAGGGATCCGCGTCATAAACAGAGACAGGGAGCGAGGAGGTAATAGGATGGCTCGTATTGCAGGTGTCGATCTTCCGAAGGATAAACGTGTAGAAATAGGACTTACCTATATTTTTGGAATTGGGCTTCCGACAGCAAAGAAAATTCTTGAAAAAACAGGAGTGAACCCGGATATAAGGGTGAAAGCTTTATCTGAAGAAGATGCGCAAAAAATCCGCCGTGAAATAGAAGAGAGCATCAAAGTTGAAGGAGATTTACGCAGAGAAATTTCCATGAGTATTAAACGGCTTATTGACATAGGCTGCTATCGTGGAATACGTCATAAGCTTGGGCTTCCTGTGCGTGGTCAGAGGACAAAGACAAACGCGAGAACCCGTAAAGGACCGCGTCGTACCGTTGCTAACAAGAAGCAGGCAGGAAAGTAAGGGGGGTAAAAAGGCGTGGCAAAACAGCGTACGAGTAGTCGCACAAGAGGCAAGAAGCGCGAGAAGAAGAACATAAGTTATGGAGTGGCACATATTTATTCCACTTTTAACAATACTATTGTTTGTATAAGCGATAAAGGCGGAAACATAATATCCTGGGCTTCAGGCGGGAATGTTGGTTTTAAGGGAACAAGAAAATCAACGCCGTTTGCAGCACAGATTGCTGCTCAGAATGTTGCAAAAGTAGCGCAAGATAATGGAATGCAAGAGCTTGACGTCATTGTCAAGGGGCCTGGTCCAGGGCGCGAGTCTGCAATTCGTTCTTTACAAACGGCAGGGCTTCAGGTTAATTTGATTCGGGATACTACTCCCGTGCCGCATAATGGATGTCGTCCGCCAAAACGGCGCCGGGTGTAGTTAAAGGAGAATGAGAATATGAGTAGATATACTGGTCCGGTCTGCCGATTTTGCAAGGCAGAGAGCGCCAAATTATTTTTGAAGGGTGATCGTTGCTACACTGAAAAGTGTGCATTAACGAGATCAGAAACCGGAGAAGGGAAAACAAAAAAGACTTCAAGACCGAAAGCAAAGGTAAGCGAATACGGAATTCGTCTCAGAGAAAAACAGAAACTGCGTCGCTTTTACGGTATTCAGGAATCACAATTCCGTCGTTTTTTCAGTATCGCTGAAAAAATGCATGGACAGACCGGTCATAATTTCCTTCAGCTACTTGAGCGCCGTTTTGACAATGTAATCCTTCGCTTAGGATTGGGCGTCAGCCGCGCGCAAGCGCGCCAACTCGTCATGCATGGACATTTTCAGATAAACGGCAAGAAAGTCGATATTCCGAGCTATCTTGTTGATACTGGAGATATTATTACAGTAAAAGAAACGAGCAGAACTGTTCCTGTTATAAAGGAGAATGCGGAAGCCGCTGCTGCTAAAAAGGGCGGAGGGGCGCCTGATTGGCTTGAGTTTGACGCTACAAAATTTGAAGGAAAAGTTGTCTCTGTTCCAACACGCGAACAGGTTGATGCTCCAGTTACAGAGCAGCTTGTTGTTGAGTTTTACGCTCGATAAAGAGCAGAAAGGTGTTGGTAGCAGTGGAATTGTTGCGCCCAGAAATTCGTGTAACAGAGAGCAGTTCCACATACGCTGTGCTCTCTTTGGAACCATTGGAAAGAGGATACGGAATGACCTTGGGAAATGCTCTGAGAAGAGTGTTGCTCTCGTCAATTCGTGGCGCGGCTATTACAGCGGTTCGAATAAGTGGAGTGTTGCATGAATTCAGCACTGTTTCAGGAGTAAGAGAAGATGTGATTGAGATTCTCATGAATCTCAAGCATATTCCGGTATTCTCGCACAGTACGGACATGAAAACTCTCAGGATTGAAGTTGATGGGCCATGTGACGTCAGAGCGAAGCATATTCAACCGGATAGCGAGATTGAATTTGTAAACCCTGAAGCCAAAATTTGTTCGTTAGGTGAAGGCGGTCGTTTGGAAATGGATTTGTATATAGAGCATGGAGTTGGTTATGTGTCGAATGAGCGTCCGAAGCCGACTTGGCTTCCAATTGATGCTTTATTGGTTGATGCAATTTACTCTCCAGTTCTACGTGTAAATTATGAGATTGAAGCTGCTCGTGTTGGGCAGCGTACTGACTTTGAAAGATTATTGCTCTATATATGGACAAACGGGATAATTACGCCGGAAATGGCAACGCATGAGGCATCTAAGATTCTGGAGGGGTACTTTAGTTATCTTATATCAGATCTTGCTCAATTCTGTCATATCGTTGGCGAACCTGATTTAACAGGAGGCACAAATCGAGTGCTCACAGGAACTCATGAGCGTGATACACTTTTAAACCGTTCTGTTAAGGAACTTGAGTTGTCCATTCGCAGTGAAAATTGCCTGATGCGCGGAGGAATCCGCACTGTGGCAGATCTCGTACGTTGTTCACGTGAAGACCTCCTTAAGATAAGAAATCTTGGCAAGGTATCGCTTGTTGAAATAGTGGAAAAACTTGAGTCTGCAGGATTGCACCTCAAAAGCAACAATAAGGAAAAGGAGGAATATTAGTAATGAGACATCGTATGGATAAAAGAACGCTTGGCCGCTATGGAAGCCACAGAATGATTATGCTTGGAAACCTTGCAGCAAGCTTATTTATTAATGACAGTATAACGACGACTGTTACCCGTGCAAAAGAGCTCCGTAGTTTTGCCGAAAAGCTTATTACACGCGCGCGCGGCGGTACAATAAATGATCGTCGCTTAGTACGTCAGAAAATGCCGCATAAAGCCGCCGCATTGAAGCTGTTTAACGAGTTGGCTCCAAAGTATTCATCTTTTGATAAAGGTGGATATACCCGAATAGTCAAACTTGCTCCCCGTATTGGAGATGGGGCGCAGATGGCAGTTATCCAGCTTGTTGAAGGAAAATAAGATATCGGCTTGTAAAGCATTCGTCCTTGACAAGATTTCATTTTCATACAGGGATTCTGATTCTCTTGTATTGGAAGATTTAACTCTGGAGTGTCAGGAAGGTGAATGGCTTGTTATTATTGGCCGAAATGGTTCAGGAAAATCAACTCTGCTAAAGATTTTAAACGCCCTGTTGGAGCCAAAACGGGGCGTTTATCATGTATGGGGGCTTGACGCTTCAGTTACTGAAAATATAGCTAATGTTCGAAGGCAAGCGGCAATGGTTTTTCAAAACCCTGAAAGCCAGATAGTTGGAGTTACAGTTGAAGATGACGCGGCGTTTGCATTGGAAAATCAATGTTTACCTCTTGACGATATGGAGCGCAGGGTTGCTTTTGGCCTTGAAAAAACCGGTTTACTGAGTAAAAGGAAGTGTTCGGTTAATAGCTTGTCAGGAGGAGAGAAGCAAAGGCTGACGCTTGCAGGAGCAATTGCTCAGGGAGCTAAAATGTTCTTATTGGATGAAGCTACTTCAATGCTTGACTCAAATGGCAGGGAAGAAATCTTGTCATTATTTAAGGAACTTCACTCTGAAGGCCATACTATTGTTCAAGTCACGCATAATATTGAGGAAGTGCGTTACGCCGACCGTATCGTAATTATCGATAAAGGACGACTCGTCTGGTCCGGAGGGCGAAAAGAGTTCTTTAATAATGCGGAGGTTTTGGGGTTTGATTTGCCTATTTGCGCGCAATTTGCGAGAGGGATTGGAGTCGACGACATCACTGACTTTGACATGATAAAGGCAAGACTTTTTGAGTTACCGCGCGACGATGAGAATGTGATGAGAATTATGAGGTTGTTTGGTAAGAGAAAAGACAGTGGCGAGTGGCGAGTGACGAGTGGCGAGGAGAAGATAAAAGACAAAAGCGAAGACAAAAGCTTAGACATATGTTTTAAAACAGACAGTAGTATCGAAGTGCGTGAACTTTCGCATGTATACTCGGACGGCGCTTCTGAAAAGATTGCGCTGGACAATGTTTCACTTTGCATTAATAGAGGGCAAATAATATCTTTGACAGGTCATACGGGCAGCGGAAAATCAACTCTTATACAGTATCTCAATGCTCTTTACACTATAGGAGACTCACTAAAGGGAGAAGTTCTATTTAACGGGCATAACATTAACATTGCCCCAAGAGATGCAAGGCGTAAAATTGGTATGGTCTTCCAATTTCCGGAACATCAGCTTTTTGCTCAAACAGTACGCGAGGAGCTGACTTTCGCCCTCAAAAACTGGGAGATTCCGTTCAGTGATCACGCTGAACGTATTAATGAAGCAATTGAACGCGTTGGAATTCCGGCGTCGATGCTTGAGAGGAGCCCTTTCACCCTGTCCGGTGGGGAGATGAAAGCGGTTTGTATTGCGTCAGTTCTCGTGACGAAACCTCTTTGGCTTATTCTGGATGAGCCTGTAGCAGGGCTTGACTCAAAGGCAAAAAGAGAGCTTTTATCGCTGCTTATCAATCTCAAATCATCCGGCGCAGGGATACTGATAGTAACGCATGACTTGGAATTTGCGCTCTTAAACAGCGATCGTATAATTGTCCTAAATGAAGGGAAACTAGTGTGTGACGATGTCCCCGAAGCCGCTGCAAAATTTCTGCATCAATCTGGAGTGCTTAGGCTTCCGGATATTGTTGAGCTATGGGTAAAGACAGGGATTAGGGATTAGGGAATAGGGATTAGGGAAAGACAAAGACAAAGACAAAGACAAAGACAAATATAATAAAGATAAAAGATAAAAGATAAAAGACAAAAGCTTTATATCTTTCGCTTTATATAATATTTATATAATTCTCACGCTTGTTTCGTACAGTTCATGCGGAGCGATATCCTGACCTTCTCCCCATTCTATACCAACGCCTCCGGGAAGAACGTGTACTGTCTTAAAATATGCAGGCTCTTTCAGTTTCCCATACCAACTTCCGCGTATGTATGGCAATACGTCAAAAAGTCGCTTCTCTCCGGTTTCGTAGTGCAATTTCAGCTTATAATCTAAAAGTGTTTCCACTTCGATTATTTTAGGTTGTAACATGGCAAACATCTTCTATTTTAACGGGTCAATTCTGAAAAACTGTTCGCCACTTGAAAGAAGCTTCCAATTTGCCGCTAAATCTTCTGTATGAATCTCCATCCAAGCTTCAAGCAGTTTCATTCTACCTGCCGGAATAGTCCCTTCCAGAATTTCGCCATCAAGGGCGACGACAATTTCTTTCCCAGAATATTCGGCGTGTATATGCGGCTTATTGTGTTTACCTGAACTTTCCATATACATTCGTACAATTATCCCGTAGAATAATGACAAAATTGGCATTGAAAGCGCCTCCTTTAGCTGAAATATGATATGTTATCAAGTATTAATTAATTCTATCACATGAAAAAAATACTAACTATATTCTCAAAGAATAAGAAAAAATATTATGCTCCGAGGCAGGTAATTGGAACGACGTAAACTCCTTCGGGGGAAATTCTTGCGAAACGGGATCTACCGACCAGAACCATGAGGAAGCTTGGTTCTCGAGACTGACTTTTATCGTTTTTAAGAACTTTGTCTTTAAGCCGCAAGAGACTGTCAATTCCATCCTGTACTTTGTTTTCGCTTAGTTTGATTTCAATGGCGCCCCAAGCGCCGTCTCTACGCTCAACAATTGCATCCGCCTCTAAACCAAAATCATCCCGATAATACTTGAGAGTGTCCTCTCCCATCGTTACGTTTGCTGATGCATATATTCGCAGGTCTCTTATGCAAAGGGTCTCGAACAGTAAACCGAAAGTCTGCAAATCTCCACCCGCAAGCAACCCTTCCGGGCTAATCCCCAGAGAGGCCGTAGCAAGTGAAGGATCGACCATATAGCGTTTGGGTCGCGTCCTCACTCTGGCGCGCGATCGCACAGGCGCATCCCAACCATTCAAATCCTCAAGCAAATATAAATCCTGGAGCAACTCAAGATAGGAAGCTATCGTTTCCCGGCTCAAGAGCTTAGTGGATTGCGCCTCTTCACCTTGAGACATGTCGGAAGCAAGCGTCGTGTGACTCACAGATGCGGCAAGATTGCGCGAAAGCGAGCGCAGTAACCCATGCAACACCATAGCATTCTTACCGGTCTTGTCCGATGAGTATAAAACGACTTCATCAAGATATTGACGCGCTACTCTTTGAGCGCGTTCGATGGGCATATCTTTGACAGCAGGCCAACCGCCGCGACAGACGTAATCGGCAAGTTCCAGAAGCCCCGTTTCCTGCTCTGTTTGCTCGAAAACTCCTCTAAACAAACCGGATAGTGAAACCTTCCCGTTTGATTTTCCCATTTCAAAAAGGGACATGGGGCGCATCCTAAGACGGCCGATTCTGCCGACGCCGCTGTGGCGAACATGTTCTTTAGCCTCTCGCGTCGGCGCGGTTGAGCCGGTTAATATAAATGCGCCAGACTTGTTCCCGCTTGCGTCAATGCTACGTCTCGCGGCATCACGTATTTGAGGGACCTCTTGCCATTCGTCTATGAGTCGTGGCTGTTTGCCTTTCAGAGCGATAGATAAATCAGCTTCTACAAGTTCCTTTACCTCCCAGTTGTCAAGATGAATTACGCTTTCAGCGAAAGCCAGCGAAGTCCATGTTTTTCCGCACCACTTCGGGCCATCGACTTCAACAGCTCCGAATGTCGCTAAATACTCTTTTAGCTCGCCTTCGATCAATCTGGAAATGTAACCTTGCGGTTTTAATGTTCCCATCGCTATTTCCCCTTTATATCCAGCAATTATACCGCATAAACTTTAAGCAATAATACCGCTTAAACATTATATAATTATACCGCATATATACTATGCAATATGCCGCATATCAGATAGAAATAATGTAAATATTCACTAACCATGCACTATTGCTAAAACAAGAGCGTGAATTCGAAACAAATTAAGCTATTTGTAGAGATTATTTTTAAGTATTATATAAAGAAATATTACTAACATATAAAATAAAAAATAAATGTTATAAATGTTAGAATAATTAAAAACTAAAGTTGAGTTATGGTTTTTAGAAAGATTTATTTTTGTTATATTACGAATTTAATAAAAAAAGGAGGATTCTCATAGGTGAACAATAAGCTACCGGTTTCCGCTCTCATCCTTGCTGGTGGTAAAGGGGAAAGGATAGGGGGCAATAAGCTTTTTCTTTCTTTGGATGGAGCTTTCCTTGCGGAGCCTCTCGTCGAAAAAATGTCGCGTGTTTTTGATGAAATTACGCTTTGTGTCGGTAACGGAGAATCTGATGCAATACATAATGCTTTTCATCCTATTATTCAATATTATTCCGTAAATTTAATTGAAGACCGTTCTCCCGGAAGGGGCCCAATTGAGGGGCTTCGAATGGGGCTTCAAGCTATGAGCAACGAATGGAGTTTCTTAATTGGCTGCGATATGCCAAGGCCGCAAGAGGCGGTCATGCGTTATATATGGAACAGGACTCTTGATTTAAGTGAAGAATATAAGGTTTCCGCCGCTCGCATTGATGGTCATCTTATGCCGCTTCATGCGTTTTACCATAAAGATTGTACCTCATACATAGATTATTCAATAGAACAGGCTGAAAGCGAATGCGGCGCCGTTATTGACACATGTAAAACAAGGCGTTTCAAGGAAAGAAGCAGTTTCAACAGTAAACTGAAGCTGAAATCATTTTATGACCGCGTGAGAATCAACGTAGTAGAAGAAAACGAGCTTTCAATAATCCCCGGATGGAGAAGCTCGTTTAGAGGTTTTAATACTGATAAAGAACTAAAAAGCATGTATGAATTTTAGTTCTTAATTCCACCAATGCTCTGTTAGAGTTACACCCGGTATTACCTTTTCACCCATTCGCGGCGTCAGGATTTTTAAGTCGCTGGATTTCGTTTTCTCCAAAAATGCGTCTACAGATTCATGCCAAGGGTGCATTGCCAGATCGAAAACACCCCAATGTATGGGTAAAGTCTCTTCTGCGTCTAAATCCAGAGCAGCCTGCGCAGCTTCCTCGGGAAACATATGGCTGCGCGGCCATCCGGAATTCCATCCATCAATTTCTATAGCGGCCAGATCAAATGGGCCATATTGCTCTTTGAATTTGGCAAAGTGGCTGCCGTATCCTGTGTCGCCGCTCCAGGATATGGTTTTTCGAGTGGACTTGACGACATATGCAGCCCATAAAGTCTTGTTCCTGTCGAAAAACCCGCGGCCCGAAAAATGTACGCCTTCCAAGGCCGTTATATTAAGCCCGTCTTGAACGAAACTGTCTCCCCATCCAAGCTCAGTTATCCTGTTCTCGTCAACTCCCCACCCCCTTAGCGCTGCTCCCAAACCAAGAGGAACGATGAAACGCCCGTTCTTTATTGAGCGGACGGTTTTCTTTTCAAGGTGGTCGTAATGGTTATGGGTAATGACGATATAATCTATGGTCGGTAAATTCTCTCTTTTAATTGGCGAGTCGTCATAACGTCGTACCATAAAAGGCAAAGGAGCTGCATTGCCGAACACGGGGTCAAATAATAATCTTTTTCCGTCGAGTTCCAAAATTGCCGACGAATGCCCAAGCCAGTACAAGGCGTAATCGGAAGGAGGTGAGGAAAACGAAGTCTTATCCAGCATAATTTGGGGAATCGGTTTATCAGGAGCGTTGGGTGATTTCGAGAAAAATCTCAGGGCGCTTAGCCTGCTGCCTGATACTTTGTCAAAATAAAAAACGACCTCTTTCGGGCTCCGAAAGACGCCATCTTTGTAATAGTCAAATTGCGCATAAATGGCTTCTTCTACTGAAGTCGGGACAGCTCCGAACTCTCCGGTGAGATAGAAGTAAACCATAAGCGCAAAAACAGACAATATAAATAACGCGTACAGAATTACCGTCAAGGCTTTTTTCAATATCCTCATAAATTTAATGGTATGTTTTCTATAATGGTATGTGAGGGACTCGAACGTATCACCATATCTTTGTTGTAGCAATGATACATATATATTGTCCTTCTCAATGCGCCATTCATGTGTACAATATAAATATTTTTCGTTCATATCTTATGTTGAACAAATAGATTATATCCTATTTTTATGACAACTCAAACTTCTCAAATTAAACATATCTGGAATGTTGCAATATGAAATGGCAAAAAAGTAAATAAAAGTCACAGTTCCTTTTTTTTGTTTCATATTAATTCATATAAAAATCAGATATTTTCTCGTAAACTTAATCAAAATATGTTACATTCTGAATCATAATGGTGAAATTATTTATGCCTACGAAAGGCGGTCAATCACTATGGCAACCGAGAATGAGAAATGGTCAAGTATTGAGGAAATAGCTGAACATATACAGGTTCATAAAGATACAATCCGGCTGTGGATTAAGAAGGGTGAGATCCCGGCTCACAAGATTGGAAAACTGTGGCGTTTCAAAATCTCCGAAGTAGATGAATGGGTTCGGAGCGGTAAAAGCGCTGACATTAACAAATCGTCGAACTGAAATTCTGACACGCAAGGGGTGAAGATATGCAAGTATTCGATAACGTCAATAAGACTGTCAAGGACGATTTAACCGTTACAATAAAAAGAGACAGCAAGTTGTCAATAGCTGCCGCCTGTTTTTCTATCTATGCTTATCAAACATTGAAGAAGCAGCTTGACAGCATTGACGAGCTTCGTTTTATCTTTACCTCCCCCGCCTTCGTTACGGAAAAAGCTCCGAAAGAGAAGCGAGAATTCTATATTCCGCGATTAAACCGTGAACGCAGCCTGTACGGCACGGAATTTGAAATAAAACTCCGCAATGAACTTTCACAAAAAGCCATTGCCCGTGAATGCGCCGAATGGATCCGGAAGAAAGTTCGATTTATGTCCAACACAACCAACGAGAATATGGGTGGTTTCCTTAACATCGTTACCGATAATAACGAGCAAATTACGTATATGCCGCTGAACGGTTTTACTACCGTTGACATCGGCTGCGAGCGCGGCAACAACACTTACAATATGATGACGCGCTTTGAAGCGCCGTCAAGTAATGAGTTTATCCGGCTGTTTGACACAGTATGGCGCGATAAAAGTAAGATGCAGGACGTTACCGAACAAGTCATAGACAGCATTACCGCCGCTTACAACGAGAACCCCGCCGACTTTCTCTATTTCTTCACTCTTTACAACATCTTCAACGAGTTTCTGGAAGACATTTCGGAGGACATACTTCCGAATGAGGCGACGGGCTTCAAGGAAAGCAAAATTTGGAATATGCTCTACTCATTTCAAAAGGATGCGGTGCTTACCATAATAAGCAAGTTAGAACAATATAACGGATGCATACTCGCGGATAGCGTGGGGCTTGGCAAGACGTTTTCGGCTCTGGCGGTCATCAAATATTACGAGAACCGTAACCGTAACGTACTTGTGCTGTGCCCGAAAAAACTGACCGACAACTGGCGAACGTTTCGTGAGAATTACAGGAACAACCCCATAGCCGCCGACCGTTTACGCTATGACGTGCTGTTCCATACCGACCTGTCCCGCGAACACGGGTTTTCGGGAAATATCGACCTCGACAAGCTGAATTGGGAAAATTACGACCTCATTGTGATCGACGAGTCCCATAATTTTCGCAACGGCGGCGAAGTGTACGGCGAGGAAATGCGCGAGAACCGATATCTGCGCCTTCTGAATCGGGTCATTCGCCCCGGTGTCAAGACAAAGGCGCTGATGCTCTCAGCTACGCCAGTGAACAACCGTTTTACCGACCTGCGTAACCAGCTTGCGCTCGCTTATGAAGGAACGCCGTCATTGATAAACGATAAGTTGAAAACAAGCAAACCGATTGACGAGATATTCCGAAGCGCGCAGCGCGTGTTCAACGCATGGAGCGACATTGAACCGGACAAGCGAACCACGGCGAACCTGCTAAAAATGCTTGACTTCGACTTCTTTGAAGTGCTTGACAGCGTGACGATTGCCCGCTCCCGTAAGCACATCGAGAAGTATTACAACATGGACGAAATTGGAACGTTCCCCGAAAGATTAAAACCTATATCGAAACATCCAAGCCTGACCGATTTACCGAACGCGATAAACTACAATGAAATTTACGGCGAGCTGAGTAAGCTAAATCTTGCCGTTTACACGCCGATGGCATATGTACACCCAAGTAAGATAGATAAGTACATCGATGACCCTGAAAACAAGGGCGACGTACTCCGTATTACAGGACATGAGCGAGGTATGCTTGCGCTTATGACGACGAACCTATTGAAACGGCTTGAAAGCTCCGTTTACTCATTCCGGCTGACTATTGAGCGCATTAAGAAACTCATTGACAGTACTATCGGGAACATCAACGAATACGAGGCGGGGAAGGCAGGAGATATCGATATCACAGAGTTCAGTGAAACCGACTTCGATTTCGATGATCAGAACACAGATTTCTTTGCATACGGCAAAAAACGCAAAATTGACCTTGGAGACATGGATTACGTTTCGTGGCGCAACGAGTTGAAAATGGACGCGGAAATATTGGAACTTCTTCGCCTGATGATAATGGACATCACACCTGAGCACGACTCAAAACTTCAGGAGCTGTTCAGCCTGATTGCCGCGAAAATAAAGAATCCGATAAACGAGGGTAATAAAAAAATTCTCATTTTCTCGGCGTTCTCAGACACAGTGGAATATCTTTATGAAAACGTCAGCGTATTCATAAAAAAACGGTTTGGGCTTGATGTTGCAATGATAACCGGCTCTGTGGACGGCAAAACGACGATTCCAAAGTTTAGGGCAACACTAAACAATGTCCTCACCTGCTTCTCTCCTATATCGAAAGATAAAGTTCTGCTCATGCCCAATGACACTGCAGTGATTGACATTCTTATCGGCACAGACTGCATTTCCGAGGGGCAGAACCTGCAAGATTGCGATTACTGCGTCAATTACGACATTCATTGGAACCCCGTGCGGATAATCCAGCGATTCGGGCGTATCGACCGTATCGGCAGCAAGAACTCGGTCATTCAACTTGTGAACTTCTGGCCGGACTTGACGCTTGACGAGTACATCAGGCTTAAAGTCCGAGTGGAAACCCGAATGAAGATAACGGTCATGACAGCCACAGGAGACGACGATCTTATCAATGCCGAAGAAAAAGGTGATCTCGAATATCGCAAGGCACAGCTTGAACGTCTGCAAAACGAGGTTGTGGATATAGAGGATATGTCAACCGGCATCTCCATCATGGACTTGGGATTGAATGAGTTCCGGCTCGATTTGCTCGACTATGTCAAGGCGCGCGGTGATTTGGACAAAACCCCGTTCGGTTTGCATACGGTCATACCCACGGGAGGTGAAAACCCTCCGGGCGTCGTATTTGTTCTGAAAAATATTAACAGAAGGGTAAATATCGACAATCAGAACCGCATCCACCCGTTCTATATGGTATACCTCAACAATGACGGAAATGTTGTCTGCGACCATCTTTCACCGAAAGAGCTGCTCGACAAGCTGCGCTTGCTATGCAAGGGAAAGACTGCCCCTCTTACAGAATTATGTAAGGCGTTCAACGCAGAAACCAAAGACGGGAAAGATATGCGGAAATATTCGGAGCTTCTCGGTAACGCAATCAACTCAATCATAAATGTGAAAGAGGAAAGCGACATCGACAGCCTGTTCAAAGCGGGCGGGACGTCCGCACTGAACACGGCCATCACGGGACTTGATGATTTTGAACTGATTTGTTTTTTTGTGATTAGTGGCAAGTGATTAGTGGCGAGTGGCCAGTGGTTAGTGGCGAGGGGGATTGGAGTATGGTTGTTACACATTATAAGGATTTAATTGTATGGCAAAAGGCTATGGATTTGGTATGCCTTATTTATGAAATAACAAAAGCATTCCCCAAAGAGGAACTCTACGGACTCACAAGCCAAATAAGGCGTGCTGCTGTCTCTGTACCGTCCAATATAGCTGAAGGTCAAGGAAGAAAATCTACTGCGGAATTCAGGCATTTTTTATCAATTGCACGAGGCTCATTGGCAGAAGTTGAAACGCAATTGATAATTGCTGTCCGCCTGAATTACCTTGGAAAATCTCAGTTTCAAGAAATTATGGATATTCACGAAGAAGTAAGTAAAATGGTTTTCGCTATATTAAAAACAGTGGCGAGGGGCGAGTGACAAGTGACGAGAAATACAGAAAATAGTGGCGAGGGGCCAGTGGCGAGGGGCGAGAAAAACAAAAAACAGTCACTTGATATTAACTACTCGCTACTGGTCACTGGTCACTCGCCACTAAACTCGCCACTGGCCACTGGTCACTCGCCACTAAACTCGCCACTGGCCACTGGTCACTCGCCACTAAATCTGCCATCATCAACAGTATTCGGAAAACGGATATCAAAACAGAAATTCTACGACAACCTGAATGTTACAGCCCAGTTGAAACGCGTATTTGTGGATCAGATAAACCAAATTATATGGCAGAACAAGATCGCTCCCGCTACAATAAACATCGCGGCAGGCGAAATCGTAACGGAGATAGAGGTAATAGCCATACGGCTGAACCAACGGGAACTCGACAAGCGTGTAATGCCGCTGATAGACAAGGAAATTCCGTATCACATATTGTTCCTGCTTGAATATGACGGCGAGATGCAGGCGTGGATCGGGTATAAAGAACAGGCAAAATCCTCAGCGTTCAAACCCGGAAGATACTACCACACGGAATGGCTCGTGCCGGAAGCGTTGAATCTGCGAATAGACGGGCTGAATATGGATAAAATATACGAAAACTTTATCCGACAAATTGCAGGAGAGCGGTTTGATAACGATACGGACAGCGAAATAAAGGAAGCCATCAGCCGGGACGAGCGTCGGCAGAAATTGGCAAAGGAAATCGCCGCTCTCGAAAAAAAAGTCCGCCGCGAGAAACAGTTTAACAGACAAGTGGAGCTGAACACGAAACTTAAAACACTAAAGGAGGAACTCCGGTTACTATGATAAAATTTAACAAGATTGAAAACGGAGAGATTTTCACAAGAGATTTCAGACCCCTTGTGAAACATAATGAAATTGATTTCCCAACAACCGAAGCAATAGCAGTCATATATGGGCCGAATGGCACGGGTAAAACTAGCCTAATAAAAGTGCTTTCTGATAAAGAGGGTACTAAAATTGAGTATGAATATAATGAGCAAAAACAAACAATCGGCAAGAGCGTTTTCCATATCATCAATGACCAGAATAACAGAAACATTATCAGGGGAGATACAAAGGATTTTTTCCTCGGTGACAATATTAAGCGTGAATTTGAGTTACAAGAGTTTATTATTTCGGAAAGAGCAAACATCATCAGTGCGATAGTATCCTTACTTAAAACGCATGGTATTTCTGCGGCGAATAGTCCTTTAATTGACCTGATTCTTATTCCTGATATTGCAGCTTTGATTAAGGATATCGCAAACAAACAATCACAAGGCAAGAAGCATACGACCGAAGACTTAATTGCTATATTACAAACAATATCAGTTGTTAAAATCCAAGAGTTCGATGAAGTCAAGCTACAATTTCTTAAAAATGATATCACAGATAAGGACAGTATCATTCGCAAAATTGAAGGTATTAGCGCCAAACCGTTGACTTCCAATCCACACGTTCATCAAATTGAAGAAAATACGGAAGCCATTAGTATTTTGAACCGTTTTCACAAAGACCAATGTATTGTATGCGATACTACGGACATTAACTGGGAAACATTACTTGCATCAAAAATACGAAACAAGGAAAAGGTTATTGAAGCGTTGAGTGAAGATGTAAAAAACCTCATAGCAAAAATCATCAATTTGGTTCCAACGGCAGACCCATTTCAGATTAAGCCACGCCTTGTCGAAGCAATAAGTCAAGGAGATAATGCGAATATTATAACGTTGTTACAAGAAGTAGAAGAATGCAAGATGTTCTATTACCATCTTGTTCTTAACGATTTATCGGCTTTAATTTCGGCAAGTGAATTACCGAGTAAAGTGGCAGAATATCAAGCGCTGATTGATGAAAAACCGGAAATAACTCAGGAAGATATGCTCTATATCGAAGAAATTATCAGCAATAGTATGAGAAAATCTCTCACTCTGAAAAGAGATGAAAATAAAAACCTAAAAATCATGCTCTCAGATCGTGAAGTGTTAGGAAAGTCACGAGAAGAATTGCCATTAAGTACAGGAGAGCAAAATTTCTTGTCATTGACATTCGAATTTTTGAAAGCAAAAAACTCTGCTTATCCACTTGTTGTGATTGATGATCCTGTTTCAAGTTTCGATTCCATTTATAAAAACAAAGTAGTGTATGCCATTGTAAAAATGCTCCATAGTAAGAAAAGAATCGTATTGACTCACAATACCGATTTATTGCGCCTACTTGATAGTCAGTATAGCAACTGTTACAAACTCTATCTGCTTAACAATACCGACGGCGAAGAAAATGGTTTCATAGCATTAAATGACAATGAGCAAGAAATGTTAATAAGCCTTGAAAAATTGCTTTCGACATTTAGAAACAGCATTTTTGAGCATATTAAGAATATTGAGTTATTCCTTATTTCAATGGTTCCTTTCATGCGCGGATATGCCAATATTACCAACAATGTAAACGCATACGGAAAACTAACACAGTTGATGCACGGTTACAAAACGGATAAAGTGGATGTTGCAGCAGTCTATATTTCATTGTTTGGAAACAAAGACAGCATAATACCTAATTCTTACGAGATTTCCGTTGCGGATATTCTATCTAAAACAGTAGACGGGGTTCACATCCTTGACCAAAGCCAATACCCTGTGTTGGATAAAACCTTGCGTCATTCTTTCACATATCTATTTCTTCGCCTGATGGTTGAAAAAAAACTGGTCGATAAATTCAATATAAATACCAACAAACACAGATTATTAGGACAAATAATAAACGCAGCGTATCCCAACGAAAACGATATAGCTGAAATTAGAAACCGTATACGGTTGACATCGAAAAAAACGTTAATAAACGAATTTAATCATTTCGAGGGCAATTTGAGTATTTTCCAACCTGCCATTGATATTACTGACCAAGCTCTCGGCAAAGAACGGACAGATATTGTTACTTTTGTAAGCAATTTGTAGGAGGTACTCTGACGTGAACAAGCCTAAATTTGAAACACCCGACCTCACCGCCGCTAACATTACCAAACTCGCGGAGCTTTTCCCCGGCGTAGTCGCTGACGGAAAAGTAAATGTTGAGCTTCTGCGCTCTTATGTGGGCGAGGAAATTTTCGGCGATGAAGCCTATGAGTTCACCTGGGTGGGCAAACGCGCCGCAATTGCCGAAGCGGGCAGGCCTATCCGCAAGACGCTTCGCCCTTGCGTAGAGGAGAGCAAGAACTGGGACACTACCGAGAACCTTTACATTGAGGGCGACAATCTTGACGTTCTGAAACTCTTGCAGGAGAGCTATCTCGGCAAGGTGAAGATGATATATATTGATCCGCCGTATAATACCGGCAATGATTTTATTTACAGGGATAAGTGGCGAGTTGCGAATGACGAGTGGCAAGAAATGACAGGGGAGTACGACGAGGACGGCGACCGCCTGTTCAGAAACACCGAAACAAACGGACGCTTCCACTCCGACTGGTGCAGCATGATGTACCCGCGGCTGGTGCTGGCGCGGAATCTTTTAAGCGATGATGGGCTGATTTTCATATCTATTGGTGATGAAGAAGTTAATAATCTGCGTCAAATCTGCGATGAGGTTTTTGGAACAGCAAATTTTAGGAACCAAATCGTTATCCGTAGAGGAGCAAAATCAGTACAAGCTCAGTTTGATACTTGGGATAAACTTGGGCAAGGCTTAGAATATTTGCTTCTCTATTCCAGAAACCAAATATATCGTTTTCCAAAACAACTGAAAACCTTGGAAGAGGCGAAAACAGGGACATGGAATAACCATTGGAGAGGAACTGATCGACCGACAATGCGTTACTCCATATTTGGAATGACACCTGAAAGTGGACAATGGCGTTGGGGTAAAGACAGAAGTGAAGTTGCAATACAGAACTACCAGCGTTTATTAAAAGATATTGGCGAAACGGAAAATTCTGTATCACTTGAGCAAATTGACGCATGGTACTTATCGCAAAATGATAATTCTTTGGATTTGTTAAGATTATCGAAGACTGGAAAACCTGAACACTACATAGCGCCTACATCAGAAACACTGCTCAACAGCTCTTGGGTTGATTTGTTGATTGGAAATTCATCTGAGATAATTGCACTTTTCGGAAAAATCGTATTTGATACCGCAAAACTAACGCAGGTTATTTCACGTATGTTACGCTTTATCTCTAATGACGCTATAATCCTCGACTTCTTCTCTGGTTCCGCCACAGCGGCACACGCCGTTATGCAGCTCAATGCCGAGGATGGAGGCAAGCGCAAGTTCATTATGGTGCAGTTGCCCGAAGTATGCGCCGAAGGAACGGAAGCCGCCAAAGCTGGATATAAAAACATCTGCGAGATCGGCAAGGAGCGCATACGGCGAGCTGGGGAGAAGATAGTGGCAAGTGCCGAGTCGCAAGTGGCCAGAAATACAGAAGACAGTAGCGAGTGGTCAGTGACCAGTGACAAGAAAAATGAAAAACGGTCATTCGATACTCACCGCTCGTCACTCGTCACTCGCCACTCGTCACTAAACTCGCCACTCGACACTGGTTTTAGAGTCCTGAAACTCGATGACACGAACATGAAGGACGTATACTACGCCGCAACCGAGTACACGCAAGATTTACTTTCAATCATGGAGAGCAATATCAAGGACGACCGCAATGATATGGATTTGCTGTTCGGCTGCCTGCTCGACTGGCGCCTGCCGCTGTCCATGCCGCATACCCACGAGAATATAGATGGTGCAATCGTCCACACATACAACAACGGCGACCTTATAGCCTGTTTCGCGGACAAGATAAGTGATACGGTGGTCAAGGAAATTGCCAAACGTCAGCCGCTCCGCGCCGTGTTCCGCGACAGCAGTTTTACAAGCAGCCCGGAAAAGATAAACGTCAAAGAGATCTTCAAGTTGCTTGCGCCGGAGACGGATGTTAAGGTGATATGATGGAAGAAAGCAGAAAAACCAGCGGCAAAATCAAAAAAGGCGTTATGATTCCCGTGCCGCCATTACTGCCCGAGATGGATGCTTTATATTTTGAACTGCGCAATTCAATCATTGCGCGAATCAAAGAAACCCGGCAGCGTTTTATTATGCAGGCCAACTACGGCATGATTGAATTGTACTGGAATATTGGAAACGATATTTTACGACGGCAAGAATCCGAAGGATGGGGCGCAAGAGTGATTGACCGCTTATCGGCGGATTTAAAAGAGGAATTTCCGGAAATGGACGGTTTCTCAACACGAAACCTCGGAAATATGAAACGCTTTGCGCTCACTTGGCCTGATCCGCAAATTTTGCAACAGGCTGTTGCAAAATTACAATGGCGTAGTATTCTCATGCTTCTTACAAAACTCAAAGATAACGCTGCGAGGGAATGGTATGCTCAAAAAACGCTCGAAAACGGATGGAGCAGCACTGTGCTTGATCATATGATTGATTTGCGTTTTATAGAACGCGAGGGAAAAGCTGTGACAAATTTCGCCGAAACCATACCTCCTCCAAATTCCGATATGGCTGTGCAGGTGTTCAAAGATCCGTACTTGTTTGATTTTATAGGCACAGCTGAAGCGCGGCGCGAGGCGGAAATTGAGAGAGCGTTGGTTGCGCATATGGAAAAATTTTTGTTGGAACTCGGACAGGGTTTTTCCTTTGTCGGGCGGCAAGTACATATGGAAGTCGGCGGCGATGACTTTTACATTGATTTACTCTTTTATCATTTGAAACTGCGTTGTTATGTTGTCGTTGAACTCAAAGCGCGCGATTTTAAGCCAGGTGATGTGAGTCAGTTAAATATGTACCAAAATGTTGTAAATGATGTTCTCCGTCACCCTGATGATAAACCAACTATCGGATTGCTGTTGGTCAAAGGAAAGAACCGTACAGTTGTGGAATATTCGTTATCAGGCTATACAAACCCAATAGGGGTCGCAGACTGGCAGAATCAACTTACTACTGCTGTACCGGATGAAATAAAGTCCAGCCTGCCGACGATTGAGGAAATCGAAAGGGAAATTGAGTTTGCTGAATCCCAGATTGAAAAACAACCACACTCCACACTAAAAAACGGAGTTGACGACGAATGAAACTGCGGTTTAAGCACCAAAAATTTCAGGCGGACGCGGCGAAAGCTGTATGCGATGTATTCGCGGGGCAGCCGTATCTTGCATCGTCTTACATGATAGATAGAGGCATTGACAGAAATACGACCGGAACCCTGTCCAACGCTGAAGGATGGGGATTCACGGGATTCGGCAACGCCCGTATAACACCGGAACTGAGCGACGAGCTCATTCTTGAACAAATACAAAAAATCCAACGCTCGGGGTTGATTGAACCGTCCAAAAAGTTGGAAGGACGTTATAACTTGACTGTTGAGATGGAAACGGGCGTTGGTAAGACATACACCTATATCAAAACCATGTACGAGCTTAACAAACGCTACGGTTGGAGCAAGTTCATAATCGTCGTGCCAAGCGTCGCCATTCGCGAGGGCGTTTATAAGTCATTTCAAATTACTGAGGAACACTTTAAGGACGAATACGGGAAAGCCATACGCTTTTTTGTGTACAATTCAGCGCAACTAACCGAGATAGACCGCTTCGCCTCTGACAGCAATATTAACGCGATGATCATCAACTCGCAAGCGTTTAACGCGCGCGGTAAGGACGCGCGGCGGATTTATATGAAATTGGACGACTTCCGCAGCCGTAAGCCGATCGATATTATCGCAAAAACGAACCCGATACTGATTATTGACGAGCCGCAGTCCGTTGAGGGCGCAGCGACAAAGGAACGGCTGAAAGAGTTTACCCCGCTGTTTACTCTGCGCTATTCGGCAACGCACAAGAGCGATAGCATTTACAACATGATTTACCGCCTTGACGCAATGGAGGCGTACAACAAAAAACTCGTCAAGAAAATTGCCGTCAAAGGAATTTCTGTAACGGGAAGCACGGCTACGGAAAGCTATGTTTATCTCGAAAACATCAATATTTCAAAAGACAACCCGACCGCCACCATAGAGTTTGATGTCAAAGGCGCAGCTGGCGTTCGGAAGGCGCGGCGCGTTGTGGGCGAAAATTACAACCTGTACCCTAACTCCGGCGAATTGGACGAGTATAAAAACGGTTTCATCGTGCGCCGCATTGATGGCCGTGACAACTCTATAGAGTTCATGAACGGCAAAAAGCTGTTTGTGGGCGACGTGATAGGAGCAGTCAGCGAGGAACAGATGCGCCGTATCCAGATTCGTGAAACTATTCTCTCCCACTTTGAGCGCGAGCGGCAATTGTTTTATAAGGGCATAAAAGTTCTGTCGCTGTTCTTCATTGACGAAGTGGCGAAATACAAACAGTATGACGGCGCGGGGCAGCCTTTTAACGGCGAGTACGCTGATATTTTCGAGGAGGAATACGCCGCGATAACCGACAGCTTGCAGCGTGAATTCGGCGACGATGATTGGATTAAATATTTAAGCGGTATAACGCGTAAAAGTACCCACGAGGGATACTTTTCAACCGACAAAAAGAGCCGCAGAATGGTGGACTGCAAGCTTGGAGATAAGAAAGAGCGCACATCCGACGACGCCGATGCTTATGACTTGATAATGAAGAATAAGGAGCGCCTGCTTGACCGCAGTGAAAATGTACGCTTCATCTTCTCCCACTCCGCGCTTCGCGAGGGTTGGGATAATCCGAACGTGTTCCAAATCTGTACATTAAAACAAAGCGGAAGCGACGTTCGCAAGCGCCAGGAAGTAGGACGCGGATTGCGCCTGTCTGTCAATCAAAGTGGTGAGCGTATGGACACAGGGCTTCTCGGCGAGGATGTTCACAACGTAAACGTGCTGACGGTCATCGCGAGCGAGAGCTACGACAATTTCGCCAAAGGACTGCAAACCGAGCTTGCGGAAGCGGTCGCTGACCGTCCGCGCATGGTCACGATAGACTTGTTCAAGAACAAGGTAATTTGTGATGCAAATGGCGAAGATCAGGTTGTTGACTTTGACCTTGCGCAAAGTATTTACGAGGGACTCATAACAAGCGGCTATGTCAGAAAAGGTATTCTCACGGATAAATACTATGAAGACAAGAAGAACGATACTGTTGAGTTGACCGAAGAAGTCCGAGACTGCAAAGATTCCGTTATTACCATCATAGATTCCATTTACGACGCCCGTTACACTCAGCCGGAAAACGCGCGTAAGAATAACGTGCAGTTGGAATTTGACAGGAAGAAGTTCGACAGCGCAGAATTTAAGGCACTTTGGTCGCGGATTAACTCAAAATCCGTGTACGTCGTGGAGTTCGACGAGAGCGAGCTTATCAAGAAAGCAGTTAACGCTCTGAACCGTGAACTTAGGGTGTCAAAGATATTTTTCAAGGTCGAAAAGGGGCAAATGACCGATATTCAATCACGTGAGCAGCTTCAAAGCGGAGGGGCTTTCGTTCGTGAGGAACACGAAACTTACAAGGTCGACATTGCCGCGAACACGTCGGTCAAGTATGACCTCATCGGCAAAATCGTCGCCAAAACAGGCTTGACCCGCCGAGCAGTTACGACCATACTGCGCGGCATGGAGAAAGTTGTATTCGATCAATTCGGCGGCAACCCGGAGGAGTTCATCATAAAGGCGGTTGACATCATCAACGAACAAACAGCGACGGTAATCATTCAGCATATCACCTACAACAAACTGGAGGCTGTTTATGATTCTTCCATCTTTACCGAGCCGACATTGAAAGGGCAGCTTGGAGTGAACGCGATGGCGGCAAATAAACATTTGTACAATCATATACTCTACGATTCGACCAACGAGCGGATGTTCGCCGAACAGATTGACACGAGCAACGAAGTGGCAGTTTACGTTAAACTGCCGAAAGGATTTTACATCAGCACGCCGGTCGGTAAATACAACCCCGACTGGGCAATAGCGTTTCACGAGGGCAAGGTAAAACATATCTACTTCGTGGCCGAAACGAAAGGTTCCATGTCGAGTATGCAGCTGAGATTAGTGGAAGAAGCAAAAATTCACTGCGCCCGCGAGCATTTCCGGGCGATAAGCACCGACAGCGTCATTTACGAAGTAGTGAACAGTTACGGCGCGTTGCTTGACAAAGTAATGAAGTAGACCGGATTACCAGATAGTAGTTTTATAATCTATGTGTTTTATATTGCTATTTTGACTTGGTGGATTGTGAGGGACTCGAACCCACGACCCGCTGATTAAGAGTCAGCTGCTCTACCGACTGAGCTAACAATCCATTATCGTAAACAAAATGGTACGCCCGACAGGATTCGAACCTGCGACCCACGGCTTCGAAGGCCGCTACTCTATCCGACTGAGCTACGGGCGCAAATCAAAACATTTCGGGCTGCTAAGTATTATTGGGGTGAGCGAGGGGACTTGAACCCCCGACAACTGGAACCACAATCCAGGACTCTAACCAACTGAGCTACGCTCACCATAATCAATTTAGCAGTGGCGCGCCCGGCAGGATTCGAACCCGCGACCCACGGCTTAGAAGGCCGTTGCTCTGTCCAACTGAGCTACGAGCGCAGAATCTGGAGCGGGAAACGGGATTCGAACCCGCGACCTACGGCTTGGAAGGCCATCGCTCTAGCCAACTGAGCTATTCCCGCTTTTCTTCTCTTGGGGTTGCCTCCTGTCTATCTGCTTCTCGACACAAATGGTCGGGGCGAAAGGATTCGAACCTTCGACCCTCTGCTCCCAAAGCAGATGCGCTAAACCAGACTGCGCTACGCCCCGTTTTTACTTCTGGCGAAGCCGATAAGCGGCCAAAAATTCGTTGCATTGCCTTCCAAACTTAATGGTGGAGCTGAGGAGATTCGAACTCCCGGCCTCTTCCGTGCGAGGGAAGCGCGCTCCCAGCTGCGCTACAGCCCCAGCAAGACAACAGAAAAAATTATACATCACTATACTTATACGTCAAGGGGAAAATGTTTCCCCTGATCTCCAAACCTGCTAAATTATTTTCTCACAATCAGGCCGTAAAATGCTGTAAAATAGCTGATAATATATTTATTCATATTTCGGAGGAGCAAATTCATGGAAAGAGTTTTCAGCGGAATGAGACCCACGGGCAAACTTCATCTTGGGCACTTGGCGGGGGCGCTTACAAACTGGGTCAAGCTTCAGGATAGTTACGATTGTTATTACAGCATAGTCGACTGGCACGCGATGATGTCCGACTACGAGGATCCGAGCATGATGAGGCAAAACTGTACGGAAGTCCTTTTAGACTGGCTGGCTTCGGGGATCGATCCGGAAAAGTCGTGCGTGTTCGTCCAATCTCACGTACACGAACACGCGGAACTCGCGCTCGCGTTAGCTATGGTCACTCCGCTCGGCTGGCTCTTCCGCAACCCGATATACAAGGAACAGCTTCGCAATATAGAAAACCGCGATATTCAAAATTATGCTTTTCTGGGTTATCCCGTCCTGATGGCGGCGGATATCCTCCTTTATAAAGCGACTATAGTGCCTGTGGGCGAAGATCAGGACGCGCATCTGGAATTGAGCAGGGAGATCGCGCGCAGGTTCAATCACTTTTTTGGGGAGAACAGGCTGCCAGAGCCACAAATGCTGCTTACCCCGACTCCGAAAGTGCCCGGCACGGACGGGCGCAAAATGAGCAAGTCGTATAACAATTCCCTCCTGATCTCCGAGGACTCCGGCAGCATGTGGGAGAAGTTGAGGACGATGGTGACCGACCCCGCGCGAATAAAACGCACCGACCCGGGAGAGCCCGATAAATGCCCCGTCTGGGATATACAAAAAGTATTCAATAACGATCAGCAAGAACTGCTTGAAATTGCCGAAGGCTGCCGCACCGCGGGAATAGGTTGCATAGATTGCAAAAAGAAACTTAACGGGCATGTGGATCGCGTCATGGCTCCGATACTTGAAAAGCGCAGGAAATACGAAAATTCGCCCGAACTGCTCTCGGATATCCTTAACGAAGGGGCAAAACGCGCCAGAAAAGTAGCGCGGGAAACGATGCTTGAACTTCGTGAAGCCATGGGATTATTGATCGAGTCGTAATGCCTTCCGCCATTGAAATTTCCATAGACGGCTTCACGGGTCCTTTGGACCTTTTATGCCATCTTGTGGAGAGCCGGCAGATGCAAGCCTCCAAAATAAAGGTCGCCCAGCTTGTCAGGATTTACGGCGCGTACCTTTCAAAAACGAGGAACGCCTCCGCCGAGGTCATATCGGAATTTTTTTTCATGGCCGCAAACCTGCTCCTGCAAAAAGTGCTGTCCTTGCTCCCCTCCGATAAGAACGACGAATCGGGCGGCGTTGAAGGGCCGGACGGGTCGTATGACGATGTAATATCCGAGGAGGAACTTCTCGCGCGGATGTCGCGTTTCAGCCCATATCGCGCGGCTACTGTCCTGTTGCTCGAACGTAAGGATAAACAGGGCAGGAGGTTCAAAAGGATATTTTTGCAGGATGATCAGGATGAAAAGAACGAACAAAAAACTCAGATATACGAGCTCGGAGACCTGTACCATCTGAGCAAGCTCTGGTGGAGCCTGTTGGAGGCTCACAGGAACAATGCGGAAGATGAATTTGAGGACGATGAGGACGAATATTGGGACGGCGTTCCTGGGTCTTTACCCGATGAAGCCCGCATACAAACGCGTATCGATGAGATCGCCGAAAAATTGAGAGTATCTTCCACGCTTTTTTTGAGCAGCCTCATTGATGAATTTCACTCCGTCCGTTCGGTGTCGGCGGTGGTCGTGACCCTTCTGGCCCTTTTGGAGATGTGCCGCATGAAAAAAATATCCGTGTTTCAGGAGGAACTTTTTGGCGAAGTCAGAATTAACGCTGCTTTCGGCGACAGCGTCGCGTATTGAAGCGATTTTATTCACGGCCACGACGCAGGTATCGGAAAGGGAGCTTTCCGATACCCTCGCGGTACCGTTGCGCGAAATATCAGCAGCCCTGTTGGAATTGCAGGAACACCTTGTGAAACACGCCCACGGGATCGAATTGCAAAATGTGGCGGGAGGATGGCAGCTTGCCACGCACCCGCATTACGCGGAAATAATCTCTTTGTTCCGCGATGTCTCGGAGCGCCAGAAGGTAAAAATCAGCAAGGCTTCCGTGGAGACCCTTGCGATAATAGCTTACAATCAACCGGTCACCAGGGGCGAGGTCGAGGAGATTAGGAGCGTCAGGAGCGAAAGCGTCATCGAGACGCTGCTTTCCCACGGGCTAATAAGGATAGCGGGAAGAAAAAAAAGCGTGGGTTCACCGCTGCTTTACAGGACTACGGACAAATTCCTCGATGTCTTTGGGCTGGGTTCGATATCGGAGCTTCCATCCCTTGATGAGATAAGCGTTTCCGGCGTAACTTTTGAAGGGTGAAAATATAGATGAGTAAAATCCGGCTCAACCGCTATCTCGCAATGTGCGGGGCCGCGTCGAGGCGCAAGGCCGAGGAGGTATTGGAGCAGGGCAGAGTGAGGGTGAACGGCAAAATAGTCCTGCTTCCGTCCTTGAAGATAGAGCCGGGAGTTGATGAAGTTAACCTTGACGATAAATCGATGCTGCCGGAGCGGTATTTATATTTGGTCATGAATAAACCCGCGGGATATGTTTGCGCCGTCGCCGACAAGTATGACAGCGTCATCGTCGAGCTTTTGCCGGAAAAGTATCGGGATAAACGTATTTTTCCAGTTGGACGCCTCGACCGTGAAACCGAAGGGCTCATTATTCTGACTAACGACGGTGATTTCGCCCAGCAAATATCCCATCCCTCATTTGGAATAACGAAAGAATATGAAGTGATGCTCGACCACCCGATAACTGGTAAGGCGCTTGCAAGATGGAGGCAGGGATATTCTTTAAAGGATTCGCCGCACTGGAAGAGCGAAAATTACCCGGATGATCACATAGTAAAGCCGATAGAGCTGAGCAAACTCGATAAACGCGACGGAAAAAACTGGGTGCGGACTGTCATCGGGGAAGGACTGAAACGCGAGGTCAGGGAAATGGTCAGGCTTTCCGGTTACAATACGGAATTTCTCATAAGGACGAAGATCGGAAAATTGCGGCTTTGCGTGCTTAAATCAGGGGATTGCGCGGAGCTTGAAAAAGAGGAATTATTAAGGAAAATCAACGAAGGCGGAGAGGTTTAAAACTCGATAGAATATCAATGGCATAGTAACGCAAAGGAGGTTAGTTACATGACGGTTCAAACGCTGAAAGCTGATAGAGAAAGTATTGTTGATATTG
>Ga0082212_10000256_pt1 | contig 78137 bp, 84 predicted proteins | sample TergutNt197P3_FD_71548 | JGI IMG/M metagenome (GOLD analysis project Ga0082212, IMG submission 71548) | Neocapritermes taracua P3 segment gut microbial communities from Petit-Saut dam, French Guiana - Nt197 P3 | ecosystem: Host-associated > Arthropoda: Insects > Digestive system > Gut ...
GGACCGGCGCGGGCTCCGGCGCGGGCGCGGCCCCTGCTGCTCCGCCCGCCGGGGCCCCCGCTGCCGAGGCTCCGGCGCCCGCTGAGGCTCCGGCGCCCGCCGCCGAGGCTCCCGCCCCGGCTGCCGAGGCTCCCGCCGCCGCTCCGGCCGGCGACGGCACCGAGGTCACGCTCCCCGCGCTGGGCGAGTCCGTCACCGAGGGCACCGTCACCCGCTGGCTCAAGGCCGTCGGCGACTCGGTCGAGGTCGACGAGCCCCTGCTCGAGGTCTCCACCGACAAGGTCGACACCGAGATCCCCTCCCCCGTCGCGGGCACCCTGCAGCAGATCCTCGTGAACGAGGACGACACCGTTGCGGTGGGTGCCGTGCTCGCCGTCGTCGGGTCGGGCGCTCCCGCTCCGGCGCCGGCGGCGCCCGCCGCCCCGGCTGCCCCGGCTCCGGCCGCTCCGGCCCCCGCTCCGGCTCCGGCCGCTGCCGCGCCGGCTCCCGCCCCGGCCCCGGCCGCCCCCGCTGCTCCGGCCCCGGCAGCCGCCCCGGCCGAGCCGGTCGCCGCGGACGGCAAGTCCTACCTGACCCCGCTGGTGCGCAAGCTCGCCGCGGACAAGGGCGTGGACCTGGCCTCCGTCGTCGGCACGGGTGTCGGTGGTCGCATCCGCAAGGAGGACGTCGTCGCCGCTGCCGAGAAGGCTGCCGCCGCTGCGGCCGCTCCGGCCCCGGCTGCGGCCGCTGCCCCGGCTGCCCCCGCCGCGAAGCCCGCGTCCGTGCCGGCCGTCTCGCCGCTGCGCGGCACGACGGAGAAGATGACGCGCCTGCGCAAGATCGTCGCCGAGCGCATGGTCGAGGCCCTGCACACGCAGGCCCAGCTGACCACCGTGGTCGAGGTGGACGTCACCAAGGTCGCCGCGCTGCGCGCGAAGGCCAAGGAGTCGTTCAAGGCGCGCGAGGGCGCGAACCTCACGTTCCTGCCCTTCTACACGATGGCCGCCGTCGAGGCGCTCAAGGCGTACCCGAAGATCAACGCCTCGATCGACCAGGAGAAGGGCGAGATCACCTACCACGGCTCGGAGAACGTCGGCATCGCCGTCGACACCGAGCGTGGCCTGGTGGTGCCGGTCATCAAGAACGCCGGCGACCTGAACCTGGCCGGCCTGGCCCGCCAGATCGGCGACCTGGGTGCCCGCACCCGCGCCAACAAGGTGGGCCCGGACGAGCTGTCCGGTGCCACGTTCACGATCACGAACACCGGCTCGGGCGGCGCACTCATCGACACGCCGATCGTGCCCGGCGGCCAGGTCGCGATCCTGGGCACCGGCACCATCACCAAGAAGCCGGCCGTGGTGAAGGGCGCCGACGGGTCGGACGTCATCGCGATCCGCTCGTTCGCGTACCTGTTCCTGTCGTACGACCACCGCCTGGTCGACGGCGCGGACGCCGCCCGCTTCCTGACGGCCGTCAAGGCCCGTATCGAGGAGGGCGCGTTCGAGGCCGAGCTCGGCCTCTGACGTTCTGCTGGCGAAGGGCCGCCGGACCACCTGGTCCGGCGGCCCTTCGTGCTTCCCACCAGGCATGACGCGCCCGTACCATGCCCTGGCACGCTGACGGTCGGGACGAAGGGACGGGCCATGAGCCTCTACGCGGAACGGCCCGGTCAGGGCCTCGTCGGCAGGCGCCGCGAGCAGCGGGCGCTCGAGGAGCTGCTGGCCGACGTCCACCGCGGCCGGTCGCGCGCCCTGGTGCTGCGCGGCGAGGCGGGGCTGGGCAAGACGGCACTGCTCGACCACCTGGTCCGCCAGGCGGCACCGGCGCAGGTGCTGCGCGTCGCGGGCGTCGAGACGGAGATGGAGCTGACGTTCGCGGGCCTGCACCAGCTGTGCGCCCCGCTGCTCGGCTTCCTCGACCGCGCGCCGGTGCCGCAGCGCGAGGCCCTCGCGGTCGCCCTGGGACGGCGTCCGGGCGACCCACCGGACCGGTTCCTGGTCGGCCTCGCCGTGCTGACGTTGCTGCAGGAGGCTGCCGCCGCGCGCCCCGTGGTGTGCGTGGTCGACGACGTGCAGTGGCTCGACGACGCGTCCCAGCAGACCATCGGCTTCGTCGCGCGGCGCCTGCCGCCGGAGCTGGCCGCCGCGCTGGTGCTGTCCGAGCGCACCGGCTCGGGCGGGCCGGTGCTCCCGGGCATGCCCGAGCTCGCCGTCGGGCCGCTGCCGGGCCACGACGCGCGCGACCTGTTCGACGCGCTCTTCGCGGGCCCGGTGGACGACCGCGTGCGCGAGCGCTTCCTGGCCGAGGCCGAGGGCAACCCCCTGGCGCTGGTGCAGCTCTCGCTGCAGCTCACGCCCGAGCGGCTCGCGGGCGGGTTCGGGTTGCCCGGCACCGGGACGGTCGCCGACCGCGTCGAGGTCCAGTTCGCGGAGGGCCTGGCCACGCTCGAGCCTGCCGCCCGGACGTTCCTGCTGGTGGCGGCCGCGGAGCCCAGCCAGGACGCGCCGCTCGTCGAGCGCGCGGCCGCCACCCTCGGGGCCGACCCGGCCGGTGCCGTCGCCTCCGGGCTGGTCGAGCTGGACGGGTCGCTGCGGTTCCGCCACCCGCTCGCCCGGTCGGCGGTGTACCGCGCCGCGTCGTCGACGGAGCGCCGGGCCGCCCACGCCGCCCTTGCGGACGCGGCCGACGACGGGGCCGACCGCGAGCGCCGCGCCTGGCACCGCGCGCACGCGGCCGACGGCGCGGACGAGGACGTCGCCGCCGAGCTGGAGCGGTGCGCGGAGCTGGCCCAGGGTCGGGGCGGCGTCGCCGCGGCGGCGGCCTTCCGGGACAAGGCCGCGGCGCTCACCCCGGACCCGCGCCTCCGGGTGGGCCGGACGCTGCTCGCCGCCGAGGCGAAGCTCCGCGCGGGCGCCCCCGAGCACGCGCTGCGCCTGCTCGCGGCGGCCGACGCCGGGCCCGGGGAGGAGCGCGACCGCGCCGTGTCCCAGCTGCTGCGCGCGCAGGCCGCCGTCGCGCAGGGGCGGGGGGACGACCAGCTGCTGCCCGCGGCCCGGCGGCTGGAGGCCGTGGACGCGCGCCTCGCGTGGGCGACCTACCGCGACGCCCTGGACGCGGCGCTCGCCCGGTCGGGTTCCGTCGCGGGGGTCGCGACGGCCGTGCTCGGGGCGCCGGTGCCCGAGCCGCGCCGCGCCGCCGAGGAGGACCTGCTGACCGGGCTGGCGCTCACCGTCACCGGCGGGTTCGCGACCGGCGCGGACACGCTCCGCCGCGGCGTGCTGGCGTTCCTTCGCGCCGGAGACACCGACGCCGCATGGCTGCCGCTAGCGACCCGCGCTGCCGTCGAGATCTGGGACGAGGAGGTCTGGGAGGCCCTCACGACGCGCACCCTGGCCCTGGCCAGGCGCCGTGGCGAGCTGCGCGTGCTGCCCGACGTGCTGCGCTCCCGGACGGCCATCAACCTGCACCGCGGCGACCTCGACGACACCGAGGGCGTGGCGGAGTACGCGCAGATGATCGCCGAGGTGACCGGTGACCCGGCGCCGCTGCCCTGGTCCCGGGCCGCGCTCGCGGCGTTCCGCGGCCGGCGGGAGGAGTTCCTGGCGATCGTCTCGTCCGCCCTCGGCGAGGCCGACGCGCGGGCCGAGCGGCAGTGGCACCTGGCGACGAGCTGGTGCTCCGCCGTCCTGCACAACGGGCTCGGACGGTACGACGAGGCGCTGGAGGCGGCCGAGACCGCCGTGCAGGTGCCGGCGATGCTGGGCATGGCCTCGTGGGCCGCGTCGGAGCTCGCGGAGGCGGCGTCGCGGGCGGGCGACCCGCTGCGGGCCGAGGCGGCGGTCAAGCGCCTGGAGGAGATCGCCGACGCCGTCGGCACGGACTGGGCGGCCGGGGCGGCGGCGCAGGCCCGCGCGCTGATGTCCGACGGCGAGACAGCCGAGGCCGCCTATGCCGAGGCGGTCGAGCGGCTGGGCCGCACGCGCCTGGCCGTGCCCACCGCCCGGGCGCGCCTGCTGTACGGCGAGTGGCTGCGCCGCGCCGGGCGGCGCGTCGACGCGCGTGTCCAGCTGCGCGCGGCACACGACGCGTTCGCCGCCGCCGGCATGGCGGCGTTCGCGGAGCGGACCCGCCGCGAGCTGCAGGCGACCGGCGAGGTGGTGCGCGGCCGGGGAGCCGACGCGGAGGCGGAGCAGCTGACCGAGCAGGAGCTGCAGATCGCCCTGCTCGCCGTCCAGGGCCGCACCAACACGGAGATCGCGGGCGAGCTGTTCCTCAGCCCCCGCACCGTGGAGTGGCACCTGCGGAAGGTGTTCACCAAGCTCGGGATCGCGCGGCGCACCGAGCTGCGCCGGGCGCTCGAGGCCGTGCCGGGCGTGCACCTGCCGGGATGACGGCTGTGCCGCCCGGGCCACAGGGCCCGGGCGGCACGGCCTGCTGGGTCAGGAGCGCACGTAGTGCAGCTGGCGGTCCACCGTGGTGCCGTCGGCCCGCGTCAGGGAGGCGGGCAGCGTGGCCGGGGCCGAGCCGTCCTCGACCCAGTGGACCAGGGCGGTCAGCGCGTCGGTCGGCGCGGGGCCGTCACCGGGGGCGCAGTGCGAGGCGCCCGGGGCGAGGAACAGCCGGTAGAAGCTGTCGACCGTGCCGGGGAACCGGTCGGCGACGGCGGCCTGGTACTGCAGCGTGCCGCTCACCGGGACGAGCTGGTCGGCGAGGCCCTGCCACGACAGGAGCTTGCCGCCCGCCTTGCGGAAGGCCGACAGGTCGGTGTCGTCGGAGCCGATGGCGCCGTGGTACTCGCGCACCGACTGCTCGAACAGCTGCTGGAACTGCGCGTAGGTGATGCCGGTGACGTCGAACGACGGGTCCTTGACCACGAAGTCCTGCACCCACGCCTCCGCGACGGGGAACGGCTGCGACGTCAACCAGGTCAGGTCGGCGCCGCGGGGCAGGCCGTACCAGAGCTGCTTGCCCGACGTGGTGGTGGGCCCGTCCCAGATCTTCTCGACGATGCGGGCGTCCTCGGCTGTGATGGTGGCCGGCTGCCCGTCGCACACCACGACCGTGCCGACCAGCGTGGCCGGGTCGAACGTGCAGTCGAGCGGGTCGTCGATGATGCCGTCGGTGTGGCCGTCGAGCGGGTCGCACGCCGCGATCGCGGCCTGCGTGAACGCGTTGAGCTCGCACGGGGTCAGGTCGCTGTGCTCGTTGTTCAGCACGACGTTCGGCCACAGGTCGGCGACGGCGAAGCGGTCCCAGGACAGCGCCGGCGCGGCGGCGAGGATGCCGTCGAAGTCGCCGGGGTGCTGCTGCGCCTCGACGTAGCCCTGACGGCCGCCGGTGGAGCAGCCGTTCCAGTAGGAGTACGCGGCGCCGTGGCCGTAGTACGACTTCACCAGGCCCTTGCCCACCAGGGCGAGCTCGTGCGCGCCGCGGGAGGCGAAGTTCTCCAGGATCGTCTGGTTCACGGTGCCGTCGGCCTGGAGGGCCCACGGGCTGGTCCAGCCGGTGACCGGGGTGGCGCCGGCGTCCTGCGAGCCGACGGCGTACCCGGCCTTGACCGCAGTGGCGAGATTGGGCCCGAAGTCGCCGGCGGAGTAGCCGGACCCGCCGAGGGCCTGGAAACGACCGGCCCAGCCGGACTGCGGCAGCCACACCTCGATGCGCTCGTGGTCGCCGGCGTGGCCGTGCGTGAGGGTCACGACGACGTCGCAGAACGCAGGCACGTCGCTCACGGGGGCGGGCGGCTCGGTGGCGCCGGGCTGCACCGGGAAGCTGACCAGGCCGCCGGGGTTGAGCGTGGCCTCGATGCTCTCGACGGTCGCGCCGGCCGGGGCCTTCACGGACACGGTCTGACACGTGCCGCCGTGGCCGGCCTGGTTCGCGGCGGCGTCGTGGGCCTTGGTCGGGCCGGCCGCCTGAGCGGCGCCGCCGGCCAGGGAGAGTGCGGCAACCACGGGCAGCACGACTGCCAGGATGCGGGGGACGGTTCTCATGGTGGGACTCCTCCGTGCGGTGGTGTGGGCGTGGGGTGGTGTGGGCGTGCGAGGGGTGCGCGCGGTGCCTCGTCAGCGGCCCGGCGCGCGCACGGTGATCTCCTGGGCGAACCACGCGTTGCCGTCGGGGTCCGCGAACGACACGAACGAGCCGTAGCTGTGGCGCTGCGGGTGCGGGCCCGGGATCCGGGCCTCCGTGCCGGGGTGGTGAAACACGCGGTGGGCGTCGTGGAAGACGTCGCTCACGTCCACGCCCCGGCGCACCAGGTCGAGGTGCAGGGCGTCGATGTCCTCGACCACCAGCAGCAGGCTGTCGAGGGTGCCGGGCGCCGACGTCGTGACCTTGGTGCCGAAGATGACCGACGCCGCCGAGCCGGGCGGGGTCACCTGGACGACCCGCAGGCCGTCCTCCGCGGTGACGTCGGCGTCCAGGCGCCAGCCGAGGCGCCCCGCGTAGAACGCCTTGGCCTGGTCGACGTCGGAGACGGGCACGACGACGACCTCGAGGCGCAGCGCCTGGTCCGGGGTGGCGGGAGCGGGCATGGTTCCTCCTTGAGACGAGGTGCTGCGGGTCAGCGGGTCTGCAGGGGGCTGGCGAACGACTTCGCGAAGGCCCCGCCCGACAGCGGCAGCACGGACGCGAAGATCCGCTGCTTGAACGTGGTGGGGCGGCGCTCGAGCTCGACCTCGACGCGGGTGTCGCCGTCCTCGAGCGGGACGAGCTGGAACACCCAGCCGCCAGGGCCGGCCACCTTCGAGTCGTGGGTGGTGATGACGACGCGGCCCGCGGCGTCGTCCCACTCGTAACGGGCGCGCTCCCAGGCGGCGGCGGTGCCCTCGGTGACCTCGGCCCAGTCGGGGCCGAGCCCGTGGACGCGGAAGTGCTCGGCGTCGATGGAGGGCCAGGTGTCGACGCGGGACGGCGAGAAGTCGGTGAGGACCTTCATGAGCTCGGGGACGCCGAGGCGCGAGACGACGGAGAAGCGGACGGTAGGCATCGGGGTGGTCCTTTCGGGGGCGGTGGATCCGATGCCCTCACCGTCGCCCGGCGGCGCCCCCGGTCGCGCCCGTGGGAACCCCTGGTGACACCCTGGTCGGCCCCGGTCAGGGGCCCTGGCGGATCTCCACGACGGGCAGGCGCAGCGCCCCGGGAGCGGTCGCCGGCACCACCGGGTGCGCGGGCACCGACGGCGCGACGCGCACGTACGGCTGCCCCTGCTTCGGGCGCGCGTCGGCGTCGCCCTTGTTGGGCCACAGCGCGAACGCGCGCTCCGCCTGCGCGGTGATGGTGAGCGACGGGTTGACGCCCAGGTTGGCCGTCACGGCCGACCCGTCGACGACGTGCAGCCCCGGGTACCCGTGCACGCGGTGGTACGGGTCGACGACGCCGTCCGCGGCCGTCGCGCCGATGGTGCAGCCGCCCAGGATGTGCGCCGTCATCGGGATGTCGAACGGGTCGCCGACCGTGCCGCCGGCGCGCCCGCCCATCGCGGCCGCCATGAGCCGCACGGCGTCGTGCGCCTTCGGGATCCAGGACGGGTTCGGGGCGCCGGTGCCCTGCCGCGAGGTGAGGCGCGGGCCCAGCAGGCCGGGGCGCGTGAACGTGGTCAACGAGTTGTCACGGGCCTGCATGACGAGCGCGATGACGGTGCGTTCCGACCAGCGCCGCAGGTCGAGGATCTGCGGCAGCGCGCGGCGCAGGCGCCACAGCTCGGCCGTCCAGCGGCGCCACCGCGAGCCCTCCCCCGGCGCGACGCCGTCCACGAGCACCGTCTGGAGCAGCCCCATCGCGTTCGAGCGGTGCCCGTACCGCACCGGCTCCACATGGGTGGACGGGTCCGGGTAGAACGACGACGTGATGGCGACCCCGCGCGAGTAGTCCGGCGTGCTGCGGGTGCGGTCGGCGCGCCCGTCCGGCCCCAGCGGCCCTCGCCGCGGCACGCTCGCGCCGAGCAGCGCCTCGGAGTTGGTGCGCGTCCGGTGCCCCAGGCGGTCCGAGATCTCGGGCAGCGTCCCCGAGTCGCGCATCGCGTGCAGCAGCGACTGCGTGCCGAGCGTGCCCGCTGCGAGCACCACCTGCCGCGCCACGAACCGGCGCCGCGGGCCGGGGCGCCCGGTGCGCCGTGTGTCGACGGCGAACCCCGGCCGGCCGGGCAGCGGCGCCACCGCCGTCACCGTGGTCAGCGGGTGCACGCGCGCGCCCGCGCCTTCGGCCAGGTGCAGGTAGTTCTTGACCAGCGTGTTCTTGGCGCCGTGGCGGCAGCCCGTCATGCACTCGCCGCACTGGGTGCAGCCCGTGCGGGCCGGGCCCGCGCCGCCGAAGAACGGGTCCGGGACCGTGCGGCCCGGCGTCTGCTCGCCGTCCGTGCCGAAGAAGACACCCACGTCGGCGTGCCGGAACGTGTCCCCGACGCCCATCTGCTCGGCGACGCCCTGCATCACCTCGTCCGCCGGGGTGTGCCCGGGGAAGCGCACCGCGCCGAGCATCCGCTCGGCCTGGTCGTAGTACGGCGCGAGCTCCGCCTTCCAGTCGGTCAGGTGCGACCAGGCCGGGTCGGCGAAGAACGGCTCGAGCGGCCGGTACAGCGTGTTCGCGTACACGAGCGACCCGCCGCCGACGCCCGCACCCGCGAGCACCAGCACGTTGCGCAGCAGCCGGACGCGCTGGATGCCGAAGCACCCCAGGGCGGGTGCCCACAGGAAGGAGCGCAGGTGCCAGGAGCTCGCGGCGAACTCGTCGTCCGCGAACCGCCGCCCGGCCTCGAGCACCCCGACGCGGTACCCCTTCTCGGTGAGGCGCAGCGCGGCGACCGACCCGCCGAACCCCGAGCCGACCACCAGCACGTCGTAGTCGTACCCGTCGCGCGCTTCGTCCAGCATGGGCTCGCTCCCCCGTCGACGTCGTCGTCCGGGGGCACCGTAGCCGAGGCGCGCGGTCAGGCGACACCCTCGACCCGCCAGCCGTCGGCCGTCCAGCGCAGCGTCAGCGTGGCCGTGAGCACGGCGGACGCCGGGACGGGCGTGCGTGCGCCGTCGGCGGCGGCCTGCTCGTGGGCGTCGACGACGTACCGCAGGCGGACGGTCGCTCTGCTCACGCCGTGCCCGAGGCCTGTGGCTTCCTGGACGGTCGCGTGCGGGCCGACCGGGCGCGTCCCGGCCGCGGCGAGCTGCGTCAGCAGGGCCGTGTCCGCGTCGTGCGCGGGCGAGCCGACGACGTCGATCGCGGCCACCTCGGTGGACGCGCCCGCGAGCACGTCGAGGCGGCGTTGGGTCAGCTCGGCGGCTGCAGCCTCGGGGTGGTCGCGGTCGAGGGTGCGGTCGATGGCCGGGGACGGCGCAGGATCGGCTGTCGCGGCAGCCTCAACCGCGCCAGTCGGTGCCGCCGGACTGCCGTCCCCGCCGCGCAGCTCCAACGCCGCACCCGTCATCAGCCCGACCGCGAGCCCCACCCCGACCACGACCGCAGCCGGCCGCAGCACCGCCGCCCCGAGCAGGCGCGGACGCGGGCCCCGGCCCGGCCTGAGGCCCCGCGCACCCGCGGAGCCGGACTGCCGAACCCCCGGGGTCCCCGGCCGCCGAGGCGCCCGCCGCCCCCGCGCGTCGCCGGCCTCCGCCGCAGCAACGGCTGAGACCTCGCCCGCACCCCGCCGCCGTCCCGCGAGCGCCGCCCCGGCCAAGGTCGCCGCATCGGGGAGCCGCACGTCGCAGCACTCGCACACGGCGTCGATCCCGGCGGCCAGCGTGCCCGCTTCTGGCCGCAGGGCTGCGTCGGCGCCGAGGGCGGGCACGAGAGCGACCCGGAGGGCCCCGTCGGGGTCGGCCACGGGGTCACCGGCAAGCGTCGCCCCGCCTCCGACCCGCCGCGGACCGAGCAGCGCCTCGACCAGCCGCGCGAGCGAGCGCACGTCCTCGGCCGATGTCCACTCCTCGGGTGGCATCGCGGCGCGGGCGCGCAGGGCGGGCGCACCGCCGGCGCGCAGCACCACGTCGCCGGGGTCGAGCGGACCGTGGACGAGCCCCGCGGCATGCAGCGCCGCGAGCGCCTGCGCCACCTGCACCCCGACCGCGGCGGCCTCCCCCGGCGCGAGCCGTCCCCGGACGGCCAGCACAGCGGGCAGGTCGGCGGCCTCGCCGCGCGCGTGGACCACCGTGATCGTGCCGTCCCCCGTGGGCCGCGCCTCGAGCAGTGCGAGCAGGTGGGGGTGGCGCACGTCGGCGAGCGCCGCCAGCCGGGTGGTCAGGGCGGCGCGCGCGGCGGCGTCGTCGGGCACGGGGACGGTCAGCACGGACGAATGAAACCGCACGGGGCCGCTGCCCCGTGCGGTTCATCCACAGGCTCAGACCGTGAGCGCACGCCCCTCGCGCGCGGCGACACGTGCGCCGTCGAGCACCTCGGCGGTGCGGACCGCGTCCTGCGGGTCGACCGGGATCTCGCCGTCGCCCTCGAGCCAGTCGACCAGCAGCCGGTAGAAGTCGGCGTGCCCGCCCGGCGCCTGCGGCACGGGGGTGCGCTCGCGCCCGCGCGTGAGCCAGCCCTCGGTGCCCTCGGGTGCGTCGGCGTCGAACACCTCGAAGGGCGAGGCATCCTGCTCGAACGTGGTGACCACGTACGCGCCGCCGCTGCCGAGCACGCGCGTGCGCGGGCCGGGCGCCCCGACCAGGGACCCGGCCCAGAGCCGCGACGTGACCGCGTGCGGGGACCTCGCCAGGCCGCCGCCGGGCTCGTGCTGGAGCACCAGGAACACGTCGTCCTCGGTGGGCGTGGTGAGCTTGCGCGTCTGCGCCCACACGCTGGTCACGCGGCCGAACAGCTGCGTGGCGGAGTCCACGAGGTGCGGCCCGAGGTCGAGCAGCAGCCCGCCGGCGACGACGTCGTTCTCCTTCCAGCGCTGCTGCGGCTGGGGCCGCCAGCGCTCCCAGTGCCGCTCGAACGTGTGCACGTCGCCGAGCTCGCCCCGCTCGACCAGGGCCGCCAGCGTGAGCTGCTCGGGGTCCCAGCGCCGGTTCTGGAACACGGTGAACGGCGTCGAGGTGGCGGCGGCCTCGGCGACGACGGCGCGCGCCTCGTGCGCGTCCACGCCGATGGGCTTGTCAAGCACGAACGGGATGCCGGCCCGCGCCAGGTGGGCGGCGTGGTCGGCGTGCAGCCCGGTGGGCGAGGTCACGACGACGACGTCGTACGCGGACCGCGCGGCGACCAGCGCGTCCAGGTCGTCGTGCAGCCGGGCGCCGGGCCAGTCGGAGGCCGCCTGCTGCCGCCGGCCGGGGTCGCGCGTGACCACCGCCGTGACCGGCAGCCCGGCCTCCCTGGCCAGGCGGGCGTGGATCCCACGCCCCGAGCCTCCGTACCCGACGATCGCGATGCGCAACGCTGTCATGGGCCCCATCGTGCACCGGGCGGCGCCCGCCACCCGGGCGGCCACGCCCCGTGCGGGTGAACGGGGGTACGTTGGCTCGCTGTGGGAACCCTGGAGATCGAGAACCTGAGCGGGCACGTGGACTACCACGAGGGCTGGGACCTCCAGCGGCGCACCCACGCCGCGGTGGCCGCCGGCGAGCACCCGCCGATCGCGTACCTGCTCGAGCATGCCAGCGTGTACACGGCCGGACGTCGCACCCGCAAGGACGAGTACCCCACCGACGGCACGCCCGTGGTCGACGTCGACCGCGGGGGCAAGATCACCTGGCACGGCCCGGGGCAGGTCGTGGCGTACCCGATCGCGCGCCTGGTCTCTCCCGTCGACGTCGTGCAGTACGTCCGCACGCTCGAGGCGGCCGTGATGGACGTCTGCGCGCAGCTGGGCGTGGAGACCCTCCGCGTGGAGGGCCGCAGCGGCGTGTGGGTGGCGGCCGACGCCACGCGGCGCGAGCGCAAGGTGTGCGCCATCGGCGCCCGCGTGGCCAAGGGCGTGACGATGCACGGCCTCGCCCTCAACTGCGACCCCGACCTGGGCGCGTTCGGCTTCATCGTGCCGTGCGGCATCGACGACGCCGATGTCAGCTCGCTGTCCGCCGAGCTCGGCCGGGACGTGACGGTGGCGGAGGTGCGGCCCCTTCTGGCCGAGGCGCTGCAGCGCCACCTCGGCCCGCTCGTGACGGAGGTCACCTCCACAGCCCCCGAGACGGCCTTCGCCAGGGCGACGGAGCTCTCCAAGGCGGTCGTAGGCTGACCCGGTCCGTCGTTACGAGGGGAGCACCGTGACCATCGCGCCTGAGGGCCGCCGCATGCTGCGCATCGAGGCCCGCAACGCCGAGACGCCCATCGAGAAGAAGCCCGAGTGGATCAAGACCCGGGCCGTCATGGGCCCGGAGTACCGGGACATGAAGAACCTCGTCAAGGGCGAGGGCCTGCACACGGTGTGCGAGGAGGCCGGCTGTCCCAACATCTTCGAGTGCTGGGAAGACCGCGAGGCCACGTTCCTCATCGGCGGCGAGCAGTGCACGCGCCGCTGCGACTTCTGCCAGATCGACACGGGCAAGCCGTCGGCGCTGGACCGTGACGAGCCGCGCCGCGTGGCCGAGTCCGTCCAGTCGATGGGCCTCAAGTACTCGACGATCACGGGCGTCGCCCGCGACGACCTCCCCGACGGCGGCGCCTGGCTGTACGCGGAGACGGTCCGCGCGATCCACGCGCTCAACCCGAGCACGGGGGTCGAGAACCTGATCCCCGACTTCAACGGCATCCCCGAGCTGCTCGACGAGGTGTTCGAGTCCCGCCCGGAGGTGCTGGCGCACAACCTCGAGACGGTGCCGCGCATCTTCAAGCAGATCCGCCCGGCGTTCCGGTACGACCGCTCGCTCGAGGTGCTCACGCGCGCCCGCGACTTCGGCCTGATCACCAAGTCCAACCTCATCCTGGGCATGGGCGAGACCATCGACGAGGTCAAGCAGGCGCTCGTCGACCTGCACGACGCCGGCTGCGACCTCATCACCATCACGCAGTACCTGCGTCCCTCCCTGCGCCACCACCCGATCGACCGCTGGGTGCGCCCGGAGGAGTTCGTCGAGCTGTCGCAGTTCGCAGAGGAGACCGGGTTCCTGGGCGTGATGGCGGGGCCGCTGGTTCGCTCGTCGTACCGCGCCGGCCGCCTGTGGGGCCAGGCCATGAGCAAGCACGGGCGTGCCATCCCCGCCGCGCTCGCCCACCTGGCCGAACCGACGACGGCGCGCCAGGAGGCCGCGAGCCTGCTCGCTCGCTGAACGCTCGCACGTCGCCGCGCCGATAGGATCTGGACCCATGGCCCGCAACAGCTCGGCGTCGGACACGGCGCCCTCCAAGCCCAAGAAGCAGCGCTGGTACCACCAGGTCTGGGCCGCGTACCAGATGACGCGCAAGCAGGACCCGTCGGTGACGTGGCTGCTGCTGGGCATCTTCGTCGGCATCGTGCTCGTGGGCCTCGCCGCCGGCTTCCTCCTCGGCCACCCGGTCTACTTCACGATCGTCGCCGTGCCGTTCGGCGCGCTCGCCGCGATGTACATGCTCACGCGGCGCGCCGAGCGCGCCGCGTACACGCAGATCGAGGGCCAGCCCGGCGCCGCGCGCGCCGCGCTCGGCACGGTGCGCGGCGGCTGGACGTTCGAGGACGAGCCGGTGGCCGTCAACGCCCGCACGCAGGACTTCGTGTTCCGCGGCGTCGGCCGCCCCGGCGTCGTCCTGGTCTCCGAGGGCCCGGCGCACCGCGTGGGCCGCATGCTCGACGACGAGCGCCGCCGCGTCGCCCGCGTGCTGCCGAACGTGCCGATCACGCTCATCCAGATGGGCGACGGCGAGGGCCAGGTCGCGCTGACCAAGCTGTCGCGCGCGGTCTCGAAGCTCAAGCCGAAGCTCACGAAGCCCGAGGCGGCCGAGGTCGGCAAGCGCCTCAAGGCGCTCGGCGGTCAGCGCATGCCGATCCCGAAGGGCATCGACCCGTTCAAGACCCGCCCCGACCGCAAGGGCATGCGCGGGCGCTGATCAGCGCCGCGTGATCACGGTCCCCGCAGCCCTGTCGTGCATCCCCCGGCCGTCGCCGTCCCAGACGACGGCGGGGATCACCAGGCACAGCAGCACCGAGCGGATCCCTGACCGCCAGAACCCCACGAAGGCGCCGTCGACGGTGCCCTCCCCCGGCTTTCCCAGCACGCGCACCTGGAGCCCGAGCAGCCGGTGACCGATCGTGAACCCGATCGACCCGACCAGGATCACGTTCATCAGCAGGAACACCCCGAGCGGGACGAGGCTGTTGCCGCCGGGGACCAGCTTGGCGATCAGCCAGGCCACGGCCCAGTCGATGCACAGCGCGACCGCGCGACGGCCGAGCGACGCCATCGAGCCGCTGCCCGACTCCGGCAGCCCGAGCCGCTTCGCGCCGCCTCCGGGCGGCGTGGCGCCGCCCTCGAGCCAGGATCCGAGTTCTTCACGTGATGGCACGGCACCAGGCTAGGCGGCCCGACGACGACGTCCCGACCGCCAGGCCCGCCCGTCCCGCTGGTCGCTGTGACGTGCGCCGCAGCGTGTCCACGGATCACGTCTGAAATCTCACAGGGCGGACGTCTGGCGCCCTGGTTACACGCCGGAAACATGAGCGGCATGCGAGAGTAACGGCGTCGGCCTAGGTTCTGGGCCAGCCGCGTGACGCCGGCCGTTGCACCAGCACTAGGCGCCGCACCTGTCTTCCCAAAGGAGCTTGGATGTTCAACAACGCCGAGGAGGCCATCGCCTTCACCCGCAACGAAGGGGTGGAGTTCATCGATGTCCGTTTCGTCGACCTGCCGGGTGTCTGGCAGCACTTCAACATCCCGACCTCGCAGTTCAGCGAGGACTCGTTCACCGAGGGCCTGATGTTCGACGGCTCGTCGATCCGCGGCTTCCAGGCGATCCACGAGTCGGACATGAAGCTGGTCCCGGACGTCAAGACGGCGTTCGTCGACCCGTTCCGCAAGCGCAAGACGCTCGTCATGAACTTCTCGATCGTCGACCCGTTCACCGACGAGGCCTACTCGCGCGACCCGCGCACCATCGCCGCCAAGGCCGAGGCCTACCTCGCGTCGACCGGCATCGCCGACACGGTGTTCTTCGCCCCCGAGGCCGAGTTCTACCTGTTCGACTCGATCCAGTACGCGACCTCGATGCAGGGCTCGTTCTACAAGATCGACTCCGAGGAGGCCGCGTGGAACACCGGCCGCGAGGAGGAGGGCGGCAACCTCGGGTACAAGACCCGCGTCAAGGGTGGCTACTTCCCCGTCTCGCCGTCGGACAAGTTCGCGGACCTGCGTGACGACATCTGCGACACGCTGGGCCAGGTCGGCCTGGACGTCGAGCGCGCGCACCACGAGGTGGGCACCGCCGGCCAGCAGGAGATCAACTACCGCTTCAACACGCTGCTGCACGCGGCCGACGACCTGATGAAGTTCAAGTACGTCGTGCGCAACGAGGTCTACAACGCGGGCAAGACCGTGACCTTCATGCCGAAGCCGCTGTACGGCGACAACGGCTCGGGCATGCACTCGCACCAGTCGCTCTGGAAGAACGGCGAGCCGCTGTTCTACGACGAGAAGGGCTACGGCGGCCTGTCCGACCTCGCCCGCTGGTACATCGGCGGCCTGCTGAAGCACGCCCCGTCGCTGCTCGCCTTCACCAACCCGTCGGTCAACTCGTACCGCCGCCTGGTGCCGGGCTACGAGGCCCCCGTCAACCTGGTCTACTCGGCCCGCAACCGCTCGGCCTGCATCCGCATCCCGATCACCGGTTCGTCGCCCAAGGCCAAGCGCGTCGAGTTCCGCGTGCCGGACCCGTCGGCCAACCCGTACCTGGCCTTCGCCGCCCAGCTCATGGCCGGCATCGACGGCATCAAGAACCGCATCGAGCCGGCCGCGCCGATCGACAAGGACCTGTACGAGCTGCCCCCCGAGGAGCACGCCCTGATCGCCCAGGTCCCGGCCTCGCTCTCCGAGGTGCTCGACAACCTCGAGCGCGACCACGAGTTCCTCACGCAGGGTGACGTGTTCACCGAGGACCTCATCGCCACGTGGATCGAGTACAAGCGCAAGAACGAGGTGGAGCCGGTGCAGCTGCAGCCGACCCCCAAGGAGTTCGAGCTCTACTACGACATCTGATCCAGACTGTCGCCGAGACGGCGGCCGGCCTGCGCGAACGCCTCAGAGCGGAGCGCGGGTCGGCCGCCGTCTTGCGTTCCGTGTTGGGGGGCGCCGAGACCGCGAGCGCAGGGGTTGGTCACGGAATCGGGCCGTGAGCGTGACCAACCACTACGCTCGCTGGCCGCACGCGGCCGCTACGCGTCGGCCGGTGGCACCGGCCCGTCGTATGTCGCTACGTATGCCGGGCCCTTCGCCGTGGCCCGGGTTGCCGGCGTGATCGTGTAGACCGCGGGCGGGCTGCCCGGGCTCGCCGCGTCCTCGAGGGTGAGGCGGGACTCGAGCTGGCTGCGGTCGACGGGATAGAGCTGGCCGTCGTAGGGACCGCCCTGGAAGACGACGAGGACTTTGAGCGTGGCCATGCCGCCCAGGCTCGCGCCGGAACGGTCCGCCCGCCAGCGCGGGGCGCCAACCTGTCGCTCGTTCGACCATGCAAAGCGCTTCCGCGTTGACCACCCGGCTGTCGTTCGCCGCGTGGACGGGCGCCGCTGACGGCGCAGGGGCGACTTCACCCGCGCACGGCCTGAGACGAGGCGTGGGCCCGCGCGCCGCTTCGCTAGCATCCCGCCAGCGCACGGCGTCCCCATCGACGGGGCCCTCGACAGCACGTCCGGCGCGAGAGAGGCCGGTCGTGGTTCAGGTGGTGGAGCGCACCCCCGCGCGCTTGCGTGCGGGCGTCGTCGGGCGCCTCGACTCGGTGGTGTTCGGGGTGGCGTCGACGGCGCCGTCGTACTCCCTCGCCGTGACCGTGGGGCTGCTGGCCGCCGCCGTAGGTGCCGCGGCGCCGGTGGCGCTGGCGCTGTCGGCGATCCCGGTCGTGCTCGTCGCCCTGTGCTTCCGTGAGCTGAACCGCGAGCTGCCCGACTGCGGCACCAGCTACGCGTGGGCGCAGCGGGCCCTCGGGCGGCGCGCGGGCGGGCTGTCGGGCTGGCTCGCCATCGCCGCGTGCCTGCTGGTCATGGCGAACCTCGCCCAGATCAGCGCGCTCTACCTGTTCGACCTGCTGGGCCTCGACGGCCTCGCCGGCTCGCGGCTCGCGCAGGCGGCGGTCGGGTGCGCGGCCATCGGCGTCATGGCGTGGCTCGCGTACCGCGGCGTGCAGGTGGCGGCGCGTGTCCAGACGGTGCTCGTCGTCGTCGAGGTCGGGGCCCTGCTGTGGTTCGCGGGCCGGGCGCTCGCGCAGGCCGACCACCTCGCGGCGCCCACCCTGTCCACAACCGGCGGGACGGGCGGCGTCTCGGGCTGGACCGCGGCGTTCCTGGCCGCCGTGTTCCTCTACTGGGGCTGGGACTCCAGCTTCTCCACGAACGAGGAGTCGGACGACCCGCGCGAGACGCCCGGCTTCGCCGCGCTGGCCGCCAACGGGGTGCTCGTCGTGCTGTACCTGGTGGTCACGTGGGCGGCCGTGAGCTGGGCGGGCACGGACCGGCTCGCCGCCGTCGCCGACGACGACTTCTTCTCCGTCCTGGCCGGCCAGCTCATGGGCACCGTGGGCGGCAAGGTGCTGGTCGGCGCGGTGCTGGTCTCGGGGCTCGCGTCGGCGCAGACCACGATCCTGCCCACCAGCCGCACGCTGCTCGCGATGGGTCGCGACGGCGTGCTGCACCCGCGCCTCGCCGACGTGTCGCCGCGGTACGGCACGCCGTCGGTCGCCACGTGGGCGTTCTCGGGCGCCGCCGCCGTGCTCTACGTGGTGCTCGTCGGCCTGTCCGACTCCGTGCTCAACGACTCCGTCGCCGCCACGGCCGTCATGGTCGCCGGGTACTACGGGCTCACCGCGTTCGCGACGCTGCGGTTCCCGTGGTCCGACGGCGCGGCCCGGCGCCCGCTGGCCCGCGTCGTCGTGCCCGCGCTCGCGACGGCCGCGTTCGCCGTGACGCTCGTCGTCTCCCTGCTCGACATTAGCCCCGTCTCGCTGCTCGTCATCGGCCTGTCGCTCGCCGCGGGGATCCCGGCGCTCGGCCCCACCCGGAAAGCCCTCGTGAAGGAGCCCGCATGACCCCCACCGGCCGCCGCCTGCGCAGCACCTCGGTCACGCTCGGCATCACGGCGCTCATCGCGGCCGGCGTCGCCGGGTGCGGGCACGTGGTCGACAACCAGGGCATCTGCGTCGACCCGCAGACGCAGAAGCGCGTCGCCGACTACCTGTGCGACCGCGGCGGATCCGGCGGTGGTGGCGGGTACGCGTGGTACTACCTGCGGTCCGGCTCGGCCATCCCCGGCGTGGGCCGGTCGTACGCCGGCTCGGGCGGCACGTTCGACGAGGGCACGCTGCACGGCACGACGTCGCACGGCGGGGTGTCGTCGTCGGGCGAGGGCGGGTCGTCGGGCGAGTCCGGTTCCCACGGCAGCGTGGCCCGCGGCGGGTTCGGCGGCAGCGCCCACGTCGGCTCCTGAACCTCTCTCACGGAAGGCACTGACATGAACGGACTCCTGCCCGCGCTGGGCTACGGCGTCGCCTACGGGCTGGTCGGCACGCTGGTGCTCATCGGTTCCTGGTACGTGCTGGACCTGCTGACCCCCGGCCGCCTGGGCGACACGATGCGCGAGTCGCACTCCGCGGCGCTCGTCGGGGCCACGTGGATGGTCACGCAGGGCGCCATCCTGTTCACCGCGATCTGGACCAACGCGGGCAGCGGGCTCGGCACCGAGCTGGTGTGGACCGTGGCGTTCGGCGCCGTCGGGGTGCTGCTGCAGACCGCAGCGTTCTGGCTGGTGGACCTGGTGACGCCGGGCCGGCTCGGTGCCGAGGTGGTCGAGCCCGGGCCGGTGCGCCCGCTCGCCCGGCTCAGCGCCGGGGTCATGGTGGCGGTCGCGCTGGTCGTCGTGGCGAGCATCGCCTGATGCGCCGCGTCGCCGCCGCGCCGCGCCCCGGCTGGAGGGACACGGTCACGTCCCAGGGCCTGGTGTTCCCCGTGACGCCGCGGCCCGACGGCGGCGAGGCCGTCTACTGGGACGAGTCGGCCCGGTACGAGCTCACGCTGGCCGAGGTCGAGGCGCTCGAGGCCGTCACCGAGGAGCTCTACGGCATGTGCCTGGAGGCCGCGCGCGTCATGGCGCACCGCTTCACGGACACCGACCTGCGCCTGCCGGACGGGTCGATGGCCCTGGTGCGCGAGTCGCTCGAGCGCGGCGACGACTCCGTCTACGCCCGGTTCGACCTCGCCTACGACGGCGTCGGCCCCGCCAAGATGCTGGAGATCAACGGCGACACGCCGACCGGGCTGGTCGAGTCCGCCGTCGTGCAGTGGAACTGGCTGGAGGACGTGTTCCCCGACCACGACCAGTGGAACTCGGTGCACGACCGCCTGGTGGGCTGGTGGCGGGAGCGTGCCGCCCGGTGGCCGCACGGCCTGCACTTCCTGCACTCGAAGGCCGACGACTCCGGCGAGGAGGAGATGACGGTCGCGTACCTGCGCGACACGGCGGCCTCCGCCGGGGTGGTCACGTACGGGCACCCGATCGAGGACGTGGGCTGGGACTCGGCCCGGAACCTCTTCGTCGACCTGCACGACCTTCCGGTCGAGGCGGCGTTCAAGCTCTACCCGTGGGAGGACATGCTCGCCGAGCCGTTCGGCGCGCACCTGCTGCGGCACGAGGAGGCGAACCCGGTCCGCTGGCTGGAGCCGACGTGGAAGCTGATGCTCTCCACCAAGGCGATCCTGCCGGTGCTCTGGGAGCTGTACCCCGGCCACCCCAACCTGCTGCCCGCCTACCGGGACTACCCGAGCGGGCTGTCCGAGTGGGTCGCGAAGCCGCTGTGGGGCCGCGAGGGCGACAACGTCGTCATGTCGACGCGCACGCACCAGGAGCGGCGCGGCGGCTCGTACGCGGGCCAGCCGCTCGTGTACCAGCAGTACACGCGCCTGCCCGTGTTCGACGGCAACCACGTGGTGCTGGGCTCGTGGGTGGTCGGCGGGCGGTCGGCGGGCTGCCTGGTGCGCGAGTCCGACGGGCCCGTGACCGACTACTTCTCCCGCGTGGTGCCCCACCTGATCTCGGACGCCGCGATGCCGGACGCGGCACAGGTGGCGGCCTGGCTGCGCGAGTAGGCGGGGACCGGCTCCCCCTGGCTGCACCGGTGGCGCCATCCCGCTACTTTCTGTAGATGGCACTCAGCGGGGAGTCATCGGTGAACGGACACATCATGGCGGCGCTCGTCGGGAGCGCCGGATCGGGCATGACCACCCTCGTCGAGGCCGTGCTCCACCGCGCCGGAGTGATCCCGCGTGCCGGCACCATCGCCGCGGGGACGACCGTGGGCGACTACCAGCCCGAGGAGATCGCGCGCAGCACCACGCTGACGACGGGCCTCACGTTCCTCGAGTGGGACGACGACGACAGCGGCGAGCACTACGCCATGACGCTCGCGGACACGCCTGGGCACCCGGACTTCGTCGGCGGTGTCGACTCGGCGCTCTCGGCCGCCGACATCGCCGTCGTCGTCGTGTCGGCCGTCTCGGGCGTCACCGCGGGCACGCGGGCCGCCTGGGCCGCCGCGGACGCCGCCGGCGTGCCCCGCATCGTGATGGTCACGTGCGCCGACCGCCCCCAGGCGAGCTTCCACCGCGTGCTGGCGGAGCTGCGCGAGGCGTTCGGCCCGCACCTGTGGCCCATCGAGCTGCCGATCGGCACCGAGGAGGACTTCCGCGCCGTGGCCGACGTGCTGGGCAGGCGCGCGCTGGTCCCCGGCCCCGGGGGGCAGGTCGTCGAGCCGCTGCCGCCCGACGTCGTCGCCGAGAGCCAGACCATGCACGACGACGTGACGGAGGAGATCGTCTCCCACTACGACGCCCTGCTGGAGGCGTACCTCGACGGGAACGAGCCGTCGTTCGACGAGCTGGAGCAGAAGCTCGCCGAGCAGGTGTCCGAGAGCGAGGCCGTGCCCGTGATCGTCGCGTCCGGCGTCACCGAGACCGGGGTGGACCGGTTCATCGACGTGCTCTGCCGGCTCGTGCCGGCCCTGACGGCCCGGGACGCGACCATCCACGCGGCCGACGGCACCGAGATCCGCGTGGCACGCGACCCGTCCGGGGAGCCGCTCGCGCACGCGTTCGACGTCGTGGCCGACCCGTTCCTGGGCCAGATCTCGATGCTCAAGGTGCTGTCGGGCACCATCCACGTCGGCGACCGGCTGCACAACGCCACGACCGGCGCGGAGGAGCGCATGAGCGGCCTGTTCCGCCTGCGCGGGGCGCAGCGCCTGCCGGTCGACTCGCTCCGGGCCGGCGACGTCGGGGGCGTGGCGAAGCTCGTGGGCACGCCCGCCGGGTCGCTGCTGTGGACGCGCGCGACCGGGCACGCGTCGCCGCGTCCGCTCCCGCTCCGACCCACGGTGTACGCCGTCGCGCTGGAGCCGGTCAGCCAGTCGGACACGGAGAAGCTCGGGCCCGCGCTCGCCCGGGCCGCCGCCGAGGACCACACGCTCTCCGTCGAGCTGGTGGGCGGCCACACGATCGTCCGCGGGCTCGGCGACACGCACGTCGCCGTGCTGGTCGACCGGCTCAAGCGCCTGTTCGGCGTGAACGTCACCACCAGCCCCGCGCCCGTCGCGTACCGCGAGACGGTGGCCGGGCACGCGCAGGCCGAGGGGCGGCTCAAGAAGCAGTCGGGCGGGCACGGGCAGTTCGCGGTCGTGCAGGTGGTGGTGTCGCCGCTGGCGCCCGGCGGCGGGTTCGAGTTCGTCGACTCCGTCGTCGGCGGCGCGGTGCCGCGGCAGTACATCCCCGCGGTCGAGAAGGGAGTGCGGGATGCGCTCGAGCGCGGCGGCCCCAACGGCCACCCGGTCGTGGACGTGCGCGTCGAGCTGGTGGACGGCAAGTCGCACTCCGTCGACTCGTCCGACATGGCGTTCCGCACCGCCGGCTCGATGGGCATCCACGAGGCGCTCGTCAAGACCGGCACAGTGGTGCTCGAGCCCGTCTCGACCGTCACCGTCACCGCGCCCATGGCCTACCAGGGCGCGATCATGACCGACCTCGCCGGCCGGCGCGGCCGCGTCCACGACACCCAGATGACCGACGCCGGCGACGCCGTGGTGATCGCCGGCGTGCCCGACGCCGAGCTCCAGCGCTACGTGCTCGACCTCCGCTCGCTCACGCAGGGCTACGGCCAGCTGACCATCGAGCCCGACCACTACGAGCCCGCTCCCCGCACCTGACCGTCCGGACACCCCGACCTCCACCGGGGGGTGTCCCCCCTTCCGCCGGGAGCGGCGCGAGCGGACGCTGGGAACGTGGACGTGCTCACCTCCCTCAACGCCTTCGTGCTCGACGCCGCGTCGGGCCCGTGGGCGCTGGCCGTCCTGTTCCTGTCGTGCGTGGTGGACGGCGTGTTCCCGCCGGTGCCCAGCGAGACCGTGCTCGTGGCGCAGGCCGCGGCGATCGGCGCCGCCGGTGTGCCCGCGGTCGTCGCGATGCTGCTGGTCGCCGCGGTCGGCGCGTGGTGCGGGGACAACCTCGCCTACCTCATCGGGCGTCATCTCGGCCTGCGCCGGCTGGCGGCGTCACGCCGTCGGCCCCGCCTGGCCGCCGCCGTGACGGCGGCGGCCGACCGGCTCGAGCGCAACGGCGCGTCCATGATCCTGGCCGGCCGGTTCGTGCCCGTGGGGCGCGTCGCCGTGAACCTCGCGGCCGGCGCGACGGGCCTGCCCTACCGCCGGTACGCCGCGCTGAGCGCCCTCGCGGCGTGCTCGTGGGTGGCCGTGACCTCGGTGATCGGTCTCGCGACCGGTGCGTGGCTGGGGGCCCAGCCGCTCGTCGCCGTCGTCGTCTCGGCCTCCGTCGGGCTAGGCGTCGGTGCGGCGATCGACGCGGTGACGCGACGCCGGCGGCGGGCCGCGCAGCCCCTCCCCGCTCAGCCGGGGCGGGCTCAGGCGAGGCGGCGGAAGGTGGCGGACCAGTTGACCTCCCAGGTGGCGCCGCCGTCCTCCGAGAACGCCTGCTCCCAGCGCGGGGTCGGCGTGCGGGTGTCCAGCCACTGGTAGCGCACCCGGATGGGGCGACCCTGCCACGTGTCGTCGCACTCGAACGTGCCGTCGCCGTCGACGAAGCGACCCTCGACGGGCACGTCGAGCCTGCCGTCGCCCGTCGCCCACCAGATCCGCCACGTGTCGTCGGACGGGCTGTAGAGGCGCAGCGTGACGCCCTCGATGCCGCGCTCCGGCGCGCGGAGGATGTCGAATGTGCAGTGGCCGTCCAGGAGCACCTGGGCGTCGAGGGTGGCGGTGAACTCGTACCAGTCGTCGCTGCCGCTGAGCACGCTGGTGAGACGGCGCTGGGTGGAGGTCCAGCTGCCGGCGACGAAGTCGAAGTCGTGGTTCGTCATGAGGTGACGGTACGAACGCCCGGCCCGCTCCGCGCGCCCAGCGCTGCGGGTGGCCCGAAGGCGAGCGGTCGGCCCTCGTGAAAGCCTGGCCGGATGAACGCCTCGGACGTCCGCGGCGCGGCCCGGAAGGTCAGGGACAACCCGGCGACCGGGTTCTTGGCCCGGCTCGGGTACGCCGCCAGCGGCGTGCTCCACATCCTTCTCGGCATCATCGCCGCCCGCATCGCCTGGTTCCGCACCGGCGGGTCCGCCGACCAGTCCGGCGCGTTCGCGACGCTCCGGAACGAGCCGCTCGGCGCGGTCGCGCTGGCGGTGCTGACCTTGGGGTTCGCCGGGCTGGCCGTATGGCAGGTGTCGACGGCGGTCGGCGCCGCGCGCGGAGCCGGCGACCGGCTCAAGGCGGCGGGGAAGGCGGTCGTGTACGGGGCGCTAACCTGGACGGGCGCACGGTTCCTGCTCGGCAGGCCGAGCTCGAGCCGCGGCCAGAGCGAGGACTTCACGGCGAAGCTCATGGCCGAGCCCGGCGGCCGGATCGCGGTGGGCGCCGTCGGCGTCGTCGTGCTCGTCATCGCGCTGTTCCACGTCTACAAGGGCTGGTCGGGGCGGTTCAGGCGAGACCTGGCGCGGGACCCCGGCCGGTTCGTCACCGCGGCCGGGCACGTCGGCTATGTCGCCAAGGGCGTGGCGCTCGGCGTGCTCGGCGCGCTGTTCGTCACCGCGGCGACGCAGGACCGGCCCACGCGGGCGGGCGGGCTCGACGCCGCGCTCCGGACGCTCGGGCAGCAGCCGTTCGGGTCGGTGCTGCTGACGGTGGTCGCCGTCGGGCTGGTCGCCTACGGCGTGTACTGCTTCGGCCGCGCGCGCTCCACCGACACCTGAGGGCCGCCCGACCTCCGCCGCGCGCACCCGACCGCCTGCGGACACACTGGTGCTGGCCGGTCCGGCACCGGGCGCGCGAGGAGGGGCAGCCATGGCGGAGCAGGCACGCTCGGGCGAGTGGCTCGAGTCCTGGAACCCCGAGGATGCCGCGACCTGGGACTCCCGGCTGGCGTGGCGCACCCTGTGGGTCACCACCTTCTGCCTGACGCTCGCGTTCGCCGCGTGGTTCCTGCCGAGCGCGATCATCCCGAAGCTCGGGGCGCTGGGCTACGAGTTCAGCAAGTCCCAGCTGTACTGGATGGCTGCCATGCCGGGCCTGTCCGGCGGCCTGCTGCGCATCGTGTGGATGGTGCTCCCGCCGATCCTCGGCACGCGCAAGATGGTCGCCTGGTCGACCCTGCTGCTCATCGCCTCCACGCTCGGCTGGGGCGTGCGCGTCCAGGCGCCCACGGCCCCGTACTGGGAGCTCATGACGCTCGCGTTCCTCGCGGGTATCGGCGGCGGCGTGTTCTCCGGCTTCATGCCGAGCACGTCGTTCTTCTTCCCCAAGGCGAAACAGGGCGTCGCGCTGGGCCTGCAGGCGGGCATCGGGAACTTCGGCGTCTCGCTGGTGCAGCTGGCGACGCCGCTGCTCATCGGCGTGGGGTTCCTCGGCTTCATCGGCCACAGCCAGCAGCTCGAGGTGGCCGGCCAGGCGCCCCGCGAGGTCTGGTACCAGAACGCGGCGTTCATCTGGATCCCGCTCATGGTCATCGGCTCCGGGCTCGCCTGGACCATGCTCAAGTCGGTGCCGGTCAAGGCGAGCATCAGGCAGCAGTTCGACATCTTCGGCAACGTCGACACGTGGTGGATGACGATCCTCTACATCATGACGTTCGGGACGTTCTCCGGGCTGTCCGCCCAGTTCGGGCTGCTCATGGCCAACCTGTACGGCTCCGGGAACGTGCACATCGTCAGCGGCACCGGCGCGGCCGCGCACGTGCTGATCGCCGGCTACGCCGTGCCCGACCCCACCAGGTACGTGTTCCTCGGGCCGCTGGTCGGGGCGGCCGCGCGCATCGCGTTCGCACCGCTCACCGACCGGATGGGCGGCGCCGTCTGGACGCTGGTCTCGGGCCTGGGGCTCATCGCCTCCATCGCCTACACGATCCCGGCGCTCTCCCCCGACCTGACCTCGGCGGCGACCCTCCACTCCGGCTTCACGCACTTCCTCTGGGGGATGATCGCGATCTTCCTCTTCACCGGGGTGGGCAACGCGTCCACGTTCAAGCAGATGCCGATGATCTTCGAGCGGCGGCAGGCGGGCGGTGTCATCGGCTGGACGGCCGCCATCGCCGCGTTCGGCCCGTTCTTCTTCGGCGTCGGCATCACGTCCATCGGCGCGACGGCGTTCTACGCCGTCGGCATCGGCTGGGCGGTGCTGTGCGTGGTGATCACCTGGCTCCGCTACGCGCGCAAGGGCGCGCCGCGTCCGAGCTGAGCAGCGGCGTGGAGTGGGCGTTCAGCGGTGAGGTGATCGAGTGGCGCGGCCCCGCGCCGTTCTTCTACGTGCCGATGCCCGCCGACGACGCCGACGACCTCAAGGAGGCGGCGCGCGGGCTCATCTACTGGGGGCAGATCGCGGTCACGGTCACGATCGGCGACACCACGTTCGAGACGGCGGTGTTCCCCCGCGAGGGCACCTACCTGGTGCCCCTCAAGGACGTGGTCCGGGGCGAGGAGCAGCTCGAGCTCGGCGACGTCGTCGATGTGCGGCTGGTGCTCGGCTCCTCGAAGCGGCCGGTCAGCCGACGGTGACGCCCGCGCCGACGACGACGTCGTCCCCCACCCGCACGGCGCCCGGCAGGACGACGTCGGCGTAGACCGCCACCCGCAGCTGCCGCTCGGCCCCGAGCGCCTTGAGCCACCGGGTGGTGCCCGCGACCCCGTCCTGGGCGAGGTTGATGGTGCGGCACCGCTCCACGCGCTGGACGACGCGCAGCTCGACGCCGCCCGCCGTGACCGTGGACCCGACCCACGACTCCTCGACGAACGGCTCGTCGGTCTCGATCACCATGTTGGCGCGCAGGCGCCGCGGGTCGGCGTCGATCCCCCACCGCTGCGCGCACCACGCGAGGGTGGCGGTGCCGACCAGCGACACGGCACCGTCGTCGAAATGCGGCACCGAGGCCTCCGGAAGCACGCGCGACGGCAGGCCGAGCGCGGCCGTCAGCTCGGCGTCGAGCGCAGCGCTCCCCACGGCCCAGCGGCCGGACGTCCCGGTCACGACGACGCCGTCCGCGGTCGTCGCCGCGGCGTACTGGAACACGCCGTCATGGCGGCGCATACGCCGCGTGTTCTTGCCGGAGGCGAGGTGCCCGTCAGGGTCGACGACGGCGAACCACCGGTCCCCCACGAGCCCTCGCGCGTCGACCTCGGCCGACTCGAGCGCCTCGCCGCCCATCGCCTTCACCGGGTAGCGCCGCAGGGACCGCACCGTCATCGTCACCGGGCAAGGGTACGAGGCCGACCCTAGGGTCGAGGCCATGAACCCGTGGCTCGAGGCGTTCGGCTGGCTGGGCTCGATCCTGGTGGTCTGGTCGCTCACCCAGGCCCGCGTGCTGCGCTTCCGCTGGCTCAACTTCGTCGGCGCCGTCATCGCGACCGCCTACAACGGGATCATCGGCATCTGGCCGTTCTTCGCCATGAACCTCGCCATCGCGCTCATCGACGCGTACTGGCTGTGGCGCCTGCACCGCACCCGCCACGACGAGGCCACCTACGCGGTAGTCGAGGTCGCGCCCGACGACGGCTACCTGCTGCACGTGCTGCGCACCTACGCCGCCGACATCGCCCGGTTCGCCCCCGCGTTCACCGCCGCGCCGGGGCCCGGCGAACGTCGCTCGGCGTTCCTGGTGCAGCGCGCCGACGAGACCGTGGGCGTGGTCGAGGTGGCCGACGGCGGGGGCGGCATCGGCGTCGTGGTGCTCGACTGGGTGACCCGGCGGTTCCGGGACTTCACGCCCGGGGAGTTCGTGTACCGGCGGTCGGGCGTGTTCGCGGCCAAGGGGTTCACGCGGCTGCTGGTGGACCCGTCCATCGTGGCCGACCCCGCCTACCTGACCCGCGTGGGCTTCGCGAGCGAGACGCACGGATGGTCGCGCGCGGTGCCGCCTCACTCGCCGTAGACGACGCGCTCCACGACGGTCCGGGCCCGGCGGGCCGTGCGCAGGTAGAGCTCCTCGAGCTCCGACCCCGTCCCCACGTCGCCGAGCAGCCGCGCGATGCCCGCCAGGTCGCGGCGGTCGTGCGGCAGCACGTCGGTCTGCGCCCCCGTGACGCGCCCGGACCAGAGCACGACGGCGGAGCGCAGCCGCGACGCGAGCGTCCACGCGTCGAGCAGCGAGCGCGCGTCGTCGGTGTCGAGCAGACCCTCCTTCTCGGCGGCGTCGAGCGCGGCGACGGTGCCCGTGGTGCGCAGCGCCGGCACCTCGTAGGCGTGCTGGAGCTGCAGCAGCTGGGCCGTCCACTCGACGTCTGCGACGCCGCCGCGGCCCAGCTTGAGGTGGCGCGCCGGCTCGACGCCGCGGGGCAGCCGCTCGGACTCGACGCGCGCCTTGATGCGGCGCACCTCCCGCAGCTGGGCCGGCGTGAGACCGCCGCGCGGGTAGCGCAGCGGGTCGACGAGCGCGGTGAAACGCTCGGCGAGGTCGGCCGGGCCGGCGACGGGGCGGGCCCGCAGCAGCGCCTGCGCCTCCCACACGCTGGACCAGCGCTCGTAGTACTCGGCGTAGGCGTCGAAGCTGCGTGCCAGGGGCCCCTGCCGTCCCTCGGGGCGCAGGTCGGCGTCGACGGGGAGCGCGGGCTCGGGCCCGACGCCGCCCAGCAGCTCGCGCAGGCGCGTGGCCGTGACCAGCGCGAACTTCCCCACCTGCTGCGCGTCGGACCCGGCGACGGGGTCGTGCACGAACATCACGTCGGCGTCGGAGCCGTAGCCCATCTCGCGGCCGCCCAGCCGGCCCATCGCCACCACGAGCATGCGCGTCGGGTTGGCGGACGGGTCCGGGCCGAGCGCCAGGTCGTCGCGCGCGGCGTGCTCGGCGAGGCGCAGGCCTCCGCGCAGCGCCAGGTCGGCGGCGTCGGAGATCGCGGCGGCCGCGCCGACGGCGTCGAGCGCCCGGAGCAGCTCGCCCGCCCCGGTGCGCGCCAGCTCGCGGCGGCGGATGGCGCGCAGGCTGGTCGCGGCCTGCTTGAGCACGTCGGCGCGCGTGAGGATCGCGTCGGTCTCGGCCTCCAGCCGGGGCAGGCCGCGGGGCTCCAGGCCGGACGGATCGTCGAACCACTGCACCGACTCGGGCGAGCGCCCGATCGCGTCGGCCAGGTAGCGCGACGACGACAGCACGTGGGCGAGCGACTGCGCCGCCGACCCGGAGTCGCGCAGCAGCTTGAGGTACCAGTGGGTCGAGCCGAGGTCGTCCGAGAGGCGGCGGAACGCGAGCAGGCCGCCGTCGGGGTCGGCGCCCTCGGCGAACCAGCCGAGCATCACGGGCAGCAGCTGCCGCTGCAGCGCGGCCCGGCGCGACGTCCCCTCGGTCAGGGCCGTGACGTGCCGCATCGCGCCGTCGGGGTCGCGGTAGCCGATGGCGGCGAACCGCTGGCGGGCGGCCTCGGGGGCCAGCGACACCTCGTCCTCGGACAGGTGCGCGTACGCCGGCAGCAGCGGCCGGTAGAAGAGCGCCTCGTGCAGCGAGCGCACCTCGCGCCGCGTCGCCCGCCAGCGCTCGAGCAGCCCCTCGGCGCCGTCGGCGCGCAGGCCCACGGCCCGGGCCAGGCGGCGCAGGTCCTCCTCCGCCGTCGGCAGCAGGTGCGTGCGCCGCAGGCGGTAGAGCTGGACGCGGTGCTCGATGGCCCGCAGGAACCGGTAGCAGACGGCCAGCCGCGCGGCGTGGTCGCGGCCCACGTACCCGGCGGCGGCGAGCGAGGCGAGCGCGGCGAGCGTGTTGGGCGAGTGGATCGAGTCGTCGGTGCGGCCGTGCACCAGCTGGAGCAGCTGCACCGTGAACTCGACGTCGCGCAGACCGCCGCGGCCCAGCTTGATCTGGCGGTCCGCCTCGGCCGCCGGCACGTGCGCCTCGACGCGCCGGCGCATGGCCTGGGCGTCCTCGACGAAGTTCTCGCGCGCGACGGCCTTCCAGACCAGCGGGTTCACGGCCTCGCGGTACGCCCGCCCGAGGGCGACGTCGCCGGCCACGGGCCGCGCCTTGAGCAGGGCCTGGAACTCCCAGGTCGCGGCCCAGCGGTCGTAGTAGGCGAGGTGGCTGGACAGCGTGCGCACCAGCGGCCCGGCCTTGCCCTCGGGGCGCAGCGCGGCGTCCACCTGCCAGAGCGCCGGCTCGCCCGACGCTCCCCCGCACGCCTTCTGCAGCGCCGTCGCGAGCCGCGCCCCGACGGACAGGGCGTGCGACTCGTCCGCGGGCTCGGCGTCCGGCCCGACGCCGGGCTCGGCCACGTAGATGACGTCGACGTCGGAGACGTAGTTGAGCTCGCGCCCGCCCGTCTTGCCCATGCCGATCACGGCCAGGCGCACCGCCGCGTGGTCCGGGTGCTGGGCCCGCGCGACGGCGAGCGCCGCCTCGAGCGCCGCGGCCGCAAGGTCCGCGAGCGACGCCGCGACGGACGGCAGCGTGGACAGCGGCTCGGCGGCCGTCAGGTCGTCGGCCGCGAGGTGCAGCAGCCGGGCCCGGTAGGCGCGCCGGAGGGCGTCGGTGGCCGTGCGGGCGCCGTCGTCGGGCCACTCGCCCGGCTCGCGCCCGGCGACGGGGGCGTCGGCCTCCGGGTCGGCGCCCACCGCGCGCAGCAGCTCGGCGCGCACTGCGGCGGGGTCGGTGCCGACGCCCGCCTCCTCGATGTGCCCGAGAAGGTCGGGCCTGCGGATCACCTCGTCGCCCAGCGCCTCCGACGCGCCGAGCACGGCGAGGAGCCGCGTCCGCGCCCTGCCGTCGGACGCGAGGACGTCCGCGAGCGCCGGGGCCGCCGTCGTGCCTGCGAGCCGCACCAGCTGGAGCAGCGCGAGGTCCGGGTCGGCGCAGGCCCCGAGGGCGTCGAGGACGCCGTCGGGCTCGGCCGGGAGCACGGCACGGAACGCGGCGTCCTCCCACAGGGACGACGAGCGCGTCAGGTCGGCGAACCCCGCCCGCAGCAGACGGCGGGTGGGGCTCTCGCGACGCGGACCGGCGGGGCTCACAGGAACTGCAGGAACCGGCGCAGCTCGTACGGCGTGACCTGGGCCCGGTAGGCGTCCCACTCGGCGCGCTTGTTGGCGAGGACGTAGCGGAACACGTGCTCGCCGAGGGTCTCGGCCACGAGCTCCGAGCGCTCCATGATGGCGATGGCGGCGTCGAGGTCCTGCGGCAGCGGCGTGATGCCGAGCGCGCGGCGCTCGGCGTCGGTGAGCTCCCAGACGTCGTCCTCGGTGGCGTCGGGCAGCTCGTAGCCCTCCTCGATGCCCTTGAGCCCGGCGGCGAGCATGACGGCGAACGCCAGGTACGGGTTGGCCGCCGAGTCGATGCCGCGGTACTCGATGCGCGACGAGTTGCCCTTGCCCGGCTTGTACATGGGCACGCGCACCAGCGCCGAGCGGTTGTTGTGCCCCCAGCACACGTACGACGGCGCCTCGGCGCCGCCCCACAGCCGCTTGTAGGAGTTGACGTACTGGTTGGTCACGGCGGTGACCTCGGCGGCGTGCACCAGCAGGCCGGCGATGAACTGGCGGGCCGTCTTGGACAGCTCGAACTGGGCGCCCGGCTCGTGGAACGCGTTGCGGTCGCCCTCGAACAGGGACAGGTGGGTGTGCATGCCGGAGCCGGGCTGGTCGGCGATCGGCTTGGGCATGAACGTGGCGAACACGCCCTGCTCGAGCGCGACCTCCTTGACCACGGTGCGGAACGTCATGAGGTTGTCCGCGGTGGTCAGGGCGTCGGCGTAGCGCAGGTCGATCTCGTTCTGGCCGGGGCCGGCCTCGTGGTGGGAGTACTCCACCGAGATGCCCATGGACTCGAGCATCGAGATCGCTGCGCGGCGGAAGTCATGTGTTGACCCCCGGGCCAGGTGGTCGAAGTAGCCGCCGCGGTCCACCGGCACCAGCGGGGCGTCCGGGTTGGCCATCTGCTCGAACAGGTAGAACTCGACCTCGGGGTGCGTGTAGAAGGTGAACCCCTTGTCGCTGGCCTTGGCCAGGGCGCGCTTGAGCACGTTGCGCGGGTCCGCCAGCGACGGCTCGCCGTCGGGCGTGAGGATGTCGCAGAACATGCGGGCGGTGCCGTGCCGCTCGCCGCGCCAGGGCAGCACCTGGAAGGTGGTCGGGTCGGGGCGGGCGATCATGTCCGCCTCGTAGACGCGCGTCAGGCCCTCGATGGCCGACCCGTCGAACCCGATCCCCTCGGTGAACGCCTGCTCCAGCTCGGCCGGGGCCACCGCGACGGACTTGAGCACTCCGAGAACGTCGGTGAACCAGAGCCGGATGAAGCGGATGTCGCGCTCCTCGACCGTGCGGAGCACGAACTCCTGCTGCCTGTCCATGCGCTCATCCTGCCCGAGAAATGTTGCGTGCGAGTGACGCGGACCAGGGGTGTCGCACGGGGGCTGCCTGCGCGCTCACGGTGCGTCGTGGCCTGCGGCCCAGTCCTCGTCGTCGTGGTCCCACGCCTCGCTGCGGCGGCGGGCCTTGTCGAGCGCGCGCTGGGCGTCCTCGCGGGTCGGGTACGGGCCCATGAGGTGGCTCCAGGAGGAGTGCCGACCCTCCTCGACCTCGTGCGTCTGCGTGTTGAACCAGTACTCCGGTGTCATCGTCCGCCCCTCTTCTCGCCCTCGAGTCGATCGTGCACCACTATGACCCCATGGCACAGCACCTCGCCTTCGGCATCGACATCGGCGGCTCCGGCATCAAGGGCGCGCCCGTGGACCTGGAGAGCGGCAAGTTCGCCGCCGACCGCCTGCGGATCCCCACGCCGGAGGCGAGCACCCCGGACGCCGTCGCGGCCGTGCTGGCGGAGCTGGTCGACTCGTTCGACCTGCCCAAGAAGGCGCCGATCGGTGTGGCCTTCCCGGCCCCGATGGACCACGGGGTCGTCCGCTTCATCGCCAACCTCGACAAGTCGTGGAAGGGCGTGGACCTGCCGGCCCTGCTGCACCAGGCGACGGGCCGCGAGGTCACGGCCGTCAACGACGCCGACGCCGCGGGCATCGGCGAGCAGCGCTACGGCGCCGCCAAGGGCAAGGACGGCACGGTCCTGGTGGTCACGCTCGGCACCGGGATCGGGTCGGCCCTCATCGTCGACGGCGTGCTCGTGCCCAACACGGAGCTCGGGCACCTGGAGATCGACGGGCACGACGCCGAGAGCCGGGCGGCAGACTCCGCGCGCGAGCGCGAGAACCTCGACTTCCCAGCCTGGGCGGAGCGCCTGCAGCGCTACTTCGAGACGGTCGAGATGCTGCTGTCGCCCGACCTCATCGTCGTGGGCGGTGGTGTCAGCAAGAAGCACTCGGAGTTCCTACCCCTGCTGAACCTGCGTGCAAAGATCATCCCCGCCGAGCTGCGCAACGCGGCCGGGATCGTCGGAGCCGCCGCGATGGCGGCGTCCGACGTCGAGAAGGCCAAGCGCAAGAAGGACTGATCAGGCCGCGGGGGTGGTGCGCTCCTCGCAGATGACGCCCTCGACACCCACCAGGTGAAGCACCTCGGCGACGACGGGCGGCGGGTTGCGCAGCGAGACCTTGAGGCCCTCGTCGGAGCCCAGGCGGCACAGCTGAACCAGGAAGGCGACGCCGGCGGAGTCGATGAAGTCCACCTGGGTCGCGTCGACGATCACGGGATGGTCCTGCTCGAGCGCCCCTGCGAGCGCCGCCCCGGCCTCGGCCCGCAGCGCGGCGTCGATCTCGCCCCACATGCGCACCACGCTGGCTTCGTCACCGCGCACCAGGTCGATCCCACCGCTGCGCGTGCTCGTGACAGTCATCTCTGCCCTCTCTCTTCCGCCCGCTGCCGCCCTCTTTGCCTGGAGCGTCGGGCACGCGGCGACGTTGCCGCGCGTTGGCGACAGTACACCCGTCCTGTGGGCCGACGGAACCTTCCTTTGCGGACTCTTGGCATTCGGAGGCGGCTTCCGCCTCCGGCCGGCCCGTGGGCCGTCAGGCGCGCAGCGCGACGAGGGACGTCATGTACGCCGCGTAGGCCCCCACGAACGCCAGGCCCTCCACGCGGGCGATGCGCCGCCCGGACAGGAACACGGGGATGCACAGCAGGGCCGCGCCGATCATGAGCGGCAGGTCCAGGCTGATGAGCTGCTGGTCCACGCCCACCTGGGACGGCCCGAACAGCAGCGACGTGCCGAGGATGAACGTCAGGTTGTAGGTGCTCGACCCGATGAGGTTGCCGACGGCGATGGAGCGGGCGCCGCGGATCGTCGCGGTGATCGTGGTGGCCAGCTCCGGCAGGGACGTGCCGATCGCCACGACGGTCAGGCCGATGAGGGTGTCGGAGACCCCGAAGTGGCCGGCGATGTCGACGGCGGCGGACACCAGCCAGTCCGCCCCGAGCACGACGACGGCGATGCCCACCACGGTGAGGCCGAGGTAGAGGGCGACCTGCCTGGGCCGCCGCGGCGGGCGGGGCGGCTCGTCGGCCGACTCGTCGACGTGCTTGGCCAGGCCCTCCGCGCTCGCCTCCCTCCGGGCGGTCCACAGCAGGATCCCGGTGTAGACGATCGCGACGCCGAGCAGCAGCGCGCCGTCCCACGTGGACAGGCTCCCGTCGAGCGAGAGCACCAGCAGCAGGATCGACGAGACCACCATGGCCGGCAGGTCGAGCCGGAAGGTCTGCTTCTGCAGGGCGATGGGCCGGATGGCGGCCGAGAGCCCCAGGATCAGCAGCAGGTTCACCATGTTGGTGCCGGCGATGTTGCCGAGCACCAGGGAGCCCGCGTCGCGCCGCATCGCGTCGATGCCGACGGCGAGCTCGGGCGCGGAGGTGCCGATCGAGACGATCGTCAGGCCGATGATGAGCGGGGAGATCCCGAGCATCCGGGCCAGGCGCGTGCCGAAGTTCACGATGATCTCGGCGCCCGCGATGAGCGCGGCAAGACCCGCGACCAGCATCACGATCGTCACGACGCACCACCTCCGCGTGCCATCGTGCCGTGCGCCGCGGGGGTGTCCGGGCCGATCAGCGCGAGGTGTCGCCCCGCACGGCCGGCCTGCGAGCCGATCAGGCCGGATCGGCCTCCGCCCCGGCGAGCATGAGCCCGGACACGGCGCCGAGCGCCTCGGTCCACGCGGCCGTCATCTCGGGCGTCCAGGCGTCGCCGCCCAGCTCCTGCATGGCCGCGATCATCGACTCGCCGACGGCGTCGTACATGCCCGGCGTGACGCCGTAGCCGACGTGCTTGCGGCCCATGGCACCGAGGGTGCCGGTGAGCCAGGCGGCGTCCTCCAGGTGGTCGAGCACGGCGACGATCGCCTCGCGCAGCATCTGCTCCTGCGGCGCGATGTCGGCGGAGAACAGGGGGCGCACCTCGGGGTGCCGCTCGAAGAGGATCTCGTAGAAGCGCGGCGTCAGCGCCTGCTCCTGGCCGTCGACCAGCAGCAGGGACTCGGTCAGCAGGTTCTTGTCCATGCCGCGGACGCTAGCGTCCCGAGGGGGTGCCCGCCCAGGGGTGTCTCAGGGCAGCTCGCCTGGCGCGCGCACGCCCACGAGGTTCGCCAGCACCTGTCCGGCAGCGTGAACGGGGAGGGCCCACGTCTGTAGCCCGACGACGCCGTCCACGCCGGCGCCCGCGGCCCGCTGCGCCGCCTCGACGGCCACCTTGGTGCGAGGCCCGAACACGCCGTCGACGGTCAGCACCGGGGCGCTCCCCGGGACGAACGACCCGCGGCCCTCGTTCAGCGCCTTCTGGAGCGCTGACACCTTCGTGCCGGTCGAGCCCTCCTGGAGGGTCGGCGGCCGCGTGTCGCTGCCACCGAGCTTGGCCCAGGTGCGCGGGCCGACGACGCCGTCGGCGGCCAGGCCCTGGCTGCGCTGGAACTCCTTGACGGCCGCCTGTGTGCGCGCGCCGAACACCCCGTCGATGTCCGCGTACTGGAGCGTCTGGCGGGTCAGGCAGTACTGGAGCCACCGGACCGTCGGCCCTGAGTCGCCCCGCTGGACCGTCGGCGGCTCTGAGCGCACGGCCGCCGTCACGGCGGAGCCCAGCGGCTGGGCGATCGCGGTTCCCGTCGCCCCTCCGAGGAGCGCCAAGACCGACACGACGACAGCCAGCACACGACGCATGACAACGCCCATCGAACCCACCCCGTTCAGGCCTCCGCTCCTGACATGATCACCCCGCAGGGGCGCGTCATCACCGGTCGGAACGGCTTTTTCACCCGTGCTGCGGTGCCACGGCGATGCTCCCGAGCAGCTCGGCGATCGGCACGGCCGCCGCCGCGCTCCAGCACACCAGCGGGCACGCCGCGGGGTACGGCACGGCGCGCGCCGTCGAGCCCTTCGCATGCCCTCCGAACAGCTCGGGCAGCCGGTACCCGAAGTCCTCGGCGGCGTCGAGCAGCCCGCGCGCGATGGTGCGCGCGCCGTCGAGGTGCCCGCACTGGGCGAGCGCCCGCGCGATCAGGACCGAGTCGTGCGGCCACACCGTGCCGCAGTGGTAACGCAGGGGCCAGTACCCGCCCGCCCGCGTCGACATGGTGCGGACCCCGTAGCCGCTGAACAGGTCGTCGGCCAACAGGCGCTCGGCGACCAGGCGCGTCTGGGCGTCGTCGAGCATCCCCGTCCCGACGACGTGACCCATGTTGGACGCGACGGCGTCGACCGGACGCTTCTGGCCGTCGAGCGCCATCGCCAGGTACGGCCCGCGCTCGTCGCGGACCCAGAAGTGCCGATGGAAGGCCTCGCGGAGGCTCGCGGCGCGTGCCCGCCACTCCGCGGCCCCGGGCCTGCCGAAGGCGTCGAGCAGCGCCGCCCCCGTCAGCAGCGCGCGGTACGTGCACCCCTGCACCTCGACGAGGGCGACCGGGCCGGTGGCGAGCGACCCGTCGGCGAACCGGACGGCGTCCCCGGAGTCCTTCCACCCCTGGTTGGCGAGTCCCTTGCCGGACTCGTCGACGTACTCGACGAAGCCGTCGCCGTCGGAGTCGCCGAAGTCGCGGACCCACGCGAGCGCCCGCTCGAGGTGCGGCAGCAGCGCCTCGACCTCCGCGGCGGGCATCCCGGCGCGCCACGCGTCGTGCAGCACGCAGACCCACAGGGGCGTCGCGTCGATGGTGCCGTAGTAGACGGGCGGCAGGAGGGCGCGCTGCTCCGCGCCGGCGACGTCCCGCCGCAGCTCGTGGAGGATCTTGCCGGGCTGCTCCCCCGTCTCGCCGTCGATCCTGGTGCCCTGCAGGCGGGCGAGCGCGCGGAGCGTGCCCGCGGCGACCCGCCAGGTGAGCGGCAGGAGCAGCTGGGCGGTCCAGAGCGAGTCGCGCCCGTACAGGGTCTGGAACCACGGGATGCCGGCGGCGATGAAGACGTCGCCGTCGCCGCCGCCGGCCACCGTGGCACGCAGTGCCTCGAGGTCCCGGAGCGCCTGCTCGACGAGCCGGTGCACGCGGCGGTCGTCCGCGACGACGGTGACGGTGCCCCACTCGGGACGGGGGTCGCGGGGCGGTCCCAGCACGGAGCGTGCGTCCGACGCCGCCACTGCCCACCAGCCCGTGAACGGCTCCCCCGGCCCGACGGTTACGTCCCACCGGAGCACGACGCGGTCGTTGTCGATCGTCACCACGCACGCCGGGTCGGCCGTGACGGCGACGTCGACGGCCTCGTCATGCCACCCGGGCCCGCGCGCCGGCGGGACCAGGCCGCCCGACCGGCCCTGCTTCACGGGGTCCATGCCGGCCAGGTCGGTCGCGACGGACACCTCGACGACGGCTCGCACCGGCGCGCGCGTCGCCGCGAGCACCTCCAGGTCCTCGCGGACGGTTCCCGCGGCGCAGGTGCGCGTGCGACGCACCGTGACGGTCGGGTCGGGGTCGGGTTCGTCGACCGCGCGGGCCGCGTACAGGAACTCGGCGCGGTCGGCGCTGAGCAGCCCCGCCTCGAGCACCTCCGGCTCCTCGCCGCCCACCGCCAGCACCGCGTGGCTGACCACGCGCACGTCCGAGTGGTAGAACCCGTCGAGCCCGGCGCCGTGCCGGACCTGGCCGTCGTCTGGCGACCACGCCTGGGTGGCGCCGCGCACGATCGCGACGCTGCGGTGCAGGAACGGCTGGCGGGTGGTCATGGCCCGAAGGGCGGCCAGCATCTGTGGCTCACACCGCGACGGTACGTGAAACGACGGCGCTCCTCGCGTCGACCTAGACCAAAGGCGGCAGGTCCTCGAGGGTCGCCCAGGACATGACCTCTTCGCCGGTCTCCGCGTCCAGCAGGCGGCCCGGGACCGGCAGCCCCTTGCTGGTCACGGGCAGACGGCGGGAGGTGACGACCAGCTTGGCGTCGGCGATGCACGACGTGAGCGGCTCGCCCGTGGACCCGCCTCTCGGGACCTCAGGCCCTGGCCTCCAGGGCACCTCGGATGGTGCGCTGTGGCCATGACCCGGTTGAGCGACGTCCTCACCCTGCGCGGTCCCCGCTACGCCTTCCGCCGCTGGCTGTACCGCGGCGGCAGCCCGAACCGGCTGGCGCGCGCCCTGCTGCGCGTCGACGTCGGCGCCGGTCGGCGAGGCGTGGGCCTCGCGCGGCAGGTGGTGCTGGAGGTCCGCGGGCGGACGTCGGGCAAGACCATCTCGGTGCCCCTCGTGGTCGCCGCGATCGGCACCGAGCGCTACGTCGTCTCGATGCTCGGCACCGACGCCGGCTGGGTGCGCAACGTGCGCGCCGCGGGCGGCCACGCGGTGATGGTGCACGGGGAGCGGACGCCGGTGCTCCTCGAGGACGTGCCCGTCGCGGACCGCGCCCCGATCCTCAGGCGGTACCTCGACCTGGCACCAGGGGCTCGCGCCCACGTCATCGTCGACAGGCGGGCGCCGCTGGCCGACTTTGCCGAGGTGGCGGGCCGCTACCCGGTGTTCCGGGTCGTGGATGTGCCCGCCTAGCGGTGAAGTCGCTCGCTCGCGTGCTCCCGCGCGCCGTCGGGCTGCGTGCGCCGGAGCCGCGCCAGGCGCGCCCGGGCCCAGAACAGCCCCGCGAGCTTGCCGACGACGGCGCCCGCGAGGCCGACGCCCGCGCCGACGGCGATCAGGGTGACCAGGCTCGCGTCGGACGAGACCTGCACGTTGTGGACCACGTACCCCGTGACCGCGAGGAGCATGACGACCATCCCCGCGGTGCAGCCGCACGCGTGCTCGAGCCGCCGGATCTGCTGGTCGCGAGCCGTCGACGTCATCAGAAGGCCCTCGTCTCGAGTCGCGACGCATCGACGTTCGCCACGATGTAGTCCCAGGCCTTCTTGCCCTCGTCGAGGATGAAGCCCGCCTCCAGGCCGTGGGTGAGGTACTGCCACCAGGAGGAGCCGCTCGCGATGCTCTTGTGGGCGTCGTCCGCGTTCGTGTACATGATGCGCAGCAGCCCGTCGACGTGCCCCAGGCCGAACGTGTGCCCGATCTCGTGGATCGCCGTGTACTTGAAGGCGATGTCGGGCTTCCGGTAGCGGAAGTCGGTGCCGGTGATGCCCTGGCCGGGGAAGTCCGTGCTCCCCGAGTCGTCCGGCTCGAGGATCGTCGCGTCGGCGAGGTGGGCCGAGATGCCCATCCCGGTGCCGTCGAGGAACCCGAACCCGGCGATGCTCAGCGGCTTGGCGACCTCGCCCCGCGCTCCCGCCGGGTCGGCCGACGACTGGATGCGGCCGAACGGCGACTCCGGCAGCACCGGCGGGAAGGCGTTGCGGTCGACCACGACCTGGTTCTGCTGCTCGAGCATCGTGTCCTCGACCGTCCATCGGAAGATGAGGCCGAGCTCGCTGCTGTGCGCGTCGGCGCAGTCCAGGCGGGACCGCAGGTCCGAGGTGCTCATCGCGAACAGCGAGAACTGCTTGACGCCCTCGCCCTGCCCACCTGCGGCGATGTAGGCGTCGATGTCCGACTCGCTGATGTCGCCGCCGCCGTCGGCGACCAGCTCCGGCCACCCACGGTCCCACCACAGGGGTCGGGTGAAGCCGGCGAGCATCTTCAGGTCGAGCCCGTTCGCGACCCAGCCGACGAGCGCCGGCGTCGCCGCGCCCCGCGGCGCGAAGTCGGAGCGGATGAACGACCGCCGAGCGAGCGCCTCCAGGCGGAACCCGAAGCCCCCGCCGCCGGAGAGCCCGAGGGCCGTGAGCATCTGCTGCAGCCCGTCGGGGTCCGACTCGCCATAGGTGCTCGTCAGGAGCCTGCGCACGTAGCGACGCAGGGCCCACGCCTCGCCGGCGTCGACGAAGGCGCCCACGAACGTGAGGCCCAGCGCGATCGGGATGAGCTCGCCCACGAACGCGATGACCCCGCCGACGATCTCGCCGAATCCGGCGACGATGCGCGACCAGTCCAGGGTGAAGATGCCGACGACGATGTCGATCAGGCCCCTGACGATGTTCGCGGCGAGGTCGATGACGTCCCCGACGATCTCGCACACCGTCGTGACCACCCAGGTGACCACGACCACGACGACCCAGGCCAGGAAGCAGAGCCACTTGTTGCAGCAGAGGCACCACCAGTCGCAGTCCTGCTCGACGCACTGCTCGACCTGCTGCGTGACGTTTTCAGACACCCACTGGCCGACGTCGTGACACTCCTTGTGAGCCATCGCTCTCACCTCCAGACTTGGAGTGAGGCGACGGCGAAACTTTCGTGACACGGCTGGGCACCTCGTCCGAGTTGCGGCCGAGTCACCGCCCCATAGCCTGGCGACTGCCAGCAGTTCCGCAGCGACGAAGGAGCAGCATGCCGTCGGGTCACGGCAGCTCCCCACGGAGTCCCGGGGAGTCGCCACCGTCGCCTCCCAGGCCGGCCATGACGCAGCGAGCCGTGGCTGGTCCCGGCTCGGCGGACGAGGACGCCGGACCTGCCTCTCGCCGCGCCGACGCGCTGGGGTCCGAGCACTCCCGGGAGCTCGTGCGCGAGGCGTGCACGATGGCCCTGTACGTCGCCGTCTGCCTGCTGGCCGCGTTCGCCGCCCTTCCCGGGCGGGGCCACGTCCTCCCGATCGTGTGGGGGGTCACCGTCGGCCTGGCGCTCGCGCACTGGTTCGCCTTCCGCGTCTCCGCCCGCCTGGTCGGCGTGGGTGCTGTCAGCCGCGCCGACGTCGTCTCGGGGGCCGCTCAGCTCGCGGGGGCCGTCGCCGTGGCGGTCCTGGCCACGGTGCCCGTGCTGGTCCTGCCCCACTCGGTGGAACTGCTGGCCGACACCCTGGTGCTTGCCGCATTCATCGGAGTCTTCGGCTACGCCGTCGCGCGGGGCGGCGGATCCTCCAGGATCCGGGCGCTCGTCTACGCGGTGATCGTCCTCGCGTGCGCGGTGGCGATCGCGCTTCTCAAGCACGCCCTCGGTGGCCACTGACCACCACGTCACATCAGTCCAGCTCGAGCACCTAGGGAGTTCCGATGTCCTTCTGGCAGTGGTTCTGGTTGACCGTGCAGGTCTTCCTCTTCTTCTCCTACCTCGTCGTGCTGATCCAGATCGTCACGGACCTGTTCAGGGACAAGGCACTCAGCGGGCTCGCCAAGGCGGTCTGGGTCTTCTTCCTCGTCGTCGTGCCGCTGCTCACCGCGCTGGTCTACCTCATCACCCGGGGCACAGGGATGACGCAGCGGCAGCTCCAAGCCCAGCAGGAGGCACGCGCGACGACCGAGGACTACATCCGCTCGGTGACAGGCGCCCAGGCCGCGGGGCCATCCCCAGCGGATCAGATCGCCACGGCGAAGAGCCTGCTCGACGCCGGCGCCATCGACGCCGGGGAGTTCGCTCGGCTCAAGTCGGCCGCCCTCGCCGGCGTCGGGCCTGCATGACCTCAGGGCTGGGGTGCCGGCGGCTGGTCCTGCCAGAAGTCGGGCAGGTCCGCCTCGGTCTGCCACGACATGACCTCCTCGCCCGTGTCCGCGTTGATCAGGCGGCCAGGCATCGGCAAGGTCCAGCCCCGGGGGTTGGTCTGCCGGACCCGGAGCAGCATCTTCGCGGTCTGGATGCTGTCGGCGTCGAACGGGGCCTCAGAGGGGTCGTGCGTGGGTGATGGCGCTTGGACGATCTTGTAGTGGGCCATGTGTTCGAGCGTGACACCAAAGCGGGCGGGGCGCGCTGCTTGCGGTGTTGCGGACGAGTCGGTCTGTACGCCGGGTTCTGTCCCCGGCCCTGGTTACCCGTGGGCCGGGTGACGGTCATCCATCTAGGCCCTGCGTTGCCGCAGGGCTCGAGCGGTCTACCCGGAAGCTCGGGCGGGCCGCCCTCAAGCACTTCCTGTCTGACCTTGCTCCAGGTGGGGTTTACCTAGCCGCCCCCGTCACCGGGGGCGCTGGTGGTCTCTTGCACCACCGTTTCACCCTTACCGCCCGGCTTGCGCCGGGAGGCGGTCTGTTCTCTGTGGCACTGTCCCGCGGGTCGCCCCGGGTGGCCGTTAGCCACCACCTTGCCCTTCGGAGCCCGGACGTTCCTCGGGACCTGTTGCCAGGCCACGCGACCGTCCGACCGACTCGTCCGCCCCGCAAGGATACGGTGCGTGACGGCGGTCGGGGCGCACCGTCGCGGCGACTACGCTCGTAGTCGTGGCTACTTTCTCTTCCGTGACCCGTCAGCACGTGCTCCAGGCGATCGCCGAGTACGACGACCGCGGCAGGGACGCCTTCGTGGGCGTGTACGGCTTCCAGCCGTCGGCTCTCGAGACGCTCGTGCACGAGGGTCGGACGTACGACGCCGCTGCCGTGGTGGGTGTGGCCCACCGATATGCGACCGGCAGGGTCGCGACGGCCGACGACCTGCGCGGGCGTGAGGACGCCGTCGCGTCGGTGCTGGTCAAGGGTGGTTTCGAGGTGAAGGGCGCTCCGGCGGAGCCGGAGCCCCGCGCGAAGGCCCGTCCGGCTGCCTCGAAGCCGCGCGCCGCTCGGGCGGCGACGCCGCGTGCCACGACGACGCGCTCCACGACCGAGGAGCGGCCGCCGGCCATCTGCCCGACCTGCTTCACGCAGCTCCCTGCGACGGGCGTGTGCGACAACTGCGCGTGACTCAGACGTCCACGCGGTAGCCGAGCTCGAGCTCGTCGCCGGCGAGCCCGCGGATGCCCCAGCTGGCGCGCGGGCTCTCCAGGACGACGAGCTCGAGGTCGTCGGCTTCGAGCCCGACGGCGGGAGCGACGTCGTCGTACATCGCGCGGACCAGCGCGCGCTTGGCCTCGGGGGTGCGGCCCTCGAAGCAGACGATCTCGACCACCACGTAGGCCGGTGAGCGCGGCGCGACGAGGTCGCCGTCGTCGAGCAGGAGGAAGCGGTGGAACCGCTTCGCCTCCGGAAGCTGCCACACGCGGACCAGCGCCGCGTGGATCGCGTCGGAGAGCTCCGTGCGGCGCGCGCCCCAGACGGAGCGGTTGCCGTAGACCTTGACCTGCACCATGACCCGGACCGTAGCGGGGGCTCGGACGGGTGTCAGGTGGATTCGACGCGCCTGACCAGGTTGCGACGAGCCCAACCGGTTTTTGACAAGTTCAACCGCCGGAAGGTGTTGTCGTCGAGTACTTGATGTCATACAGTACTTGCTGTGACACAGCCACCAGTCCCCACCGACGACGCGTTCGCCGCCGACCTGCTGCGCGGGCACACCGAGACGATCGTTCTCGGGTCGCTGCGCAGTGGTGACCGCTACGGCTTCGAGATCTACAAGGCGATCCGTGACGCGACCGGCGGCCGGCATGAGATCAAGGAGGCGACGCTCTACGCGACGTACCGCCGCCTCGTGAAGGACGGTCTCGTCGAGGCCTACTGGGGCGACGAGTCCCAGGGCGGCCGCCGCAAGTACTACCGGCTCACCGACGCCGGCCGGGCCGTCTACCGCACCAACGTCGCCGCCTGGGTCGCCACGCGCGACGCCATCGACGCGCTGCTCGACACCCGCTCCCCCGCCCCCACGCAGAGCTCCCAGAAGGGCCAGTCCCGATGACCACCGTCCACCGCCTCCTCGACGAGGCGTTCGCCGGCATCCCGCTCACGCCCGAGGTCGCCGACCTCAAGGAGGAGATCCGCGCCGGCCTGCTCGACCGCGCCGCCGAGCTCGAGGCCGGCGGCGTCGGCTCCGAGGAGGCCGCCCGCCGCGCCGTCGCCGAGCTCGGAGACGTCCGCGCGCTGGTCGACGAGGTCGCCGACGGCGGCACACCGGCACCGAGCGCGTCCACCGCTTCCCGTTCGACCCGGGTCGACTGGTCGGCCGCCCATGAGCTGCACACCCTGCACAAGGTGCGGCCCCGACCCGGTTTCGTGGTCGCGGTCGTGCTCGCCAGCCTGGTCGCCGCGGGCGGGATCGTCGCGTACGCGCTGGTCGCGGCGTTCGGCGACGGAGCCGTGCTGGTGCCCGTGCTGCTCGCCGTCGTGGTGGGCCCGGCGATCGGGTGGATCCTCGGCAGCTCGCTGGCGCAGGAGACCACCAGCAACCACCCCGTCCCGCGTCGCCGGGCCGTCGCCTGGGGAGCCGCCTGCGCCTTGACCGTCGGCGGCGCCGGCGTGCTGCTGGCCGGGCTGCCGCTCTGGGCCGACCAGACGCCGGCCGTCTGGGTGACGGGTGGGCTGCTCACCGTCATGGGCGTCGCGCTGTTCACCTGGGTGGGCGTCACGCAGACCAACCGGCGCAAGGCGTGGGCCCGCGAGCTCGGCGAGGCCGCCGCCCGCGACGACCGGTTCAGCCGCGACCCCGCGGCGGCCGCACGCTTCGGGATGTACACCGCCGTCATCTGGGTGAGCGCCGCGGTGGTGGCCGGCGTCGTCGGCATGGCGTGGAGCTGGCGCTGGTCCTGGCTCCCGTTCGTGGCCGGCTGGATCGCCATGATGCTGCTCCTGGCCACGATGCTCTTCGGCAAGGAGAAGCAGGACTGACAAACAAGTCCCCGGGCGGCTGCCACCGCCCGGGGACCGCACTCGAGCCCGGTCGTGACCGGTTCCGAGACGCACTCCCAGCCTACGGGCGCGCGCCGGGCTCTCTCGCAGGACCACGCAGAGAGGAACAGCCATGACCGCCACGAACCCGGCTATCGACGTCGCCGGACTGACCAAGACCTACCGGGCCCGCCACCGCGAGGTGCGTGCCCTGGACGGCCTCGACCTCACGGTCGGCGCCGGCACCGTGCTCGGCCTGCTCGGCCCCAACGGGGCCGGCAAGTCCACCACCGTCCGCATCCTCGCCACGCTCTCGCTGCCCGACGCCGGCGCCGCCCACGTCGCCGGGTACGACGTCGTGCGCGACGCCGCCGCGGTGCGCCGGTCGATCGGCTACGTGTCCCAGAAGCCCGTCACCCGGTCGATGGACACGGGGCGCGAGAACCTCGAGCTCGCCGGGCACCTCCACGGACTCGGCCGCCGCGAGACCAAGGCCCGCGCCCAGCGGCTGCTCGACGCGTTCGGCCTCACCGAGTCCGCCGACCGCCTGGTGCGCACGTACTCCGGCGGCATGGCCCGGAAGCTGGACGTCGCCGTCGGGCTGGTGCACTCGCCCTCCGTGCTGTTCCTCGACGAGCCCACGACCGGCCTCGACCCCGAGGCCCGGGCCGAACTCTGGGCCGAGCTGTCGCGGCTCGCGGGCGACAGCGGCATGACGGTGCTGCTCACCACGCACTACCTCGACGAGGCCGACCGGCTGGCCGACCAGGTCGTCATCGTGGACCGGGGGCGCGTCGTCACGCGCGGCACGCCGGACGAGCTCAAGGACCAGCTCCACGGCGACGGCATCACGGTCGACCTACCGTCCGTCGAGGTCGCGAGCCTCGCGGCCGGGGTCGCGGCGCGCGTCGCCGGGCTCAGCGAGGTGGGCGTCGACGGACGGCGGCTGCGCGCCCGCGCGGCATCGGGGGCCGGGACCCTGCCCGTGCTCCTCGCCGCACTGGAGGCCGAGGGCGTGCCCGTGCACGCCGCCGGCCTCGCCCGCCCGAGCCTCGACGACGTGTACCTGCACCACACGGGCCGCACGTTCGAGGCCGAGATGGCGGGGGTGGCGGCATGAGCGCCGTGACGCACACGCTGATGCTGACGGCCCGGGCGTCGCGCAGCACGATGCGCATCCCCGTGTTCGCCGGGATGCAGATCATCCAGCCGCTGATCTGGCTGCTGCTGTTCGGGCAGCTCTTCAAGTCGGTCGTGGACATCCCCGGGTTCGCCATGCCGGGCAGCACCTACCTGGAGTTCATCACCCCGGGCGTGGTCATGATGACGGCCATGTTCGGCGCGGCCTGGGCCGGGTCGGGCATCGTCGAGGACTCCGAGCGCGGAGTCATGGACTACCTGCTCGCCTCGCCGGCGAGCAGGGTCGCGATCCAGCTCTCCAGCCTCGTCTGGTTCTCCGTCGTCGCGGCCGTGCAGGCGCTCGTGGTGCTCGGGGTCGCGTGGCTGTGCGGGGCGCGGTTCGCCGGCGGCCTGCCGGGCGTGCTGCTCATGCTGGTCGGCGTCGTGCTGCTGACGTTCGTGTTCGCGGCGATGTCGAACGCCGTCGCGCTGCTCACTCGGCAGCAGGAGGCGCTCATCGGCGTCTCGCAGCTGCTGACCATCCCGCTCATGTTCCTGTCGTCCGCCGTGATGGACACGCGGCTCTCGGCCGGCTGGGTGGCCACGGCGGCCCGGTTCAACCCCTTCGACTGGGCGGTGGTCGCCGGGCGCGAGGTGCTCGGCTCCTCGCCGGACTGGGGGCTGGTGTGGGGGCGGCTCGGGCTGCTCGCGGCGCTCGCCGTCGTCATGACGTGGCTGGCCACCGGGGCGTTCCGCGCCTACCAGCGCTCGTCCTGACGGGCGCACGCCTCGCGGGGACGGACCTCGTGTTCGAAACCCACAGCGGTATGTGGTGATCACCACTCCCTGCTGTGGGTTTCGAACACGAGGTCCGTCCCCGCGTCGGCGATCCACGGGCCGCACGGGCCATCCACCGCTCACCGCGCGCGCCCGCGCGGTCCAGGCGGCGGCCGGCGCGGCATAGGGTTTCCGCCGTGCTCCTGCTGCTCCCCCCGTCCGAGGGCAAGACCCCCGCGCCCGACGACGCCGCCCCCGTCGACCTGGCCGCGCTGTCCGGCGCGGACACCCTGACGTCGCAGCGGCAGGCCGTGCTCGCCGCCCTCGCGGAGGCGAGCGCCCGCCCGGACGCCCACGCGTTGCTCGGGGTCGGGACGTCGCTGGCGGGCGAGGTGCAGCGCAACACCCGGCTGCACGCCGAGCCCGCCGCACCGGCCGCCCACGTCTACACGGGCGTGCTCTACGCGGCGGCGGGGCTCGCGTCCGTGCCGGACACCGGGGCGGTCCGCGTGGTCTCCGGGCTGTGGGGCGCCGTCGCGCCGGGCGACCGCATCCCCGCCTACCGCCTGTCCATGGGGGTCGACCTGCCGGGCGTCGGCAAGCTGGCCGCCGCGTGGCGGGTACCGCTCGAGGCCGCGCTCGGCGCGCGGGCCCCCGGCGACGTGGTGGTCGACTGCCGGTCGGCGACATACCTCGCGGCGTGGAAGCCGCTGCCCGGCACCTCCGAGTGGGTGACGGTGCGCGTCGTCCGCGAGGTGGCGGGGCGGCGCGCCGTCGTCTCGCACAACGCCAAGCACACCCGCGGCGTCCTGGCCGGCCACCTGCTGCGGCGTGCGGCCGCGCCGACGTCGGCAGCGGAGCTGCTGGACGCGGCGGGCGAGCTGGTGGGCACCGTGATCGGCACCGAGGTGGGGACGGGGCTCGACTACCGCCTCCTCGAGGTCTCCCTCGAGAAGGCCCGCACGCGCAGCGCCCCCGCCACGCTCGAGCTCGTCATCGGCTGACCGGGCGGCCCGCCCGCCGCGCGCGCATGATGCCCGCATGGCGTACGACGAGGAGCTGGCCGCGCGCGTGCGCGAGGCCGTCGAGGAGCGGGCCGGCGGGCCCGTCGACGAGAAGAAGATGTTCGGCGGGCTCGCGTTCATGGTGAACACGCACATGGCCGTCGGCCTGCACGGCGGCGGCGGGCTGATCATGCCCGTCGGAGCCGACGGCGAAGCCGACGCCCTCGCGCGCGGGGCCGTGCCCATGTCGATGGGCGGCAGGACGATGTCCGGCTGGGTGGTGGTGCCCGACGAGGCGATCGTCGGCGACGACGACCTCGCCTGGTGGGTCGACGCCGGGGTCGCGGGCGCGCAGGCCAAGCCTCCGAAGGCCTCGAAGAAGCCCCGTCAGGTCGGGTAGCCGACCGTGACGACCTCCGTCGTCGTCGGGAAGTAGCGCAGGATCGTCAGCGAGCACGGCGGGATCCGCAGGGTCGACCAGGTGGACGGCGGCATCTGCAGCGCGCGGCCCACGAACGTGCGGATCATCGCCGCATGCCCGGCCACCACGACCGTCCGGCCCAGACCGGCGGCCCGCAGGTCGTCGAGCGCCTGCGCCACGCGCTCGCCCACCTGCACGTACGACTCGCCACCCGGCGGCGCGAACGTGCCCTCGGCGAACCAGCGCTCGAAGTCGCCCGGCCACGCCTCCTCGACCTGCTCGGGCGTCAGACCCTCCCAGCGGCCGAACTCCATCTCGCGCAGCCGCTCGTCCACGTTCACGTGCAGGCCGAGCCGGCGCCCGATCGCGCCCGCGAGCTCGCGCGTGCGCACCATGGGCGACGACGCGACGTACGAGGCGCGGGGCAGGTCCGGCCAGGTCTCGTGGAGGCGGTGCACGGCGTCGGCGGCGCGCGCGGCCTGCGTACGCCCCTGGGCGGTGAGCGGCGGCCCCGGCACCTCCCCGCCCGAGAGTCCGCCGGCGACCGTCATGGGCGTGACGCCGTGGCGCACGAGCACGAGCGTCAGGGCCTGGTCGGGGTCGAGGGCCGAGAAGGCGCCGGCGGGGCGCCACTTCTGGTCCGGCTCGGCCGGCGTGCCCAGGGTCTCGCCGGGCTCGGCCGTGCCGTGCTTGGCGGTCTCGACGGGCTCGACCCCCGCCGACGGGTGGTTGCGGACGATGCGCGCGTCGCGCGAGTCCATCGCCTCGTTCGCCAGGGCGTCCGCGGCCGAGTTGTGGGCGCGCGGGATCCACTCGTAGGTGACCTGGCCCGGGTCGAACAGCGCCCGTGCCTGCCCGGCGATGCCCCGCAGCACGTCGTGCTTGATCTGCCAGGCGCCGCCCATCTGCTCCACGACCAGGCGCGAGTCCATCCGCACGTGCACGCGGGCATCCGGGTCGATGGCCTGGGCGGCCCGCAGCCCCTCGAGCAGGCCGCTGTACTCGGCCACGTTGTTCGTGGCGATGCCGAGGTAGCCGGCGCGCTCGGCCAGCACCGCACCGGTGGCGGCGTCGCGCACGAGCGCGCCGTAGCCGGCCGGGCCGGGGTTGCCCCGCGAGCCGCCGTCGGCCTCGACGACCAGCTCGCGCCCGGCTGCCGCGGCCATCAGGACTCGGTGACCCGCACGAGGATCCGGCCGCACTCCTCGCACAGCACCACCTGGTCGGGGGCTGCGGCGCGGGCCGCGGCGAGGTCGCCCGGGTTGAGCTCGAGGCCGCAGCCCTCGCAGCGCCCGCCGCGCAGGGCGGCGGCACCCTGCCCGCCGAGGCGGGTGCGGAGCTGGTCGTAGACCTTGACCAGGCCGGCGTCGATGCCGCTCGCGGCCTCCGCACGCTCCGACGTCAACGCCCGGCCCTGCTGGTTGATCGTGTCGAACGCGGCGTCGCGCTCCCCCTCGGCCGCGGCCTTCGCGTCGACGAGCTGCTGATGGGCCGCCTCGACCTTCGCGAGCGCGTCCTGGTGCGCCTCGAGCCGCTCCATGACCTCGAGCTGGCCCTCCTCGAGCACGCCCTGACGGCGGCTCAGCGACGCGAGCTCGTCCGTGACGGCGAGCGCGTCCTTGGCGCCCAGCGCCCCCGAGTCGAGCCGCTGCTGGTTGCGCTCCGCGCGGGCGACCACCTGGGCGACGTCGCTCTCGGCCTTCCGCAGCTCGCGCTCCAGGTCGCTCACTGCGGTGCGCGAGTCCACGAGCGAGCCGTGCAGGTCGCCGATCTGCTTGTCGAGCTCGGCGATGCGTGCGTGCGACGCATGCGTCTTCTTCGAGTGCGCGAGCTGCTGGATGCGTGTGTCGAGCGCCTGGAGGTCCAGGAGACGGAGCTGGTCCTGCGGGGCGGCAGTGGTCACTGCGGGTCCTTCCTGGCGTGGTTCACGGCGGTCCACGGGTCGGTGACGCGCGTGGAGACCTTGCAGGTCACCGTACCTTCCCCGCCGGGCCCGTCGAGCAGGGCGGCGACGCCGGCCGCGAGGTCCGTCGCCGCGTAGCGCAGCCACGGCCACTCCGACGCGAAGTGGGCGGTGTCCACGAGGTACGGCGTGCCGCCCTCGAACAGGGCCCGCTCCCGCAGCTCCGACGCCGGGTGGTGGCGCAGGTCGCTGGTCACGTACACGTCCGCGCGGGCGGCGCGCACGGCGTCGAACAGCGAGTCGCCCGAGCCCCCGACCACGGCCACCGTGCTGACCTCTGCGTCCAGGTCGCCCGCCACCCGGACGCCCTGCGCAGTGGGCGGCAGGGCGTCGGCGACGCGCTGCGCGAACGCGCCCAGCGTCGTCGGCTCGGGCAGCCGGCCCACGCGGCCGATGCCGGTCTCCGCGCCGTCGGCCCGCGCCACGAGCGGCACGCGGTCCACGAGGCCGACGGCGTCCGCGAGCGCGTCCGCGACCCCGCGCGGGGCGGCGTCGGCGTTGGTGTGCGCGTTGTACAGCGCGATCCCCGACGTGAGCAGGCGGTGCACCACCGACCCCTTGAAGGTGGTCGCGGCCACCGAGTGCACGCCCTTGAGGAACAGCGGGTGGTGGGTCACCACCAGGTCGGCGCCCCACGCGATCGCCTCGTCGACGACGTCGGCCACCGGGTCCACGGCGAGCAGCACCTTGGCGACCGGCGCGGCCGGGTCGCCCGCGATGAGCCCCACGGAGTCCCAGCCCTCCGCCGTGTCCGGCGGGTACAGGCCGTCGAGGACGGCGACGACGTCGGCGAGCGTGGCGCGGGTCATGTGCTGACAGTAGCTACTTGGCGTCGGCGTACGACTCGACCGTCGCGACCGTCAGCGGGAACTCGACCGGGATGTCGCCGAACAGCAGCCGCCCCGCCTCGGCGGCCGCGTCCCGCAGCTCTCGTGCGACGTCGCCTGCCAGCGCCGCCGGGGTATGCACCACCACCTCGTCGTGGAGGAAGAACGCCAGGTGCGGCCGCGCCTCGAGCGGGCCCTCGCCCAGCTCCCACAGCCGGCGCCGCGCCGACGCCAGCCACGCCAGCGCCCACTCCGCGGCCGTGCCCTGCACCACGAAGTTGCGCGTGAACCGGCCGAAGGAGCGCGTGTACGACCGGGCGCGGGCGCCGTCGTCGGCGTCGTACGCGCCCGCCTGCACGCGGTCCCAGTCCGAGCCCGGGAGTGGGGACCCGCGGCCCAGCCACGTGGAGACCACCTCGCCGCGCTCGCCCGCGCGGGCGGCTTCCTCCACCAGGGCGATCGCGCGCGGGAACGTCCGGGCCAGACGTGGCATGACCTGCGCGCTCGCGCCCGTGGTGCCGCCATACATCGCGCCGAGCATGCCCACCTTCGCGAGGTCGCGCGTGGCCACGGCGCCGGACGCCACGATCCCGGCGTACATGTCGCCGCCGCGGCCGGCGGCCGCCATCGCCTCGTCGCCGCTCATCGCGGCCAGCACGCGCGGCTCGAGCTGCGCGACGTCGGCGACGACGAACGTCCACCCCGGGTCGGCGACGACGGCTCGCCGCACGTCCTTGGGCAGCTGCAGCGCACCCCCGCCCACGCTCGACCACCGCCCCGTCACGACGCCGCCCACCACGTACTCCGCGCGGAACCGGCCGTCGCGCACCCAGGTGTCCAGCCAGTTCCAGCCGTTCGCGGTGAGCAGCCGGCTCAGCTTCTTGTACTCGAGCAGCGGCGCCACCACGGGGTGGTCGACCTCCAGCAGCTCCCACTTGCTCAGGCTCTTGACCCCCACGCCCGCGTACTGGAGCGCCTTGAGCAGCGCCGGGTGCGAGTCGGGGTTGAGGGTGGGCGGCGCGTCGACCAGCTCGCGGATCCGCGCTGCGAGCGCCTCCAGCCTCGCGGGGCGCTGCCCCAGCGGCGGGCGCGGGCCCAGGCGCTCGGTGAGGATCGCGTCGTGCACGTCGGCGCGCCAGGGCAGGCCGGTGTGGTGCAGCTCCGCCGCGACGAGCGCACCGGCCGACTCCGCCGCGAGCAGGAAGCGCAGACGCCCGGGGTCGGCGCTCGCGGCGACCGCCTCCTCCTGTGCGGTGGCCTCGGCGACGACGTCGAGGTCCGGGGCGGGGGCGGCGACCTCGCCCAGGTCGAACAGCCCGTCCGGCCGCGTGCCGATGCCGGGCACGAGCGGCGGCGGCCCGGCGGGTGTCGGCTCGAGCGCGTCCCACGGCCCGGGTGGGGCGGACGCGAACGGCGTGCGCGCGGTGAGCGGCGAGCGCCGAAGGATGGCGTGCGCGAGCCGCAGGTCGTGGGCCCGCTCGACGCGGACGCCCTCGTTCAGCAACCGCGGGTACCAGCGGTTGGTGTCGTCCCACGTCCAGCGAGGCGCCGGGGCGTCGCGCTCGCCGTCGCGCACGACGGCCAGCACCTCCGGGCGCATGCTCTCGGTGAGGACTCGGTTCACGGGTTCATCCTTGCCGAGGCCACCGACAGCGACACGGGCGGTATAGGTTCGCCTCCCGGGTCCGATTCGGGCAGCCTGGACGACAGGCCGACAGGGCCTCATCAGGGAGGAAGTGACCGCGTGACGTCCGACGACAAGAGCTCCACCGCCGCGAGCGAGGAGGCCAAGGCGCGGTTCCGTGCAGCGCTCGAGAAGAAGGGCGCCGCACAGCACCGTCACAACGACGGCCAGCGCAACAGCGGCTCGGTCAAGGGGTCGGAGACCTCGGGTCCCGCCCAGAAGATGTTCCGCCGCAAGAGCGGCGGCTGACGGAGGTCTCGACAGGCTCGGCCACCGGGGTCGGCTCGGCCAGCGATGGTCGGATCGACCGACGATGGCCGGGCCTGTCGGGTCTCACGGCCCGGTGGCCGCCACAGCGGTGGCCACGGGCACCTGGCCGGTGGTGAGCTCGAGCGTGCGGCGCACCGCCGCCCCGGACACCACCAGCTCGGCGAGCACCATCGCGACGTCCTCGCGCGGCACGCTGCCGCGCGGCACGTGCCGGCCCGCGAGCGTGACCCGTCCCGTGCCCGGCCCGGCGGTCAGCGCGCCGGCCCGCAAGATCGTCCAGTCGAGGCCCGTCGCCTTGAGCGCGTCCTCCGCCTGCGTCTTCGCGTCGATGTAGGCCACCCAGACGGGGGTGGACCCCTTCGCCGCCGGGGCACCGGCGCGGCTCGTGGAGATCTGCACGAACCGCTGCACGCCGGCCTTCTCGGCGGCGGCGGCGAGCAGGTTCGAGGCGTCGCGGTCCACGGTGTACTTGCGCTCCGCGGTGGAGCCCGGGCCGGCGCCCGCCGCGAACACGACGGCGTCCGCACCCTCCAGCACGGTGGCGACGGACGCGACGTCCGAGTGCTCCAGGTCCAGCACGACGGCCGTGCCGCCCATGGCCTCGACGTCGGCGACGTGGTCCGCGTTGCGGACGATGCCGACCACGGCGTGGCCGCGGTTGGTGAGGGTCCGCGTGAGCAGCAGCGCGATCTTGCCGTGGCCGCCGGCGACGACGACCCGCAGCTTCTGCCTGGCACTGGTGGGCACGGCCGACCTCCTCATGGCTCGCTCGGTCGGGTTGCCCGAGTCGTCGTCCAGTCTTTCAGCGTGACGCGGCCGTGGCACGCGGTCCCGCAGCACGCGCCGACGGCTGGCGCACCGGGGCGTCGGCGGTGGCGCGGGGCGACCGGGTCAGGCGTCCGACCCGGCAGCGACCGACCGCACCAGCGCGACCGCCTCGCCCAGCGCGGCGCGCTCGTCGTCCCCGGTGTTGCGGCCGCTCCGGCGGTACTCGGCAGCGGCGTCCAGGTGGGCGGTGAAGGGCTCGGCGGTAGCCGCGAACGTGGTGAGCATGCGCCGGACCGCCGCGCCGATCGCGCGCCCGTCGACGCCGACGTCGGCGAAGGCGTCCGGCGCGACCAGGGCCATCGCGAGGATCATCGCCGTGATGGCCGCGTCGAGGCCGGGCTCGCCGGGCCGCGCGTTCGTCCAGTCGAGCAGCACCGGGCCCGAGGCGGTCCAGAGCACGTTGAGCGGGTGCAGGTCGAGGTGCACCAGCGCGCCCCCGTCCCAGGGCACGGCGTGCAGGCGGCGGTGCAGGTCGGCGAGCGTCACGCCGGCGTCGTCGGGGGTGACGGCGCCCATGAACATGGCCGTCATGAGGTCCGGGCCCGCGACGCGTTCCAGGACGAGGTCCGGCCCGTCGCCGCCGAGCACGCCGGGCGTCGGGAAGCCCGCGGCCGTGAGGTGGCCGATCACCCCGGCCTCCCGCTGGGCGGAGCGGCCGTCGCGGTAGCGGCGCAGCACGCGGTGGTCGTCGAGGGCGAAGACGTCGGCGTCGCGACCGGCGGCGAGAAGCTCCACGGCGCAGACGTTACTGCCCCGCGACCACCGCGAGAACCGCCTCCCCATAGCGTTCCAGCTTGTTCTCCCCCACGCCGCTGACCTGCGCGAGCGCCTCCGGCGAGGCCGGCCGCGCGGTCGCGATGCCGCGCAGCGTCGCGTCGCCGAACACGATGTACGCGGGCTTGCCCTGCGCCTTCGCCTCGCCGGCGCGCCAGGCGCGCAGCGCCTCGAAGAGCGCCGCGTCCTCGGGGGCGAGGTCCGCCGCCACGGCCGCCTTCTTGGCCTTCGCGGCGCGGGCCGGGCGCGCCGGCTCGTGCCGCATCCTCACCTCGCGCTGCCGCGCCAGCACCTCCCCCGAGGCCTCGGTGAGCACCAGGGTGCTGTACTCCCCCTCGACCGTCAGCAGCCCCTGGGCCAGCAGCTGGCGCACCACGGCACGCCACTCCCCCTCGGCCAGGTCGGCCCCGACGCCGTACACCGACAGCTCGTGGTGGCGGAACCGCCGCACCTTCTCCGTGTCGCGGCCCAGCAGGATGTCGACCACCTGCCCGACGCCGAAGCTCTGCCCGCGCTCGCGGGCCAGCCGCAGAACGGTCGACAGGACCTTCTGGGCGGCGACCGTGCCGTCCCACACCTCCGGCGGGGCGAGGCAGGTGTCGCAGCTGCCGCACGCGCCCGGGTGCTCCTGACCGAAGTAGGCGAGCAGCTGCGCGCGCCGGCACTCGACCGTCTCGCAGAGCGCCAGCATCGCGTCGAGGTGCTGGTTGAGGTTGCGCCGGTGCGCGGCGTCGCCGTCGGACGTCTCGATCATGCGCCGCTGCTGCACCACGTCCGCCAGGCCGTACGCGAGCCACGCCGTCGACGGCAGGCCGTCGCGGCCGGCACGGCCCGTCTCCTGGTAGTAGCCCTCCACGGACTTGGGCAGGTCGAGGTGCGCGACGAACCGCACGTCCGGCTTGTCGATGCCCATGCCGAACGCGATGGTGGCGACCATGACCAGCCCGTCCTCCCGCAGGAACCGGGACTGGTTGGTGGCCCTGACCTGCGCGGGGAGGCCCGCGTGGTACGGCAGCGCGTCGACGCCGTTCTCCACGAGCATCGCCGCGACCTTCTCCACGGATGCGCGTGAGAGGCAGTAGACGATGCCCGCGTCGCCCGGGTGCTCGGTGCGCACCAGGTCGAGCAGCTGCCGCTCGGGGCGGTCCTTGGGGACGATCCGGTAGGTGATGTTGGGCCGGTCGAAGCTGGAGACGAAGTGCCGCGCGCCCTCGAGGTCGAGCCGGTGGGCGATCTCGGCGCGCGTGGCCGCGGTGGCCGTGGCGGTCAGCGCGATGCGGGGCACCGAGGGCCAGCGCTGGTGCAGCATCGACAGCTCGAGGTAGTCGGGCCGGAAGTCGTGGCCCCACTGCGACACGCAGTGCGCCTCGTCGATCGCGAACAACGCGATGGTGCCCCGGTCCAGCAGCTCGACGGTCGCGCGCGTGCGCAGCCCCTCCGGCGCGAGATAGAGGAGGTCCAGCTCGCCCGCCTCGAAGGCCCGCTCCACCTCGCGCCGCTCCTCGAACGAGAGCGTCGAGTTGAGGAACGCCGCCCGCACGCCGAGCGCCGCGAGCGCGTCCACCTGGTCCTGCATGAGCGCGATGAGCGGCGACACGACCACGCCGGTGCCCGGCCGCACCAGCGCGGGGATCTGGTAGCACAGCGACTTGCCGCCGCCCGTGGGCATGAGCACCAGGGCGTCGCCGCCACCGATCACCGTGTCGATGATGGCGGCCTGCTCGCCGCGGAACGCGTCGTAGCCGAAGACGCGGCGCAGCACGTCCAGCGCGGGGGTCGCGGTCGTCTCGGTGGTCACGCCGGGGAGCCTACCCAGGGGGTCCGACGACGGTCAGCCGTCGTCCCCAGGACGCCCACCCCGGCGGCCGCGTCACTTCGTCGCCGCCACGACCGCCTTCGGGAGCGCCTCCGGCTCGGTCCACGATCCGGCCCAGCGGGTTCCGTCGATGGTGATCGTCGGGGTGCCCTGGAACGCGGGGTCGGCCGTGACCGCGGCGGTCGCCGAGTAGACCCACTGCCCGAAGGTCCGCCGCGCCTCCCCCGACCCGATGCCGGAGGCGACGTCGCCCGGGACACCGGCCTGGCGGGCCAGCGCCGCGAGCTGCGCGTTCGTGAGGCCCGACGTCTGCTCCTTGGGCTGGTGGGCGTACAGCGCCTCGTGGAAGTCGAGCCAGTGCTTCGGGTCGCGGTCGGCCACCCACGCCGAGGCCGACGCGGCGCGCGTCGAGTAGGCGGTGCCCTGCGAGCTCCGGTCGAGAAGCGCGATCGGGTGCACGACGAGGTCCGCCTTCCCGCCTGCCAGGAGCGCCTCGAGGCCGTCCTTGTTCACGGTCTCGAACTGGCCGCAGTACGGGCACATGTAGTCGACGTAGACGGCGACCACGGGCACGCCACCCGTCGCCTTCCCTCCGGCCGCGCGGTCCACGCCGACCGGGATGCCGCCGTCGGCCTGCGCCGTGGACGGCACGCTCTGGACCTGGGCGAGGGGGATGTTCGCGACGGGGCTCGCGGCGGCGTCCTGGTGCTGCCGCAGGACCAGGAACCCCACGACGGCCACCAGCGCCAGGACGACCAGGCCCAGCACGCTCGCGGTGACGACCCGCGCGCGCCGGTCGGCTGCCTCCTGCCGCGCGCGGAGCGCCAGGGCCTCGGCGCGGGCCGCCTCGCGGCGCTGCGTCTTGCTGGGGTGGGGACCGTTCGTCGCCATCGTCGTCCTCGGGGAGAGCTCGTCGCCGCGGGAGGGCGGGCGGACGCAGGCTACCGGCGCCAGGATCGTCCTGACCAGGCGACTCGCTCCGCCGCTACCGCGCCGACGCGACGGCGGCCCGCGCCTCCGCGAGCGCCGAGCGGGCGCCGCGGCTCGGGTTGCGCACCACGAGCGCCTCGAGGGCGGCGAGCAGGGCCCGGCCGGCGTCGGCGTCGTCGTCGGCGACCGCCTTCTGGACGTCGGCGGCCAGGGCGCGGGCCCGCTCGACGGGGGGCCTCGTGTCCTGCGGCTCGGGCTCCGGGGCGGCCGCCTCGTCCTCGACGGGCACGGGGGTGCGCATGACGCGCACCCAGTTGCCGGCCGGGTCGATCACGCTGAACCCGCTGAGGCCGCCGTCGCCGGCACGCTCGCGCGGCCGCGTGATGCGCGGGAACCCGGCCACGGGCACCCTCCCGTAGAGCGCGCGCAGGCCGGCGGAGAACAGCTCGAACAGCGGCCGGGTGTCGGGCACGACGACGGCGCACGTCGAGTGCGACTGCGCGGGCTCCCACCCGTCGACGCGGTAGTACTGCAGCTCGATCCCGCCCAGCGTGACGGCCCCCGACGGCTGACGGCGCAGCTGGTGGTCGGTGCGCCGCAGGCCGAGCGCCGCCCAGAACTCGACCATCGCCTCGACGTCGGCACAGGGCAGCATCGGGACCATCACTGCCTGTGCGGCGACGTCGGAGGGGGAGCTCACGCCGTCAGCGTAGGTCGGGGTGCTGAACCTCGCCTGGCGCTGTGCGGGGTCGGCGGCGCAGCACGAGCGCTCGGTCGGCGCCGACCTGGAACGTGTACGGGACGCGGCGGATCTCGACGCCGTGACCCTGCCCGCGGAGCTCGTCCAGGAGCACCGGCAGGAACTCGACGGGGGCGCCCGCGCCCTGGTGGACCAGCGGGAACACGCGCACCTCCCGCGCCACGCGCAGCAGCTCGGCGAGCGCCGCGCGGTGGAACGCGGCGTCGAAGAGGTGGGCCCAGGTGAAGAGCAGGTGGGAGCAGACGGCGAGGTCGAACGCGTCGTCGTCGAACGGGAGCGCGGGCAGGGAGCCGGCGACGTACCGCTCAGGGCACGCGTCGAGGTCGGCGAGGAACGCGCGGCGGGCCTCGTCGCGCAGCGCCTGCCGGCGCTCGGGCGTGCCGTACCAGGCCCAGGTGAAGCGCTGGTCGTGCGCGGCGACGATCGCGGCGCCGTCGGCCTCCGAGCGGGCGGCGGCGGCGCGCAGCGCGTCGAGGTCGTCGTAGGCAGGGTCGACGGCGGTGACGTCCCCGCCCGCCGCGTTGACGGCGGCCGCGAACCCGGACGCGCCCGCGGAGCAGTCGAGGACGCGCCCGGCGAGGTCGTCGTCGGTGAGGTCCAGGAAGGCCCGGTACTCGTCGACGTGCCGCGAGGTCACCAGCATCCGGCCAGGCTAGGCGGGCGGCGAGGCCGGGACCAGGGAGATTGACCGAGGCGCGTGACCGGCCCACCAGCCTCCCGCTACGTTGCCTGCCGTGGGGACGGACATCGCGGACGACGGCGGACCGGGCCTGCTCCTCGCGCACGACTACTTCCGCGCGGTGGTGGGTCCGCTGCTCGGCCGGTGGTGCCCAGACGTCCCGTTCGCCGCGGCCAGGGTGGGCGCGGGGTCGGACGTGCTCGGGCTCTCGACACCGTGCGCGACCCCGCGGTGCGGGCGCTACCGCTCGGCGTCGGGGGCATCGACCAGCGCACCGACAACGTCGACGTGCTCACGCACGCCGCTCGCCGCCGTGCGGCGGTCGGGTGCACCACGCAGTGCTGAACCGGGGAGCGACGTCAGCACCAGCGCACACAGCAGCACCGCCCCGCCCACCGTGGCCGCCGTCGTCAGGTGCTCGTGGAGCACCGCGACGCCCAGCACGGCGGCCAGCAGGGGTTCGGCCAGGCTGAGCGTGCCGGCCTCGGCGGCGCTGGTGCGGCGCAGACCGAACACGAAGGCGGCGTACGCGCCGGCCGTCGCGGCAAGGCCGATCCACGCGACCAGGGCGATCGACCGCGGGTCGAGCACGTGCTGCGGGTGCAGCGCCACCAACGGCGACAGCGCCGCCCCGGCCGCGACCAGCGTGATCGCCGTCGCCGGGACGGCGGGCACGCCCGCGTCGAGGAACCGCTTGGCCGCCACCGTGTACACCCCGTAGCAGGCGCCGGAGAGAAGTCCCGCCGCGACGCCCACGACGTCGACGCGTGCGCCGCCCGGCGCCAGCAGCGCCGCACACCCCGCCACCGCGGCCGCGGTGCCGAGGGCCCAGCGGCGGCCGAGCCGCTCGCCCGTCCACCGGCGCGCGCACAGCCCGGTGGCCACGGGGGCGACGCCCAGCGCGATCGTGGTGCCGAGCGCTGCGCCCAGGTGCGCGACGGCATGCATGAACGCCACCTGGTACACCCCCGTCGCGGCGGCGGCGACCTGCACCCACCGCACGACGTCGCGCCGCCCGACGGCCCGCCAGGCGGCGAGACCGCCCCCGAACGCGAGGAGCGCGACCCCGCCCACGAGCAGGCGCAGCACGCCGAGGGCGCCGGGGTCGGCCGCGGAGGCCGCCAGCACCTGCGCAGGGCCGACCGTGCCCCAGAGCGCGGCGGCGACCAGCACTCCGGTGCGACCACCGGACGTCGTGCGTGACATGCGGTGAACACTAGGCATGCATGCATCACGATGGATCCGATTCCGAACATCGTCCGGCTAGAGTCGCCCCATGGCGGACCTCGACGAACTTGATACGGCGATCCTGCGGGCTCTGCAGCACGATGCACGGCGCACCAACCGCGACGTCGCGGCCGCCGTCGGCGTCTCCCCCACCACCGCGCTGGACCGCACGCGCGCCCTGCGCGAGCGCGGCGTGATCGCCGGCGCGCGCCTCGAGGTGGACCTCGCCAAGGTGGGCCGCCCCGTCCAGGCGATGGTCGCGGTGCGCGTGCGGCCGCCCACACGCGCCCTCATCGAGGGGTTCCGGGAGTGGGCCGCGCGCCTGCCGGAGGTGCTCGGCGTGTTCGTCACGAGCGGCTCCGAGGACTTCCTGCTCCATGTCGCCGTGCCCGACAACGAGCACCTCTACGCGTTCGTCATCGACCGCCTCACGCAGCGCCGCGAGATCGCCGACGTCCGCACGTCGATCGTGTACGAGCACCTCCGGAACGACGCCGTCGTCCCGGAGCCGCCGCGGGCGTCACGCCCGCGGTGACCCCGCGAGCGCCTGCGTCCCGACGACGGTCGCGAGCGCCAGCTTCTCGGCATCCTCGGTGCCGGGCGCGGCCGTGTAGACCATGACGCGCAGGTCGTCGCCGGCGATGATCAGCGTGTCGCAGTCGAGCTCGACGCGGCCCACCACGGGGTGGTCGACCACCTTGTGGCGCCCGGTCTCGCGGGGCTCGAGCGACGCCGCCGCCCACAGCCGCTCGAACCGGGGGCTGTTCGCGGTGAGGTCGGCGACGAGCCGACGCAGCCGCCGGTCGGCCGGGTAGCGGGCGGCGGTGAGGCGCAGGTCCGCGACGATGCCGGCCTCGAAGTCGGCGAGCGCCTGCGGCGTGTGCACCGCCCGCGACCCCGGCCCGACGAGGTACCGCCACACGGAGTTGCGCTCGTTGCCCTGCCAGGTGGTGGTGTCGCCCATGAGGGCGTCGTAGGCGGCGTTCGCCGTGAGCAGCGTCCAGGTGGCGTCGAAGACGGCGACGGGCGTGCCGTCCAGCCGGTCGAGCAGCCGCTGCACGCTCGGCACCAGGCGGGTCGGCACGGTGCCGGGGCCGGGCGGCGTGAGCCCGGCGAGGCGGAACAGCACCTCGCGCTCGGTGTCGGCCAGCCGGAGCGCGCGGGCGAGGGCCTCCACCACCTGGTCCGACGGCGACGTCGCGCGGCCCTGCTCGAGGCGGGTCAGGTAGTCGACGGAGATGCCCGCGAGCCGCGCGAGCTCTTCGCGGCGCAGTCCGGCGGCGCGGCGTCGGCCGCCGCTCGGCAGGCCCGCCTGCTCGGGGGTCACGCGGTCACGCCAGCGGCGCACCGCCTCGCCGAACTCCCACCCGTGGTCCACCGCCCCAGTGTGACCCGCCCGCGCGGCGGTGTCGTGGCCCTGGCAGTCCTACGACACGCGGACGACTCCCTGCGCCGCGGGCGCCGCCCGAGGGTGGGGGGCATGACATCAGCAACGAAGGTCGCCGTGGTCACCGGTGGTTCGCGCGGCATCGGCCGCGCCGCAGCGGAGAGACTTGCCCGCGAGGGCTACTCCGTGGTGGTCGGGTTCGCGGGCAACGTCGAGGCGGCGGACGACGCCGTCGCCGCGATCACCGCGGCCGGCGGGACGGCGGTGGCCGTGAAGGGCGACGTCGGCGACGCGTCGGACGTCGCCGCGCTGTTCGACGCCGCGCAGGACGCGTTCGGCGGCGTCGACGTCGTGGTGCACGCCGCCGGGATCATGCGGATCACCCCCCTCGCCGAGTACGACGTCGACGACCTGGACGCCGTGCTGCGCGCCAACGTGCGCGGCACCCTCCTGGTGGCGCAGCAGGCGGCGCGGACGGTGCGCCCCGGGGGCAGCGTGGTGCTGTTCTCGTCGTCGGTGATCGGCCGCGCGCTTCCCGGGTACGCGGTGTACGCCGCGAGCAAGGGCGCGGTGGAGGCAGTGCCGTTCATCCTCGCCCACGAGCTGCGCGGGCGGGACGTCACGGTGAACGCGATCGCGCCCGGGCCCACGGCCACCGACCTGTTCCTGGACGGCAAGACGCCGGAGCAGCTCGCGTTCTTCGCCGCGGCGTCGCCCCTCGACCGCCTGGGCACCCCGGAGGACATCGCAGAGGTGGTGACGTTCCTGGCCGGCCCGGCGGGGCACTGGGTCAACGGCCAGGTGCTCCGCGCGAACGGCGGCCTGCACTAGGAAGCCCGCCCCCCCGCGAGATACCGCACCGGCCCGCGAGATAGCACGTTCGGGCGCGAGATAGAGCGGACCGGCGCGAGATAGAGCCCCGGCCGCTCTATCTCGCGGCCCGGCGCTCTATCTCGCGGCCCGGCGCTCTATCTCGCGGGGGAAGGCTCTATCTCGCGGGGAGGCGGCGGCCTAGAGCTCCACCCTGACCCCCGGTCTCGTCGGCATGAGCAGGGCAGCGAGGCCCGCATCCGCGAACGCCGCGCGCAGGGTCGCCCCGTCCTGCGTGAAGTGGGCCCATCCGTCCGTGTGCACCGGCAGCACGCGCGGGCGGCCCAGCAGGGCGGCCGCCGCCGCTGCCTCGGCGCTGGTCAGCGTCAAGAACGCGTCGGCGAGCGGCGTCTTGGCCGCGCCCGCGAAGAGCACCGCGACATCGATCGCGGGGAACCGCGCCGCGACCTCGCCCACCAGGCGCAGGGACGCGTTGTCGCCGCTCACGTAGACGGTGGGGGCGCCGTCGGCCTCCAGCACGAACCCCGTGACCGGGCCCGTGAGGTGCTCGATCCCGTCGGGGCCGTGCTGCGCGGGCACCGCCGTGACGGTCACCGCCCCGACCTGGTGCGCCTGCCACGGCTCCAGCCCGACGGCGGTCGCCTCCAGCCGCCCGGCCGCCAGCGGCGTCGTCAGCGTGAGCGGCGTCGTGCGCAGCAGCTCGCGGCCGCGGTGGTCGAGGTTGTCGGGGTGCTGGTCGTGCGAGAGCAGCACGGCGTCGACGGCGCCCACGCGGTCGGGCGTCCACGTCGCGTCGGCGGTCTTGCGCAGCGACCGCGACCCGATGGGGTACTCCTGCGCGTCGTCGAACGTGGGGTCGACGACGAACCGCACGCCGGCGAGCTCGATCACGACGGTGGGGCCGTCGAGCGGGGTCAGGGAGTTCATGCGCCCGACTCTGCCACGCGCGGGCCACGCACAGGCTCGCCCAGGGGATTGAGCAAGTTCCCAGACAACGTGCAGAGGAACTCACGTTTCGAGGCGTCCACTCATCTCAGGAACCACGGAGGAGGGCGCAACCATGAAGCAGATCACCACCAAGCAGGCCGGGTTCGTCGCGGGAGGGCTCACGCTGACGCTCGTGCTCGGCGCGGGCGGGTACGCCGTCGTGCAGGGGCGCTCGGCGCCCGAGCCGTCGACCACCTCCGCGTCCGGCTTCGACCCGTGGTGGTGGTCCCAGCGTGACCGCTCCGGCCAGTCCGGCCAGTCCGACCAGTCGGGCGCGTCCGGCCAGCAGCAGGCGCAGCTCCCGCCGTGGCTCCAGGGCAGCCAGTCCACGCAGCAGCAGACCCCGTCGACCCAGCCCACGGCCGACGCCACCGCCACCCAGGAGCGCGGCGTCGTCGTCATCGAGACCGTGCTCGGGTACGAGGGCGCCCAGGCCGCGGGCACCGGCGTCGTGCTCACGTCCGACGGCGAGGTGCTCACCAACAACCACGTCGTCGAGGGCTCCACCCAGATCAAGGTGACCGTCGCGGCCACGGGAGCCACGTACACGGCCACCGTGGTGGGCACCGACGCGACCGACGACGTCGCCGTCCTGAAGCTGCAGGGCGCGCACGGCCTGGAGACGGCGCCGCTCTCCGACGGCACCACCCCGACCGTCGGCTCCGCGGTCACGGCCGTCGGCGACGCCGGCGGCACCGGCACCCTGACCGCCGCGACCGGCACGGTGACGGCGCTCGACCAGACCATCACCACGCAGAGCGAGCTCGCGACGGTCGGCGAGTCCCTGCACGGCCTCATCGAGGTCTCCGCCGACGTGATCCCCGGCGACTCGGGCGGCCCGCTGCTCGACGCGGCCGGGCGGGTCGTGGGCATCGACACCGCGGCGTCGTCGGGCTCCGTCGACGTCACGGGCTACGCCATCCCCCTCACCACCGCGCTGACCATCGCCGGCTCGATCGAGTCCGGCACGGCGAGCAGCACCGTGACGATCGGCTACCCGGCGTTCCTGGGCGTGCAGATCGCGTCGCAGTACACGGGCGTCGGCGGGGCCGTGGTGGCCGGGGCGATCGACGGCACGCCCGCCCAGGCGGCCGGCATCACCGCGGGCAGCACCATCACCGCGGTGGACGGCACGCCCGTCACGTCGGCGAGCGGGCTGACGGCGGCGCTCGCCGGCCACAAGCCGGGCGACCGGGTGTCGATCACCTGGGACGACGCCTCCGGCCAGCAGCACTCCGCGACGGTCACCCTCGCGCAGGGCCCGGCGGCCTGACCTCGGGGGCCGCAGGGCCGTCCCACGTCCAGGCGGGCATCGGCAGGTCGTGCGGCACGGCCGCCTGGGACTCGAACTCGTGGTTGAGCACCTCGGTCGCCCACGTGAACCAGAGCGTCAGGGTGTTGCGGAGCGGCTCGTCGTCGGGGATCGCGGCGTCGTCGAGCGCGAGCTCGAAGCAGGCGATGGCGCGGGCGTCCATCTCGTCGTGCTCGCCGTTGCCGGAGTGCAGCACGACCACCCCGGCGTGCGACCCGAGCGAGTCCGTGAAGGCCGGCGGGCCGCCCAGCTGCTGCGCCCAGTACGCGGCGAGCCGCTCCTCGTGCTGCGGGTGCAGCCCCTTGTGGAAGGCGTGCGCGACGACGGGGTCGGCCATCGCCCGCGCGTGCCACGCCCGGGCCAGCGTGACGACGGCGGGCATCCCGCCCATGGCCTCGTAGATCGTCTGCCCGGTCATGGCAGCGGGTACTCGCCCTTGATGACGAAGAAGCTGCCGCGGATCTCTCCCGCGAGCTTCGACTTCTGCCGCGCCCACTTGAAGGCGTCGAGCTCGGCGGGCGGCTCCATGCCCTGCGAGAGCTTGAACCCGACGGCCCGCTTGCCGCCGTCCTTCTCCCAGAGCACGTTCACCGCGAGGCCGTCCTCGAGGTAGATCGCGGGCCAGAACACGTCGTCGGTGTCGAGCTCGTACACCTCGAGCACGGGCGAGGCGAGCTCGATCCCCCGCTCCTCGCGCAGGATGGTCTGGACCCAGCGCAGGACGTCGGGCTTCTCGGCCGGCGTCCACGTCACGTACTCGGTGTCGAACTTGGTGGAGTAGTAGCGCGCCTCGTTGGCCCGCAGCCCCGCGAGCGCGTCGGCCACCGGCGAGGACTCGAGGCCCGCGGTGGACACGTCGGTGAAGGAGATCGTCCGCATGGTCGCGACGCTACGCCGAGCAGTCCGCGCACGTCGGGCGGGCGGACGACCCACCAGCTGGCGTCATGTGAGCGTCCGGCGCGAAAACTGGGCAAACCGGGGGACATCCTCAAGGGATCTGTCAGGTTGCGCTCCTAGCGTCATCTTCTAGACACGCACGGTACGAGCAAGGAGCTCGCAATGAGAATGATGTGGCTGTTCGCCCCCTTCCTGATCGGGTTCTGGTTGCTGCTGGTCGCGGCGATCGTCTGGCTGTCGATCGCGCTGGCGAAGGCGCTGCGGGAGCGGCGCGCAGCGGGCGGGGTCGCACACGTCGCGGGCGGAGCCGCACCTGTCCCCGGCACCCCCGCCGGTGAGACGCCGCTCGCCACGCTCCAGCGCCGCCTTGCCCTGGGCGAGGTCGACGTCGAGACCTACGAGCGGTCCGTCGCGGCTCTCCAGCGCACCGAGACCCCCGGCACGCCGCCGGCCCCGCCGGCGCCGGGCCCCGAGACGACGGGAGACGTCCGATGACCCAGCCCCAGGCACCCCAGCCCAGCCCCGCCCCCGCGACGCCCGCCGCGGCGCCCCGCGACCGCAAGATCCCCCTGCTCATCGGCGGGATCGTGGTCGCCGGCGTGCTGCTGCTCGGCTCGCTCGGCGCCACCGCCGTGGTGGCCGGCCACGCCAAGATGGGCGTGTTCGACAACGGCCCGTACCGCATCGAGATGAAGCAGGGCGGCCCGGACCGCGGCATGTTCGGCCCGCGCGGCGGGTTCGAGGGCCCCCGCAAGGTGGTCCCGCAGCTGCCCGGCTCGGGCCCCCGCGGCGTCATCCCCGGCGGCCCGTCCACCCAGGGCGGTGGCAACGGCTCGCCGTCGCCCGCGCCCAGCCCGACGGCGCCGTCCAACGGCTGACCTTCACCCCCGGCGGCCGCCTTCCGCCGTGACCCCAGCGGTCACGGCGGCGGGCGGCCGTCGGCTTTCTCGCGTCACGGGCGCCACCACAGCTCCTCCGGCGTGCGGCCGGGCCGGAAGCCGAAGTGCTCGAGCATGGCCGTCGCCTCCGCGAACCCGGACGCGACGGCTTGCGGCACGTGGGCGTCGCTGCCGAAGCTGACCCGTGTGCCGCCCTCCTCGGCCCACCACTGCGGCAGCCACGGCCACAGCCGCCGCGTGTTCATCTCGAGCGCGCGCCCGGCCTCAGCGATCGACCGCAGCGCGTGCCGGAAGCCGTCCTCGAACGCTCGCGGGTCGAAGGGCCCGCTCGTCTCGGCGGGCCACAGGCGCACCGCGTAGTCGAGGTGCGCGACGATCTCGAACAGGTCCGAGCCCTTGACCATCCGCGGGATCTCGGCCAGGTAGGCGTCCATCACCGCCGCCGGGTCGTGCTCCCGGAACAGGGTTCCCGGCTCGGCGTACCCACCGCCCAGGTCGAGGGTGTGGAGCGAGCCGAGCACCCGGTCGACCAGCTCCAGGTCCACGAAGCGCGCCGCCTCGCGGCCGGTGCCGTGCGGCTCGCCCCACTCGACGCCCGTGCCGATGCGCAGGTCCGGGTGCTCGTGGCGCAGGCGGTCGACGGCCTCGAGGTACCCCGCGGCGTCGAGCGGCGCGAAGCCGACACGGCCGTCGTCGTCCAGGAAGCCCTGCTGGTGCGGCATCAGGTCCTGCGGCTCGGCCCGCCACGTGGCCGGCACGTCGAGGTGCTCCGTGAAGAAGACGGCGCGCAGCCCGATCCGCTCCGCCTGCGCGCACGTGGCCCGCATCCGCCCGACGGCGTGCGACCGCGGCCCGCCGGTGTCCCAGGACCACTCGCTGTGGACGTGGCTGTCGGCGGGGAGGTCCATCGGGCCATCATGGCCGCGCGTGCGCGATACGGCTACGGGCTCGTGACTTGCAGGAACGCCGCGATCCGCTCGATCTCGCCATCGGCCAGCCCGACGCGCGGGGCCGGCGCGACCAGCAGCATCTGCTCCTCGCCGAACCAGCCGGCGAGCACCTCGCTGGTCTCGCGGCTCAGGTCGTCGTCCGTGAAGACGAAGCGGTGCCCGCTGGAGCCGATCGCCTCGCGGATCGCGCCGAGCTTCCACCAGTCCCGCGAGTAGATGCTGCGGAACGCGCCGCCGGCCGACGGCGGGTCGGCGGCCACGTCGAACGCGTCGAAGCCGACCGCTGGGGCGAACGCCTGGCGCGCGTGGCGGCCCCACGTGGTCAGCCAGCGCACCTCGGCGAGGCCCTCGCGATGGGCACGGTTGACGAACTCGACGACCGACGGGCGGTACTGGATGGGGAAGACGCCGAAGATCTCGCCGTCGCTGACCGCCACCTCGGTGCGCTCGTAGTCCGCACGGTGCGGCGTCACCCACGACGGGAACGCGTTCACGACGCCGTCGATGTCCAGGAACCACACCGGCGGCGCGCCGGGCGGGGCGGTCTCCATGGTTCGAGTGTGCGATCGCGCGGGGGCAGATCCCCGCTACGCCCGGTCGTCGTCCTCCCGCGCGGCCGCCTCGGCGTGGTCCTGCCCATAGTCCGGGCGCGGCGGCTGGCCCAGGGGCTCGGATCCCTCGCCGCCCTCGCGGCCGCCGAACGGGCGGCCGTGGTCGGCGTACTCGTCGCGCTGGAAGATCAGCGACCACGCCCCGACACGGAACGACGCACCGTGGTGCAGCACCTGGTCGCCGGGCCGGTCGACGTAGTGGCCGCCGGCGACCGTCGGGGCCTTGCCCTCGTCGTGGAGCTCGAGCACGTAGTCGTCGCTCTCGTCGTGGCGGATCTCCGCGTGCAGGGGCGCGATGCCCTCGAGCTGGATGTCGGCCTCGGGCGACGAGCCGATGAGCGTGACCTCTCGGTCGAGCCAGAAGACCGTCTGCGGCTCGTCCTCCCAGGTCCAGCCGTCGTGGCCGAGCAGCAGGCGCGGGTCTCCGTCGCCGTAGTCGGCGTGCGTGGTGCCCGGCTCGTCCCGCCCGGGCGGCGTGGTCTCAGGCACGATGGCCTCCCTCCTGCCGGTCCGGCCACCTCGCGGCGGCCGGACCGACGGTCCCGGGCGTCAATGGAAGATGCTGACGCCACCAGGGCCGACCAGCAGGCCCACGACGATCAGCACGATGCCGAAGAGCCAGCGTCGGCGCAGCAGCATCACGATCCCAGCGATCACCAGCACCACGGCGATGATCCACAGGATGAATGCCATGGCTCCTCCTTCGTCGAGGTGGAGCGCGCCATGACCTGACGAGCCGTCTCCAGGCTCGCCGGGGTGCCGGTCACTCGCAAGTTCCGAGCCGTCGAGCGCTCGGAGGGGTAGCGTGGTCGACGGAGTCAGGACCAGGCCCCCCACTTGTCAGCCAGGAGGCCGTGATGTCCACCACCCTCCCTTCCCCCAGGACGCGCGTCGATGACGGCGCCGTCGAAGCCGTCGATGTCGCACGCGTGCTCGGAGCGGGCGTGCCCCTTCTCGTCGGGCGCATCCACGTCGATCTCGGCACCGGCACCTGCCAGTGGTCGCCCGAGGTCGAGCTCATGCACGGCCCCCGCCCCGGACGGCGGCCGAGCCTCGAGGCCCTGCGCAGCTCGTTGCACCCCGACGACCAGGAACGCGTCGCCGGCGCCGTCGTCCACTCCGCGCAGCAGGGCCGCCCGTTCGCGGCCGCGCACCGCGTCGTGGACGCCGGCGGCCGCACCCACACGCTCGTGGTGGTCGGCGGCTCACCTCGCGCCGACGGTTCCGCCATCGAGGGTGCCGTCGTCGACGTCACGCCGGCTCAGCACGAGGCGATCGTGCGCGAGCGCGACGGCGTCGTCGCCCGTGCGATGGTGGCCCGCGCCGCCGTCGAACGTGCCACCGGTGCGCTCATGGCGCTGACCGGCCTCGACGAGGCCGCGGCGGCGCAGCTCCTCAACGGCGCCGCCGCCCGGGCGGACGTCAGCTCGGTCGAGGCAGCCCATCAGCTGATGAACTACCTCGTCCCCGCGCAGGAGTGCACGCTCGACGAGGTCGCCCAGGCAGGGCTGGACGCCGTCGCCACCGTGCCGCGCCGTGACGCGGCGCTGCTCGCGCGGCGCAAGGGCCGGCGGGCCTGACGTCACGCGGGGACGGGGAACCGGTCCCAGCACCGGTGCCCGCCCATCTCGGCCACCACGGCCGAGACGAGCGCCTCCGTGTCGTCCGCGGTGGTGATCCCGGCGGCCCACGCCTCGGCGTGGGCCGCCGCGAGCACCTCCAGGCCGTCGGGCAGGGCGGCGATCGGCTTGCAGTGCCGGTACGCCTGCGTGGTCAGGGCGACCACCCGAGGATCCACCCGGAGCCCGTCCATGCCGCGGTCGTCGGCCCGCCCGGTGGCCGTGGCGTCGGTGGCCGGGCCGCCGCTGCGCACCAGCGGCGCGCCCGTGAGCAGCAGCACGGCGTCCAGCTCGACGGACGTGGCGGTGAGCCACGAGCGGTCCACCGGGCAGCCGCCCGCGACCTCGCCGAGCGTCGGGGCGAGCACCAGCGGCGTCACGTCGTCGGCGAGGAGCGCCTCGCACGCCTTGCTCACCTGCCCGGCGTCGGTGGCGTCGTCGACGACGACGCCGACGACGCGCCCCGCCACGGGCCACGTGCGCCCCAGCTGGGACAGGGCGCGACTGGCCAGACCGTCCCGCAGCTCGACCGTGGGCTCGGGCGGCGCCAGGCCCAGATGGGCGGCGACGGCCTCGCACAGGTGCGGGTCGATGTTCGCCAGCGCCTGCAGCTGCCGCTCCTGGACCTGACGCTCGGTGCACCGGCCCAGCTCGTACGCGTACGCGGCGGCGATGTGCGCCCGCTCCACCGGCGACAGCGAGCGCCAGAACATCCGCGGCTGGCTGAAGTGGTCGGCGAACGAGGCGGGCGCTCGCCGCTCTTTGACGGGCGCGGCGCCCTCGTCGTGCACGGGAACGGGGACGTCGATGAACGCGGTCTCCTGGACGGCGTGCACGGGGCAGCCACCGCCCGGTGACGCCGTCGGCAAGGTGGCGGCGCCCCCGCGGACCTCGCCCTGGTGCATCCCGTCGCGCAGCGAGTCGTCGACGGGGGCGTGCGGGCGGTTGACGGGCAGCTGCGTGAAGTTGGGGCCGCCCAGCCGGGTGACCTGCGCGTCCAGGTAGGAGAACAGCCGACCCTGCAGCAGCGGGTCGTCGGTGACGTCGATGCCCCGCACCAGGCTGCCGACGTTGAAGGCCACCTGCTCCGTCTCGGCGAAGTAGTCGGTCGGGTTCCGGTCGAGCGTCAGCAGCCCGACGGCGTGTACCGGGGCGAGCTCCTCGGGCACGAACTTGGAGGGGTCGAGCAGGTCGACGCCCTCGAACTCCTGCTCGGGGTTGTCGGGGAACACCTGCACGCCCAGCTCCCACTGCGGGAGCGCTCCCGCGTCGATGGCACGCGCCAGGTCCCGGCGGTGGAAGTCGGGGTCGAGGCCGGCGGCGAGCCGCGCCTCGTCCCACACCAGCGAGTGCACCCCGGCCTTGGGCTTCCAGTGCCACTTGACCAGGTTCGTGGCCCCGTCGTCGGCGACGAGGCGGAACGTGTGCACCCCGAAGCCCTCCATCGTGCGGTAGGAGCGCGGGATGCCGCGGTCCGACATGACCCACATCGTGTGGTGCTGCGCCTCGGTGTGGCGGGACACGAAGTCCCAGAACGTGTCGTGCGCGCTGGCCGCCTGCGGGATCTCGACGTCGGGCCGCGGCTTGAGGGCGTGCACGACGTCGGGGAACCTCATGGCGTCCTGGATGAAGAAGACCGGGATGTCGTTGCCGACCAGGTCGAAGGTGCCCTCGGCCGTGTAGAACTTCGTCGCGAACCCGCGCGTGTCGCGCACCGTGTCCGCCGACCCGCGGGAGCCCACGAAGGTCGAGAACCGCACGAACACGGGCGTGACGACGCCCGGCTGCAAGAACTGCGCGCACGTCAGCCGCGACGCCGACCCGTACGACTCGAAGTGTCCGTGAGCGCCCGCCCCGCGTGCGTGGACGACGCGCTCCGGGATCCGTTCGTGGTCGAAGTGCGTGATCTTCTCGCGTAGATGGTGGTCCTGGAGCAGCCCGGGGCCGCGCGTGCCGGCCCTGAGCGAGTGGTCGTTGTCGGCGACGGGCACGCCGCCGGCTGTGGTGAGTGGATGTCCGGTCGTCCGGTCTGCCATGGTCCCCCGTCCCGTGGCACCACGCTCGCACCGACGTGGCGGGCGTGTGCATGTCCTTCCCTCACTGTCGAGCAGGCCCGGGGCACTCGCACCCGGGCCTGCTCGGGCAGCGGGCTCGCGTGCACGCGAAGGAGCACGCATGGGGGCGCCCTGTTTTCTGACGCATTGCGCTCAAGGGCCGCTCGTGCGTAACGTCGAAGAGGGTCTGGTCCCGGCCCCACTCTCCGTGGCGCGAAAGGACGACTCATGGTGAGCACGCCGAACGACGTGCATGGCGCCCTGACGGCAGGCGTCGCCTACCCGACGGGCGAGTTCCGTTACGAGGTCCCGACGGACACCTGGTGGTGGTCCGACGAGGTGTTCCGCATGCACGGCTTCGAGCCGGGCGAGGTGGTACCGACCACCCCGATGATCCTCGCCCACAAGCACCCCGAGGACCGCGCGCGCGTTGCCGGCGCCCTCGAGAACGGCCGCCTGCACGCGGGCTTCTTCGGGTCCGTCCACCGGATCCGCGACGCGTCGGGTGCCGAGAGGGTCCTCGCGATCATCGGCGAGTCGCGCCTTTCCGACGCCGGCGTGGTCACCGAGATCAGCGGTCACTTCGTGGACGTCACCGGGTCGGTGCGTACTCTCGCCTCGAACGAGGCGACCCGCCAGATCCAGGCGGCCGACGAGCACCGGTCACTCATCGACCAGGCCGTCGGCGTCCTGGTGCACCACAGCGGGCAGTCGCCCGAGGAGGCCTTCGACACCCTGCGCGAGGCCTCGATGCGCTCGAACGTCAAGCTGCGGGTGCTGGCGGCACGCGTCGTGGACGCGGCGCTCGCCGGTCTGGACGAGCCGCTCGACCTGCTCGCCGGCCTGGCCGCCGACCGCGTCCCGCCGTCGGAGCCGGAGCAGGTCTCCCGACCGCGCTGACGCGACCGGACCTCACCACGAAGAGGCCGCCGCCTCCATGGCGACCGCGCACGTGCGCCCCGCGATGGGCGAACCCGGTCACGGCGTCGTGCTGCGCGACCCCGACGTGGAGGGCTACCGCGTCGCGTGACCGCCAAGGACCGACCACCGAACCAGCGAGGGGGAACCATGGACCCGGTCGAGGTGATGGACAGGACGACGGGCGACCGCGCACCCCGGGGTGTCGCCGTCGTCACGGGAGGCTCCGCGGGGCTCGGGCGGGCGATCGTGCGCCGGCTCGCCCACGAGGGGTACGACGTCGCGGTGCTGGCGCGCGGCCACGACGGGCTCGCCGGAGCCGTCTCGGACGTCGCGGACCGCGGGCGCCGGGCGCTCGGCGTGCCCACCGACGTCGCCTCCGCCCACGAGGTCGAGACGGCGGCACGGGCCGTCGAGGAGCGGCACGGCCCCATCGACCTGTGGGTGAACAACGCCATGACCGGCGTGTTCGGCGGGTTCCTCGACGTCGAGCCCGCCGACTACGAGCGCGTCACCGCGGTCACCTACCTGGGGTTCGTCAACGGGACCCGAGCGGCGCTGCAGCGCATGGTGCCGCGAAACCGCGGCACGGTGATCCAGGTGGGCAGCGCGCTCGCCTACCGCGGCATCCCCCTGCAGTCGGCGTACTGCGGCGCCAAGCACGCCATGCTCGGCTTCACCGAGAGCGTCCGCACCGAGCTGGAACGAGGGCAGTGACGTCCAGGTCTCCGTGGTCCACATGCCTGCGCTCAACACGATCCAGTTCAGCTGGCTCAAGAACCTCATGCCGCAGCACGCCCAGCCCGTCCCGCCGATCTACGAGCCGGAGGTCGGGGCGGCCGCCGTCGGGCGCATGGCCGCGCACCCGCGCCGCGAGCTGTGGGTGGGCGCGCCGACCGTCCTCACGATCCTCGGCAACCGGCTCGCCCCCGGGCTGCTCGACGCTATCTCGCCAGGACCGGCGAGAGCGCGCAGCAGACCGACACCGACCGGAAGCCCGAGATCGGCGTCAACCTGAACGAGCCCGTGCCGGGCGACCACGGCGCGCGCGGCGACTTCAGCGAGAGAGCACACGACCGCAGCCTGCAGACGTGGGGCGCCGAGCACCGCTCCGTCGTCCTCGGGGTCACGGCCGCGAGCGCCGCCGCGGCCGCGCTGGCGATGGTGGCGCGGGGGCGGCGGCGCTGAGGCGGGGCCAGTCCGAGCAGTTCAGGTCGCCCTGCCCAGCCGCAGCCCGAGCACGTCCTCGAGGGCGGCGTGCGTGATCCCGTACGTCTCGACCACCCGGGCGCCGTCCGGCCCGACGTCGAGCACGGCCAGGTCCGTGTACACGCGCGAGACACAGCCGACGCCCGTCAGCGGGAGCGTGCACCGCTCGACCACCTTGGGGGTCCCGTCCCTGGTCAGCAGCGTCATCATCACCACGGTGCGCCGGGCGCCGACGGCGAGGTCCATCGCGCCGCCCACGGCCGGAACCGCGTCGGGCTCGCCCGTGGACCAGTTGGCGAGGTCGCCGGTAACCGAGACCTGGAACGCTCCCAGCACGCACACGTCGATGTGCCCGCCGCGCATCATGGCGAACGAGTCGGCCTGGTGGAAGTAGGAGGCGCCCGGGAGCTCGGTCACGGGGATCTTGCCCGCGTTGACGAGGTCCGGGTCGACGTCGTCGCCCTCGGCGGTCGGGCCCATGCCGAGCATCCCGTTCTCGGTGTGGAAGGTGACGCCGGCCTCGGCGGGCAGCTGGTCGGCCACGAGCGTGGGCAGCCCGATCCCCAGGTTCACGTACGCGCCGTGCGGGATGTCGGCGGCCACGCGGGCGGCCAGCTCCCGCCGGGTGAGGGTGCAGGTCGCGGCCGGCGCGGTCATGCCGCGGGCTCCGTCCGGGCCGCGCCCGTCACGACGGCGACCACCGTGTCCACGTAGATCCCCGGCGTCACGACGGCCTCCGGGTCGAGGCCGCCGACGGGCACGACCTCGGCCACCTGCGCCACGGTGCGGCGCGCGGCCGTCGCCATGACCGGCCCGAAGTTGCGGGCCGTCTTGCGGTACACGAGGTTGCCGGCGTCGTCCGCGCGGTGCGCCCGGACCAGGGCGACGTCGGCGGGTAGCGGCAGCTCGAGCACGTAGCCGACGCCGTCGATCACTCGCGTCTCCTTGCCCTCGGCCAGCGGCGTGCCGTACCCGGTGGGCGTGAAGAAGCCCCCGATGCCCGCCCCGGCCGCCCGGATCCGCTCCGCCAGGTTGCCCTGCGGCACCAGCTCGAGCTCGATGCGCCCGGCCCGGTAGGCGGCGTCGAAGTGCCACGAATCCACCTGGCGCGGGAACGAGCACACGATCCGGCGCACCCGCCCCTCCCCGATGAGCCGCGCCAGCGGGTCCTCGCCGTTCCCCGCATTGTTGCTCACCAGCACCAGGTCGGTGGCCGACGACGCCAGCAGCGCCTCGACGAGCGCGACCGGCTGGCCCGCGGGGCCGAACCCGCCGATCATCACCGTCGAGCCGTCGGGCACCTCTCCGAGCGCCTCCGCGGCGGACTCCGCGACCCGCACCCGCGCCATGCCGCACCCCTGTCGCTCACGTTCCCCAGGACGACGGCGAGCCTCCTGCTGCCCCGCGACACCGGTGTCCGGAAGGTGAACGTCCGTCTCGCCAGGAACGTAGGCAGGGCCGGAACGCGGTGTCAACGACGCGCCCGCCCCGGGCAGACCCGGGGCGGGCGCGTCACTGTGACGACGATCAGTCCTCCTTCACCCGACCAGCTTCCACGGCCCGTTCCGGTCGCCCGGGGCCTCGTTGCGCGTCCACCACTGGGCGACGTACGTCTTGCCCTGGTAAGTCGCCGAGTCGCCGGCCGTGAAGACCCGGGTCGCGGTCCACGCCGCCGTCCCGTCGGGGTTGGTGATCATCTGCTCCCAGGCGCCCGTGGGGTTGCCGGGCGTCTCGGACTGGGTCCACCACAGCGCGCGCCAGACCGACCCGTCGAACGCGACCTGGTCGCCTCCCTGGTAGACGGTCGACGCCGACCAGGCGAGCGGGGTCAGCGACCAGAAGTGGTCGGCCGTGGCCGCGTCGGTTGCCGAGGTCGACGACCCCGAAGTCGAGCCCACGACGACGGTCGCGTCCTTGCCGTTGCCGGACGAGTCGACCACCTTCGTGCCGCCGGCCTCGTCGAACGTCAGGTGCTCCACGTTCCCCGCGCCGACGGTGCCGGTCGCCAGGTCGGCCACCTCGGCCGCGCTCAGGGCACGGTCGTAGATGTTGAAGTCGTCCACCGTGCCGTTCAGCGCCGGGTCGGCGTACTGCGACTTGCCGATGTAGTTGTGCGTGCTCTGCCCGAAGGCCGACGGGTGGTTCGTCATCGACGTGTTCGTCCCGACGACCTTGCCGTCGACGTAGAGCGTGCCGGTCGTCCCGGCCAGCGTCACCGTGACGAGCGACCACTGGTTCAGCGGCAGCGTCGAGGTGCCGTTGATCTGCTGCTCGCCACCGGCGCCACCGCCCGTGGTGATCGCGTACCGCAGCGCGCTGCCGGCGCTCACCGTGAGGAACATGCTCGCGGCGCTGCCTGTGCCGATGTCGAACACGCGGGACCACGTGGCGTTCGAGGCGGGGTTCACCCAGGCGGACACCGTGTAGTCACCGGTGAGCCCGCTGACGACGCCGGTGGGCAGGCTCACGTACGAGGCCGTGTTGCAGAACGACAGCGCGGAGCCGATCCGGCCGGGCACACGGGGACCGTCCGGGGTGCAGCCCGACGTGACAGAGCCGTCGGTCCACTGGACCACGGCCGAGCCCGCGGCCTTGCTCATCCCGCCGACGGCGAGGACCAGACCGGTGCCGTAGTTCGCGAGCCGGTAGTGACCCTTGCCGTCTGGCACGGGCTGCCAGAGCTGGGCGGCCGAGCCGTCCGCCGCCTGCAGCTCGATCGCGGCACCGTCGCTCGTCGACGCGTCCTTCACGCCGAGCACCAGACCAGTCGCGGGGTCCGTGACCGAGTAGAGCCCGGAGCCTGCGTTCACGAGCTTCCACGCCTGCGCCGAGGAGCCGGAGGACGTCTGCTCGACGGCGCTCCCGCTGACCGAGCCGTTCGCCTCGAGGGCGAGCCCGCTGTTGACGTTGCTGATCTGGTACGTCCCGGACAGGTCCGTCGCGGTCGACCCGGCCTTCGTGATGACGAGGTGGTACCCGTATGCCGGGTTCATCACGACGGGGACCGAGATCGACCCGTCCGACCCGACCGAGTAGGTCGTGTCGGACACCGTCACCGGACCCGAGGCGGGGGTCGTCCGACCGTAGGACGGCGTGAGCTCGAGCCGCGCGCTGACCTTGTTGCCCAGGTGCAGCTTGTTCAGCCCCGCGACCTTGACGGTCGTCGGGCCCGAGTTGCCGCCGGTGATGACGTCCACCTCGCTCTTGTCCGCGGTGACGGAGGCTGCGGCGTCGAACAGCGCCGCGCCACTGGTCGGCGGCGTCGTGGTAACCATGTCGCCGCTCATCTGCGCGTACCAGCGGTACAGCCAGTAGGCGCCGTTCGGGGATCCGCCACGGGCGGTCAGCAGGTCGCCGAGCGTGCCGGACTGGTTCCAGAAGGCGAGCTCCGCGTTCGAGACGCCGAGCCGCTCGAACTTCGCGATGTACCCGACGAGCGGGCCAGGGATGCCCACCTCCGCGGGGGCCGCGTACTCCTCGATGTCGATCGGGCGCGGCGTGATCCCGTACTTCTTCTCCAGCGCCACGACGGTGTTGATGTCGCCCTCGATCTTGGAGGACCGGGTGAGCTCGTGCCAGGCGATGATGTCCGGCACGGTGTCGGTGGAGACGGCGTTGCGCAGGAAGTTGTCCATGTCCGAGATGTTGTCCGAGAAGCTCGGCCCCTGGATCGGCGTCGTCGGGTCGATCGACCGGATCAGCTGGTACGTGTGCGTCCAGAAGTCCTCGAACGTCCCGTTCTTGGCCGTGTTCCAGGTGTTGTCGGACTCGTTCCACGGGGCGTAGGCGGCGAGGTTCGGCACGGTGGTCGTGTTGACCTTGGCCAGCTCGTTCCGGACGACGCCGTCCCACGTGTCCCAGCTGAACTGGTACGGCCAGCCGGGGTAGTAGTCGGAGAGGCGGTCGACGACCTTCGCTCCGAGCGCATGCGACTTGGCGGCGGTGACGAGGATGTCGCCGGTGGGCTGCTGTGTGCCGCCGGACGGCTTCATCACGAACTCTGCCGGCTTGATCGCCGACGCGAGCGCGTCGGTCGGGTTGGTCGCGTCGGCCAGGCCGTAGAGCGACCCGCTCGCGACATGGGTCACGGGCCGGAACGGCTGGTCGGCGTGGACGACGACGACGTCCGCCGCCGTGGGTCCGGAGTCGGCGGCGGCCGCGAACGCGGACGGCGCAATGACGGCCCCGGTCGATGCCATCGCCAGGGTCGCGAGGACGGCCGCAGGCGCGCGCCGCACCCCCGTGCCTCTGGCCTTCGGTGCTCGGTTCAACTCTCTGCTCCTTTGCCTGGGTGAACTGGTTCGGCTGCGAACCGGTTCGATATCCTGACCAATGCCAGGGAGTTCACTGTGTATTGCGTCTGCTGAGCAGCCAGCGCCCCGCAGCGCGCGGGCGATGCGTCGACTCGCGAGGACCGTCTCGTGAGCCGGTCTCGGGCCTAGCCGGCCCTGGTGAGCGGGAGGCTCGAGCTGAAGACGACCGCATGCCCGTTCAAGGGGTTCCGCCCACCGGCTCGTCCGTGGCGCGGGGCTTCGGCAAGGCGCCCCGACCGCGGTCGGACCGGACCCACCGTCACGCGGGGCGCCGCAAATGCGCAGGTGGACGCGCCTTCAGGGCGACGGGACCAACCGCGGACCGTCGTCGACGCGCGCAGTTCCGGGGCGCGTGGACCGATGAGGCACCGAGTCGACCCATAAGGGGCCAGAGGGAAGCCCGAGCCTGGTGGTCGCCGCCACGGGCGGCACCCACCTTCCCTGGGATCGCGTGCCGTCCCGGTAGCGCCGGGAGACCGTGCGGACACGCCCGCGCGTCGGGAGACAACGCCGAAGATCGTCATGAGCTCGCTCCTGGATCGTCGTCGAACCGGTTCGAAACTGAGTCAATGTTAACGCGCACATCGTCGGTGTCAACAGGCAGATCGACGTTCTTCGGACCGACGGCAAAGGCGGGCGCGAGCGCCCCTCGCGCCCCCCCCCCCCCCCCCGGGCCGCGCCGCCCCGCCCCCCCCCCCCCCCGGGCCAGCGCCCC